>Ga0164243_10002352_pt1 | contig 31323 bp, 26 predicted proteins | sample OricompcompostOP_FD_108781 | JGI IMG/M metagenome (GOLD analysis project Ga0164243, IMG submission 108781) | Organic Plus compost microbial communities from Emeryville, California, USA - Original compost - Organic plus compost (OP) | ecosystem: Engineered > Solid waste > Mixed feedstock >... | reverse complement strand
TCGTTCGGTGGTCGTCGCCCGATAGACCAGCGCAACGGTGACCTCGTGCTTCGGACGACGGACCACGGTGATCGGATCGCCGGCGCCGACGGAGCCCGGAGTCACCACCCGGAAGTACGCTCCGGGACGCGCCACCTGGGTGAAGATCCTCAGCCAACCCTTCTCCCCCACCCAGCCGCGGAAGGTCGAGCACGGAATGCGCGGGCTGGTCACCTCGAGCACCAGGCAGTCACACGGCCGATCCTGGTGTCGATCATGATCGCCGATCCGCCACCGCTCGCCCAGCCTGGCCAGGTTGACGTCGATGCCGCGGGTGGTCAAGTTCTCCCCGAAGAAACCGTCGGGGAGATCACGTTCCAGTCGCTCTTCCCAGGCATCCAGGTCCTCCCGGGCGTAGGCGTAAACGGCCTGCTCGTCCCCGCCGTGGTTCGCGGTGTCGCCGATGAAGTCTCCGACCAGCCCGCTGCCCAGGCCGCCGATCTTGGGTCCGGGCGCCCGAACCTCGACCCGGCCGGTCACCGGGCGTTTGCCGATGCCGGTCTGCTTGGTGTCCTTGTGCGGGTTGGGTGCGGCGCTGCCGATGTTGACCGAGCCGACAACGGCCGGGCCGACGAACTGTGGGACGGAATTCACCGGGTCAGCATAGAAGCTGCGGACCAGCTCAGCTCTCGGATTTGTGGGCCGCGGCGTACCGCCCGACGGTGTCGTTGCGCAGTGCCTCGGCCAGCTTCCGCATCAACCTGGCGTCGACGACATCGACCGACTGGCCGTCGACCATGGCCGTCCCGGAGACCGGCGCCTGCAGGGTGACCAGGGCCGAGGCGGCGACCTTCATCGACCGGGCGAGGCCGAGGATCGCCCGATCGGTGAGCCCCTTGTCGACGGTGACGTACTTGGCGAGGTTGGAAACCACCCGGGACAGCTTCGACGGGTCCGCCAGCGTCTGCGGATTGGCGAGTTTGGCGGCCAGTGCCTTGACCACCTTGCGCTGGTTGGCAGCGCGGCCGAAGTCACCGTCTGGCAGTGCGTGGCGCTCCCGGACGAACCAGAGGGCCTTCTTGCCCGACAACGTGATCCGGCCCTTCGGATAGTCGTAACCGTGGCTGCTGAAGGCATGGGTGTTGGTGATCGTGACGCCGCCGACCGAGTCGGTCAGGTCGGCGAAGCCGGCGAAGTCGACCACCGCCGCGTGATCCACGGTGATCCCGGTGAGCTTGTTGATCGTCTCGGCAAGCAGTTTCGTCCCGCCGTAGGCGTAGGCGGCGTTGATCTTGTTCTTGCCGTGGCCCGGAATCTCCACCCACATGTCCCGCGGGAACGAGATCAGGTACGCGTCCTCACGGTTCGCGGCCAGGTGCAGCAGCATGATGGTGTCGCTGCGTCCGTCCCCGGAGTTCTTGTCGCGGCTGTCCGAGCCGAGCAGCAGGATGTTCACGGGCCGGCCCTTGTCGGGGTCGACCGTCGCCGGGCCACCGGCCCGCTCGGCCTCCGATGAGCCTCCCGGCAGATCAAGGCTGCGGTGCAACTGGCCGAGGCCGTTGGTCACCGACCAGGCTTCGTAGCCGCCGAATGCCGCCAGGGGCACCAGGACGAGCCCGCCGGCAAGCAGAGCGCGGCGGCCGATCCGGGGTCGATTCCGGGTTCCATGCTGCGGGTCGCGTTCGGATGCCATCCCACCTGTGTAATAGCCCGACCTCGCCGCCGGCCGTGGATTTGCCGTGACTTTCCTAACAAATGCCGGCACGTGAGCAAGATCACGCGGGGTAGATCTCGATCTCCGAGGCCTTCAATGTGGTCCACAGCCGGTCACCCACGACCAGTTTCAGGTCGGCGACAGCCGAAACGGTGATTTCGGCCACAAAACCGAACCCGGCCGCGGGTGATCGTTCGGTCCCGTCCAGTCCGGCGGGTTCCCGGTCGGACCGCGCCAACTCCACCCGCACGCTGTCGCCGTACGGTTCCAGCCCGCGCACCTCGACCGGCCAGACATTGCGCGGGCTGCCGGCCGGACGGCCTCGCCACAACGACACGGCCGACGGCCGGAACGCAACGAAGACCCGGCCGGACACCGGTTCCGGCACGGCGATCACCGTCCCGTCCTCCAGTCGTACGCCATGATCAACCGGACGGTCGGTGGAATGATCACCGTCCTGGAGATCAACACCGACACCCCGGAGCAGGTTCAACCCGGCAAGCCGGGCGACGTAATCGGTACGCGGACGGCTGGCAACTTCCTGCGGTGTGCCGGTCTGCACCACCCGGCCGTTCTCGATGACCACCAGCCGGTCGGCCAGGACGGCGGCATCGATCGGATCGTGGGTGATCACCACGGTCGCTCCGTCGAACGAGTCGAGGAGCCGGCGCAGTTCGCCGCGGATCCGCAGCCGGGTCCGGGCATCGAGTGCCGCGAGCGGTTCGTCCAGCAACAGCAGCGCCGGCTTCCTGGCCAGTGACCTGGCCAGCGCCACCCGCTGGGCCTGCCCGCCGGACAGTTGGTGCGGCCGGAGCCCGGAGAGATCGGCTGCCTCCATCCTTTCCAGCCATTCCGCGGCACGCTGCCGGGCCGCCGACCGCGACATCCCTGCGGTACGCAGGCCGAACGCCACGTTGTCCAGCACCGACAGATGCGGGAAGAGCAGATAGTCCTGGAACACCACGCCGACCGGACGCTCATGCGGTGGCAGGAACGTCCCGCCCCCGGCGACCTGCCGGCCGGCGACCCGAATGCTGCCACTGCCCGGCGGCAGGAGTCCGGCGAGGACACGCACCGTCGTGGTCTTGCCCGCGCCGTTCGGGCCGACCAGGGCAACAACCTCCCCCGGCCCGGCGGTCAGCGACAGCTCAAGATCGAATTGCCCGCGGGTGACCCGGAACTCCGCCTCCAGCAGGTTCACCATCGGATATTCACCATTGCCGCACCCACCGATCTCTCAGCACCGCCAGGACTGCGACCGAGACGACCAGCAGCAACACCGACAGCAACAGTGCAGCATCCGGGTCGGTCTCCAGGGCCAGATAGACCGCCAACGGCATCGTCTGGGTGGTCCCGGGGAAGTTGCCGGCGAAGGTGATCGTTGCTCCGAACTCACCCAGTGCCCGGGCCCAGGCCAGCACCGCTCCGGCCGCCACCCCGGGCCCGATCAACGGCAGGGTGACCCGCCAGAAAACGATCATCGGTCGGGCGCCGAGGGTCTGCGCCGCGTCCTCGTAGCGCCGGTCCGCGCCTCGCAACGCGCCTTCCACCGCGAGCACCAGATAGGGCAGCGCGACGAAGGCCTGGGACAGCACCACAGCGTAGGAGGTGAACGGGAACGAGAAGCCGGTGAGTTCGTACAGCGGACGCCCGATGATCCCCGAACGACCGAGGACGGTGAACAGGGCGACGCCGCCGACGACCGGCGGCAGGACCAGCGGGACGGTGATCACCGCACGCAGCAACGACCGGAACCGACCCTGCGGGCGGGCCAGGAACCAGGCCAGCGGCACCCCCAGCACCAGCACCAGCAGCGCGGCGGCAGTGGCGGTGATCAAGGACAGCCGGAGCGCCGGCCAGATGTCCCCGGTGCCGAGGATGGTCGCCGCCCGGGACCAGGGCGCGCGGATCAGCAGGCCGATCAGCGGAAGCACCAGGAAGGCCAGACCGATCATCGCCGGCGTGATCAACAGGGCGGGTACTCCGCCGCGTCGACCAGCGACCTGCCGAAGAGCGCCCCGCCGACCGGCGACCCGGGGACGGTCCGCGCCGGTCACGGAGCTCCGAACCCTGCCCTGCCGAGGATCCTCTCCCCCGGACCGGTCACGTAGTCGGCGAAGGCCGCTGCGGTCGCGCTGTTGGCCGACCCGTTGAGCACGACGATCGGATACTTGTTGATCACCGAGGCGGCCTCGGGAAAGGAAATGCCGTCGACCTTGTCGCCGGCGGCGGCGACATCGGTCCGGTAGACCAGCGCCGCGTCGACCTCGTCCTGCTCGACCTTTCGCAATGCGGCCTTGACGTCGGTCTCGTAGCTCGCCGGTTCCGGCGTGATCCCGGCCTTGGCGAACACACGCCGGGCCGCTGCACCACAGGGCACCTCCTCGGCGCACAGTGCGGTCTTCTTCGAGCCGTCCGCGAAGTCGGCGAGCCCGGTGATCTTGCCGGGATTGCCCGGCGGGACGGCGATCTCCAGGGTGTTGGTGGCGAAGATCCGCGGGTCGCCGGCGTTGCCGGCACCGGTGACCAGCCGCATGGTCCGTTCATCGGCCGAGGCGAAGACGTCGCCCGGTGCGCCCTGGTTGACCTGGGTCGCCAGGGTCGAGCTCGAACCGAACGAGAAGGTCACGCTGGTTCCCGGATGGGCCGTCCTGAAATTCTTCCCGATGGTCGTGAACGCCTCGGTGAGCGAGGCCGCCGCGAGCACGGTGATCCTGCCGGTGATCTTCCCGGCACCGATGGAACTGCTCGGGGCGTTGCCCCGACCGCCGCCGGCGCCGTTACCCGGCCCGCCGCATCCGGCGATCACCAGCAGTGCGGTCAGCATGATGATGATCATGGGTGATCGGTGGCGGCGTACGGTGATCATCCTCTGCTCCGGATCGATCATGGGTGCGGCACCTCGATGACCACCGTGGTCGCTTTGACGGAGGCAACCGCCAGTACGCCCGGTTCCAGGCCGAGTTCGTCCGCCGCCTCCGCCGACATCAGCGAGACGACCCGGAACGGCCCGCATTGCAGATCGACCTGGGCCATCACGGTGTCCTTGGTGACCCTGGTGACCAGCCCGGTGAGCCGGTTCCGGGCGCTCTCGGCGACCGGCCTGCCACCGGTCGGCGCCATGGCCACGTCCTGGGCCAGCCGGGCCAGCTCGGCCCCGTCGACCTCGGCCGGACCCTCCCCTGGCGCCGCCTTCAGCCGGCCGGTGTCGATCCAGCGACGTACGGTGTCGTCGCTGACGCCCAACAGACCGGCGGCCTGAGAAATCCGATATTGCGGCACGCGCCAAGCCTATGCCATCCGCAACTGCGGACTCAGCGACGTGAGATTGTTGTCAGGAGGACCTGTCCTCCTCGTCGGCCCAGTCGACCGACCGGACGCCCTCGACACTGGCCACCGCGTCGAGCAGGTCACCGGAGTCGGTGCCGCCCTCGGCCGCGATGAAGACCGCGACATAGCCCGGATCGGTGCGATGGGTTCCGGTGCGGAGCCGGGAGATCCGCCACTGTCTGCTGGTGATCACTTCGACGATGTCGCGCAGCAGGCCCTGACCGTCGCGGTATTCGATCTGCAGTTCGGCCGATCCGGCCGGATGGGTCAGGCGGCTGAGCAGCGGTCCGATCAGGACGACCAGGAAGTAGGCGACCGTGACCACCCCGGCCAGCGCGAACAGGCTGCCGCCACAGGCCATGCCGATTGCAGCGGTCAGCCAGATCGAGGCAGCGGTGGTCAGGCCCCGGACTGCGTCGGACCGGAAGACGATGATGCCGGCGCCGAGGAACCCGATCCCCGAGACGATCTGTGCCGCGATCCGGCTCGGGTCGAGTCCGATGCCCGTGGTGCCCAACAGATCCGCGAACCCGTACTTGGAGACCAACATGAACAGCGCGGAACCGAGGCCAACCAGGGCATGGGTCCTCACCCCTGCTTGTTTGCCACGGAACTGCCGCTCGAAGCCGACCGCCATCGACAGCACCAGAGCGGCACCAAGTTCCGGCAGCCGCTCGAACTGCAGGCTCCACTGCAGATCGGTCTGCAGCGGCACAGTGATCCAGTCCACCTCATACCTCCCCATCGATCAACGGGTGACGGCTCGATCCGCTGGCGGCCCCGCTCGATACCCTGGCCGCATGTGCGGCATCGTCGGCATCGTCTCGACCGAAGCGGTCAACCAGCAGATCTACGACTCGCTGTTGATGTTGCAGCATCGCGGACAGGATGCCACGGGCATCGTTACCCAGGATGGCGCGACCTTCCACGCGAGCAAGACCCGCGGCCAGGTCCGCGAAGCGTTCCGCACCCGGGACATGCGATCCCTGCTCGGCACGGTCGGACTCGGCCACGTCCGCTACACCACCCGGGGCGATGCCGCCAACGAGCGCGAGGTGCAGCCGTTCTACGTGAACGCGCCGTACGGCATCACGCTGGTGCACAACGGCAATCTGACCAATGTCCGCGAACTCGCCGATGATCTGTTCCACATCGACCGCCGGCACATGAATTCCACCAGCGACACTGAGATGCTGGTCAATGTGCTGGCCACCGAGCTGCAGTCCCAGATCAGCGGGATCGAACTGGAGCCGGAACAGATCTTCGCCGCCGTGCGCCAGACGCACCAGCGGTTGGAGGGCTCGTACGCCGTGGTGGCGTTGATCGCCGGCTACGGACTGCTCGCCTTCCGCGACCCGTACGGGATCAGGCCGTTGATCATCGGTCGACGGGACTCGGCAGCCGGCCCGGAATGGATGATCGCCTCGGAATCGGTCGCCCTCGAGGCGTCGGGTTTCATGGTGATCCGTGATGTCGCGCCCGGTGAGGCGATCTTCATCAGCAGCAGCGGCGAGTTCTTCGCCCGGCAGTGCGCCGACCGGACCGAGCTCGTCCCGTGTGCCTTCGAGTACATCTATCTGGCCCGGCCCGATTCGATCATGAACGGCATCTCGGTGTACGAGGCCAGGTTGCGGCTGGGCGAGCGGCTGGCCGACACCATCGTCCGGGAGCTTCCGGCCGGTGACATCGACGTCGTGATGCCGGTGCCCGACTCCGCCCGACCGGCGGCGATCCAGGTGGCACGGCAGCTCGGAATCGACTACCGGGAAGGCTTCTACAAGAACTTCTACGTCGGCCGGACGTTCATCATGCCCGGGCAGGCGTTGCGCCGGCAGAGCGTACGACACAAGCTCAACCCGATGCCGACCGAGTTCGCGGGCAAGAACGTGTTGATCGTCGAGGACTCGATCGTGCGCGGGACCACCTCCGCCCAGATCATCGAACTCGCCCGGTCCTGCGGCGCCCGATCGGTCACCTTCGCCTCGGCCGCACCGCCGCTGCGGTTCCCCAACGTGTACGGCATCAACCTGCCGACACCCGAGGAGTTCATCGCCCATGATCGCGACGTCGACGAGATCGCCGGGCAGATCGGCGCGGACCGGTTGGTCTACCAGGAGATCGATGATCTTCGGTCCGCGATCATCGACGGCTCGGACGTCGAGACGCTGGAGCTCAGCTGCTTCACCGGCGACTACGTGACCGGAAAGGTCACCGACGACTACCTGGGGTGGGTATGGCAGACCCAGCTTTCCTAGCTTTGGTGACTGAATCCGGGGGCACCAGCGGCGTCGCAGCGACCGGACAGAGCGCGACCAGGGCGAACGACGCCGGATAGCCGATCAGTCCGATCAGTCCGCCGACCAGCGGGCCGACCGCCGAGGCCGCCAGGAACTGCGCGGTGTTCTGCGCACCCAACGCCCGGCCGGACCAGAACGGCCCGGCGACCTCGGCGATCGAGGTGAAGGCGAGCCCGTTGTCCGCGACAGTGATCACCGACGCGACGACCATGATCACCACGGCCACCGGGGAGTGCAGTTGATCAAGAAGGGCGAGCAGACCCATGGTCAGTGCCGCGGCGATGGCGACCCAGCGCAGCGGCCGCGTCCGGCTGCGGACCAGGTCGGAGAGCTGCCCTGCACCGATCCGGCCGAACGCACCGAGGAACTGCGTGCCGGCCACCAACAGGCCGGCCAGCCCGGTCGGCCAGCCGCGATCGGCGACCAACCAGACGAGCATGAAGGTCCAGACGGTGAACTGCGGGACGACCAGCAGCACCGAGACCGCGTGCACCCGCCAGAGGAACGCGTTGCCCCGGTAGGGGTTGTCCAGCCGCCCGTCGCGTTGTGCCGCCTGCCGGGACGGCCGTGGCGGGTCGACCACCAGGACGGCAGTCGCGGAGACCGCAAGCGCCGCCAACCCGGTGGCCAGCCACAGCGCAGCCCCCAGACCGTGCCGCTCGGCCAGCACCGGCACGGTCAGCGCGGCGATCCCGACGCCGAGGGGTTGGGCCATCTGCCGGATCCCCATCGCCAGGCCACGGCGATGGGCCGGGAACCAGCCGACGACGATCCGCCCACTGGCGACGTTCGAACTCGCGGCCGCCATCCCGCCCAGTCCGAGCAGGACGGCCAGGCCGACCAGACTGCCGGTTCCGATGGTGCCGGCCGGCCCGGAGGCCACACCACCCACCAGGGCTGCCGCGGCCGCCGCCAGGCCGGTTCCGGCCAGTCCGGCGACCAGGGCCACCCGCTCACCGAAGCGGTCGACGAACGCACCCCAGGCGATCAGGGTGAGCATGATCCCGACGGTCGGTGCGGCCACCAATGCACCGGCCGCGCTCAACCCGAGGCCCATCCGGGTCAGCCGCGGGATCAGGAACGCCGCGCCGTGGACGAAGTAGGCACTCACCGCCTGATCCAGCAGTCCGACCGCGAGCATCAGCCAGCGACGCGCGACACCGACTTCCGCGTGTCTCAGATTCTGAAATGCGCGTCTCATAGTTCAATATTCGCAGAGGACGCCACCGAACGCACCGCCCTGCCCGTCCGCTGAGACACCACCTGAGCAGCGACCTGAAACGCCGAGGGGCGGGCCCGTACATTCCGTACGGACCCGCCCCTCGCGTCTTGATCAGTTACCGGTAGTCGCCGAGATCGAACTCCTCCAGCGGAACCGAAGCGCCGCTGCCGGAGCCGAAGTCGTAGTCGAACGGGTCGTAGCCGACCATCGAGTACGCCTGCGCCCGCGCCTCCGGAGTGGGCTCCACCCGGATGTTGCGGTAGCGCTCCAGGCCGGTACCGGCCGGGATCAGCTTGCCGAGGATGACGTTCTCCTTCAGACCGACCAGGCTGTCGGACTTGTTGTGGATCGCAGCATCGGTCAGCACCTTGGTGGTCTCCTGGAAGGAGGCCGCCGACAGCCACGACTCGGTCGCCAGCGACGCCTTGGTGATGCCCATCAGCACCGGACGACCCGAGGCCGGGGTGCCGCCCTCGGCGACCACCCTGCGGTTGGCTGCCTCGTACGACGGCCGGTCGACCAGGTCACCGGCTAGCAGCTCGGAGTCACCGGACTCGATCACGGTGACCCGGCGCAGCATCTGCCGGATGATGATCTCGATGTGCTTCTCGTGGATCTCCGCACCCTGGGTCCGGTAGACGGTCTGCACCTCTTCCACCAGGTGCTCCTGCACCTTGCGGACGCCGAGGATGCGCAACACGTCCTGCGGATCCGGGGTACCGGCAGTCAGCTGCTGACCGACGTCGACATGATCACCCTCGTCGACCAGCAACCGGACCCGGCGGCTGACCGCGATCTCGACCTTGTCCGAACCGTCGTCGGGAACGATGATCAACTTCTTGGAGCGGTCACCGTCCTCGATCTCGATCCGGCCGGCGGCCTCGGCGATCGGTGCCTTGCCCTTGGGCTGGCGGGCCTCGAAGAGCTCGACGACACGCGGCAGACCCTGGGTGATGTCATCACCCGCGACACCGCCGGTGTGGAAGGTACGCATGGTCAGCTGGGTACCCGGCTCACCGATGGACTGTGCCGCGACGATGCCGACTGCCTCGCCGACGTCGACCAGCTTGCCGCTGGCCAGCGAACGGCCGTAGCACATCGCGCAGGTGCCGGAAGCGGACTCACAGGTGAGCACGCTGCGGACCCGGACCTGGGTGATGCCGTTGTCGATCAGCAACTTGATGTTGACGTCACCAAGGTCGACACCGGCCGGCAGCAGGACGTTGCCGTCCTTGTCCAGTACGTCGATCGCCAGGGTGCGGGCGTACACCGCGGTCTCGACGTGCTCGTCGGGAACCAGGACGCCGTTCTCCTCGGTCGCGATCGTCTTGGTCAGGCCACGCTCGGTTCCGCAGTCCTCCTCGCGGATGATCACGTCCTGGCTGACATCCACCAGGCGCCGGGTCAGGTAACCCGAGTCGGCGGTCCGCAGCGCGGTGTCCGCCTGGCCCTTCCGGCCACCGTGGGTGGAGTTGAAGTACTCCAACACGGTCAGGCCCTCACGGAAGTTGGACTTGATCGGCCGCGCGATGATCTCGCCCTTCGGGTTCACCACGAGGCCACGCATAGCGGCGATCTGCCGCATCTGCACCATGTTCCCGCGAGCACCCGAGTGCACCATCATGTAGATCGGGTTGGTCTTGGAGAAGTTCCGCTCCATCGCCTGCCCGAGCACGCTGGTGGCGTCGGTCCAGATCTCGATCAACTCCTGGCGCCGCTCGTCCTCGGTGATCAGGCCGCGGTCGTACTGGGTGTCGACCTTCTTGGCCCGCCCCTCGTACTCGGACAGGATCTGGGTCTTGTCCGCCGGGGTGGAGACGTCACCGATGGAGACCGTGACACCCGACCGGGTCGCCCAGTGGAAGCCGAGCGCCTTCAGGTTGTCCAGGCAGTTGGCGACCTCGACCTTCGGGTACCGCTCGGCAAGATCGTTGATGATCGTGCCCAGCTGCTTCTTCCCGACCTCGGTGTTGACGAACGGATAGTCGTCGGGCAGCGCCTCGTTGAACAGCGCACGACCCAGCGTGGTGTCCAACAGGATGGTGCCGTCGGGACGCAGCTCCGTACCGGCCGGCGGGACGATGTCCTTCATCCTGATCTTGATCGGCGCCTGGACGTCGATCTCGTGCAGGTCGAAGGCCATCTGCGCCTCGGCGACCGAGCTGAACACCCGGCCGGCGCCCTTGACCTCTTCCCGATCCATGGTCAGGAAGTAACCGCCGATGATCATGTCCTGGGTGGGCATGGTCACCGGGCGACCGTCGGCCGGCTTCAGGATGTTGTTGGTGGACAACATCAGGATCCGGGCCTCGGCCTGGGCCTCGGCGGACAGCGGCAGGTGGACGGCCATCTGGTCGCCGTCGAAGTCGGCGTTGAAGGCGGTGCAGACCAACGGGTGGATCTGGATCGCCTTGCCCTCGATCAACTGCGGCTCGAAGGCCTGGATGCCCAGCCGGTGCAGGGTCGGTGCGCGGTTCAGCAGCACCGGGTGCTCGGCGATGACCTCTTCCAGCACGTCCCAGACGACCGGGCGCTGACGCTCGACCATCCGCTTGGCGGACTTGATGTTCTGGGCGTGGTTCAGGTCGTCCAGCCGCTTCATCACGAAGGGCTTGAACAGCTCGAGCGCCATCGCCTTGGGCAGACCGCACTGGTGCAGCTTCAGCTGCGGGCCGACGACGATGACCGAACGGCCGGAGTAGTCGACGCGCTTGCCGAGCAGGTTCTGACGGAACCGGCCCTGCTTGCCCTTCAGCATGTCGGAGATCGACTTCAGCGGACGGTTGCCCGGTCCGGTGACCGGACGACCGCGGCGACCGTTGTCGAACAGCGAGTCGACGGCCTCCTGCAGCATCCGCTTCTCGTTGTTGACGATGATCTCCGGCGCACCGAGGTCGAGGAGTCGCTTCAGCCGGTTGTTCCGGTTGATCACCCGGCGGTACAGGTCGTTCAGGTCGCTGGTGGCGAACCGACCACCGTCGAGCTGCACCATCGGCCGCAGATCCGGCGGAATGACCGGGACGGCGTCCAGCACCATCGCGTCGGCGGCGTTGCGGGTCTGCAGGAAGGCCGAGACGACCTTCAGCCGCTTCAGGGCACGGGTCTTGCGCTGGCCCTTGCCGGTCTGGATGGTCTCCCGCAGGTTCGCGGCCTCGGCATCAAGATCGAAGGTCTGCAGCCGCTTCTGGATCGCGTCGGCGCCCATCGAGCCCTCGAAGTACCGGCCGAACCGGTTCTTCATCTCGCGATAGAGGATCTCGTCGCCCTCGAGGTCTTGGACCTTGAGGTTCTTGAAGCGGTTCCAGACGGCGTCCAGCCGGTCCAGCTCGCGCTGGGCACGGTCACGCAGCTGCTTGACCTCACGCTCGGCACCCTCGCGCACCTTGCGCTTGGCGTCGGACTTGGCACCCTCGGCCTCCAGGGTGGCCATGTCCTCTTCGAGCTTCTTCATCCGGTTCTCGATGTCGGAGTCCCGGCGACCCTCGAGCTGCTTGCGCTCGGTGTCGATCTTGGCCTCCAGCGAGGACAGGTCGCGATGCCGCGCCTCCTCGTCGACCTTGGTGATCATGTACGCCGCGAAGTAGATGACCTTCTCCAAGTCCTTCGGGGCGATGTCGAGCAGGTAGCCGAGCCGGCTCGGGACGCCCTTGAAGTACCAGATGTGGGTGACCGGAGCGGCGAGCTCGATATGCCCCATCCGCTCGCGGCGGACCTTGGACCGGGTCACCTCGACGCCACAGCGCTCACAGATGATGCCCTTGAAGCGGACCCGCTTGTACTTACCGCAGTAGCACTCCCAGTCCCGGGTGGGACCGAAGATCTTCTCGCAGAACAGGCCGTCACGTTCCGGCTTCAGGGTCCGGTAGTTGATGGTCTCCGGCTTCTTCACCTCGCCGTAGGACCATGCGCGGATCTCGTCTGCACTGGCCAGACCGATCCGGATCGTGTCGAAGAAGTTCACATCGAGCACAGTGTCTGTCTCTCTTATCTCTTGAATCACTGAGGAAGTAGTTGGCTCTTGGGACCGATCCCCGCGACCGGCCGACGGCTGTAGATCACAGCGGGGCCGGTCGCGTACGGATCAGACTTCTTCGACTCCGAGGTCGGCACCGGGCCGACGCGACAGGTCGATGCCGAACTCGTCGGAGGCGCGGTAGTTGTCCTCATCGGAATCCCGCAACTCCACCTCCGTGCCGTCGCTGGACAGCACCTCGACGTTCAGGCAGAGCGACTTCATCTCCTTGACCAGCACCTTGAAGGATTCAGGGATGCCCGGCTCGGGGATGTTCTCGCCCTTGACGATCGCCTCGTAGACCTTGACCCGGCCCGGGATGTCGTCGGACTTGATGGTCAGCAACTCCTGCAGGGCCCAGGCTGCGCCGTACGCCTCGAGCGCCCAGACCTCCATCTCGCCGAACCGCTGGCCGCCGAACTGCGCCTTACCACCCAGCGGCTGCTGGGTGATCATCGAGTACGGGCCGGTGGACCGGGCGTGGATCTTGTCGTCGACCAGGTGGTGCAGCTTCAACATGTAGATGTAGCCGACACCGACCGGGTCCGGGAACGGCTCACCGGTACGGCCGTCGTACAGCCGTGCCTTGCCGTCGGAGTTGACCATCCGCTGACCGTCCCGGTTGGGCAGGGTGTTGGCCAGCAGACCGGTGATCTCCTCCTCCCGGGCGCCGTCGAAGACCGGGGTCGCCAGACGGGCATCGCCCTCGACGCGGCCCAGGCCGACCGTACGCAGCCGGTCCGCCCAGGGCTCATCGACGCCTTCGACGTCCCAGCCCTGTTTGCCGACCCAGCCGAGGTGGGTCTCCAGCACCTGTCCGACGTTCATCCGGCTCGGCACACCCATCGGGTTGAGGATGATGTCGACCGGGGTGCCGTCCTCGAGGAACGGCATGTCCTCGGCGGGCAGGATCTTGGAGATGACACCCTTGTTGCCGTGCCGGCCGGCGAGCTTGTCGCCGTCCTGGATCTTCCGCTTCTGGGCGACGTAGACCCGGACCAGCTGGTTGACGCCCGGGGACAGCTCGTCGTCGGACTCGCGGTCGAAGACCCGGACGCCGATCACGGTGCCGGACTCGCCGTGCGGGACCTTCAGCGAGGTGTCGCGGACCTCACGGGCCTTCTCACCGAAGATCGCCCGCAGCAGCCGCTCCTCCGGGGTCAGCTCGGTCTCACCCTTCGGCGTGACCTTGCCGACCAGGATGTCGCCGGTGCCGACCTCGGCACCGATGCGGACGATGCCACGCTCGTCGAGATCGGCCAGCATCTCCTCGGAGACGTTGGGGATGTCCCGGGTGATCTCCTCGGCGCCCAGCTTGGTGTCGCGGGCGTCGACCTCGTGCTCCTCGATGTGGATCGAGGTGAGGACGTCGTCCTGGACCAGCCGCTGGTTGAGGATGATCGCGTCCTCGTAGTTCAGACCCTCCCAGGGCATGAACGCGACCAGCAGGTTGCGGCCCAGCGACATCTCGCCGCCGTCGGTGCAGGGGCCGTCGGCGATCGGCGTACCGACCTCGACGCGCTGACCGGCGGAGACCAGCGGTCGCTGGTTGATGCAGGTGCCGTGGTTGGACCGCTGGAACTTCTCCAGCTTGTAGACCTTGTAGGTGCCGTCGTCCTGGGCGATCTCGACCAGATCGGCCGAGACCGACTGCACGACACCCGGGGCCTTGGCGACCGTGACATCGGCCGCGTCGACCGCGCCGCGGTACTCCATGCCGGTGCCGACCAGCGGAGCCTCGGACCGGACCAACGGCACCGCCTGACGCTGCATGTTGGAACCCATCAGGGCCCGGGACGCGTCGTCATGCTCCAGGAACGGGATCATCGCGGTGGCCACCGAGACCATCTGCCGCGGCGACACGTCGATGTAGTCGACCTCACCGGCGTGGATCTCGTCGGTCTCGCCGTGCCGCTTGCGGACCAGCACCCGCTCCTCGACGAAGCGACCGTTCTCGTCCACCGCCGCATTGGCCTGGGCGATGTCGAACCGGTCCTCCTCGTCGGCGGTCAGGTAGTCGATCTGGTCGGTCACGACACCGTCGACGACCTTGCGGTACGGCGTCTCGATGAAGCCGAACGCGTTGACCCGGGCGAAGGACGCCAGCGAACCGATCAGGCCGATGTTCGGACCCTCAGGAGTCTCGATCGGGCACATCCGGCCGTAATGGCTGGTGTGTACGTCGCGGACCTCCATACCGGCCCGGTCACGGGACAGGCCACCCGGACCGAGCGCCGACAAGCGGCGCTTGTGGGTGAGGCCGGCCAGCGGGTTGGTGTCGTCCATGAACTGGGACAGCTGGGAGGTACCGAAGAACTCCCGCAACGCCGCGGTCACCGGGCGGACGTTGATCAACGTCTGCGGGGTGATGGCCTCGACGTCCTGGGTGGTCATCCGGTCGCGGACGACACGCTCCATCCGGGACAGACCGGTACGCAGCTGGTTCTGCACCAGCTCGCCGACGGTCCGCAACCGGCGGTTGCCGAAGTGGTCGATGTCGTCCTCTTCGATGACCAGTTCACCGTTGCCGTTGGGAGCCGGCAGGGATTCCTTGCCCTCGTGCAGTGCGACGACGAACTCGATCGTTGCCACAATGTCGTCGATGGTCAACACCTGCTGGTCGAACGGCAGGTCGAGCCCGAGCTTCTTGTTGATCTTGTACCGACCGACCTTGGCCAGGTCGTACCGCTTCGGGTTGAAGTAGTAGTTCTCCAACAGGGTCTGGGCCGCCTCGCGGGTCGGCGGCTCGCCCGGGCGCAGCTTGCGGTAGATGTCGAGCAGCGCCTCATCCTGGGTGGAGGTGTGGTCCTTCTCCAGGGTGAGCCGCATGGACTCGTACTGACCGAAACGCTCGAGGATCTGCGCGTCGGTCCAGCCCAGCGCCTTCAGCAGGACGGTCACGTTCTGTTTGCGCTTGCGGTCCAACCGGACACCGACGGTGTCGCGCTTGTCGATCTCGAACTCCAGCCACGCACCACGCGACGGAATGATCTTTGCGGTGAAGATCTCCTTGTCGGAGGTCTTGTCCGGGGTCTGCTCGAAGTAGACGCCCGGCGACCGGACGAGCTGGGAGACGACCACCCGCTCGGTGCCGTTGACGATGAAGGTGCCCTTCTCGGTCATCAACGGGAAGTCACCGATGAAAACGGTCTGGCTCTTGATCTCGCCGGTCTCGTTGTTCATGAACTCGGCGGTGACGAAGAGTGAGGCGGCGTAGTTGACGTCGCGCTCCTTGCACTCCTCCACCGAATACTTGGGCGGCTCGAAGCGGTAGTCGCGGAACGACAGCGACATGGTCTGGGAGAAGTCCTCGATCGGGGACAACTCCTCGAAGACCTCTTCGAGTCCTGATTTGGTGTTGACGTCGGTACGGCCAGCGGCCAGGTCCGCTTCGACGCGCGCCTTCCACGCGTCGTTACCGATCAACCAGTCGAAGGACCGGGTCTGCAGATCCAGCAGATTCGGAACCTCGAGTGGTTCGTCGATCTTGGCGAAAGAGATTCGGCCGGAAGCGGAGATGGGTGACTTCCCAGACTTCGTGGAGCGAGATGGGGCAGTGCGCGAGGCGGCCAAGAGTGGTCCTTCCGAGAACTCGCGGGCGGTTCGGAGTTGGGTTGGTCTATTTACTTGGAGCGGGGACGAACCAGCTTCGGTTCGCGTCCCGAACCCACGCACGCCAAACGACCCGTGTCAAGTGAAGTCAAGTGAAACGGGTCGACGGAACGCATGGGCGAAATACCAGAGTACAACAAGGGCGGCAGATTGTAAACCCCACCGGGCACGCCACTCAAGGACCTTCCGGTCCGTGTCCTCGTCGACCTCGAACCGCGCGAGCTGAGCCGGCTTGCAGGTGGCCCCTCGGGTCCGTACGGGCACTGAGCATACTCGGCAACGGGCCGCCGGCAAGGTCCGCCGCACCGGGTCTGGGACGGCGCATCCGGGCGGGATCCGCGAGCAGCTCCGCCGCCTCCCGCGCGGCGCGGTGAACCCGGTGGCTTTCCGGCGCGCCGACCCGTGCCGTTGCGCAAATCCTCACCGAGCTGAGCAATATGGCCCCCGAACAGATAGTCACCTGAAGTAACTCGGACCGGGGGCCTGAACTGGGAAGGGGTTACCAACAATGACGTTGGATCCACAGGACGCGGCGCGTGCTCGGCAGGCCGTCGACACGCCCGAACACCAACGGCAGGTACGCAAGGCGGCGGTGGCGAGCACCGTCGGCACAACAATCGAGTGGTACGACTACTTCCTCTACGGGAGCGCGGCGGCCCTCGTCTTCCCGAAACTCTTCTTTCCCAACGAAACGACCTACGTCGGACTGCTCGCCTCGTTCGCGACGTACTTCGTGGGATTCGCGGCGCGGCCGCTCGGCGCGGCGATCTTCGGGCACTGGGGTGACCGGATCGGCCGCAAGGCGATGCTGATCGTCACCCTGCTGATGATGGGGCTGTCCACAACGGTGATCGGCATCCTCCCGGGTGCGGCAGCCGTCGGCGTGCTGGCACCGACGCTGCTGGTCCTGATGCGGATCCTCCAGGGCGTCGCGGTGGGCGGCGAATGGAGCGGCTCGGTGCTGCTGTCCATGGAATGGGGCAACCAGAAGCGCCGCGGTCTGTTCGGCAGCTGGCCGCAGTTGGGCGTCGCCATCGGACTGATCCTGGCGACCGCCCTGTTGGCGGTGTTCAACACCATCTCCGGTGACGCGTTCATCTCCTGGGGTTGGCGGATCCCGTTCCTGCTCTCCCTGGTACTGGTCGGCATCGGCCTCTACATCCGTCTGCGGATCCTGGAGACGCCGATGTTTGCCAAGGTCGTCCAGGAGCAGCGGGTGGAGCGGGCCCCGGTGTGGGAGGTGATCAAGCGATACCCGAAGCAGATCGTTCTGTCCGCGCTGGCCCGGATGTCGGAACAGGCGCCGTTCTACGTCATCACCGCGTTCGTGCTGAGCTACGTCACCCAGCCCGAACACGGCGGCTTCTCCGACAACTTCGCCCTCATCGGCACCATGGTGGCGGCGATCGTCGAACTGCTGGTGCTGCCCTATTTCGGCCATCTCTCCGACCGGATCGGCCGCAAACGCGTCTATCTGACCGGTGCCGCACTGATGGGCGTCTGGGGATTCATCTACTTCGCGATGCTGAACACCCAGATCCCCGTCGTGGTCTTCCTGGCACTGGCACTGGGCCTGATCCCGCACGCCATGCAGTACGGCCCGCAGGCCTCGCTGATCGCCGAAAGCTTCCCGACCGGAATGCGATACGCCGGCGCCGGCCTGGGCTACCAGCTCGCCTCGATCGTCGCCGGCGGCCCGGCGGCCCTGATCGCCACCGCGCTGATCAAGCATTTCCAGACCGGGTACGCGATCAGCGTCTACATCCTGTTCTGCGCGGTGGTCACCATCATCGCGGTGGTGCTGCTGCCCGACCGTTCCCAGGTCGACATTGCCGACGACGCCGCCTACGGGATGACCACGCAGGCCGGCGGCGGCGATCGCCCGTCACCTGCGGTGTAGCCCGAACCGGTCCGGCACCGGTCGAGCACCAAGCAAAGACGCCGCTGCCGCGACCCCGGAGTCCGGGGCCGCGGCAGCGGCGCCATCAGGTGCTCACCGGCTCATCGCCGGCAGACCTCGGATCGGTGACGACCAAGCGTCACTTGAGGGTGACGGTGGCGCCGGCGGCCTCGAGGGCCTCCTTCGCCTTGTCGGCAGCGTCCTTGGCAACCTTCTCCAGGACGGCCTTCGGGGCGCTCTCGACGAGCTCCTTGGCCTCCTTGAGGCCAAGCGAGGTGAGCGAGCGCACCTCCTTGATGACCTGGATCTTCTTGTCGCCCGCGGACTCCAGGACGACGTCGACCTCGTCGGAACCGGCGTCCTCGGCCTCGGCCTCGCCGCCACCGGCGCCGGCCGGGGCAGCGGCGGCAACGGCGACCGGAGCGGCCGCGGTGACCTCGAAGGTGTCCTCGAACTTCTTCACGAACTCGCTGAGCTCGATCAGCGTCATCTCCTTGAAGGCATCAAGGAGCTCTTCGGTGCTGAGCTTCGCCATGATCGGCGTCCTTCCTTAGTTCTCGTCTGCAGCGTCTGCTGCGGGGGTGCTGTCTTCCGCAGCGGGTGCTGCATCAGTCTGGGTGGCTTCCGGTGCCTCGGCCTGCGAAGCAGCCTCCGGCTCGGCGGCGGCGGAACCGGCGCCTCCGATGACGGAGGGATCCTCCTTGGTCTTGGCCTCCAGGGCAGCCAGAACACGGGCTGCCTGGCTGAGCGGAGCGTTGAAGAGGGAAGCGGCGTTCGCCATGGTGCCCTTCATGGCACCGGCCAGCTTGGCCAGCAGCGTCTCCCGGGACTCGAGATCCGCGAGCTTCTTCACCTCATCGGCGCTGAGGGCCTTGCCCTCGAGCACGCCGCCCTTGATCACCAGAAGCGGATTCGCCTTGGCGAAGTCCCTCAAGCCCTTGGCGACGGTGACCGGGTCACCGTCGATGAAGGCGATCGCTGTCGGTCCGGCGAGCTGCTCGTCGATCCCGTCGATGCCCGCCTCGCGGGCTGCGATCTGGGTCAGGGTGTTCTTCGTCACGGCGTAGGTGGCGTCCTCACCGAGCGAGCGGCGCAGATCGCGCAGCGCGGCAACGGTGAGACCGCGGTACTCGGTCAGCACGGCGCCGTTGGAGCTGGTGAACCTGTCCTTCAGCTCCGCGACGGCGGCTGCCTTGTCCGGCCTCGCCATGGGTCTCCCTTCGGTTACTCACGAACGGCCGGCAAGCTGCCGGCCAGTACCGTCGAACCGTTGGCGCGGGCACGCCTGGAAGCGAAGTGCCCCGGAAAACAAAAGCGCCCCGGGTGCGCAGGCACCGGGGCGAACCACGACCGCACCACGCCCTGCAGGGGCGGGCTCCGTCATCGACAGCTTCCAGTTTCACCTGCGCGGGCCGTTCCGATATCGGAACTCTTCGGATCCAAACGTGCGATCGACCAGCGGTCTTCGGCAGCACCTAGCGTACGGGGCCGGCGACGACAGGCCAAATCCGTTCCGGCACACTGCCGCTGCCGGTATGCCGGAGCTCAGAGCCTCCGCAGGGCATCGCCAATTGAACTTTCGATGACTCAGTGAACTCTTTGGAAGTCCTCAGTTTCTCGTCCGAGGGCACCGGAAGCGTTTGCAGTCGATTGTCTCGAAAAGATAACGTCCCTGACCATGCCCCGGCGTCGGGATGTCGGGGCATCTCCTCCGGGGCCCTCGTCCCCGGTGGTTGCGCCTATACCGAGGGGAGTCATTGCATGCGCCAATCCGGCCAGCAGCCGGCGGCGCGGCGCGCCGACCTCAGTGCGTCGAAGCCATCGAGCAGAAGCAAGTCAACACCGCGTCGGGCCGCGACGCCGGTCACCCAGCCCGGTTCAGCCCTCCTGAAGCGGGCGGGCAAGACCACCGTCGGCCTGGCAGCCGGGGCGGCCATGGTCGGCGGATTGTTCACGATGACCGCCGAACCCGCCTCCGCCAATGTCGCGAACCATGCGCCGCGGCTGCATGCGGGGATGCGCGGCAGCGCTGTCGTCCGACTGCAGCGTGAACTGAGCGCCCACGGCAAGAATGTCTCAGACACCGGCTATTTCGGATCCGTGACCAAGAAGCGGGTCAACCACCTCAAGCGTCAACACGGCTGGCGGGCGGACGGCATCGCCGGCAAGCGGGTCTGGAACGTCCTGCTGCACGACGGACATCGGGTCAACAGCCCGTCCCTGTTCCATCACTCGACCAAGTCCTCCTCGAAGTCGTCCTCAACCGGTTCGAGCAAGGGCAAACGTGCCCTGAAGTTCGCCAAGAAGCAGCTGGGCAAGCCGTACCGCTACGGTGCCGACGGTCCGAGCGCCTACGACTGCTCGGGTCTCACGCTGGCGGCGTACCGGGCCGCCGGCGTCCACCTGTCGCACAATTCGGCCACCCAGTACCGACAGATCAAGCACGTGTCGAAGTCGCACCTCAAGCTCGGCGATCTGGTGTTCTTCTACAGTGGTCGTAGTCACGTCGCGATCTACGCCGGCCACGGCAAGGTGATTCATGCCGGTCGTCCCGGAGAGCCGATCGAATACATCAAGATGAAGTACATGCCGTACAACGGCGCCGGTCGTCCGGCCTGATCACAACCCCAGCTGATCACGCCGGCGTTCCCCCCAGGGTCCTGGGCCTGTCGAAGACCGTTCCGGTCGTCTGTGTCGACAGACCCAGGGCCTGTCTCATTTCCTCGGTCTCTGCCCGCTCGATGACGTTGCCGATGACGCCGGCGAACTGATCGGTTACGGTGACCGGCATGCCGATCCGCGAAGCCCGGGAAGATGATCTTGACGAGATCATCGCACTGATCAAGGAACTGGCCGAGTACGAGAAGGCACCGGAACAGGCCAGGGCGACCGTCGCCGACCTGCGTAGCGCGCTCTTCTGTGATCACCCGAAGGTCTTCTGCCGGATCGTCGAGACCGACGACGGAGAGGTCGCCGGCTTCGCGCTGTACTTCTACAACTTCTCCACCTGGGATGGCCGGCACGGCCTGTATCTGGAGGACCTCTTCGTCCGCCCCCGGTACCGCGGTCGGGGGCTCGGCGGGGCCCTGCTGCGCCATCTGGCCGGAATCGCGGTGCGGAACGGATTCGCCCGGATGGAGTGGATGGTGCTCAACTGGAACACGCCCGCGATCGCCGTCTACGACCGCATCGGCGGCGCGCCATTGGACGACTGGACGACGTATCGGCTGACCGGAGAAGCTCTCGCCGAGTTCGGCGGATCCGCGGCGGACGCCTAATGTCCCCCACAGGGTCCGAAAGAATTATCCGGTTTAACGCTACGGTGACGTAACAAATCTGCGAGTCCCCTCGTCGGGACCGCCGGATTCATGTCAGATTTGGGCGCAGATCTAGTCGGGAGAGAAACATGCTGCACCGTCGCCTGCCAGTACGCCGTCCTGCCAAAGCCCTGCTGGCCGCCACCGCCGCCATCGCCCTGTTCGCCACCGCTGCCTGCTCGTCGGGCGGATCCGGTTCGAACAGCTCGGACTCGGGCGGTTCGCAGAAGACCATCCACCTGGCCCTCGGCCAGGACGTCGACACGCTGCTGCCGATGGACTCCAACGTTGGCGACAACATCGGCGTCCTTGACGTCGTCTTCGACGGCCTGGTCCGCTACGACCCGAAGACCACCAAGCCGTACAACTACGTGGCGCAGAGCATCGAGACCACCGACAACAAGGTCTGGACCATCAAGATCAAGAAGGATCTGACCTTCTCCAACGGCGAACCGGTCGACGCGGCCTCCTTCGCCCGGTCCTGGAACTACTCCGCGTACGGCCCGAACGCGATGGCCAACAACTACTACTTCGAGCGCATCGATGGCTACGACGCGATGCAGGGCGAGACCGACGATGACGGCAACGTCACGGTCAAGCCCAAGGCGAAGGAGCTGTCCGGTGTCAAGGTCGTGGACGATCTGACCCTGCAGGTGACGCTGACCGCGCCGTTCGCCGGCTTCTCCACGATGCTGGGCTACACCGGCTTCTTCCCCGCCGCCAAGGCGTGCATCGACGACATCAAGGCCTGCTCCAAGAAGCCGATCGGCAACGGTCCGTTCAAGATCGACAACTGGAACCAGGGCGTCGAGCTGACCGCCAGCAAGCGGAAGGACTACAAGCTTCCCGAGGTGCCCAACTACGACAAGATCGACTGGAAGGAGTACGCCGGATCCAGCTCCTGGCCGGACTTCCAGGCCGGTGACCTCGACCTCGGCGCACCGCCGCCCGAGCAGTGGCAGCAGGCCAACAACGATCCTGATCTGAGCTCCCGCAAGGTCACCAAGGAGACCGCGGACCTCACCTACCTGGGCTTCCCGCTGTACCGGAAGAACCGGCCGTGGGACAACATCGAGTTCCGCAAGGCGATCTCGATGGCGATCGACCGGCAGAAGATCATCGACACCGTGGTGCCGAGCCAGTCGGTGCCGGCCACCAGCTGGGTGGCGCCGACGATTCCGGGCGGCAAGGCCGGCACCTGCGAATGGTGCAAGTACGATCCGGCGGCCGCCAAGGCTGCCCTGCAGAAGGCCGGCGGCTGGCCGTCGGGCAAGGTGCTCAACATCTACCTCGGCAAGGACGACACGAACGAGGCGTACTTCAAGGCCATCGGTGACCAGCTGGCGCTGAATCTCGGCATCAAGTACAAGCTGATTCCCAGCGAGGACTTCTTCGCCGAGCGCAGCGCCCGCAAGTTCGACGGCGCGTACCGGAACAACTGGTTCCCCGACTACCCGCTGAACGAGAACTTCCTTGCCCCGGTCTACTCCAGCGGCGACCCGAAGAACGGCAACACCAACTTCGGCTACTACGACGCCGACTTCGAGAAGGCGATCAAGGAAGGCGACCAGGCGCCCGACATCGATTCGGCGATCGCGAAGTACCAGGAGGCCGAGCACGTGCTGGCCAAGGACTTCCCGACCATCCCGCTCGACTTCTCCAACTCGGTCACCTTCTACAGTGAGCGGGTGGACAACATCGTGATCAACCCGTTCAGTGGGGCAACCGAGCTGCGCCAGCTGAAGTACGTCGGCTGACGCACCAGAAACTCCGGTGCTACTGGTCCGATCCCGAGCTGACTGATCTTGGTCTCCTATGTCGTACGGCGGGTGCTGCTGGGGCTGCTCACCGTGTTCCTGGTGCTGCTCCTGCTGCACCTGCTGACCACACTCGCCATCCAGCTGAACGGCAATCCGGCGCTGGCGTTCTTCGGTGACCATGTCCCGTCGGCGTCCCAGCTGCACGCCGTCGAGGTGCGGTACGGGCTGGACGACCCGTGCTACGACCAGCCCGGGAACCCGTGCCTGCGACCCTTCTGGGAGCGGTTGGCGCAATACGCCCACGGCGATTTCGGCACCGATCTGCAGGGGCGGCCGCTGACCGAGCTGATCGCCCAGGCGGTACCGAACACGCTGCGGTTGTTCGTGATCGTGACGATCACCTGGTTGATCATCGGGATGATGCTCGGATCGGTCGCCGCCCGCTTCCGCGGCCGGCCGATCGACCACTCGATCCGGCTCACCTCGGTGCTGATCGACGCCTTCCCGGTGTTCGTGATGTTGGTGGTCTACCGCTTCATCTTCACCGTCCCGCTGACCACCTGGGCCCGGCGGACCTTCGGATCGGACTCGGTTCCCGCGCTGCTGTTCAAGCCGTCCTACAGCGACTCGCATCCCTGGCTCACCCTGATCGTGCCGGGGCTGTTGCTCGGGCTGACCGGCTGCGCACCGTTCCTGCGCCTGGTGCGTGCGGCACAGCTGGAGAACTACAACGCCGAACACGTCCGTACCGCACGGTCGAAGGGGCTGAGCAATGCCCATGTCACCGGGTATCACATCGTCCGCAACTCGTCGGTGCCGGTAGTGACGGCGGTCGGCTTCGTCTTCGCCGACGCGCTGTCCGGAGCGGTCATCACCGAGGGTGTGATGAACATCCGCGGAATGGGCAACCTGCTCTGGCAGTCGGTGCAGAAGAGTGACGTGTCGGTGGTGATCGGTGTGGTCACCATCCTGTCGGTGGTGACGATCGGCGTCATGTTGCTGGTCGACCTGGCCTACGCTGCCCTCGATCCGAGAATCCGCTACGACTGATGGCTACGACTGATGGGTTCCAGGTGATGGTTTCGGGTGATCCGCGATGACGGCGAGTGTCGCAGTCGATCTTGATGTCAGTACCGACCGGCAGGGCGGGACCTGGGCCGCGGTCGGGCGGCACATGCTGCGCCGACCGGACGTGATCATCGCCACCGCGATCAGTGTCTTCTTCATCCTGGTGGCCGCCTTGCCCGGCCTCTTCACCCGGACCGACCCGCAGCGCTGCGACATCTCGGTGGCGAAGTTGAAGCCGCGCGGTTTCGGCCACCCGCACCCGTTCGGCACCGACGTCTCGGGCTGCGACGTGCTCGCCCAACTCGTCCACGGCGCCCGGCCGTCGCTGCTGCTCGCCTTCACCGTGGTCGGCGCGTCGCTGATCATCGGCATCACACTCGGTCTGTTGTCCGGCTTCTACCTGGGCTGGGTGGACGCGGTCGTGTCCCGGCTGCTCGAGGTCTTCCTGGTCATTCCACTGCTGCTGGCCGCTCTGTTGCTGCTCTCCCTGTTCCGCAACATCGACGCCGGTGACAGTGACTTCGCGACGATCGTCCAACCGGCGATCGTGCTCACCGGATTCGGCTGGATGGGCTACACCCGATACGTCCGCGCCGCCGTTCTGGAGTCGAAGAATCTGGACTACGTGCGTGCGGCCCGGGCGCTCGGTGCGTCGGATCTGCGGCTGATGTTCAGCCACATCCTGCCGAACGCGATCGCTGCGGTCACCGCCCTGGTGCCCACCGCGATCGCAGGGGTCATCTCCGCCGAGGCGGTGCTGGCGTTCCTCGGCATCGGCGTGCGACCGCCGGCGATCAGCTGGGGCATCATGATCAGTACCGGTGCTCCGTGGTTCACCGGCGGCTATCCGTACCTGCTGTTGCTGCCGTTGGGTTGCCTGCTGGCGACCGTACTGTCCTTCGTCGTGATCGGCGACAACCTGCGTGACGCCCTCGACCCGAAGCTGAAGTGATCATGACCAGTACATCGACCGGTACATCCCCCGGTGAATCGGCCGGTACGACGACCCGGGCAGACCTGCACGGGCCGACGGCCGACACTGCGGCGCCGTTGCTCGAGGTCGACGACCTGCGGGTCGAGTTCCGTGTCGGCGGCCAGGTCGTCTCGGCGGTCAACGGGGTCTCCTTCACCCTCGATCCCGGGCAGACGTTGGCGGTGGTCGGTGAATCGGGTAGCGGCAAGAGTGTCACGGCGCAGGCGATCATGCGGCTGCTGCAGACCCCGCCGGCGCGGATCACCGGAGGTGAGATCCGGTTCCGAGGACGGAACCTGTTGGCCTTGTCGGAGGCGGACCATCGGGCGGTGTGCGGGGAACACATCGCCATCGTCTTCCAGGACGCGCTGGCCGCGCTCAACCCGGTCTACAGCGTCGGCTTCCAGCTGACCGAGGCGCTCCGGAAACGCCGGCACGTGTCGCGGGCCGAGGCCAGGAAACGGGCGATCGGTCTACTGGACCTGGTGCAGGTGCCCAATGCCCGGCAGCGGATCAAGGAGTATCCGCACCAGTTCTCCGGCGGGATGCGACAGCGGGTGATGATCGCCATGGCCCTCGCCCTGGAACCCGAGGTGTTGATCGCCGACGAGCCGACCACCGCCCTCGACGTCACCGTGCAGGCACAGATCATGCGCCTGCTCGCCGACATCCAGGCCGAGCGACAGATGGGCCTGATGTTGATCACCCACGACCTCGGTGTGGTCGCCGAGGTCGCCGATCAGGTCGACGTGATGTACGCCGGACGGGTGGTCGAAGCCGCACCGGTCGACCGGATCTTCGCCCGGCCGGGACATCCGTACACCGCTGCCCTGCTGCGCTCTATCCCCCGGCTCGATCAGAAGGGTCAACAACTCGAAGTGATCACCGGGCGGCCGCCGGAGTTGACCCACATCCCGTCGGGCTGCCCGTTCCATCCCCGCTGCCCGCGCGCCGAGGACATCTGCCGCACCGATCCTCCGCCGATGTTGCGTGACCTCGGCGACGGTCGCCGGGCCGCCTGCCACTTCGCCGAGTAGCACCGGCCCCGCTCCCTGATCGCCGGGGAACCGGGGATGCGGGTACCGGTCTGCGGGACAAATCCCGGGCGAGGTGTCGAATTCGGCCCGTCCTGTTCGCTGTCGGGGTACAACAGTCCCCGTACCGAGAGGAACGCCTGATGAAGTACGTCATCATGTTCACCACGACCCCCGAGCTCGACGCAGCGGTGCCGGCCGAACGCGCCCAGGAGGTCTACGGCCGGATCTACCAGTGGTTCGGTGAGAACAGCGACAAGATCGCCGATTCCGGCGCGGAACTGCAACCGGTCAGCACCGCAACCACGGTGCGGCACGGCGACGACGGCCCGGTGGTCGCCGACGGTCCGTTCTCCGAGGCCAGGGAGGTCATCGGCGGATTCAGCGTGCTCGACGTCCCCGACCTTGACACCGCCATCGCCGTGGCCAAGACGTGGCCGGCGCTGGATCTGCCCGGTGTCGCGGTCGAGATCCGGCCGATGGTGGTCGACTACAGCCAGTTCGAGCAGTGATCGCGTCGGACGCCGCCGATCCGCCTGCCCGCGAACCGGGTCCGCCCGCTCCGGGCGACGGGTCGGCGGCGTCCGACTCACTGCTCTCCGCGGTGCTCCGCGACGAGGCCGCCCGGATCGTCGCAGCGTTGACACGATCGCTGGGCAACCTCGATCTCGCCGAGGAGGCTGTGGCAGAGGCCGTCGAAGAGGCACTGCGGTCCTGGCGGATGCACGGCGTGCCGCCGAACCCGGGCGGTTGGCTCACCCAGGCCGCCCGGCACAACGCACTGGACCGGATGCGGCGTGAGCGGCGGTACCGGGAGAAGCTCGCTCTGCTGGCCGAACCCGCGGCCCGGACGACCGCCGGACGATCCGACGACGTCGACGACCGGCTGCCGTTGCTCTTCGGCTGCTGTCACCCCGCCCTGTCGCCGGACGCCCAACTCGCTCTCACCCTGCGCGCCGTGTGCGGCCTGACCACGGCACAGATCGCACACGCCACGCTCAGTTCAAAGGCAACGACAGCACAACGCATCGTCCGGGCGAAACGCAAGATCGGACGGGCCGGCATTCCGATCCGGGTGCCCGAGGGCCCGGAGCGCGCCGGCCGCCTGGATATCGTCCTGACGACCATCTCGGTGATGTACAGCGAAGCGCACCTGGTGGCCGGCGGTGATGCGGCGGCCGACCGCGACCTGGCCGAGGACGCGCTGTGGCTGGCCCGGGTGGTGACGAGCGCGCTGCCGGAGGAACCGGAGGCCCACGGCCTGCTCTCGCTGCTGCTGTTCCACCGGGCCAGGGAGCGCAGCCGGGCCGTCGACGGCCGACTCGTCCTGCTGGCCGATCAGGACCGGGGGCACTGGGACGCCGCGTTGCTCGCAGCTGCCCACAGCGAACTGGAGCGAGCGTCCAAGCTGCGCCGGCCGGGCCGGTGGCAACTGCAGGCAGCCATTGCGGCGTGCCACGCCGACGCCCCGGCGGCGGACCGGACCGACTGGTTGCAGGTGCTGACCCTGTACGACCTGTTGCTCCGCTACGACCGATCGCCGGTGGTCCGGCTGAATCGGACCGTCGCACTGGCCGCGGTCGAGGGCGCCGGCGTCGCGTTGGTGGAACTGGATGGCCTGGCGGAGACCCTGGCGGGCTATCACCTGTGGTACGCCGTACGGGCGCATCTGCTGCGTGAACTCGGACGCCCGGCCGAGGCTGCCGCCGCGGATCGCCGGGCACTCGGGCTCACGGCGAACGAAGCCGAACGACGGCTGCTCAATCTCCGGCTGACCGGTTGGACGAATCCCGGTGGCGGGCCGGGCCCCATCGAGTAGCCGGGGCGCGGCCCGTCGAATGGGCCGGTCGGAGCGGCCGGTCAGGACGGGCCGGCGAAACGATCGACCAGCACCTTGACCCGGGCGGTGGGGTTCCCGGCGGACAGCCGGCCGTCACGCGCCAGCGTCGCGAGCCCGTGCAGGGAGCTCCAGACGACCTCGGCGTAGGTCTCGGGATGATGATCACCGGCGGACGGCAGCACCGATGCCAGCACCTCGTCGTAGGCCTCCCGCAGTGGTCCCGGCGTGGTGTCATCGGCGAACACCAGGGTTGTCGGCGCACTGAACATGATCCGGTACAACTCCGGGTTGGTCGCGGCGAACTCCAGGTAGGCCTCGGCCAGCCGATTCATCATGCTGCGCGCAGAGCGAGCGCTCCCCCGCCGTTCCCGGACGGCGCCGGCGAGCTCGGCGAATCCTTCCAGCGCCAGGGCGGCGGCGATCCCGGCCTTGCCATCGGGAAAGTGCGAGTAGAGCACCGGTTGGCTGTATTCGATGGCGTCGGAGAGCCGCCGGGTCGTCACTGCCTCCCAGCCGTCCCGTTCGGCCAGTTCACGCGCTGCGCCGATGATCCGCCGCTCCCGCTCCACCCGTTGCCGTGCGCGCCGCTCCTGGATCGCCATGACAGGAACTCTAGCACTGCTAGATTCTCGGTGGATCGTGCGCTACTGTTGCTCTACTTTCTAGCGTTGCTAACTTCGGAGGAATCGTGCATGTCGTAGGACTGGTCCTGGTCTGGTTGGTCGCAGTGATGATCATCTGGGTCGGGGTGCTGTACCTGCTCAAGAACGAGACCAACGCCGCCGGGTTCGGGTTGCCGGTGCTGCCGGACCGGCCGGCCAGGGCGTGGTGGCAGCTCAAGGGTGTCCGGGACATCGTCTCCGGCATCGCCGTGGTGCTGCTCAGTCTCGTCCAACCCGCAGCGTTGCCCTGGCTGGTGCTCGCCGAGACGCTGATCCCGATCGGCGACATGCTCGTCGTTCTCGGCAACCGGGGCAGCCGGGCGCGTGCCTTCGGCATCCACGGTCTGACGGCCGCGGTGATGATCATCGCAGCGGCGTTGCTGCTGCTCGGCTGAGATCAGCGGCGCTTGGTCAAGCCCGATGGGCACAGATGCTCTCGTCCAACGGGGCGATCTCCGCACGCAACCGGATGCCGTGGTCGTAGTGCTCGTCGTCCAGTGGCAGGTAACCGATCGGGTCCTCCTGCAGCACACCGTCGAGCCGGGTGACCAGTGCGTTCTCCAGGTGGGTGACCCGGGCCGGATCAAGATCGCGTGCGCGGGTGATCAGTTCCGGTTTCAGCGGCAGCATGCCGGTGTACCAGAACGTGCCGTGCAACAGCGGCCAGAGCACGTCCTCGATGTGCCCGCTGATGCCACGGGTCCCCAGCGACCCCGGGCGGTCGCCGGCCGTCACGACGGTCAGCGCACGTTTGCCGGCCAACAGACCGTCGCCGTACTTGCGCACCCGGCCGGTCCGCGGATCGAGTACGTCGTAGCCGAAGCCGGCCTCGAACACCCGGTCGAACCACCCCTTGAGGATCGCCGGAGCCCCGTACCACCACAGCGGGAACTGGACGACCAACAGATCGGCGGCAAGCAACTTGGCCTGCTCAGCAGCAACCTGCGGGCCGCCCTCGGTGACCAACAGCGGGTCGAAGCCCATCGCGTACAGATCGGACTCGGCGACCTGCCACCCGCTGCGACGCAGGGCGGCGACGCCGACGTCACGGAGTCGCCCGTTGAGGGATCGCCGGTTGGGGTGGGCAAGCACCCAGAGGGCTCGTCGACTGGTGTCCATAGCTCCAGCCTGGGTTGAATGGGCATATGGCACAAGTACGCACAATCTCGTCAGGTAGTGACGAATCGGATACCACCTGGCTACCGCGGGCGCCGGTTCTCCGGTCGATGGAGGTCTGTCCGGTGGAGGTCGCCATGGCCGTGCTGGGCGGCGCGTGGAAGCTGACCGCCGTGAAGTACCTGCTGCAGCGCACGCATCGGTTCGGTGAGCTGCGCCGGGCCGTCGGCCCCGTCACTGCGCGGGTGCTGACCCGTCAGCTGCGTGAGCTCGAGGCGGACGGCATCGTCACCAGGACCGTGTACGCCGAGGTGCCGCCGCGGGTGGAATACTCCCTTACCGAGCGTGGGCGCAGTCTGGAGCAGATCGTCACCGCTCTGGACGCCTGGGGCGCCGACTACCAGGCCGGAATGGGTGGCGGGCGCTGAAATGCGGCAAGCCGCACCGCTGATGCGGTGCGGCTTGCCGGAAGTGAAGGCTCGGTGCGGACCGAGTCAGGCGGCAGCGGGCGCCTTGGTGTCCGAGGGGTCGACCTGGACGCCCGGGCCCATCGTGGTGGACACGGTCACCTTCTTGATGTACTTGCCCTTGGAGCTGCTCGGCTTGAGTCGCAGCACCTCGTCAAGAGCGGCGAAGTAGTTCTCGGCCAGCTGCTCGGTGCTGAAGGACGCCTTGCCGATGATGAAGTGCAGGTTGGAGTGCCGGTCGACCCGGAACTCGATCTTGCCGCCCTTGATGTCGGACACGGCCTTGGCCACGTCCATGGTGACGGTGCCGGTCTTCGGGTTCGGCATCAGCCCGCGCGGGCCGAGGACGCGGCCCAGACGGCCGACCTTGCCCATCAGGTCCGGCGTGGCGACGACCGCGTCGAAGTCCAGGTAGCCGCCAGCCACCTTCTCGATCAGCTCGTCGGCCCCGACCTCGTCGGCTCCGGCTGCCTTGGCCTGGGCGGCCCGATCCCCGGTGGCGAAGACGAGGACCCTTGCCGTCTTGCCGGTTCCGTTGGGGAGGTTCACGGTGCCGCGGACCATCTGATCCGCCTTCCGCGGGTCGACACCCAGGCGCATGGCCACGTCGACGGTCTCGTCGAACTTGGCCGAGGCGTTCTCCTTCACGTTCTGCAGAGCCTCAACCGGGGAGTGGAGCTCCTCAGGGTTGATCTTCTCCGCTGCTGCCTTGTAGTTCTTGCTGCGCTTCATGGCTAGTTACCTCTCAACTAGTTCTGGTCCGGGCCGCGCCGGCCCTCCCAGCGAGCTGTCTCGTCCGAGATCAGCCTTCGACTGTGACACCCATCGAACGGGCGGTGCCCTCGACGATCTTCATGGCGCCCTCGACATCGTTGGCGTTCAGATCGGGGAGCTTGGTGGTGGCGATCTCACGGACCTGGGCAGCAGTGATCTTGCCGACCTTGCCGGTCAGCGGATTGCTGGCACCCTTGGAGACGCCGGCTGCCTTCTTGATCAGCTCGGCGGCCGGCGGGGTCTTGG
>Ga0164243_10002348_pt1 | contig 31351 bp, 34 predicted proteins | sample OricompcompostOP_FD_108781 | JGI IMG/M metagenome (GOLD analysis project Ga0164243, IMG submission 108781) | Organic Plus compost microbial communities from Emeryville, California, USA - Original compost - Organic plus compost (OP) | ecosystem: Engineered > Solid waste > Mixed feedstock >... | reverse complement strand
TCTACCGCGGCACCGACCCCACCCACCGCCGCAACGTCGCCGGTGCCGCCGCCGCCTGCGCCTACATGGCAGGACCCACCGTCGTCGGCACCTACCAGATCGCCGAGGACAACCCCACCGACCTCCTCGCCAACCTCATGGCCGAAGCCGGCGCCGCCGGCATCCCACCCAACGAGATCCGCACCTCCTTCGTCGAGGTCATCCCCAGCATCACCGAGCTCGACGCCCAGTGGCAGCATCAACAGCAGCGCGCCAACCACTCAGCCGCGTTCCCCTCCCCCGCCCGCGACGCACTCAAGGCGCCAGACACCACTCCTCCCACCCCCAAGCCGCGCCCTGACCCCGAGCGAGGTCGCGACACTGATCGCGGCCGCTGACGCACACCCGCGTGTGAGGGCATCCCGCGCTTCAGGCCGCCACACCGTCGAAGGATCCAGGCCGCTTGTGGCGGCCACCGTGGGATATTCCCCAGGTGGGTCCGTGGAGGAGGGGTACCGACCCCTATGAACACCGGGCCATGCAGCTCGGAGCTCAGTACGCGAAGCAGTGGCGCGCTTACGGTGACGTGCCGTTCGAGCTCCGCCAGGAGCTGGAGGGCATGATCTCGCCATCCATCCAGCGGAACATGACGGTGACCAGGAGGGCGGACGGGGCCACCCGTTACGCCGCGGCCGTGGCGATCCCGTTCATGACCCTCATGGGCCTCTCCATCGTGCTTGGCGTTCTTAACCTCCTCGGCTTGGCACTTGGCCTGGGCAGCCTGTTGGACGCGTTCCCCATGGTTTCGGTCACGCTCCCTTGGCTAGTGATCAGCTACTTGCTGTATCGCCGCGCGACCCGCGTTGAAGACACCGTGTGGACCCCGCAGTACGAGCAGGCGTACGAGGGTCTGCTGCGCGCCGCCAAGTACGGGTGCGACCAGGCCCTCCGGGAGGCCGGCGCGCAGCAGCGACAACGTGAGCGAGAGGAGGCCGTTCGGCTCCGCCGGGCTTGGCGGCTCACCGGAAAAGAAGAGTGGGATCCTCCAGTGGCGCCACCTCAGGCGGGTGCCATCGCTGCGGCGGGCTCCTTCGCTCCGGCCAAAGCCGAAGAAGTCGCAGCCGTCTGGCTTCGGTGGCTGGGTGCGGGGGGTGTCGCGGTGACCCAGTCCACCCGTGTCGGCGGCGTCGACGTCAGGGCCAGGATTTTGGTTGCACAGGTCAAGTGGCAGGCACAACCTGTGGCCCCTGCGCGGGTGCGAGAGATCTTCGGCGTCGCGCAGGCGGAGCAGGCCCGCGCGGCGTTCTTCGCGGGTCCAGCCGGCTACAGTCGTGAAGCCGCACGCTTCGCCGACGCCACCGGGGTCTTCCTCTTCGTCATGGACGACCAGACCGGGCAACTCACCGCCGTGAGCGACTCCGCAGACGCCGCCCTCCGCACCGGGTTGCAGCGCTAGCGAAGCGCTCCCTCCTCGGTACGCGCCACCAGCACCAGGCGTGTCACCCTCGCACACCACCATCAGGCTTGTGATCGAGCCGCCAAGCTGGAATGCCCGTCTGCAACGCCTCACCAACGCTCAACCTGTACCAGCTCGACGCGCTCAGCATTGGACTCCCGACCCCATCCCCGTGACAGCTTGCCTGAGGTGGGAACGAGACGGACTTGAGCACCAGCCGGGCCGAGCCGTCGCCTGGACCACCCGGCTCGTTCTCGTCCACTTCGATCGCGAGCTGCGGCTGCAGACTCACGGCGCGTGGCTGTCCCCTGCAGACGTGCGGCGCGTCCCGTCCTCACCTCCTCACGAATCGAGGTCACCCGCCTCAGGCGCTTCAGGGTCGCTCTTCGACATACGCGGGTAGCGGAACGGCAGCACACCGTCCCACGGACCTTCGATCACGACTGTGTCCGAGCACGTTGCGCCCCCAAAGTGCAGATAGGCTTCGTCGGACAAGAACCCAGTGTGTGCGAATGATACGTCTCCGCCGTCGAAACGCGCTTCGGTGAATGAAACTGGCTTAAACAGCCTCGCGTCGAACCTCAGCTCGCCGTCCATCATGTGAAGGCGATCGAACACGGCCGCTGTCTCTAAGTGGGTGAACATGAACTGGAGCCGACCACCGTCAATGACGACGTTCCGGAAGTTGACCTCATTCGGTTCCAGGGCGGCATACTTCGAATGGTGATTGAAGTTACTTCGGAAGAAGGCCACACGTGCACCGCTCTTGATCTGAACGCTCTCGAACGTAGTCACCTCACCCCCGAAATGGACGAATGCGAACCCGACCTTTGTCTGGTCTTCAAAGACGGCGCCCTCGAAAGTCACTCCGCCCCCTTCGAAGGTGGCGCTCTCAATGGCGAGAATCCCATCGCCGCTAAAGCGAGCACCCCTAAATGACAGCAAACCACCGTTCTCAGTCCTAGCGGAACGAAGATCGAGTATCGTCCCTTCGTCGATCACCACGTTGTCGAAGAGGTGCACGCCGCCGTCGAACACAGCGTTCGCGAGAGAGAACGTGTAGCCCTGCCACGCGGGCGACCGACCGTGCTGAGTGGGTACCAGGTGGTCGCGAATCACTCGTGAGATCGTCGTTCGAACCTCAGTCTCGCCCTGTTGAGCAGGCGTCCACCTAGACGGCTCGTCCAGCGGCTCGAGTCGAGGCGTTCGTTGATAGGCGCAGAGCAGGTCGATGCAGACCTGCGCCTCCTTGCGATCGCCGCGTTCGTGCCAGTCATCGGCCAGCGCGGCCAGCGCGTACACCCCGGCGAGCCGAACGGCCGCCGAGTCGTGCGCGAGCTGTCCTGCGCAGGTATTGAACCGCTCGCGAAGGGCCCGCACGACAGCGAGCTCTTCTGATGCCTCGGACGTCCGCTGCTTGCGGATCGAGATTGCGACGGCCACGGATCCGCCCAGGAGTCCAGCGGCTGGGATCGCCGCCGTCATGACGGGCCGAGCCCAGTCGGGGTCCTCGCTGCTGTTTGGGAACGTGCCATTGCCGAGAAGGAGTGCGAACCCCCAGAACGCGAACCCCAGTAGTCCCACGCCCGCGAGCACCCACGCCCCTACCTGGAATGCGAACCTCTCGCGCTGCTTCTCCAGCACCTGCCAGGCGACGGCCGACACCAAGACCGTGATCACGGCGCTGACGACGAGGGCACGAACGTCGGGCGTCATGCGCGAACGCTAGCGCTCCCTCTCGTGTACGGTGCCGAGCCTCTAGCGACCGCGTTTGTCCTAGGAGAGGCCTGCGTACGCCTCGCGCAGGCGGGCGGTCACGTCGTGGCCAGCGCTCCGTGCGCGGCCCATCGGGAGACGCAGCTTCCCGCTCGCGTGTGTCGTTGAGACCTCCGCTACCTGAGCCGCGCTGAGTTCACGCGCCCAGTCGATCTCTGCGGTGTCGCGGTCCATCGCGATCACGACGGCGACGTCGAAATCGAGGTCCTCGAACTGCCAGAACCGGGTGCTCCCTCGCGGGAGCGATCGCACCTTCACCTGGATGGCGCGCCCGTCGCCTGCCACCACGTCGACCGATCGCCGCGTCGGGGGCGTGAGCTCGCCCTCGTAGGCGTCGGCGACGACGCGTTCCATGAGCTCGCCATGAAGCGACGCGGCTGTGCGGGTGTGACCGCGCGAGGCGATCTCTTGGTCGATCGCGTTGCGCAGAGCTAGCAGGTCACGCAGCGGCAGCCTTGCGAGGCTGGCAGGGTCCGACGGGTGTGCGTCGGGCGGTGGCGTCACTCTGCTTCCGCCGCCTGACGCTCGGCGCGCTTGACGGTGGCGGTGGCGTAGGTGAGGCCGGCGCCGATGCGGTCGGCTGTGATGACCTGGCGGTAGCGCTTCTGGCCGTTGTCGGGGTGGGTGTAGGACTCGGTGCGGATGGTGCCTGCGACGATGACTTCCTGGCCCTTGCCGAGGGATTCGGCGACGTTCTCGGCGGGCTTGCCCCAGACGACGACGTGGAAGGTGTTGGGGTCGTCGTCGTCGACGTAGCTGCCGTCGCTGGTGCGGTGCTGGGTGTTCTCGATGACGCGGAGGTTGGCGACCGGTCGGCCGGAGTTGGTGAATCGCAGGGTCGGGTCCTCGGCGAGGTTCCCGGCGATGGTGATGGTGCTCATGGTGTGCTCCCCCGTTTTGGTGTGTTGTGCCTTGCAGCACGTTTGAGCGTACCTGCTAGTGCGTTTGTGCACTAGGTATGCGGGTTAGAGATCTGTGCGTGTTCAGGAGGCGGCGGGTTCTCCGGTCATGGTCGCGGCGGTGTCGCGGATGAGGTCGAGGCGGAATCCGCTCCAGCTGGTGGTTCCGGTGGTGACGACGGGCAGCTGTCGGTGGCCTTGCTGGCGAAGCTGCGTGACGAGCTGCGGGTTGGTGCTGATGTCGATGATGTCGGGCTCGACGCCGAGTTGACGGAAGCGGCGGATGGTCTGGGTGCAGCGCAGGCAACCGGGGGCGGTGTAGATGGTCACGTGCATGGTGGTGGTCATGGTGGTCTCCTTTGGGCGTTCGGCCCTGGGCCTTGTTCCTGATAGCGGAGCACCGGTCGCCGACAGCGGCCGAAGTGTCAACCCCGTGAGGGGCGGTGGTGGAGAAGAAGACGGGCGGGCTCAGTGCAGCCGAGCTGGCGAGGCGCAGCGCAGCCCGTCTTGTTCGGTGGAGCCGGCCGCGTAGCGGCTTGCGCGTAGGCAGCGGCGGCCAGGATCGAAGCGTCAGGAACGGCTCCTCCCCCCGCCTCCGGCGGGTGTTCTCGGTCGCGCGCAGCGCGGTCCGACGGCGGGGAGCGCGAGGGGCGGCCGAGCCCCTCGCCCCGGCCGGGAGCGGCCGGGGCGGAGGTCTCGGGCGGGGTTCAGCGGTGGGCTGCGATCGGTCGGCTGTCGGGCCCGATCAGCCATGGCCCGTCGTCGTAGCCGGGTAGCGCGCGGATGCACTGCTGCCGGAGTGCTTCGCAGAAGACCCGGGCTTCGCTGCTGCGCCAGCCGGGGTGCTCGCAGGTCTGGTACTCGTAGCCGTTGATCGCGTTCAGGATCTCGACCATGCTCCACTGCTGGCGGGGCTGCCGGTAGGTGTAGCGGGGCAGGTCGCGGCCTTCGCCGTAGCGGAAGTTGACGCTCTCGACGTTGGTGTCTTGGAGCATCCAGCCGACCGCGTCGGCGGTCTGCCGGTTGACCCGACGTCGGCCCGCGCCGCGGACGTCCGGCTCGAAGCCGTCGGGCAGCGGCCAGACCACGGTGCCTTCGTCGATGTAGTAGGTGCTGGTGCCGTAGCTCATGCCGGTGTGCATGAAGGCGTGCAGCATGACGTGGATGTGCTCGGAGTGGACGATGTTGGCGCTCATGGGGGCTTCCTTCCCAGGGGTGGGTGTGTTGGTCAGTTGTCGGCGGGGAGGCTGAGGCCGAAGCGCTCGAGCAGGGCGCGCTGGCGGTCGGGGTGTTGACGGAGCAGGTCGGCGGCTGCCGGGGAGAGCACGCGGGCGGGGTAGCCGTCGCGGTCGAGCAGCGGCACGGCGGTCCTGATGTCGAGGAAGTCGCCGGTCACGGGGCAGGTGATCTGCCGGGCGATGAGGTGGCGGATGAGTTCGTGGTGAACCGCGCTGGCGATGTTGTTGGTGGTCATGGGGTGCTCCTTCGGGGCCGTTTTTCGGTGGGACCTGGCGCGTAGTGAGTCGCCGCCTGAACGGCCCAGAGCGCCACCCGGAGGGCGGTGGAGGAGAGCCCGTGGGGCGGGCTCAGCGCAGCCGAGCTGGCGAGGCGGAGCGCAGCCCCGCGGGGTCGGGGGAAGCGGCCGCGTAGCGGCTTGTGCGGCGGGTCGTGGCGGCGATCATGGAGAGCCAGGTGCCACCGTCACAGCGGCTCGGTGACGCGCAGCGGCACCGGTTTCAGGGGCCGCCGCCAGGCGCCACCGCTCGGGCTTGCACGTGGGCGCCCTGTCGGCCACCTCGCTGTGGGACAGGTCCTGGTCGGAGAGGTAGGCCGGTGGGGCTGAGCCCCACCGGCCTGATCCTTTACCGGGTTCGGCTGTCCTCGGCGACCAGGAGTGTCTGCTCGTCGGGGAGATTGACGACGCGGTAGATGAGCCACTGGGACCCGGAGGCCAAGGGTCTGGTCGAGCGCACCAACGGGTACTTCGAGACCTCGTTCCTGCCCGGGCGCACGTTCACCTGCGTCGCGGACTTCAACACCCAGCTGACCGAGTGGTTGGTCAAGGCGAACGGGCGGCACCACCGGTCCCTGGGCTGCAAGCCGGCCGACCGCTGGGCCGCCGACCTCGCCGCGATGGTCGCCCTGCCGCCGGTCGCTCCGACGCTGGGGTGGCGGACCACAACACGGCTGCCGCGGGACCACTACGTGCGCCTGGACTCCAACGACTACTCGGTGGACCCGGTCGCGGTCGGCCGCAAGGTCGACGTCGTCGCGGACCTGACCAGCGTCACCATCACCTGGGGCGGGCGCCTGGTCGGACGCCACGAGCGGCGCTGGGCCCAGCACCAGACCATCACCGACCCCGCTCACCGCGCCGCGGCGCTGGCCATGGCCGCCGCGCATCGTCGACGACCGGTCCCCACCGATGAGCACGAGGTCCAGCAACGGGACCTGAGCACCTATGACGCCGCGTTCGGGTTGGAGGAGGTCGCCTGATAGGCACCACCAAGGCCCGGGACGTCACCGCCGAGATCGCGTTCCTGACCCGGGCGCTCAAGGCACCCACGATGCGCGAGGCCGTCGACCGGCTCGCTGACCGCGCCCGCACCGAGTCCTGGACCTACGAGGAGTTCCTGGCCGCCTGCCTGCAACGAGAGGTCGCCGCCCGCGAAGCCCACGGCGGCGAAGGACGGATCCGAGCCGCCCGGTTCCCGGCCCGCAAGTCCCCGGAGGAGTTCGACTACGACCACGCCCGCGGCCTCAAGCGCGAGCAGATCGCCCACCTGGGCACCTTGGACTTCTTCGCCGGCCGCGAGAACGTCGTCCTGATCGGCCCGCCCGGCACCGGCAAGACCCACCTGGCCACCGGGATCGCGATCCGCGCCTGCCAAGCCGGCCACCGCGTCCTGTTCGCCACCGCCGCCGAATGGGTCGACCGCCTCGCCACCGCCCACCACGACGGGCGTCTGCAAGACGAGCTACGCCGCCTGGGGCCTTACCCCCTCCTGGTCATCGACGAGGTCGGCTACATCCCCTTCGAACCCGAAGCCGCGAACCTGTTCTTCCAACTCGTCTCAGCCCGCTACGAACGCGCCTCGTTGATCGTGACCTCCAACAAGCCCTTCGGCCGCTGGGGTGAGGTCTTCGGCGACGACACCGTCGCCGCCGCGATGATCGACCGCCTCGTCCACCACGCCGACGTCATCGCCCTCAAAGGCGACTCCTACCGGCTCAAGAACCGAGACCTCGGCCGCCCACCAGCGGCCACGACCGACTGACCACACCACGAGAGGGGTCCACTTTCACCCGACGCCAAGGGGTCCGTTTTCAGCCGACGTTGACAATCGCGGCCGCCGCACGGCGGATGCTGCCGCCGAGCGCCATTCTGGCGAGCCGCGGTGATGCGTTGAACGCCTTAGCAGTCACACTCGCGCACGATCCCCAGTACGACTGGTGGGACGCATACCTGCGAAAACGACCGACAAGCCGGCGACGGGATGGATCCGCATGGGCCGGCCGTGCTGATGCTCCGGCCTCGGCACCGGTTGCACCCAAGGGCAGGCATGCGTCCGACACTCCGGAGCTGCCGGGTGATCACGCTGGGGCTGTCGAGCAGCATGGCTCGGATCAGCCCCTTGGGCCGAGCGCCGCACGGCGGGGCAGGCACGCGGCGGATTCCCTCGACGAGCGCAGTACCGCACCGGGACCCGCAGCCCTCGCAGGGGACGAGGCCGACGTAGGCGCGCTCGTTTCAGAGGCGATCGAGTCACTGAGCGACAAGCGCTTGGCGTTCGTCCTGGCTGGCCGGCTCGGGGTCGGGGCCGATCCGCTCACACTCGATGCACTGGGTCAGAAGCCGGGCGTGGCACCGACGTCGACCGCGCGGTCAGAGCCGGTCGACGTCCTCGGTGCTCATGACTTCCAGCGCGACCAACGATGCGCCGGCGACCTCGGCCGCGATGGCAACTGCCATGTCCGCGGCGTGCGGGATGTCGTGGGCGAGGAAGGTCACGTCGGCCTGCGCGCGGCCGAGCGGCGACAGCGACACGGCCGGGTGGTACGCCTGCAGCGTCTCGATGAGCTGATCATCGAAGCCTCGATGTCCGTGCGGTCGAACTCGATCCGGGCGTTGTACTCGGTGAGCATGGGTTCTCCGATCGTCGCGGCGGGCGGCCGCTGGTTGCGGCCTAGCTGCCGACCTGGAGCACGAACATGGACCAGGAAGCCGGCGGCAGGCCGGCCATTAGGCGGCCCCCGTCGAGGGCGACGTCGCCGTGGGCGCGCGGTCTGACGCGATCGGGTTGATCGGCGGTGTTCCTGGCGGAGCGGTCCTCGTCCGCCAGCAGGGCGCTGGACAGGAGGCCGATGACCTCGAGGCCCTGCACGTCGAGCGAGAGCTCCGTGGCCTCGGAGGGGCTCCGGTTCACGACGAAGACCGCGAGGCGACCCGTGCCCGCGTCATGGGTCGCGGCGACGTCCACCACGGGAACGTCACCGAACGAGCTCGTCTCGTACGTCGGCGCCGTGACGACCGGATCGAGCACGTCTCCACGCGCGTTCGCCGCGGTCAGCGCGAACGGATGGAAGATGGACTGCCGCCACGCAGGGCCACCGGGCTCGGTGCGGATTGCGCTGATCGTGTTCACGAGCTGGGCCAGGCACGCGGAGTGCACGCGGTCGCTGCGGCGCAGCAGCGTGATGAGCAGCGAACCCACCACGACGGCGTCCAGGACCGTGTAGGCGTCCTCGGACAGCCGCGGGCCGACCGTCCACTCCCTCGGCATCCCGTCCGCCTGGAGCTCGCGCAGGTACCACACGTTCCACTCGTCGAACGAGATGTTGATCCTCTTGTCCGAGCCGAGCACCCACGGCGTCCGCGGTCGCCACCACATCACTGATGAACCGGTCCATGTTGACTGACGAGGCGAGGAAGCTGGCGTCGTCGTCACCGTCCAGCTGGTAGTAGGCATGGGCGGAGACGTAGTCGACGAGCTCGTACGAGTGCTCGAGCACCGTGTGCTCCCACGCGCCGAACGTGGGCATCGACCGGCCGGAGCTGCCGCACGCGACGAGCTCCAGGCCCGGGTCCAACTGGCGCATCCCGCGCGCCACCTCGGCCGCCAGTCGTCCGTACTCGTCGGCCGTCTTGTGGCCGAGCTGCCAAGGACCGTCCATCTCGTTGCCCAGGCACCACATACGGATCCCGTGCGGCTCGCGTGCGCCGTGGGCCACGCGCAGGTCCGACAGGTGGGTCCCGCCCGGGTGGTTGGCGTACTCCAGCAGGTCCAGCGCCTCCTGAAGGCCCCGGGTGCCGAGGTTGACCGCCATCATCGGCTCCACGCCCGCGGTTCGGGCCCACGCCACGAACTCGTTGAGACCGAACGCGTTGCTCTCGATGGTCCGCCACGCCGGGTCCAGTCGGGTCGGCCGGTCCGCGAGCGGGCCGACGCCGTCCTCCCACCGGTAACCGGACACGAAGTTGCCGCCCGGGTAGCGCACGACCGTCACGCCGAGCTCGCGCACCAGGTCCAGGACGTCGCCGCGGAACCCCGCCGCATCGGCGGTCGGGTGCCCTGGCTCGTAGATGCCCGTGTAGACGCACCGGCCCATGTGCTCGACGAACGAGCCGAAGGTCCGTGGCCGGACGGGCGAGACCACCAGAGCGGGGTCGAGGCGGACGTGCGCGCGGTTCATCGTTCGTTCCTCCTTCGTCGTCGCGAGATCCCCGGCCGTGCCGGCGGGACCCTCACCCGAGCCCCGCCGGCATGACCTTGCCCGCGAGGGCGTCGAGGAGCCCGAGGTCGGCGCCGTCACGACCGAAGAGCGGCACGGTCTCGAGCGGGGCGGCGACGTCGACGACGACGCCTCCCTGGTGAACCTCGCCCGTCCAGAGGTTGGTCCACGTGGCGCCCGCCGGCAGGTGGACCGCCCGCCGGGTCGCCCCCGGCTGGACGACGGGGGCCACGAGCAGGTTCGGGCCGAAGAGGTACTCGTCCGTGACCAGCCACGCGGCATCGTCGTCCGGGAACTCGTGGAACAGGCCGCGCATGACGGGCTGGCCGCTCTCATGGGCCATCCGCATGAGGGAGCGGGTGTACGGCCGCAGCGCCTCCCGGACCCGGAGGTACCTCGCGAGGATCTGGTAGACGTCCTCGCCGAAGCTCCAGAGCTCATTGGGTGCCCCGCTGGGCAGCCGGCGGGACCCGTCGGCGGCGGTCACGGGCGTGGACGGTCCACGGTCGCCGTGCATGCGCAGGACGGGGCTGAAGGTGCCGAACTGGAACCAGCGGACGAGGAGCTCGTGGAAGGCGGGGTCGTCGGTCCGGGCGCCGTGGAAGCCGCCGATGTCCGTCGTGAACCAGGGGATCCCGGCGGCACCCATGTGGACGCCCGCCACGATCTGGCGGCGCAGGTCCTGCCAGGTGGTCCCGATGTCGCCCGACCACACGAGCGCCCCGTAGCGCTGGCTCCCCGCCCACGCGCAGCGGACGAGGCTGACGACGTCGTCCTGGCCCGTCGCCCGCATCCCCTCGTAGAACGCCCGGGCGAACTGCTGGGGGTAGATGTTCGTCACCTGCTGGCCTGGTCCCGCGTGGTAGCGGTAGTTGTCGAGGTCGTAGACGCCGTACTCCGGCTCCGCCTCGTCGAGCCAGAAGATGCGTGCTCCGTGATCGTGGTAGTTCGCCCGGCACAGTTCCCAGACCGCTGCCCTCGTCGCAGGGTTGGTGACGTCCAGGAACATGCACGGCTCCTCGAACGCCATCTGGACCGCGAGCCCACGGTCGGTCTGGACCAGCAGGTTCTCGCGGTGGAACCGCTCGAAGTTCTCCGACTTGACGGACACCTGCGGCCATACCGAGACCGCGAGCTCGATCCCCATCTCAGCCAGCTCGGCGACCATCTGCTTCGGGTCCGGCCAGAACTCCTCCTCGAACCGGTAGTCGCCCATGTGGGGCCAGTGGAAGAAGTCGGCGACGATGACGTCCATCGGCAGGCCGCGTCGCTTGTGCTCGCGGGCGACCGAGAGGAGCTCCTCCTGGCTCGCGTAGCGGAGCTTGCTCTGCCAGTAGCCGAGGCCGTACTCCGGCATCATCGGAGCGTGGCCGGTGGCGTCCGCGTACGCGGCCGCGATCTCCCGGGGTGATGCCCCGGCGGTCACCCAGTAGTCGAGCTGAGCGGTGCTCTCGGCGACCCACTCCGTCCGGTTCCTGCCGAACGTGGCGCGGCCGACGGCCGGGTTGTGCCACAGGAACCCGTACCCGTTGCTGGAGACGACGAACGGCACGCTGGCCTGGGAGTTGCGGTGCGCGAGCTCCAGCACGCTGCCCTTGAGGTCCATGACCTCCTGCTGGTACAGCCCCATGCCGACGAGATGCTCGTCGGGATCGGACTCGAACGATGCCGTCAGGTGGTGGTCACCGCCGACGATCGCCCTGAAGTCACGCGCCTGCAGCTTGAGCGCGCCACCGCTGTCGAGCTCGCGGAACAGGACCTTCCCGGCGCTGTCACGGAACTCGAGGGAGCAGGTGGTGACGACGTACCCGACCTGGGCGTCGTGGCGCTGGTGCGACGTCATGAACACGGACAGGCGGCCCTGATCGAGCCGGGCATGCGTTCCCTCGATGGTGATCGACGGCGCCGTCCCGTCCGAGGGAGCGAGCAGTGCCCAGTCGGTGTCGCGCACAGGACCCGATCGCGACGAGCGCACGCGGACCGCGTCGGCCCCCCAGGGCTCGACGACGAGAGTCTCCCCGTCACCCGTCCAGGTGATGCGGCGACCGTTTGTCTGGAAGTGATCCACTCGTGGGTTCTCCGATGCTGTGTGAGTGCTGAAGAGTTGCCCGCGCGGGCGGGCGAGCCTGCGGCCGCGCCATGCGTGGCCGGAACTGCGGGGCGCAGCCGTGCGCTAGTCCTTGACCGCGCCCGTGGTGACGCCGGCCGCGACGTATCGCTGGGCGAAGACCAGCAGGAATGCCCCGGGGATCGAGGCGAGCACGGCCGAGGCCATCACCGCGTTCCAGTTCGTCACCTCGGCGCCGACGAACCGGAACAGGGCCAGCGTGATCGGGACGATCTCGTTGCCCGTCGTCAGCGTCCGGGCGTTGAGGAAGTCGCCCCAGGCGAAGAGGAACGCGAAGAGGGCAGCGGTCACGACCGCGTTGCGACTCAGCGGCAGGACGATCGACAGGAACGTCCGGATCCGTCCGGCTCCGTCGATGCGGGCGGACTCGAGGATCTCGTCGGGGATCGTGCGCATGAACGCCTGAAGGAGGATGATCGCGAAGGGAACCGATGCCGTCGAGTCCGCCAGCATCAGGCCGGCGTAGGACGTGAGTAGGCCCAGCTGCTTGTACAGCGCGAACAGCGCTGTCACCAGCACCACGCTCGGGATCATCTGCGCGAGAAGGAACATGAAGAGGACGGCGCCGGTCCCGGGTGCCCTCAGCTTGCTCATGCCGTACGCGGCGGGGAGTGCGATGAGGAGCGTCAGGACGACGGTGCCCAGGCCGATCAGGAGGCTCGTCGAGAGCGATCCGAGGTTCTTGTCCAGGGCGAGGCGATACCCGTCGAAGGTCGGATCCACCGGGAAGAGGTGGGGCGGCACGCGGGCGAGGTCCCTCGGCTTGGTGAGGGAGACGTTGACCATCCAGTACAGCGGGAAGAGCAGGAGACCACACAGCACGAACGCCATGACGACGGTGGCGCCGGTGCGGAGGCGGGTGCGGGTCATCCCGTCACCTCCTTGCGGGCGGAGCGCACGTAGATCAGGCCGAACACGAGCGCGACGACGAACAGGAGCGTGGCCACGGTGGCCCCAAGGCTGAGGCTCTGCTCCGTACCGCCCTCGAACGAGAGCTTGTAGGACCACGTGGCGAGGGTCTGCGAACTGTCGACCGGACCCCCCTTCGTGATCACCCACACGATGTCGAAGGCCTTGATGGTGTAGATCAGGCCGAGGAGGAGGGTGACGGCGGTCACCGGCCGGAGCAGGGGCCACGTGATGTGCCGGAAACGACGCCAGGCACCCGCCCCGTCGAGCGCAGCGGCCTCGTAGAGGTTCTCCGGGATGGCCTGGATCCCCCCGTAGAGCAGCACCATGTTGAACGGGATGCCGAGCCAGATGTTGGCGAGGATCACGCCCCACAGCGACCATGCCGGGTCGGACAGCCAGGCGATGTCGGTGCCGAGCACCGTATTGAGAAGGCCCGAGTCCTTGTAGAGCATCCACCGCCACGTGGTCGCGGAGACGATCACCGGGAGGAGCCAGGGCACGAGGATCAGCCCGCGGAACACGGCACTGAGCGGGAAGCGCCGGGAGAAGAAGACGGCCAGCGCGAGGCCGATGGCGAACTGGAACAGCAGCGAGACCGCCGTGAAGAGGACCGTGTTCCGCACCACCGTGGACAAGGCGGGTCGCCCGAAGATCGAGGCGTAGTTCTCGAGGCCGATGTAGTCGGCCTCACCCGAGAAGTACGACTGGAACGTGTAGTCCTGGAGGCTGAGCTGCCCGGTGCGCACGATCGGGTACACGAAGAACACGGCGATGTAGGCGACGACCGGCGCGATGAACCCGATCGCAGCGAGCTTCGACCGCCGGGCCGCCCGACGGCGGGCGGCAGCACGACTGGCGTCGTCCCACTCGCCCGCCGCCGGACCGGCGGCACGGGTGATCGCGGAAGTCATTCCGTGCCCCACCAGGTCACTGCACCGCGGCTGCGGCCGATTCGAGCGCGTCCGCAGGCGACGTCTGACCGGAGACGGCTCCGGAGAGGGCCTCGCCGAGCTTCGTCGCAACCGTCGGGAACATCGACCCCAGATCCTCGGTGCGGCTGCGGGCTGCGGAGACGGCCTCGACCCACGGCACGAGGCGCTCGTCGGCGGCCGCCTGCTCCTCCGCCTGGTCCGGGTACGGGGAGATGTACGTCTGACCCTCGAGCCAGGCGGTGAGGTTCTCCGGGTCCACGAAGCAGTTCACGAACTCGCCGGCGGCGCGGACCTTCGCCTCATCGCCGTTCTGGACGGGGACCATGAACTCGCCGCCCAGCGGGCTCGCGGCGGCGCCGCCGTCCTTGGCCGGGATCGGCACGACGCCGTAGTTCATACCGCCCTCGTCGAGGGCGTTCAGCTGCCAGGTGCCGTTGACCATCATCGCCGCGTGACCCGCGATGAACTGGTCCCGGATCTCCTGCTGGTTGAGGGTGACGTTCTCGGGCGAGGCGTACCCGTCCGCGACCAGGTCGGCCCAGAGAGTGAGCGCCTCGACCGCCTCAGGTGAGGCGACGTCCGTGAGCTCGGCACCGGCACCCCAGAAGAAGGGCAGGAACTGGAAGCTGCCCTCCTGGTCCGGCCGGGCGGAGAAGGCGATCCCGTACGTCCCGTTGGACGGGTTCGTGAGGGTCTTCGCGGCGTCCACCAGCTCCGCCCACGACGTGGGCGGCTCGACCCCCGCGGCGTCCAGGAGGTCCTTGTTGTAGAAGAGGGCGAGCGTGTTCGAGCCCACCGGGGCGCCGTACGTCTTCCCGTCGAGGACGCCCGAGGCGACGATGTTGGGCATCATCGCGGAGACGTCGATGCCGGACGCCTCGTTGTCCGCCAGGATCCCTGTCTCGGCGAACTGGGTGACGTTCGGGTTGTCGAGGATGATGAGGTCGGGGGTGTCGCCCGAGCTGGCCGCCTGGGTGAAGCGGTCGCCGATCGCGTCGGAGACCGTCCGCTCGACCGTGATGCCGGTCGCCTCCTGGCAGGTGTCCAGCACCTGCTCGTACGGCGAGGAGCCGGTGTTGTACTGGGTCCACCCGTCCCACAGCGTCAAGGCCGTCACGTCGCCGCTGCCCGAGTCCTCCGGGGCGTCGCCGCCGTCCGAGCTGCAGGCGGCCAGGCTGAGCGTCAGCACTGGCGCGGCCGTGACCGCCACGAGAGTCAAGCGTCGGTGCTTCACACTTCCTCCTTGAAATCGATGCAGAGCTGCGCACTGGAGAACCGGTTCTCCACGTCGTGACGCCGACAGTACCTAGACAAAGCACCGATTTCCCAGAGGTGGAGGAGAACCGGTTCTCCATCGTTATCGAACCGTGACGTCCGCCATGGGTTCGACGTCGTCCCAGGTGCTGGCCCCGGAGCCCGGTCCGTGGTGGCCGCAGGACGCCGCGGGCCGGGCTTACCAGCCTGGGAGCGCACGTCGGCAGTCCCTGGTGCCGCCTACTCTGTCTGCCATGGCCACCGCCCGAGACACCGCCGGGCGCGCGGCGACCATCCGCGACGTGGCAGCGGACGCGGGGGTGGCCGCCAGCACCGTCTCCAATGTGCTGTCGGGCCGGAAGCGGTATCGCGACCCGACGGTGCAGCGTGTTCTGGCGAGCGTGACGAAGCTGGGCTACCGCCCGTCGTCAGCGGCGCGTGCGTTGGCGCTGGGCCGCACGAACATCCTCGGGATGCTGGCCTACGTCTCCCCCAGCACCCTCGACACGGACGTCGACATCTTCATGCGATTCGTGCGAGCTGCCATGTACACGGCACAGCCGCGCGGCTACGACGTCCTCGTGATGGGGCGCGGCGAGGAGGAGCTGGAGGGCGACATCCTCGCCGACGCAATGGTCGTGATGGACATCCGTGTCGACGATCCCCGCATCCCGGTGCTGCTGAGCCACGGCCTGCCCACCGTGCTCATCGGGGTACCACCCGACACGCACGGGCTGAGCGCCGTGGACCTGGACTTCGCCGAGGCGACCCGCGTGATGGTCCGCCACCTGGCCGAACGTGGTCACCGGGAGATCGCCGTTCTGGCCCCGCCCGACGAGCCACCGGGTCACGAGCTCGCGCACCGGCACTTCGTCCGCACTGCACTCGTCGAGGAGTGCGCTCGGCATGGGATCTCGGGCCGATACGTCGCCTCCGGCTCGAGCACACCCGAGGTTGTCGCCTGGTTCGACGAGGTGCGTTCAATCCTGCCGTCTCTGACCGGAATCATCGTCACGGGCATCTCAGCACTCGACGCCCTGCTCGCGGTGCTGACCGCGAACGGCCTTCGAGTGCCGGCGGACGTCTCCGTGATCGCCCTGGCGCCTGACGAGCAGCTGGCGCTCTCGCACCCGACGATCACGACCCTCGACCTGCCGGGCCGCACGATGGTGCGGCACGCCGTCGACCGGGCACTCGACGAGCTCACCGGCTCGCCCCGCGGCGTCATCGAGCTCATCCCGCCCGTCCTCCTCGACAAGGGATCGACCGCAGCGGCGCCTGCCGGCGCGGGGCACTGACTCGGGTCCGGGTAGGTGACGCGGCTCCGGCGGCAAACCGTCATCGCAGCCGGTAGAACCAGCTTCCTTCGTAGTCGCGGTCGACGGTCTCCTGCGACGTGATGGTGAAGCCCTCGTAGGGTGCCCCCAGGTCCAGACGAGTCGCGGCCTCGACGATGCGCTCGCCGACGGTCCCGTCGCGGGTGAGTTCCTCACCGCGCGCGTCGGTGTCCGTGCCCAGCCACACCCAGAACCGGAACGGTGGGCTGAAGGTGGGGACGAACTCGACGCGCACGACGCCGTCCTCCGAGAACTCACGCAGGAGCGCCTCGCGCAGCCGGTCCATGACCGCCGTGCCCGGACGCCACCTGGCCCGCTGCTCGCCGTCCATGACGGGAGGGTACGGCCCGACGTCCCGCACCCACTCCGGGCCAGCAGTGTCGGCGGGCGGGTGGGAGACGCGCACGAGGGCGGTGACGATCACGCCCAACGCCGCGACGAGGACTGACACCCGATCCGGTTGGTGCTGGACGCCGGACGCCACCGCGCCGGTAGGGCCGGACCCGGCGCGCACGATCAGCGGTCGCGCCACCGCAGGTCGGCGACCACCGCCCGCGGACCACGCGTCGGTGAGCACGTCCCGCAGAGGCCGGAGGACGGCGGCGTCGGCAGCGGCGTTCAGGTCAAGGCGACCGATCGTCGCGCGGATGCCCGGCTGGCGCTCCGGCCAACGCGGCCCGAAGCGCCACCAGACGTTCCAGGTCATCAGGCGGACATGTGCGTCGACCATGGCGACTCCTTCGCCGGGGAGAGCGATCGGGTGCCCGATCCACTCTGCCCGGGCCACGCTCCAGCGGCCCGCGGAGGGCCGCGGGAGACGACGACGGCGGCACGCGCCCCGCGGTCGGCCCGTGCGGAGGTCCTGCGCGAGCATCACGAGGATGCCGCTGGGGCCGCGCAGGTACGTGAGCTTGTAGAGGTCCTCGTAGGTCGCGACGCCGCGCAGCGGGTGGCAACCGTGCCGGGCGGCGATCTCGAGCGCCGCGTCGATGTCGTCGACCAAGAACGCGACGCGGTGCATGCCGATGTCGGTCGGCCGGGTGGGCTCGGTCTCGATGGCGTCCGGATGGAGGTACTCGAAGAGCTCGAGGCGGCCGTGGCCGTCGGGCGTCTGGAGCACGGCGATCTTCGCGTGGTTTCCGTCGGAGGCCGACGGCGGTGTCCGCCCACTCTCCGCTCACCGTGTCCCGGCCGAGGACCGTCAGCCCCAGGTCGTGAAGAAGTCGATCGCGGCCTCGATGTCCCTGACCGCGATCCCGACGTTCTCGAGCTTGATGGCCACGCAGGCGACGGTACCGAGTCGTTCGAGGAAGCACGCGCGGGCGCGCGTTCGGCCCCGCTCAGTTCCCGCGCCGACAGCGGTCTGTCCAGCATGAAGACGACGAGAGTTCTCAGCGTGTCCCTTCCTGTTGCCGACCAGGACGACGCCCTGGCCTTCTACACCCAGGTGCTGGGGTGTGAGCTGCGCTTCGACGCCGTGGTGCCGCCCGGTGTGCGGATGATCGAGGTCGCGCCGCCCGGGTCCGCGGTGGGCCTGCTGCTCCTGCCCCCGGACAGCCCCAGGGTCTGCTGCACGGATAGGTGACACCTGATCTGTGGTGCCGGAGGGTGCCGCTGAGAGGATGTTGACCGTGCCCAGACCCCATCCGAAGGAGTTCCGCGAGGACGTCGTGGCGGTTGCCCGCCGTGGTGAGGCTCCGATCGCTCAGATCGCGAAGGACTTCGGGATCTCCGAGTCGTGCTTGCGCAACTGGCTGGCGGCCGCGGACGTCGCCGACGGCCACCGGCCCGCGTCGGCGGCGGGCGAGTCGGTGGAGCTGCGTGAACTCAAGCGGGGCCGGCGGTCCACGACGACCACGTCCAGCGCAACTTCACCGCGACCGAGCCTGACCAGGTCTGGGTGACCGACATCACCGAGCACCCCACCGGGGAGGGAAAGCTCTACTGCTGCGCGATCAAGGACCTGTTCAGCAACCGGATCGTCGGCTACGCGATCGACGAGCGGATGACCGCCCAGCTCGCCGTCACCGCACTGCGCACCGCCGTGGCCCGGCGCGCCCCGAGCGGTGTCGTGGTGGTGCATTCGGACCGCGGAGCCCAATTTCGAGCGCGAAGCTACCGGGCCGTCCTCGCCGCTGCAGGCATGCAGGGATCGATGGGCCGCGTCGCCTCCGCGGGCGACAACGCCGCCATGGAGTCTTGGCACGCGCTGCTGCAGAAGAACGTCCTTGACCGTCGCCGCTGGGCCACCCGCGACGAGTTGCACGACGCGATCGTCTTCTGGATCGAACGCACCTACAACCGTCGTCGACGACAGCGCGCCCTCGGAAAGCTCACCCCGGTCGAGTTCGAGCTAGCTTTCACTGCCCAGAACGCCGCCGTTGCGGCATGATTACCACTCACCCGGTGTCAACCGATCCTGCAGCAGTCCCCTCCTCCTGTTTGAGGAGTCGCCGGCCGCCGGGCTTGGCGTGCGTGATCCAGTCGGGTGGCGGAGTGGTCGGCACGAGGTGACCGTGCCGGTGCGCTGGTCCTGGACAGTGGGGCCGTCCCTTCGGGGGACGACGTGTGAGCACCCGGGCTTGACCGCCAGCCCGGCGAGCGGCGCACTCTGTCGGCGACGTCAACGACTGCCACCCCTTACCTCACGCCCCCGGAGGGTACGAAGGGGTGGGAGTCGTTGACCGGCGCAGGACTCCTGGCGGCTGGGGCGCGGGGCAGGCACACGTTGGGCTGACGCCATCTCACACCACGTGTTGCGCACGAGGCGGGAGGTCTCTGGCCCATCGCGGAGCACAAAGCGGCGAGCAGCTCCGGGCTAGCGGACGGCATGTCCGCGCGGGACCTGGCGGAACGCACCGGCCTGACGCGTCCCCGGGCGGTGGCGCTCCGCCGCCACCTTGGCGTCGACCGTGACCTCGGCGCATGCCACCAGTTCGTCTTCGGGTCACAGCGGATCGCGCGGTTCTCGGACAACGCGCTCAGGCGCATTTAGGAGGCGCTTCCCAACGTCTCGATGGCGGAGGTTCTGGGAGGCCCACCGCCCGACCGGCACCCCCGGTGTGCCTTGTCAGCAACCAGGGTGCGTACTGGCCAGCGCCGAGCGGGCGCCCGCGTGGCCCAGGCAGGGACGGTGCCGCCACCCCGGGTGGGGTGGCGGCACCGCAGTGGGTCAGGCCGCTGTGGCGCTGGGGTGCATGCCGGGCCGGTGGGCAAGGCAGATGCCGCACTTGCCGTTGTACTGGCCAGGCTCGTGGCCGCAGTCGGCGACGGTGCTCATCCACGTCGGGAACAGGTGGGCGTGGACGTCGGGGTACAGGGTGGCGATCTCCTCCTCGCAGGCGGCCATCATCGCGAAGACGTCGCCGGCGTCGGGCAGGGAGTGGCAGTACCGCTCGGTGGAGAGCTTGGCGAACGCGTCGCGCATCTCCAGCAGGCGGTGCAGGTGCCGCGCTCGGCGGGCACCGGTGAGGGGGACGACGTACTCCTCCTCGCGGACCGGCTCGATGCGCTCGGGCTTGTCGGGGATGGTTGCGGTGGCCATGTGACCTCCTGGGTTGGACACGCGGAGCGGCACGGTGCCGCACCGTCGTGCGGAGCGCCGCAGCGCTCGTCGCTGTAGTCGGCGGTAGCGGTGACGACGGCGTAGGTGTCGCAGTGGCGGCCGGTCAACGGCTGCAGCAGTCCGGCTCGGTGGAGAGTGCGCAGCTCGCGGTTGTAGCGGGCGGCGTCGTCGAGCCGCAGCCAGGCGGGCCGGGTGTCGTCGGTGTCGTAGTCGACGGTGACGTGGAGCGGGGTGTCCGGGCGCAGCGGCTCACCCCACTCGTACCAGGAGTCGTGGCCGGCCAGGTGCTGGCACAGGAGGGTGGTGGCGCCCGCGGTCGAGGCGGCACGGTCGAGGTCGGCGGGGTTGATGCCGATGTGGAGCGTCAGGCGGGTCATGGTGGTCTCCCTCGCGGTTGAGCGGTTGCTGGCGAGGGAATGAAGCGCGGGCTAAGGCGCCGCGGAGCGCAACCCCGAAGGGGCGCACGTCAGTGCGGCCGCTTGCGGCTTGCGCGCAGCGGACCGCCCGCGATCATGGATCGCCAGCGTGCCGCGCGCGAGGGAGACCACCATGACCCGCCAGCAGGTCGGGGCGTAGCGCACCTGGTGGAGAGCTCGATGCAGCCCGCCGGCTGAGTCACGGCGGGCCTTGTGGTGATCCGGTTCGTCGGCCCTGCGGGCCGGCTGTGGCTTGTTGGTTTGCGCCGCCTGGGCCTCCGAGTTTGGCCGTGCCGCTCCGCCGGTCAACCGGGGGCCGGTCGGCGAATCGCTGCGTCTTCGACGCTGTCCGATGGTCTGATGCGCTGCGCGCTTTGTGGCCGCGAAGACTTCGCGATTCGCCTGTCCCCCGGTTGACCTCTGTCGCTTGTCACGGCCCACCTCTCCGCTGCCCAGCCGGGCAAAAAACTGGCGTTGAACGAGAGGTCTGAGCCATGAGCCACGTGGTGGTCTACAGCACTCCGGGGTGCAAGCAGTGCGAGTTCACGGTCCGCAAGCTGACCGAGCGCGACGTGCCGACCACGGTCGTCGATCTGAGCACCAACCCGCGGGCACTGGACCTCGTGAAGTCCATGGGCTTCACGACCGCGCCGGTGGTCACAGACGGCCAGCAGTGGTGGTCCGGTCTGAACCTGGCGAAGATCCAGGAACTGACGTCGCCGTCGAGCTCCCGTTCTCCTGCCTAAGCCGTGGCGGCAGCGTGGGGCCTACGGAATCTGGGGTGCGTTCACGTGGGCGAATCGTCGTCAAGTCGTGTGATCCAGAGCAGCAGCCGCCCATCAGGCACCTCGGCTTGGAGGCGCTTCAGGGCTTCGTCGTAGGTGTCACCGCCTGCCGTGACGTCGACGCTAGGGCGTGGCGTGGTGCCGTCCTCGGGCATTCGCGCCCCGACCCCGCCTCGTAGTCCTCACCATCTGTCACCTCTGTCAGCCTCGAGCGCGGCGTCGCGCGACACTCCCCCACCTGAGCGGTATGAGACAAGCGTGCGTGTGACCGGGTCTGCTCCCCTGCCCGCGGCGAGAGGTGGAAGCCTCTCAGCGTCGAGGTCTCGCAGAGCTGTCTGGATCGCTGCTGCTGCCTTGAACCCGCGGGTCTCGTCCCTGTACTGATACGGGATATCAGACTGAGGGTCGGCGGCGGCATCACCGTTCATCCAGTGCAGCAGGTGGCAGAGCCTGATCCCGGCATGGATTCTCTCGAGAACGTGATCGAGGGCGTTCACGTCACGGTGTCCGCCGGCTCCCCGGACGACGTTTCTCCGAATCCGGGGCTGACTGTCGATGAAGTCCTTCAAGTAGCCCGCGGGAACGCACCAGGCCCAGTGGCTGAACCAGAACTGGAAGCCCTTGTGCCAGGGGTAGCCACTGACGGCTGTGACGGTTCTTCGCTGCTCGGGTCCATCGCAAGCCCAGCACCCGCAGCCGGAACAGCCGCAGGCACCTCGGTCGGCGGGGTCGCCAGGCGAGTCGTGAGCAGGCAGTACGTAGAGCGTGCCGGGCGCACGGTGCGCATACTGCTCCAGTTGCGGCATGTCGATGCGCACGTACATCTCGTCGTCGTTCTTCGTCGGGTCTGCGTAGAACGTCTTGCACTCGAACACGAAGACTCGGTCATGACCAGGGGTCGAGACCTCGTGATCGACGATCATGTCCTGCCCGGCCTGGTTAGCAGGAGACCAGATCCGCGCGCTCGGTAGAGCCGTGAGTACCTCGTACGCGAAGAGCGCATCGACTGTGCGCTCTGGCAGCCTGAGCGACCTAGCCACGTCTGGCCTCAGCTCTCGAAGTGGAGCGTCAGCAAAGCAGCAACAAGCTCTGAGCGTGAGTTTGCTCCCGTGGCGGCCACCTGCTGGTCGAGCCACTGCAGCTGGAGCGCGGCGAGTCGCACCTGAACGTTGATGGAGGGCTGGGTCTTGGCGGGCTCTTGCCAGACAGGCATACCGCCGGTGTCGCGGTCCCAGCCGGGGCGGTCGAGCGCCTTGCTCACCTGCTCTGTGGTGACTGCCTGGGTCGCGGCCGCGAGGACTTGGGCGAGTGTCTGACCGGTCTCGCGGGCGCGGGCGCGCCAGCGGGCGGCCTGCTCGGCGGGCAGGTAGAGCGAGGTCGGGGCGGTCTCGCGCAAGGGCTTGGCGGCGGGCTTGGGCTTCTCCCCCGCTGGCACGCTGTGCAGCTTGCGGCTCGGCGTCTTCGGCTTCGACGCGGCGCGGGGCGCCTGCACCTCGTCGACGGGCGGCGCAGGTTCGCTGCTCGACGTGGCTGCGGGTGTGGGCTTGGGTGGGTCGGTCTTCTCGCGCGGCGGGAGCGCGTTGAAGATCTGGCTGAGGTCGCGGTGGCGGGCCATCAGGCGACTCCCCTCTTCGCTTCGTGCTCGAGCTGGGCGATGCGGTCGAGGAGCTGGAAGGCCAGCTCCTGGTAGTCCTGGGCGAGGCCGGAGGCGTCCCGGACGGTGATGCGGCCGCGGGGTACTTCTTCGCCGCGGCGGAGTGCGTCGAGGCGGGCCTTGGCTTCCTGGGGCACGAGTTCTTCGAGCTCGTGGATGAGTTTGCCGTTGAGGCGGCTGTCTCGGCCGGCGGAGGCGAGGTGGCGGATACGGGCGGAGAACACCGGGGCGGTGTCGCCGATCATGCCGGCGATGGTCTCGCGGGCTTCGCGGTCCATGCGGGTGGCGTGCTGCTCGACGTCGAACAGGACGACGCCGGCGAGGCGTAGGTCGGGGTTCTCGTTGCGGGCGGCCTGGAACCGTTGGGCAATCATCTCCAGGCCGTCGAGGCTTCCCTCGTCGACCTTGGTCGGGATGACGAGGGAGCCTGCGACTCGGAGCGCGGCTTCGATGAGCGGGGCGTCGCCCGGTGGGGTGTCAATCATGACGAGGTCGTAGTTGTTGACGAGCTCGTTGAGGCTGGTCTCGAGCATGCGGCCGAGGGTGTCGTTGGGGTCGCGCTGCTGGCGGCTCCAGGCGAAGGAGACGATGTCGATCAGTGCCGGTCCCCCGGGCACGACGTCGAGGTTGGGGCGCACGTCCCGGAGCACTGGCAGCTGGGCGCGGGTGGTGAGGGCGCCGACGACTTCGTCGCCGTTCGAGCGCTCGTAGCCGAGGTCGCGGGCCATGTTGCCCTGCGGGTCCCAGTCGATCAGGAGCACGCGGAGCCCGCCGGCTGCGGCCATGGCTCCGACGTTGCAGGTGATGCTGGTCTTGCCGACCCCGCCCTTGCCGTTCGCGATCGCGACCACACGCGGTGATGTCATGTTTCTCACCGTAGGGCGCGCACTGCTGTGCGCACGGGTGCGACACACCGTGCACGCGCGATTACGCGACGCATGCTGCGCGACATTGTCCGCACTGTGCTGTGCAGCATTGTCCAGCATGCACTGCATCACAGGTAGCGCACTGTGGTGCGTATGCCTACACGCATGCCTACACGTCGCCGTGCGCGCACGGTTGCGCTGGGTGGCTGAAGCGGATGAGGTATCGCGGCGAGCGGTGATGCCAGCGGGGAGGCAGGCGCTCAATTACAGGAGTGCGGCCGTCGGGGTCAGCGGCAGCGGCGGCATCGACGTCTGCCATGTACTGGTTGAGGACGGCTGTGTTCTCGGGTTTGAAGTGCAGCGCGATGTCTTGCTCGAGGTACATGCGGACGACTGCGACCCGCAGCTGTTGGCCTGCTCCGCAGGCGAAGTGGTTGCCGATGCGGCGTGGGTTGCCGAAGCGGGACACGGTGAGGACGGCATCGAGTTGCGGCGAGGCCCAGACGTGTCCGATGAGCGTCGCGAGCCCGGCAGGTGCGCCTCCGACGAGGAGGATTACCGAGACCGCAACGAGAGCGAGGTAGACGACCAGGGTCGCGGCGAGGACTGCCCAGCCCCGGCCTGTTCCGGGTGGTCTTTGCAGGATCGTGGCGGCCAGTGTCGGGCCGATCTGGATGAGCAGTCCGATGAGCGCCAGGGCGAGCAGTGTGGTGGCGCCGAGGAGTGCTGCGACCTTGCAGCCGTTTCGGCGCTGGTTGCGTCGCTTCGCGGCGTCGCCGCTGGAGCTTGTGATGAGCAGCCAGGCCCGGCGCCAGGCGAGGCGGTGCAGGTGTGCCTGGGCTGCGAGCTGGTGGGGGCGTACCCGGATGGGGTGGCTGCCGGCTGCTGGTGGGTTGCGGGTCATGGTGTCCTTCGCGGGGGAGCGCGAGGGGGCGCAGCGCCCCTCGCCGGCCGCCAGCGGCGACCCGGCGGGGTCGCCGCTGGTGGTTGACGCTACTGGTGGTCGCTGACGTCGGTGGCGGTCTGCTCGATGGGGGAGAGGGTGTAGCCCCATTCGGCGAGGGCGTGGAGGTAGTCGCTGGTGAGTGCGTCGGGGTTGCGCCAGTTGTGTCGTCCGGTGTTGGCCTCGATGCTGATGAGCAGGGTCATGAGGGTGAGGTGGGTGGCTCGGCCGGGGGAGTGGGGCTTGCTGAGGTAGGCGTCCAGGTCGTGACGGCGGGTGTGCCAGCCGTCGCTGGTCTGCTCGGGGACGCCGAGCAGTTCGCAGGTGAGTGCGGCCTGCTTGGTGTGGATCTCCTTGTCGAGGGCGGGGATCGCTCTGGGGATCATGCGGGCGAGGAACTGTGCGGCTCCCTTGGGGGCGGTCTTGCGGGTGGCGAAGTCGCGTAGCCAGTCGCGGCGGACGGTTTCGGCGGAGTCCCAGGCGCGGTTGTTCTCGATGACGGTGCGCCGCTCGGTCTTCTGTTCCTCGGTCATGGGGCCGCTGCTGGTGCCGGTGGTGGCGCTCCAGCGGCTGATGAAGCCGTGGCGGCGGTAGTCGGTGATGGTGTAGCTGACGTCGGCGACGTAGGTGTAGGCGTTGGGGTCGTCGTCGGTGTGCTGCCGGGTGGCGTGGACGCGGAAGCGCAGGCCGTCGCAGGTGCGCACGTCGTCGTCGTCGATGCTGAGGGGGGTGCGCTGCTCGTCGTCGGGCCGGGTGAGGCTGGTGATGTCGGCGTCGCGGTTGTAGTCGTAGTCGGTCAGGGGCGTGAGGCCCTGGTTGATGAGGTCGGCGTGGGCTTGGGCCTCGGCGGCCTCGGCGGCGCGCTGGTCGCGGATGCGCTGGGCTTGGTGGGCGAGCATGGCGGGGTCCTCGGCGAGGGTGCGCTCGAGGACCTGGGTGGCTTCGGCGTCGTCGCTGAATTCGGCGAGGGTGGCGGCCTGGTCGAGGGTGAGTTCGTGGGTGTGCAGGTGCTCGCGGGCTGTGGGGTTGTGGGCGACGGTGAGGGCGGCGTCGACCTCGGCACGGTTGCGGCGGGTGCGCTTGGCGATCTGGGCGGGGGAGACTCCGAGCAGGCTGAGTTGTTCGTAGGCGGTGACGCGGTCGCTGGCTGCGATGGTGGCGCGGTGGTCGTTCTCTGCGAGTTGGGCCAGGATGCGGTCGGCCTCGGCGGCGTCGGCGTCGGCGGCGAGGTAGACGGGCAGGCTCGTCTTGGCCTGGGCGGCGGCGAGGGTGCGGCGCTGGCCTTCGGTGATGTGGATGGTGCCGTCGTCGTCGCGGTAGCCCCGGCAGGGGGTGAGCACGCCGTGGGTCTTGATGGACTCGACGAGGTCGGTGAAGTCGGGGTTGTCGGTGTTGACGACGCGCACGTTGCCGTCGATGACGACGGTGGTGGGGTCTGCCTGGATCAGGGCGGGGGTGGTGGTGTCGGTCATGTGACGTTCCCTTCCGGCTCATCTCAGGTGCGGGCTGCATCCTGATAGCGGAGCCAGCACCGATCCGGGCCGGGCACGTCAACCCCGTAGGGGCGGCGGGGGAGAAGAACCCGGCGCGAAGTGAGGGAGCGCCAGCGACCGCGTGCCGGGTTCTTCGGCGGAGCCGGCCGCGTAGCGGCTTGCGTGGCCGGGTCGGGCGGTGATGATGGAGCATCAGGATGCAGCCGCGGGCACGAACGCGCCGCCCGAAGGGCGACCGATCGGGGGTGATCCGCTCCGAGGTCGGTAGGTCCCCGAGTGGTGGATCATCGCTGGGCCGCCGGGCATCGCACGGCGCCGGTCGGGGTGTTGTGCCAGCCGTAGCCGTCGCAGTCGGGGTGGTTGCACTCGACGGCGGGACGCTCCCAGGCAGCTTCCTCGAGCTCGGGCAGGCGGGGGTGGTCGGCGTAGGGGTCGATCTGGGCCAGGACGTGGCGCAGCAGCGCCCACGGGACCTTGGCGCCGGCGGGTGTGATGTGCGCAGCACCACCGCTGCGGGTGGCTTGCATCCCCATCGCGAGCTGCACGTCGTGCGCGGTCCAGGGCAGCGCAGCCGTGGCGAAGGGCCGCAGCGCACCGAGTAGCCGGCGTGGGGATTCCTGGCGCAGCCAGGGCACGAGCCGGACCAGGGTCCGGGCGAGCGGCCATGCCGGGTGGGGCGCCCCTCGTCGTCGATGCCGGCGCGAAGCGCCGTCCTTCTTGGCGCCGCGTGCGGCGCAAGGGTTAGTTACTCCTAGGTGAGATTCCTGAGAACTACACCCACCGCTGGTAGGGGTGTCTGAGTCCACAGCAGAGGTCACAGCCGGGGGCTGGCGACGGGCGCGTGCGGCGTCGATCTGCTCCCGGTAGGCGGCCGGGACGGTGAGGGCGACTTCGCTGGCCAGGCCGCGCTGGGTGCTGCCACGTCGGCGGCACTCGGCGGTCTCCTCGTAGGTGAGCATGCGGCCGCGCATCACGACGACCTCCAGGCCGAGCTCGCGCGCGGCGGCGTTGGCGCGCTGCACCTGCCGCTCCTGGCACATCAGGACACCGGCCAGGACCTTGGGCCGCACGATGCAGCGCCGTCCGGTGCGGTGGTGGGCGTAGGCGCTCTTGACGGCGGCCCAGCGGCGCATGAAGTCGATGCTGACGGAGTGCTTGCGCAGCACGTCGATGCCGAGTTGGCACACGATCGGCACGACGACGTCGAGCCAGTCGTTGCGGCTCAGCCAGGTCTGGATGCGGCTGTAGGCGCCGGCGGGGGCGAGCTGGTGGAAGCCGCGGCTGCGGTTCTGCCAGCCGCGGTCGTCGGGGTGGTAGCGCGGCAGCAGCCGCGGCTCGTAGCGGCAGATGGCCTGCAACCGCAGCGCGGCCGGGGGAGTGGTGCACTCGCGTGCGCGCAGGAACTCGGCGCGTTCGCGCGCGCCGAGTCGCGGCGACTCGCCGTGACGAATGAGGGGTGCAAATGCCTGCGTGAGGGCGTGCCGGGGTATAGTCGGCTCCAAGCGCTAGGGCACACCTGAGGGTGTGTCGGTCTGAGCCCTTCACCGTCCCCGCCGCCAAGCAAGGGGTGAAGAGCTTCGGATTCCAGGGGCCGGCCCTTCGGGGCCGGCTTCTTCCGTTATGGGGTCATGTGAGGCGTGTGGGCCTAGACCGCCACCTCCTCGCGGCTGATGAGGGCCTGGGCGCCCTCCGGTGCCGGGGTGGAGCGCAGGTACTCAGCCATCGCGTGGGCGACGAACTCGCTCATGGAGAGTCCGAGTGCGTCGGCACGCTGTTCGATCTCGTTGGCGTGCTCGACGGGCAGGCGCGAAGCGATCAGACGGCGAGCTCCCTTGCTGGGACGCCCGGGCCCGGGTCGGTGGAGTGCCATGCCCGTCATGAAAGCGCAATTTCTGTTATGCGTACGGGAGGCTGGGCGGCGTGTCTTGGCGCGGCCTGAGCCTCCCACGCGGCCGCGTCGAAGCGGCCGCTCGAGGGTGCCGGCGGGGCCGTGGCCGCGTGCCGGGGCCTGGGGACTGGTCATGACTGCGCCACCTGTCACATCGTGATGCCGACGCCGGCGAGGAACGGGACGGCGTCGATGGGCTGTTCGTCGATCCAGACCTCCAGGTGCAGGTGCGGTCCGGTGGAGTTGCCGTTGGAGCCGACGTCGGCGATGTGGTCGCCTGCGCTGACGCGGTCGCCGACGTCGACGTGGACGCCGTTGGGGTACATGTGGACGTAGAGGGTCTGGACGCGCTGGTCGTCGGCGTTGAGGCCGTGGTCGATGAGGATGTTGCAGGGGGAGCGGCCGCGCCAGGCGGAGCAGCTGACGTGGGCGACGACGCCGTCGGCGGCGGCGAAGATCGGGGTGCCGGCGGGGGCGGCGAAGTCGGAGCCCATGTGGGTGTAGCCGGCGCGGATGGTTCCGAAGGCGCTGGTGTAGGTGGAGCCGATGACGGGCTGCGCCCAGCCGTCGGTGGAGACGGTGCCGTCGTAGGCGGTCAGCCCGCAGCCGAGGGTGCCGGTGCCGGGCAGGTCGTCGAGGCCGGCGGTGCTGAGGGCGTCGAGGAGTGCGGTGGCGTCGTCGACCTTGTCGTCGTAGGCGTCGGGGAAGGCTGATCGCTGCACGGTCTGGGCGGCGGCGCCGAGCGGCAGCTGCTCCCAGCCGTTGACGGCGAGCAGGGCGTCGTAGAACGCTGCGGCGGCGTACTCGGGGTTGAGGAGGTTCTGCACCTGCTGCTCGGGGGTGCCGTTACCGCCCCAGCCTTGGGAGGGCCGCTGCTGGAAGAGGCCGATGCTGTCCCAGTCGCCTGGGGCGACGCCGTCGTTGGGGTAGTCGAGGGAGAGCATGGCGACCTGGCGCCAGCTCGGCCACTCCTGGGCCCAGCGGCTGCCTGGGGGTGGGGTGAACTCGCCGGCGTTGGCGAGGTTGCGCAGGCCGGACTCGGTGATCGCGGTCATGAGCGCGATGGTCGCGGCGCGGGTGCTGAGATCGCGGTCGGCGGCCACGGTGATGATGTGGCCGGCGTTGACCAGCTGGGCGCCGGTGAAGCCGGCGACGTCGTCGGGCCAGTCCTCGGGCAGCGCGACCTCGACGGGGTCGTCGAGACAAGCGGCGGAGGCGCTGTCGCTGTCGTCGATGAGCACGACCGCGAACAGCAGCCCGAGCAGCAGCGCGGGCGCGGCGAGGGCGACGACGATGATCGCGATGGAGGACCGCTGCGGCATGGCTCAGCCCTGGGAGAGCTCCACGACGAGCCACGGGGCGGCGCCGTCGTCGCGGGCGAGGGTGACGTGCAGCGCGGTGTCGTCGACGGGCACTGCCACCACGGCGAGGTAGGGGGTGTCGATGTCGTCGGTGACCCGCTGCGGTTCTCCGGTGACGGCCCCGTAGGGGATGTTCATCGGGTCGATGGTGGAGAAGGCTGCCAGCTCCTCGGGGTGCAGGTAGGTGCTGATGCCGTCCAGCCACTGGGCTTCGGGCTGGCTGGTGTCGAGGTAGGCCTGAAGGAACGCGGTGGCTGTCTCGATCGCGTCCTGTTCGGCCTGGGCGTCCCAGGTCGCGGGCGCGGCGGTGCTGGTGGGTGGCTCGACGATGTCGTCGCGGCCCCCGCCGGTGGGGTCGGGCGTAGGTGTGGTGACCGTGGAGGCCGGGGGAGTGGGCTCGACCGTGTCGGGCGCGAGCGGGTCGCCGTTGGCGCAGGCGGTCAGCAGCAGCGCAGCGGTGAGCGCGGTGATGCTGAGGTTGCGGTTGCGCATACGTCCCCCCGGTCGTAGGCGTCGTGCGGCGGTCTAGGCGGTCTCGTGCTCGTCCAGGCGGTCGTTGCGTCGGCTGCGCATCCAGGCGATGACTTCGTCGCGCAGGATCATCCAGCGGCGCGCGGAGAGCTTGTAGGCGGGGAAGATCCCGCCTTCCTGCAGCCACCGGTAGATGGTGGGGTAGTTGAGCCCGAGCAGCTCGGCGGCGGTCTTGGGGCGCAGCGTCTCGGGTGCGTCCTTGAAGATCTCTCCGACCTGGTCCGGCGGCAGCGCCGCGGATCGGTCGGGGCCTGCCTTGCGGATCGCGCGCAGCAGCTCGCGCAGCTCGCCGGCGACGATGACCCAGTGCCCGTGGAGCTTGTAGGCGGGGATGGTGCGGGCGTCGATCCAGTTCATGATCGTGGGGACCGAGCAGTCGAGCAGGGTCGCGGCTTGGTTCGGGCTGAGGTAGGTGCCGTAGTTGGCGAAGACCTCGTCGAGGGCGTCGGGCAGGGCGTGGACGCGGCCGTCGCGGCCGGCCTCGAGGTGCCGGACGACTTCCTCGGCGAACACCACCCACAGCCTCCCGACCTTGTATCCGGGGAAGGTCCCCTCTTGGAGCCACTCGTACAGCGTGGACTTCGGGATCCCCAGGTTCTGGGCTGCACGCTCTACCGAGAGGGTGCCGCCATTCCCGAAGAGGGACCGTAGCGATTCCACGTCCTGAACTCCAAACATACACATTGGCGGAGATGTGGACAACGGTCCGCTGCCTGTGCCATCCTGGCAGAGCCTGGCCCCCTCGTGGGTGTGTCGGGTAACAATGAGCCGTCCCGTGGGGGGAGGGAATGGATGAGCAGTAAGAACCCGTATGAGGCGTTCTTGGCCTCGCCGGGCACGTCGTCTGCTGCTGATTCGTCACCTGCGCCGTCGCAGGCAGCCATGAAGGCTGAGCGTGGTCGGCCGGCTGGACCGGCCGCGTTCGGGGCGCTCATGCCGCAGCGCGCGGTGACGCTGCCCGATGCCGTGGATCGGCTCCCGGTGTGGGGGTGGGACCGCGACGAGCCGGTGTGGTGGCTCGGCGTGCACGGCGGCGCGGGGGAGACCACCCTGGCGGCGGCGTCGGGCGTCGGCAGGGCCGCGAGCCACATGTGGCCGCGCACACCCTCGGGCCGCGCTCAGGTTCTTCTGGTTGCTAGGACGAACCTGCACGGGCTCAACGCGCTGCGGCGCGCCGCCCAGCAGTGGGCGGCGGGCGACAGCGCGGGTGCGGTGGTGATCGGGGCGGTGCTGGTCGCGGACCAGCCGAAGCCGTTGCCGCGACCGCTGCGTGATCTGCAGCGCGTGGTCTCCGGCGGTGTTCCTCGGACCTGGGTGGTGCCGTGGGTGCCGGCCTGGCGGGTCGAGGAGGTCACCGAGCAGAACGTGCCCAGCTCAGTGAAGAAGGTTCTGGCGTCGGCGACCGCCGACATCGTCATCCAGTAGGGAGCAGCAGCAATGTCG
>Ga0164243_10002345_pt1 | contig 31388 bp, 32 predicted proteins | sample OricompcompostOP_FD_108781 | JGI IMG/M metagenome (GOLD analysis project Ga0164243, IMG submission 108781) | Organic Plus compost microbial communities from Emeryville, California, USA - Original compost - Organic plus compost (OP) | ecosystem: Engineered > Solid waste > Mixed feedstock >... | reverse complement strand
GAGGCGCGCGAGCTAGGCCCCCTGCTCCGCCGCGGTGAGCATCACGGAGACGCCCGCGACCTCGGCAGCGCCCACGTGGTCGCCGATCACGAACGACGCCGTCGTCTGGTCCACCGCCAGGGGTTCGGACCCCTCCCAGAGGGGGACACCACCGACGCCGCTGAGGGTGACGAAGACCTCCTGGCCCATGCAGGCGGTGCTGATGCCGTCGAGGAGGACGCCGGTGACCTCGTAGCCGTGAGCAGCGTGGTACCCGGTGTCGAACTCGACGGTGACTCCGTCGGTCTCGCAGGAGACGACAGGGGCATCCTGCGCGCCGAGCTTCTCCACGTCGAGGCCACCGAGGGTGGCGGCGGCGGCAGCCACCACAGCGGCGCCGGCGAAGAGCGCGGAGGCGCCGGTGAGCGCCGCACGTCGGGTCGATCGTTGCATGGGGGATGGTCCTCACTTGGCCGGGTGGACGATGGGTGCGCCTGCCGGAGCAGGCCGGTGCGACCTACACGGCTGGTCCCCACGACCTACGCGCCCCGGCCGTGGCTCACGTGGTCAGGCATCACCTGACGAGGTGAGCCAGGGTGAGGAAGGGAGCGGCGCGGTCAGCGGAGCATGATGGCGCCGCCGTCGGCCATGAGGGTCTGGCCGGTCATGTAGCGGCAGGCGTCGGAGAGCAGGAACGTCACGATGGGGGCGATGTCGTCCTCGGCGTCGCCGTCGCGGGCGATGGGCTGGTTGGCGAAGGTGGCGGCGAAGATCTCGGCTCGCTTCGGGTCGTCGGTGGGCGGGGTGCGGTGGGCCACCGACACGGGGCACACGCAGTTCACGACGATGCCGTGCTCGCCCCACTCCCGGGCCGCCACCCGGGTGAGGCCGCGGATGGCCTCCTTCGACGCCACGTACGGGCCGTAGCCCGCCGCGCCGTTCAGGGCGCCGTTCGAGCCCATGGTGACGATGCGGCCCCAGCCCCGGTCGCGCATGTGCGGGAACACCGCCTGCATCAGCCAGAGGGTGCCCTTGGGGCCCGTGCCGTAGAGGAGGTCCATGTCGCCTTCGGTGACCTCCTCCAGCGGGGTGACCGAGCGGAACGTCTGGGCGTTGGCCACGAGGCCGTCGATGCGACCGAACCGCTCGACGGCGGCCGCGGCCAGGGCCAGGCACCCGTCACGGTCGGCCACGTTCGACACCACCGCCAGGTGCTCGCAGTCGAGGGCGTCGAGCTCGGCCGACACCGCGTCGAGCCGCTCCGGCTTGCGGCCGGTGACCACCAGCCGCGCACCGCGGCGGGCGAGGTGCAGGGCCAGTCCCCTGCCGATCCCCCGGGTGCCACCCGTGAGGATCACCACGCGGCCGGCCACGTCGTCGTCGACGGTCATCGGTTCAGCCCTCCTCGGGCACGGAGAAGTGGGTGCGGTAGCGCTCGAAGCGGGCCCGCACGGCGTCGCGGTCGAGGCCCAGGTCGTCGAACGAGTAGACGTGCTCGCCCTTGTGGCCCTTGGGCTTCTCGGCGAGATGGCGTTCCATCGCCGCGGCCGCCGGGTCGGTGAGCTCGAGCCCCACGCCGTCGTAGGTGGCCCGCACCGATCCCATGGGGTCGGCGACGAAGTCGGCGTAGCGGCCGTGGTGGGTGCGGGCGGGGTCGAGCACGCCCTGCTCGTCGGCGTCGACGAGGGCGTCGAGGTACCGTCCGTAGAGGTCGGCGTGGTAGCGGCCGATGGTGGGCATGTCGACGTCGTCGCTGTGGGCCAGGCGCAAGGTGGCCACCAGGCTCGACACCGAGGGCAGCACGGTGAACGGGTCGCGGTGGGTGACCACGATGCGGGCGTCCGGGTAGACCGACAGGATCGTGGGCAGGGCGCCCAGGTGGGCCGGCGACTTCAGCACCCACTGCACCGGGCCCCATCGGCGTTGGAGCACCTGGAGCACGAGGCGGTGCATCTCGTAGGCGGGGGTGAGGTCGGCCGCCTGGAGGTACCGGTGGTAGGAGGGCACGTCGTAGCGGACGGCGATCTCCTCGGTGAGCAGCTCGAACGACATCGCCGAGAGGCATTCCTTCGGCATCCGCCCGCTGTACTCGTGGATGGCGTCGAGGTTGGCGCTCACCGACGGCATCAGCCGCAGCTCGGCGTCGGCGAGGGCGAGGCGCCCCGGGTCGGGGAAGTGATCGGGCTCCGGCGGTGGCACCGGCCGCAGCAGCTCCCAGCCCTCGGGCACCCGCAGGGCGGGGTCGCACGACAGCAGGCCGTAGAGGATGGTGGTGCCGGTGCGCGGGGCGCCGGTGACGATGATCGGGCTCCGCACCTCCTCCTCCCGCACCCCCGAATCGGCGGCCACGTAGGCGGCGAGCTGGAAGCGCACCTCGAGCAGGCGCAGGAGGTACCGGCGGGTGATCCACCGGCCCAGCACGGTGAGGTGGGCCTCCTCCTCGAGGGCGGCGCACGCCACCGCGAGAGGTTCGAGGAAGCGGTCATCACCGTCGATGGCCCCCACCCCGGCGTGGTGGTCGAGCCCGAGCGCGGCCCGGGCCTCGGCGAGCAGCACCTGCGGGTCGAGGGGACGGGCGGCGACGTCGGCGATGGGCAGCACCTCGCCCCGATTGACCGCCTGCACCCACTCCGGGCGTGGCGGGGCCTGCCAGCTCACGCCTGCCCCTCCCCCTCATCGATCGACCCCATCGGGTCGATGGTAGGTGCGGCCCGGCGGCCGGGCTCAGGCTGCCTGCTCGCCCAGCGCGGCCCGCACCCTCGGGGCGACCTCGGTGCCGTACAGCTCGATGGAGCGCATCATGAGCTCGTGGGGCAGGGTGCCGGCGCTGTACTTCATCGAGAACCGGTCCGCCCCGAGCCCCTGCGCGGTGCGCACGATCTTGGCCGCCACCGTCGCCGGTGAGCCCACGGCCAGGGCACCGTTCGGGCCGGTCGCCGCATCGAACTGCGCCCGGGTCATCGGCGGCCAACCCCGCTCGCGGCCGATGCGGGCGTGCATGTCCCGGTAGTGGGTCCAGTACTCGTCGCGCGCCTGCTCGTCGGTGTCGGCCACGTGGCCCGGGCTGTGCACGGCGAGGGGCTGCTCCGGCTGACCCGTCTCGGCGAGGGCCCGGCGGTAGAGGTCGGCGAAGGGCTGGAAGCGCAACGGGTCACCCCCGATGATGGCGAGCACCAGTGGGAACCCGTAGCGGGCGGCCCGCACCACCGACGCCGGGCTGCCACCGACGCCCACCCAGGTGCGCAGGCCGTGCTCGGTGCGGGGGAACACGAGCTGCCGGGTGAGAGGCGGCCGGGTCTCCCCTGACCAGGTGACTGGCTCCTCGTGGAGGAGGAGCGAGAAGAGGTCGAGCTTCTCCTCGAAGAGGGTCTCGTAGTCCTCGAGGTCGTAGCCGAACAGCGGGAACGACTCGGTGAACGAGCCCCGCCCCAGGATCACCTCGGCCCGACCTCCGGAGAGGGCGTCGAGGGTGGCGAAGCGCTCGTACACCCGCACCGGGTCGTCGCTGCTGAGCACGGTGACGGCGGAGCCCAGGTGGATGCGCCCGGTGCGCCCGGCAAGGGTGGCCAGCACCGCCTCGGGCGCGGTCACGGCGAAGTCCTCGCGGTGGTGCTCGCCCACCCCGAACACGTCGAGGCCGACACGGTCGGCGAGCACGCCCTCCTCCACCACGTCGCGGATCACCTCGGCGTGCGAACGTGGCCGACCGTCGCGGTCGACGGTGACGTCTCCGAAGGTGTCCAGTCCCAGCTCGAGCGGCGCCATGGCGACCCTCTCCTGTCCCGTGGCGGGCGTCCCCCGCCGTCCTGCATCCTACCAACTCCCTTGCGTCCTCAAGCATTCCCGTCGTGTCCACGGACCCCGCCCCGCCGGCGGCACTAACGTCCGGGCCGAACGAAGGGGGATGCCATGGCCGACCTGGCCGAGCTCGTCGATCCGCGCCACACCGCCGTGCTCACCATGGAGCTCCAGCGGGGGGTGTCGGGCGACCTCGCCACGCTGCCCGCACTGGCCCAGGAGCTGCAGGACCGCGGGGTCATCGACGCCGCCGCCTCCGTCTGCAAGGCCGCCCGCACCGCGGGCGCCCGGGTGGTGCACTGCACCGCCGTCACCCGCCCCGACGAGGCCGGCCGGCTCAACAACGCCCGCATCCTCAAGGCCACCGCCAAGGGGGCCCACGCCTTCGACATCGGCACCCCCGGCGCGGAGGTGATGCCGGAGCTCGAGCCCTCCGACGCCGACGTCGAGATGCCCCGCCTGCACGGGCTCACCCCGTTCACCGGCACCTCGCTCGACCGGGTGCTGCGCAACATGGGCGTCGACACCGTCGTCGCCGTCGGCAACTCGCTCAACATCGGCGTCCTCGGCCTGGCCCTGTCCGCGGTCGACCTCGGCTACCAGGTCGTGGTCCCGACCGACGCGGTCGCGGGCGTGCCGTTCGAGTACGGCGAGCAGGTGCTCGCCAACACCATGTCGTTGATCGCGACGCTCGTGACCAGCGAGGACCTCGTGGCCGCCTGGGCCCCGCGGCCCTGACCACAGCCATCGACATCGCAGGGGGAGAACAGCGATGACCGTCACGTCCTGGGACGACTATCCCGTCCACCAGAGCGCCAACTGGATCGCCCACGTGGCCACCAGCGACCGCAACTTCTACGACCGCTACTACTTCAACGCCTTCGACACGGGCGGCGAGTTCATGGCGATCTTCGGCCTCGGCCAGTACCCGAACCTGGGCACCACCGACGCCTTCATCACCGTGCGCCACGGCGACCAGCAGCACGTGGTGCGGGCGTCCCGTCCGCTGGGCGACCGGGCCGACATGCGGATCGGCCCGCTCCAGGTGGAGGTGCTCGAGCCGCTGAAGCGCCTCCGCTTCGTGTGCGAGCCCACCGAGCACACCGTCGCCGCCGACCTCACCTGGGAGGGGTTCGGCCCGGCCATCCCCGAGCCCAACCAGTTCCTCCGGTGGGGCAACCGCGTCACCTTCGACACCCAGCGCCTGGCCCAGATGGGCTCGTGGAGCGGCACCCTCGTGGTCGACGGCAAGGAGATGACCGTCGACCCCGCCACCACCTGGGGCTCCCGCGACCGCTCGTGGGGCGTACGCCCGGTGGGTGAGAAGGAGCCGCAGGGCATCTACCGCGACACCCACCGCCCCGGCGGCATGTGGAGCTACTTCCCCATGCGGTTCGAGGACCACTCGATCTTCTACATCTGCTCGGAGGGGGCCGACGGCACCCGCACGCTCGAGCAGGCCGAGCGGGTGTGGCTCGACGGCACGATCGAGCAGCTGGGCCGCACCGACCACCAGCACCACTTCTCGAGCGAGGTGCCGCGCCTGCTCGAGCGCTCGACGGTCAGCTTCCTCGACGCCGGGTTCGAGATCGACGTCGAGTCGATCCTCCCCAACTACCTCGCCCTGGGCACCGGCTACGGCCTCGAGCCCGACGTGTGGAACCACGGCATGTACCACGGTCCCGAGACGGTCGTGGAGGGGAAGATCTACCAGGTACCCGAGATCGCCACGATCGGCGCCTACGCGGTGGTCGACCACTCGGCCCGGTTCCGCTACGACGGCCACGAGGGCTTCGGGCTCTACGAGCACGCCTTCTCGGGGGCCATGCCGAAGTACGGGTTGGAGTAGCTCCGCACACGGCTGCCCGACGGCGACCGTCGTCGGGCAGCCAAGGCCCTGGCCGAGGCCGCCGGGCTCCCCCGGGAGGGGTGAGCCGCCGGCGTCGAGGCACCGCGTCGCCCGCCACGACGTCAGAGCCCGACGGCGTCGGCGAGCAGCTCCATGGAGCGGAGCCAGGCGTCGAGGTCGGAGCGCCACGGCGCCGCCACCACGTGCTGCACGCCGGCCGCGGCGAACGCGTCGCACTCGTCGCGGATCTCCGGGACGTCCATTCCCTGCGGGTCCCAGCCGGTGCGCAGCGAGATGGTGAACGACGTCGGGTCCGGGTGGTCGGCCCGCAGCCGGGCGATCGGCTCGACGATCGTGTCGGGCGTGAGCCCGATGAGCTGGAAGCCCGAACCGAACCGGGCCGCCCGCCGGTAGGCCGGCTCGCTGCCGCCGCCGATCCACACCTCGATCGGGTGGGCCGGCTTCGGCAGCACCCGCAGGTCGTCGAAGCGGTAGTGCTCGCCGGCATAGGAGCTCGGGTCGGTGGTCCAGCAGGCCTCGAGGATCTCGAGGATCTCGTCGGTGCGACGGCCGCGCGTGTGGAAGTCCTGGCCCAGCGCCTCGAACTCCGCTTCGCTCCACCCCACCCCGACGGCGAGGCGCAGCCGCCCGCCGGAGAGGGCGTCGAGGGTGGCGGTGGTGTTGGCCAGCACCAGCGGGTGGTACTGGGCGGCGACCAGCACCGAGGTGCCGAGCCCCACGCGCGACGTCGCCGCGGCCGCCCATCCGAGCGTGAGGAACGGCTCGTAGAGGTAGGGCGACGGGTAGCCCTGGGACGCGGGCTGCACCACGTGGTCGCTCACCCAGACGTCGTCGAAGCCGAGCTCCTCGGCGCGCTGCGCCGCCCGGGTGACGGCCTCGGGGCCGGCGACCCGGCCGAACTGCGGGAGGTGGATGCCCATGCGCATCGACCCACCCTCGCGCGAGACCGCCTCCCGGTCCCGACCTATCCGGTGGCCGAGGCGGACCCGCCGGGCCCGGTCGCCACGAGCGTCCACGGCGAGCCCGGGGTGAGGGCGCACCCGACCGCCGTCCCGAACGGGCCTCCGGCGACCGGCGCCGCGCCGGCGGGCGAGGTGACGGCGACCGTCGTGGCGTCCGAGGTGCGCCAGGCCAGGGTGGAGGCCCACTGGCCGGCCGGGCAGGCCCCACCGGGGGTGCTGGCGGGCGTGACCACGAACGAGATGATCGTCGGCGTCGGCGGCGCGGTGGTCGGCGGCGCGGTGGAGCTGCTCGGCGGCGGAGGGGGAGGCGTGGGTGCGACCGTGGTCGTCGGCGCCGGCGTGGTGGGCGGGTCGGTGCTCGGTGGCGCGACCACCGGGAGCGTGGTGGTCGTCGACGCCGACGTGCCCGAGCGCGGCTCGGTGACCGTCGAGGTCCCCACCGGCTCCTCCGACACGGCGACGTCGTCGTCCCGACCGGTGAGCAACACCACGGCGAGCACGACGAGCACCATCAGCCCGGCGAGGGCGGCCAGCAGGAGACCCCGCCGGGCGGCGATCGCCGGGGCGGTGCCGGCGGGCGAGGGCTGGTCGCCACCGTCGGCGCCGCCGGGTGGGTCGGGGTCGCTGCCCTCCCCCGGTGCCGTCGGGTCGCCGGGATCCGTCCCCGCCTGACCCGCGCCGTGCTCAGGGGTGGACCCGGACGGGTCCGCCGCCGGGGTGGCCGCATCGGGGCCGAGGGGAACGCCGCTGTCGCGCAGCGCCGCCGCGGCCCGCTCGCGGAGGAACCCGGCGACGGGCAGGGCGGGCACGGCGGCGAACATCGTCTCCGGGGCCAGGATGGCGGCCTGGCGCCGCGAGCAGTCGTCGCAGCCTCGGACGTGCCTGTCGATCACCTTGACGGTCGAGGCCGAGAACGACGTGGCGCCGGCGGTCCGCAGCTCCTGCCGGAGCCGGTCGCACGCCGGGTCGCCGCCCTTGAAGAGCACCCAGGCCCGGATGGCCCCGGCCAGCTTGCCCTTCATCCGGAACAGCACCTGGTGGGCGTTGTTGGTGGTGATCTCCAGCTCGTCGGCGATCTCCGCGGCGTCGAGGCCGTGACGCAGGTGGAGGTCGAGCACGCTCGCCTCCCGCTCGCCGAGGGCGGTCGACGCCGCCCACAGGAGCTGCTGCTGGTCCGACGCCGCCACCTCAGCGGCCACGTCGTCCACCGCCTCGAGGTCGGCGAGCAGCGGGTGCTCGTCCTGGTCCACGGCCACGCTGCGCCGTTCCCGCTCGAGGCGGTTCAGCGCCTTGTTCCGGCTCGTGCGCAGGACCCAGCCGCCGAATGCCGACGGGTCCCGCAGGGTGGACAGCTGGCGCCAGGCCACGAGGAAGGTCTCCTGGGCCACCTCGGCGGCCGTCTCGGGGTCGTGGACGATCCGTCTGGCCACCTCCACGCACGGGTCGAACCAGCGCTGGAAGAGCGTGGTGAAGGCCGCTCCGTCGCCCGCCTGGGCGGCCCGCACCAGCTCGGGGTCGTCGTCGTACCGCCGCACCGTCATGGTCGACAAGCATCACAAAGATCCGGCCTCGGGGCTCGGCTCACGAGATGGTGACGGGGGTGCCGAGCGGGAGCAGCGCCTCGAGGGCGACCATGACGTCGTTGGGCACCCGGACGCACCCGTTCGACACCGCGGCACCGATCGAGGAGGGGTCGGCGGTGCCGTGGATGCCGACCTGGCCGTCGCCGCCGGCGAACTCGGTGAGCACGTCGGAGTGGGCCGACAGACCGAAGGCGTACGGGCCGTAGGGGCCGTCGGGTCGCCCGGTGTCGAGCTTGTCGATGATGGAGAAGGTGCCCGTGGGTGTCGGGGTGCCCTCGGCGCCGACCGCCACCGGGGCCTCGAGCACCACCTCGCCCTCGTCGAGCACCACCATCCGGCGGGCGGCGAGGTCGACGTGGACGGCGAGGCTCACCTCCCGCCGCTCGACGCCGTCGGACCGGATCCACCCGGTCGAGCCGTTCGGACGGGTCGGCAGCTGCACCCGGAGCCAGCCCGGACGTTCCTCGACCACCATCAGGGCGAGGGGCGAGCCGAAGCCGTTGCGGGCGGGGAGCACCTGGGTCGGGACGGCGTCGTCGGGGGCGGCGAAGACCTCGGTGTCCGTGGTCGGGCGGGCCACGGTCGTGGTGCTGCGGGCGGCGGCCGGTGCCACCTCGACCGGGGCGGGGGCGGACGACGCGGTCGGCTCGGCGGTCGGGCTGCCGGCCGAGCCGCAGGCGGCGACCAGGCCGAGGAGCGGGAGGGCAGCCGCCGCCAGCAGGCGCCCCGCGGAACGGCGGCGGACGGACGGGGTGGTGGCACCGAGGGCGGGGGCGAGGGTCGTGGTCATGGTGGGTCCTCTCGGATCGGGGGCCGGTGACGCCGGCCCGTCACCCCTCCTGACCGGCGGGCTCGGGATCTCTTACGCGGATCGGACGGAAACCTCCGACGAAAGGGCGGACGCGACGAGGGCCCTGCGGCCGGTGCCGCAGGGCCCTCGTCGGGGGCGGTGAGCCGCCCGGGGTCAGCCGGTGAAGGTGGGCGTGGCGACCACCGAGTCGTCGACCTCGGGGTCACCGTCGACGTCGCTGTCGTCGTCGGACCCGCCGCCGGGGTTCGAGGTGATGTCGCAGTTGAAGGCCAGCGGGTGGCAGTCGTCCTCGTCCTCGCCGTTGGTGAGGTCGCCGGGACCCTGGGGCGGGGTGGGGTCGGTCGGGCCGGTCGGGTTGGCGATGGCGCCGGGACCCTGCTGCTGCGGGGCGGGCGGGGTGAGGGCGGAGGCGGCGTTGGCGGCGCCACCGACGAGGCCGAGCCCGAGGGCGCCGGCGAGGAGGATGCGGAGGGTGCGGGTGCGGAGATCGGTCATGGCGGTAGCTCCTTGGGTGCGGGGCCGGCGTCTCCGGCCCGTCACCCCTCCTGACCGGCGACCTCCGAGCCTCTTACGCGATTCCGGGAGAAATTCCTCCGGTACCGTCAGCCGGACCCGCGAGTGGCCGCGATCCGGTGCCACGCATCGCGGGACCGCACGTTGGGACGGCTGCGCTGGCACCACAGCGCGGAGACGACAGAGGGGACGCTGCAGTGACGATCGTGATCTCCCGGTGGGCCGGGGCCGGCCACCGGACCATCGCCGAGGTGACCGCCGCCGCCGAACGGGCGAAGGCCGAGGGCTTCGACACCCTCTGGTTGCCGCAGACGCTCACCTTCGACGCCATGACCGCGCTGGCCGTCACCGCCGCCGCCGTCCCCGACCTCAAGCTGGGCACGGCGGTGGTGCCCATCCAGGGTCGCCACCCGATCCCCCTCGCCCAGCAGGCGCTCACCGTCGCCGACGTGGCGGGGCCGGGGCGCTTCACCCTCGGCCTCGGCGTCACCCACGCCCCCGTGTCGGAGGGGTTCTACGGCATCCCCTACTCCGAGGTCGTCAGCCTCTGCCGTGAGGAGCTCGACGCCCTCGTCGGGTTGCTCGGACCCGACCGCAAGGCGTCGGTCGAAGGCCGGCACCTCGTGGCCCGGGGACCGGTCATGGTCGACACCCCCGCTCCCTCGGTGCTGCTCGCCGCGCTGGGACCGAAGATGCTCGAGCTGGCCGGCACCCGCACCGACGGCACGGTCACCTGGATGACCGGGCCCCGCACGCTGGCCTCGCAGGTGGTGCCCGGCATCCGGGAGGCGGCGGCCACCGCCGGTCGGCCCGAACCCCGGGTGGTGGCCGGCCTGCCGGTGTGTGTCACCTCCGACCCCGCCGGCGCGCGCGACCGGGTGCGGCCCCGCATCGAGTCCGCCGGGCAGATGCCCTCCTACCGCCGGCAGCTCGCCGCCGAGGGCCTCGACGACGTCGCCGACCTGGCGCTGCTCGGCACCGCCGACGAGGTGGCCGAGCGCATCGACGCCCTCGCCGGGATCGGCGTCACCGAGCTGATGGCCGACGTGGCAGGCGACGACGACGAGATCGCCGCCACCACCGAGCTGCTCGGCCGCCTCGCCGGCCGGAGCTGAGGAGACCGCCTTGACCGACACCACGGACGCCCCCGACGTGCCCGGCGGGATCGAGTTCGACCCGCACGACCCCACCTTCGTGGAGGTGGGCGTGCCCTTCGACGTGCTGGCCCGCATCCGCCGGGAGCAGCCGGTGTACCGCACCCCGAACGGGGCCCACTACCTGTCGCGCTACGCCGACGTGGAGGCCGCGCTCAAGGACGTCGACGTGTTCTGGGCCGAGCTGGGGCCCATCACCGGCATCCCCGCCGGCGTCGCCACCATCCCCACCGACCAGCACTACCTCAGCGAGATCCCCGAACCCCGCCACGGGGCCGTGCGCCGCCTGTTCAACGCCTCGCTGGGCACCCACCGGGTCAAGGCGATCGAGCCCGAGATCGAGGCGGAGTGCCACCGGCTGGTCGACGTGATGCTGGCCGAGGACGTCGCCGACCTCCACGACGGCTACGCCGCGGCCATCCCCGCCTTCGCCATGGCCCACATCATGGGGCTGGGCCGCGACGCGGTGGCCGAGTTCATGCGCTGGTCCGAGGACGGCACCCTGATGAGCCGCCCGGCCACCCCGGGCGTGCCGCCCGAGGGTCCCGCCAGCCACCCGTTCTTCGAGGCCCGCATCGCCGAGCAGCGGGCCCTGCCCGAGCCGTCGAGCCACCTCTTCGCCGTGCTCCTCGACGCCGAGGTCGAGGGGCGTCCCCTCACCGATCGCGAGATCGTCACCCAGCTCCACTTCATGATCCAGGCCGGCGTGCACACCACCCGGTCGCTGCTCACCCACCTCGTGAACCGCCTGGTGCAGGAGCCCGACACGTTCGCCGCCCTCGCCGACGACCCCGAGCTCGTCGCCCGGTTCGTGGAGGAGTCCCTGCGCCACGACTCCCCGGTGCAGCGCACGACCCGGCGCTGCGCCCGGGACACCTCGATCGGGGGCGTCGAGGTGTCCCGAGGCGAGTGGGTCGAGATGGGCATCGGCTCGGCCAACCGCGACGAAGCCGTCTACGACGCGCCCGACGAGTTCCGGCTCGACCGCGACGACCCCCGCCGCCACCTCGCCTTCGGGGCCGGGTCCCACGTCTGCCCCGGCGCGACTCTCGCCCGCCTCGAGGGCACCACCGCGGTGCGCGTGCTGCTCGAACGGCTGGAGCGCCTGGACACCGTCGCGGGTGCGACCTACCCGCCGCTGCCCGGCAGCCTCGGCCACCAGCCCGTCCCGGCCCGCCTGGTGCCCCGGGCGACCTGACCCGCCCGCGTGGCACCGCGGTACGGTTGGCCCACGCGCCACCACGGCGCGGTGCACCGGCCCGTCGCCTGCGACGGGTCACCGAGGCACCAGGGGGAAGGGGACACATGCACGAGCTCGTGATCCGCGGGGGCACCGTGGTCGACGGCACCGGCGGGGCTCCACGGGTCGCGGACGTGGCGGTCGACGGCGGTGTCATCACCGAGGTCGGCGCGATCGAGGCCCGGGGTGGCGAGGAGATCGACGCCACCGGGCTGGTGGTCACCCCCGGCTTCGTCGACATCCACACGCACTACGACGGCCAGGTCACCTGGGACCCCACCCTCTCCCCCACCGGCTGGCACGGCGTCACCACCCTCGTGCTCGGCAACTGCGGGGTCGGGTTCGCCCCGGTGGCGCCGGACAAGCGGGCTTGGCTCATCGGCCTCATGGAGGGTGTCGAGGACATCCCCGGCACCGCCCTGCACGACGGCATCAAGTGGGCCTGGGAGACCTTCCCCGAGTACCTCGACGCCCTCGAGTCCACCCCGAAGTCGCTCGACGTGGCCGCTCTGGCGCCGCACGGCGCCATCCGGGCCTACGTCATGGGCGACCGCGGCGCCCGCAACGAGCCGGCCACGCCCGACGACATCGCCCGGATGGCCGAGATCGTCCGGGAGGCGGTCGAGGCCGGCGCGGTCGGTGTCTCCACCTCCCGCACCATCCTCCACAAGGCGGTCGACGGCGAGCCCGTGCCCGGCACGTTCGCCGCCGAGGACGAGCTGTTCGCCATGGGCGAGGCTCTCGCCGCGGTGGGCCGCGGCGTGTTCGAGCTGGCGCCCGCAGGCATCCAGGGCGAGGACATGTCGGCCCCCGACCGCGAGGTCGCGTGGATGCGCAAGCTGGCGGCCCACACCGGCCGGCCCATCACCTACGGGTTCGTCCAGCACGACGTGGCCCCCGACGACTGGCGGCGCCTGCTCGAGGTGGCCGGCGAGGCCCACGCCGAGGGCGTGCCCCTGCGCCCCCAGGTCACCGGCCGGCCCATCGGCATGATGCTCGGCCTCCAGAGCTTCCACCCGTTCCGCACCCGGCCCACCTACATCGCTCTGTCCGAGCTCCCGCTCGTGGAGCGGGTGGCCCGCCTGCGCGACCCCGAGGTGCGGGCAGCGATCCTCGGAGAGGACGACCTGGTGCCGATGCCCGCCTACGTCGGCATGGGTCTCGACCGCATCTTCAGCCTGGGCGACCCGCCGGAGTACGAGCCCGACCCCTCCACCTCGATCGCCGCCCTGGCCGAGCAGCAGGGCGTCGACCCGTTCGAGCTGCTCTACGACCTCCTGCTCGAGGACGACGGCCGCAACCTGCTGATGCGCCCGCTGCTGGGCTACAGCGACTTCGACCTCGGGCCGGTGCGGGAGATGCTCCTGCACCCCTCCACGGTGCTCGGCATCGGCGACGGCGGGGCCCACGTGAGCGTGATCTGCGACGCCAGCACGCCCACCTGGATGCTCACCCACTGGGTCCGTGACCGCACCCGGGGGCCCCGGCTGCCGATCGAGGCCGTCATCCACAAGATGACGAAGAACAACGCCGAGCTCTACGGCTTCACCGACCGCGGCGTCGTGGCCCCCGGCCTCAGGGCCGACCTCAACGTGATCGACCTCGACCGCCTCACCCTCCACGCCCCCGAGTTCCGCAACGACCTGCCCAGCGGCGCCAAGCGCCTGGTGCAGGAGGCGGAGGGGTACGTGGCCACGCTCGTGGCGGGCACCGTGACCCGTCGCGACGACACCGACACCGGAGCCCGCCCCGGCGGGCTCGTCCGCTCCGGAGACAAGGGGAACCGATGACCCTCCTCGACGACCCGAACCGCACCGAGACCCTCGAGGGCCTGGCCATCACGGCGTCGGGCCTCGATCGCAGCGGTCCGACGCTCGTGCCGGTCGACCGCTACATCTCGCCGGAGTGGATGGCCATCGAGAACGAGAAGGTCTGGCCCAAGGCGTGGCAGATCGCCTGCTCGGTCGACCACGTGGCCGAGCCCGGCGACTTCTACGAGTACCGCGCCGGCTGGATCTCCATCCTCGTGGTGCGGGGCCAGGACGGCGAGCTGCGGGCGTTCCAGAACGCCTGCCGCCACCGGGGCAACGCCATCTGCCAGGGCTCGGGCTCGGGCCTCGACGAGCTCCGCTGCCCCTACCACCGCTGGGCCTGGACCACCGAGGGCCGCCTCAGCCAGGTGCCCAACCGCAAGGGCTTCGGCAAGCTCGACAACGACGAGTACGCCCTCATCCCGGCCAAGGTGGAGACCTGGGGCCGCATCGTGTTCGTGAACCTCGACGGCGACGCCATGGGGCTCGAGGAGTGGCTCGAGGGCATCCCCGAGGACCTCTCGTGGTGCCCGCTCGACGAGTACCGCTGCGAGACGCTGGTGACCACCCCGATGCCGGCCAACTGGAAGGTGGTGGCCGAGGGCTTCAGCGAGACGTACCACATCCAGGGGATCCACCGCGAGATGCTGGGCCACGTCGACGACGTCGACGCCCCGCAGAAGCTGTGGCACCGCCACGGGGTCTCCTACCAGAACTACGGCGTCCCCTCCCCCCGGCTCGGGCGCGACGTGCCCGACCACGTCGTGTGGGACACGTGGATGCAGAACATGGGCCAGCGCCTCGGTGTCGAGCCCGGCACCCCGATGCCGGAGATCCCCGAGGGCCAGACCGTGCAAGACGTCATCGCCCAGGGCCTCGTCGCCCACTACGCGGAGAAGGGCGTCGACATCTCCATGTACGACAACGTCCGGCTCACCGCGATGTCGCAGTACAACATGTTCCCCAACGCCACGATGCTGGTGATGCCCGACATGATCTCGGTGCTGTCGGCCCGCCCCGGGCTCACCCCCGACGACTGCCAGTTCGTGATGATGTCGTTCCGTCGGTGCGCCCCCGGCGCCCCGCGGACCACACCCTTCACCGCCGAGCTCCCGCCCGACACCAACCTCGGCATGGTGATGAACCAGGACGTGGGCATCATGAAGACCGCCCAGCGGGGCCTCCATCAGCCGGGGCTCACCCACCTCGCCCTGTCGGCCGAGGAGTGCCGGGTGATCAACCTGCACCGCAACCTCGACGAGTGGTGCGGCGCCAGCCGCTGAACCAGGGCGTCCGCGCCCGCTGATCCGTGGCCGGTTCGGGCCCCGGTCGCGTTAGCGTCGGGGCCATGCCGGCGTACCGATCCCGCACCACCACCCACGGCCGCAACATGGCTGGCGCCCGCGCCCTCTGGCGGGCGACGGGCATGACCGATGACGACTTCGAGAAGCCGATCATCGCCATCGCCAACTCCTTCACCCAGTTCGTGCCCGGGCACGTCCACCTGAAGGACCTCGGCCAGCTCGTGGCCGAGGAGGTGGCCGCTGCGGGAGGCGTGGCCAAGGAGTTCAACACCATCGCCGTCGACGACGGCATCGCCATGGGTCACGGCGGGATGCTCTACAGCCTCCCGAGCCGCGACCTCATCGCCGACTCGGTCGAGTACATGGTCAACGCGCACTGCGCCGATGCCCTGGTGTGCATCTCCAACTGCGACAAGATCACCCCGGGCATGCTCATGGCCGCCATGCGGCTCAACATCCCCGTGGTGTTCGTGTCCGGCGGGCCCATGGAGGCGGGCAAGACCCGCCTGGCCGGCAACGAGGTGAGGGTCGACCTCATCTCCGCCATGGTCGCCGCCGGCGACGCCTCGGTGAGCGACGAGGACGTCGAGTCGGTCGAGCGCTCGGCCTGCCCCACCTGCGGGTCGTGCTCGGGCATGTTCACCGCCAACTCCATGAACTGCCTCACCGAGGCCCTCGGCCTGTCGCTGCCGGGCAACGGCACCCTCGTGGCCACCCACGCCGACCGTGAGCGCCTCTTCCGCCAGGCCGGGCGCACCGTCGTCGACCTCGCCCGCCGCTACTACGAGAAGGACGACGACGCCGTCCTACCCCGGTCGATCGCCGACAAGAGCGCGTTCACCAACGCCATGGCGCTCGACATCGCCATGGGCGGCAGCACCAACACGGTGCTGCACATCCTGGCGGCCGCCCAGGAGGGTGGCATCGACTTCACGATGAACGACATCGACGCCCTGAGCCGGCGGGTGCCGAACATCTGCAAGGTCGCCCCTGCCACCGACCAGTTCCACGTGGAGGACGTCCACCGCGCCGGCGGCATCCCCGCCATCCTCGGCGAGCTCGACCGGGCCGGGCTCATCGACACCGGCCACCCCACGGTGCACTCCGACACCCTCGGCGCCGCCCTCGACCAGTGGGACATCGCCCGCGACACCTGCACCGAGGAGGCCCGCCAGTTCTGGCTGGCCGGCCCGGCGGGCATCCCCACCCAGGTGGCGTTCAGCCAGAGCACCCGCTGGCCCTCGCTCGACCTCGACCGGGAGCAGGGCTGCATCCGCTCGATCGAGCACGCCTACACCAAGGAGGGCGGCCTGGCCGTCCTCTACGGCAACATCGCCCTCGACGGCTGCATCGTGAAGACCGCCGGCGTCGACGAGGCCATCTTCCGCTTCACCGGCCCGGCCCGGGTGTTCGAGAGCCAGGACGCCGCGGTGGAGGGCATCCTCGGCGGCGACATCGTGGCCGGCGACGTCGTGGTGATCCGCTACGAGGGTCCCAAGGGCGGTCCGGGCATGCAGGAGATGCTGTACCCGACCTCCTACATCAAGAGCCGCGGCCTGGGGAAGGAGTGCGCCCTGCTCACCGACGGCCGCTTCTCCGGCGGCACCTCGGGCCTGTCCATCGGCCACGTCTCCCCCGAGGCGGCCGAGGGCGGCCTCATCGGCCTGGTGCAGGACGGCGACACGATCGTGATCGACATCCCTGCCCGCACCATCCACCTCGAGGTCTCCGACGAGGAGCTCGCCCACCGGCGTGAGAAGGAGGAGGAGCGAGGCGCGGCGGCCTACACCCCGCACGGCCGGGACCGGCACGTGTCCCAGGCGCTCCAGGCCTACGCCGCCCTCACCACGTCGGCGGCCCGCGGCGCGGTGCGCGACCTCTCCCAGATCCGCCGGGCCTGACGGGCGGGCACCCGGCCCACCAGCACCACCACCATGGGGCGCGGCACGGCGGACCACCGTCGGGGCCTCGCCCGACGCGCCCGGGCGGCCCTCGTCGCGCCCCTCCTGGCGCTCCTGCTCGGGGCGTGCGGGACGAGCACCCCACCCGACGGGGCGGCGCCCGACCCACCTGAGGAGGATGGCCGGCGCGAGGCGGCCACCACGTCGACGTGGCCCGACGAGGTCACCGCCCACCTCGACCTGGCCTACGCCCCCACCTCACCCACCCAACGCCTCGACCTCTCGTGGTGGGCTCCCGGCCCCACGACGCGGCGCTCGCCGACCCGGTCACCTGGCTGGCGACCGCCGACGAGGTGCCCCCGTTCTCGATCGCCCACGGCGACGCCGACTGCATCGTGCCGGTGCAGCAGTCCGAGCTGCTCGCCGGCGCGCTCGCGGACGCCGGGGTGCCGCACCAGCTCGTCCTGCGGCCCGGATGGGTCCACGTCGACCCTCGCTTCGACGGCGAGCTGCTCGAGCCCACCATCGCCTGGCTCCACCGGGTCCTCGCCTGACCCGCCCGGGCCGACCCCCGGGGTCATAGAATGACGTTCCAGTCGGCGGACCGCGCCGTCGTCCACGATCCACCCGACCCCGGGTGCGAGGATCTGGCCCCATGGCGAGACAGACGAGCGAAGGGCGCCGCGACGCCCCCGAGGTCGAGGCCCTCCCGGCGTCGCAGCGGGCCCGGCGCGACCGCATCGTCGAGACGGCGGTCGAGCTGCTCGCCACCGACGACTACGAGAAGATCCACATGCGCCTGGTGGCCGACCGGGCAGGCGTCGCCCTCGGCACCCTCTACCGCTACTTCCCCTCGAAGGACCTGCTCTTCGCCACCGCCCTCATCCGCTGGGCCGAGACCTTCGAGCAGAGCTACCAGCGCACCATCCGTTCCACCGAGACCGACCCCGCCGTGCGGCTGCGCCGCACCATGCACGTGGTGGTGCGGGCCTTCGAGCGCAACCCCCGCTTCTTCGGCCTGATGATGGCGATGCAGGTCTCCGACGACCCCGAGGTCGCCGCCCTCTACGAGCGCTACACGGGCACCACCAGCCGGGTGGTGCGCGACGCCCTCGAAGGCATCGACGAGCGGTGGATCGCACCCATCGAGACCCTGGTGTGGGCGGCGGTGTTCAACCTCTTGCGCCGGTGGTCGCTGCACGGGCTGCCGCTCACCGAGGTGCGCGCCCAGCTCGACGACTGCATCGACCTCATCTTCACCACACCGACCGGCGCCCGCCTGGCCGGCTGAGGTCATCGTGGTGCCGGCCAGCCCCGCCGACGCGGACGGACCCGCCCCCGATCGCGCCCCCATCGACCCGACCAGCGCGGAGGCGTTCGCCCGGCTGGCCCGCGCCTGTGGCATCGGGCCCGGCGAGGCCGCCCGGCTGCACGCCGACCTGGTGGCCCGCCACGCCGAGCCCCACCGCCGCCACCACGTGCTCGCCCACGTGGGTGCGGTGCTGCACCACCTCGACGTCACCGCGGCGGGCCTCGACGACCAGCGGGCGGTGCGGCTCGCCGCCTGGTACCACGACGCGGTGTACGACCAGCGGCGGGCCGACAACGAGGAGGCCTCGGCCCGGCTCGCTGCCGCCGAGCTGTCCGGGGCGGGGGTGGACGGTCCGCTCGTCGCCGACGTCGAGCGCCTGGTGCGAGTCACCGCCGGCCACCGACCGCGGACGGCCGACGAGCGGGCCCTGTGCGACGCCGACCTCGCCGTGCTCGCCGCCGACCGGGAGGGCTACGAGCGGTACCGGTCCGGTGTGCGGGAGGAGTACGACTTCGTCGCCGATGCCACCTGGCGGGTGGGGCGGGCCCGGGTGCTGGAGGGCCTCCTCGACGGACCCCTCTTCCACACCGAGGCGTTCGCCGACCGCGAGGGCCGGGCCCGGGAGAACCTCCTCGCCGAGCTGCGCACCCTTGCCGGCTGAGGGGGTCCCGGGCAGGCGGGGCCCTGCCCGGTCAGGGCCGCGGGGCGGCGAGCGACCGGAGCCGGTCGGCCAGCTCCTCGTGGCTCCAGGGGCCCTCGGCGACAGGACGGTGAAGGAGCGGCTCGGTGGCCGGCGTGGGGAACACCTCGACGGTGCCCCCTCGGGCCCGGAACAGCCGCCCGGTGATGCCGACCGCGGCGTCGGACAGGAGGAAGGTGTAGAGCGGCGCCACGAACTCGGGGCCCGGCATCGTCAGCACCGCCTCGGCCTCGGCCGGTGAGAGCGTGCCCTCGGCGACGAGCGCGGCGATCCGCCGTTCGAACCCGGGCCCGCTCGCCATCGGCGTGCGCGCCCCGGGGGCGATGGCGTTGCACCGCACGCCGTGGGGCTCGAGGTCGCGGGCCATCGCCCAGGTGAGGCTGGTGACAGCCCCCTTGGCGGCGGGGTAGGCGGTGCCCGCGTAGTCGCCGAGCCACGAGTCCGAGCCGGTGGTGACGATGGCGCCATGGCCTTGGGCGGCCATGAGGGGCGCGGCGGCGCGGCAGCAGTTGAAGGTGCCGTGGAGGTGGATGTCGATGAGCCGGTGCCAGTCCGCGGGGTCGATCTCGAGGATCGAGTTGCGACGCGGCGATGGCACCCCGGCCACGGCGGCGAGGGCGTCGACCGAGCCGAACGTGTCGACGCACGTCTCGATCAGCTCGGCGGCGTAGGCCGGGTCCTCGACCGGTCCGACGCTGGCCACCGCGGCGCCGCCCTCGGCGCGGATCGCCTCGGCCACCGCCTCCAGCGGACCCGGATCCGCCCCTCCCCCACCGGAGCTGTTCACCACGACGTTCGCGCCTTCGGCCGCAGCCTGTCGCGCCACCGCCTCCCCGATGCCCCGGCTGGCGCCCGTGACCACCACGTTGCGGCCCGCCAGCGGCCGCCCGACGACGCTCACGGGTCGACGGTGAACGGTTCGCCGTCGAAGCGGTCGACGCGCGTGAACGCCTCCACCGGCTCCCGTCGCAGCCGCGTGACGACCCTGGCGGGGTGGCCCAGGGCGATCAGGGCGGCGAGGGCGTGCCCGTCGGGGATGCCCAGCACCTCCCGGACCGCCGGCTCCTGCCGCGCCAGCACGGTGGTGATCACGCCGCCCAGGCCGACGTCACGGGCCGCCAGCAGCACGTTGTGGCAGAACGGGTACACCGACGCGCCGCCCGCGATGCTCTGGCGGTCCAGGCCGTTGTCGACCACGGCGAGCTGGGAGAGGTCGACGACGACGGCGAGCAGCACCGGCACCTGCTCGAGGTGGTCGGCGAACGGCATCGGCGCCGGGGTGGCCCGGGCCTCCCCGAGGTCGACCGCCGGGCCGGTCCAGCGGCCGCGGTCGAGTGGGGCGAACGGCACCAGCCCGGCCCGGACGTGGGCGGTGTACTCGCGCCAGGCGAGCTGGTACAGCTCCCGGATCCGGGTGCGCACCGACGGGTCCTCGAGCACCAGCACCCGCCAGCCCTGGCGGTTGCCGCCGCTCGGCGCGAACCGGGCGGCGTCGAGGATGCCGTGGAGCACCTCGTCGGACACCGGCTCGTCGGTGAACTCCCGAGTCGCCGGGGTGGTCCGCATGACCTCGCGCAGCTCCATCGGCCGAGCTTGGCACGACGGCCCCGCCGGTGGCGGCCCCGCTCAGGTCGGGGGGTCGAGCGGGGCGGCCCGATCCTCGGTCTCGAGCCAGAGCTCCCGGCCGATGGGGTGGCGGGCCTCCTCGGCAAGGTGGGCGACGAGCCCGGCGGTGCGGGCGATCAGCACGACGCCCCGCACGCTCGTCGGGGGGATCCCCAGGTCGACGAGGGCCGCGCCACCCGCGCCGGCCCCGTTGATCGGCAGCCGTCGGCCGGTCTGCACCTCGGTGGCCGCCGCGACCAGCTCGAGCAGCCGGAGGTGTGGGCCGAGGAGCCCCTCGGCGGCGGCCAGCTCGTAGAGGCGGGGCGTGCGGGGATCGGTGTCGGTGTGCACCGGATGGCCGAGGCCGGGGACCCGACGGCCCTCCCCCCGGCACCGGGCCACCGCATCCTCGGCGACGCCGGCGAGGGTGGCGTCGTCGGCGTCGGGCGCCACGCCGACCAGGGCGGCGGCGAGGAACTCGGCGGTGTCACCGGTGGGACCGAGGAACACCGAGCCGGCGCCGAGCAGCCCGGCCGCCACCGCGCCCTGCACGGCCTCCGGGGCACCGGTGTAGGTGAGTCGGGCGGCGAGCGCCGACGGGGTGAGACCGTGGTCGGCGAGCGAGACGAGCACCACGTCGAGCATGCGGCGCTCGGCGGCGGTGGGCTCCCGCCCGACGATGAGGAGGTAGGCCAGCTCGGTGAGGCTCAGCCGCCCCATGACGTCGGCGGGCAGGTCGAGGCCGCCCACGGTGATGGAATCGGGGGTGGCGGAGCCGATGGAGCTCCGCAGCCAGGGTGCGTCGTCAGCCACGGCGGCCATCCTGCTGCATGTCGACCTCCCGGTCGTTCCGTTCACGGTCGAGCCGGTGCTTGGCCACCCGCTCGGTCGGGGTCCGGGGCAGCTCGTCGACCACCTCGTACCAGCGCGGCACCTTGAAGGCAGCGAGCCGCTCCCGGGCGAGGGCGTGCACGGCGTCGAGGTCGACGCGGTCCACCCCGGCGGCGCGCACCAGGAAGGCCTTGACCTCCTCCTCGGACAGCTCCGACGGCACCCCGACCACAGCGGCCTCGGCCACGTCGGGGTGGCGTTCCAGGGCCTCCTCCACCTCGGCGGGCGAGAGGTTCTCCCCGCGCCTGCGGATCACCTCCTTCTTGCGGGCCACGAAGGTGTAGGTGCCGTCGTCGTCGGCGGTCACCAGGTCACCCGTCTTCAGCCACCCGTCGACGAGCACGGCCGCCGTCTCCTCGGGCATGTCGAAGTAGCCCCTCATCGTCGCCGGGTTCCGGAGCTCGAGCTCGCCGATGCCGCGCTCGTCGACGTCGACCAGCCGGGCGTCGTTCACGTGGCCGAGGGTGGGGTGCTGGCGGGGCGAGCCGAGGGTGCCGTAGGGGCGGGTGCCCCGGGCCCAGAAGAGCCCGTAGGTCGACTCGGACATGCCGTAGCCGCACACCACCTCGAGCCCGAACCGCCGCTCGATGGCGAGGTGCCGCTCCCTGCTCGGGGACGGGCCCGTGTAGCAGAGCCGCAGCGGCGTGTCGGCGTCGTCGGGCCGCTCGGGCTGGCGCATGAGGATCTCGAGCATCGCCCCGATGGCGTTGAACTGCGTCGCCCCGTGGCGTCGGGCGTCGTCGAGGAACCGGCCGGCGGAGAACCCGGGCAGCAGCACCAGGCTCGCCCGGGCCGCCACCGACCCGAGGGTGGAGTAGGCCGGGGCGTTGACGTGGAAGAGCGGCAGCGACGTCATGAGGCGGTCGTCGGCGGTGATGCCCGTCCAGAACGGAAAGCCCTCCCCCGCCATCACGTAGGAGAGGTGGGTCTGCATCACCAGCTTCGACCGACCGGTGGTGCCGGAGGTGGGGATCATCACCGCCACGTCCTCGGGAGCGACGTCTGCCGGTCCTCGACCGTCGGGGGCGGCGCCGGCGAGCTCCGCCACGTCGACCGCAGCGAGGCCGTCGGGCGCCGCCGCACCGAGGGACGCGAGGGCGTCGGCCAGGGTCGGGGCCGACTCGGGGTCGGTGAGGACCAGGCGGGGCCGGGCCTGGGCGACGAAGCCGGCCAGCTCCACCGGGGTGGAGCGCGGGTTCACCGGCACCTGGACGGCGCCGACCTCCATCAGCGACAGCCAGGCGAGGAGGTGCGCGGGGTCGTTGCGGGCGGTCTGGAGCACCCGGTCCCCGGGCCCGACGCCGTGAGCCCGCAGCCAGGCCGCGCCCCGCTCGATGTGGTCCTGGGCCTCGGCGTAGGTGAGGACGAGGTCGTCGGCGAAGAGCCAGGGCGCGTCGAGCGCCTCCTCCACCGCCTGCCGGAACAACGTGGGGATGGTCCGCAGCACCGGACGAGTGTCGGCGCCCGTCCCCGATCCCGCAAGCACCCTCGGTGGCCGCGCCCGTTAGCCTTCGGTCATGCCGCCCGACGCCGCGCAGCTGGCCGCCCTCGCCGACCGTCGCCGTGAGCTGCGGCAGCGCTACATCCTCCCCGAGGACCAGCGCCCGCCATCCCCCGGCCGGGGGGTGCACCACATGGCGCTGATCTGCTCCGACCCGGAGACCACGATCGGCTTCTACCAGGGGCTGCTCGGCTTCCCGCTGGTGGAGCTGTTCGAGAACCGCGACTACCCGGGCTCGTCGCACTTCTTCTTCGACATCGGCGCCGGCAACATGCTCGCCTTCTTCGACTTCCCCGAGCTGGGTCTCGAGCAGCTCCCCGAGGGCATCGGCGGCGTGCAGCACGTCGCCATCTCGGTCACCCCGGAGACGTTCGAGGAGGCCAAGGCGAAGCTCGAGGCCGCCGGCGTGAGCTACGTCGGCCCCGACATGGGCGTGCAGGAGTCGATCTACTTCCGCGACCCCGACGGCATCGGGCTGGAGCTCATCCGCCAGCCGCTCATGGAGATGCCGGAGTCCGCCCCCGAGGAGGAGTGAGCGCCGGCCGTCCCGGCCCGGCCCGCGCCGCCACGGGGCCGGGTCGGCGACGAGGTCACTCGGTGTAGAAGCCCCCGTCGACGTGGAAGATCTCGCCGGTGGTGTAGGACGACTCGTCCGAGGCGAGGAACAGCGCGGTGTCGGCGATCTCGAGCGGGGTGCCGAACCGGCCCATGGGCACGTGGGCGAGGAACCGCTCCTCGAGCTGGGGCACCGCCCGCACCACCGCGGTCATGTTGGTGTCGATGAACCCAGGACCGATGGCGTTCACCCGCACCCCGTTGGGGGCCAGCACCTTGGCTGCGAACTTGGTGAGCATCCACACCGCCGCCTTCGACACGCTGTACGCCGGCGTGCCCGCCTCCGGCTGCTTGGCCGCGATCGAGGCCAGCGTGATGATCGAGCCACCGGCGGTCATCCGCCGTCCGGCCGACTGGACGGCGAGGAGCGTGCCCGTGAGGTTGACGTCGAGCACCGCCTGCCACTCGTCGAGCGGCATGGAGAGGAACGACGTGGCCGGGTCGAGCACCGCCGAGCCGCCCGAGGCCATGCGCTCCAGCGCGCCCTGGGTGTCACCGTCGCTGACGTAGCCCTTGCCGGAGATGCCCGCCGAGGTGACGAGCACGTCGATGCGGCCGAACCGCTCGAGGGCGGCCTCCATGGTGGCCTCGTTGTCATCGGGGCTGGCCGCGTCGGCCTGCACGAACACCGCGGCGCGACCGAGCGCCTCGACCGCGGCGACGGCGTCACGGCCGGGCCCCTCCAGCACGTCGGCGACCACGATGTCGGCCCCCTCGGCGGCGAACCGCTCACAGCAGGCCCGGCCGATGCCGTTCCCGCCCCCGGTGACCACGGCGACCTTCCCCTCGAGACGCATGGCCGGGACGCTAGCGCGAGGGCGCGCGGCATCGTCCCGGCGCCGCCGGGCGTGATCGGCTGACGGGCGCGGCTGTCAGCGGTCGGGAGGAGCGATCAGCGAGAGGCCCCGGCGAGCACGCTCTGGGGCCGGTGCTCGCACGACGGGCAGCGGCGCAGGTACCGGATGGCCGTGCGCATGTCGTCGATCCAGCCGCGGTCGTGGCAGACCGGGCAGTGGTCCTCGGGCTGTGCATGATCGCCGTTGACCATGACTGCCTCCTTTGGGTTGGTGTCGCCGTTGACGGTGACCAGGCTAGGCGCGCGATCTCACGGATGGCGCGCGCCCGGCCACATCATCTTTGCCATCTCACCATCGGCTGCGACCGACCCGGACCTGAGCCGACAGGGCCGCCGACCGGAGGGCCTGCCTCAGCTGGCGTGGGCGGTGGGGTACGCCCGGCGGCGCAGCTCCTCGAGGGCGGCCTCCCGCACGAAGGGCTCCGGGTCGTGGGCCAGCCGGTCGAGCACGGCGTGGGGGGCGGAGGGGTTGCGGGCCACCCGGGCCCGAACCAGCTGCTCCTCGTCGGAGGCGAGCATCGGGTAGAGGATCGGGTCCAGGTCGGGGCGGGACGCCACGGTGGCCCGCACCTGGGGGCGGGGGGACACCACGGCGACCTCCACGAGCTGCTCCACCGCGGGGTGGGTGGCGAGCACGTCGGCCGCGCCGTCGCCCGCCCAGAGGGTGACGTCGTCGAGCAGCTCGGCGTCGAGGAGGGCGAGGTCGAGCCAGTGGGTGTCGAGCAGCGCGGCGAGCGCGACCTCGGAGCGCACATCGGTTCGATCGGTCATCACGTGCACCACCACCCTCTAGGCCGTTCGGCCCACTCGAATAGGTCGAACGACCTACTACGACCATCGAAGCACAACCGCGCAGCGAAGTGAAACACCCTCTCTCCGTGGTCGTCCGAGGCACCACTCTGGGGGATGGACGTGTCCCGGAGGTGGATGGGGGCCGGCCGTTGCACGACCCGCCTCCTACCCCGTCGCGCCTCAGCCATGCAGCGTGGCGGAACACCCACGATCAGCGAAGATCGGCCGACTCGGGTCCGGCGTTGACGGCGAGGCCGGGACCGCCGAGCATGGCGTGAGCCACACGAGGGGGACCCATGGACGACCGGCTGATCTCCGCCGACTCGCACGTCAAGCTCGAGCACGACCAGATCAAGGCCCACCTGGCCACGCGCTTCCACGAGGCCTACGACGCCGCCTACCTCCGGGCCATGCGGGAGATGCTCGGCGGCAACGCGGCGAAGGCGAACATGGCCGGCCTGACCCATGTGCACCCGGCCTACGGCCAGCCCGGCTACGGCGACCCGGTCGAGCGGCTCAAGGAGATGGACGTCGACGGCGTCGACGTCGAGGTCCTCTACTGCGAGGTCAGCGCCTACCGGTACCTCTACCTGATGGAGGAGGGCTCAGCCGAGGCCACCCGCGCCTTCAACGACGCCCTCCTCGAGTTCGGGTCGGTCGATCCGTCCCGCCTGGTGGTCACGTGCCAGGTGCCGATCCACGACATCGACCTCGCCATCGACGAGGTGCAGCGGGTCGCCGACGCGGGCTGCAAGTCGCTGCAGCTCCCGGTGTTCCCCGCCGAGGTCGGCCAGCCCGACTACTTCGACCCCCGCTACGACCGCCTCTTCTCGGCCATCGAGGAGACCGGCATGCCGGTGTGCAACCACATCGGCCTCAACACCTCGCTCAACGAGCTGGCCGACCGCGACCCCGTCCCCCGCCTGGCGTGGACGATGTCCTGCATGCCGCTCTCCGCGTGCGAGGCGCTCGGCATGTGGCTGCTCTCCGGGCCCCTGGTCGCCCACCCGGACCTGAAGGTGGTGTTCGTCGAGCCCGGTCTCGGCTGGGTGGCCTACTACCTCCACTTCCTCGACGACATGGTGCTGCGCCAGGGCTACGAGTTCCCCGTCCTCCAGGGCGAGCTGCCGAGCTTCTACTACCACCGCAACATGGCGATGACGTTCATCGACGAGCCCGATCCCATCCGTCACCTGCTGCACCGGTTGGGCACCGAGAACGTGATGTGGTCGAGCGACTACCCCCACCCGGTGTCGTCGTGGCCCAAGTCCCAGGCCGTCGTCGACGACCTGCTCGGTGACCTCCCCGCCGAGGCCCGGGCGGCGATCACCCACGGCAACGCCGAGCGCATCTGGCGGCTCTGAGCCGCCGACGGGTCAGGCGCCGCGCCGGGCCCGCTGCCGCACCCGCGCGACCGCACCCAGGGTGGCCTCTCCGGCCGGGGCGCCCAGCACCCCCACCACCATGTCGACGAGGTTCTCCCGGAACACCTCGAGCGCCGGAGGGGTGTCGCCGCTGGGACCGCCGTCGACGGCCCGGGCCCAGGTGCTGGCCGCCTGGTTGGTGAAGAGGTAGGCGCCGTGGAGGCGCAGCGCCATCACCTCGGCGGGCAGCTCGGGGACGGCCTCGACCAGCAGGGCGGTGACCGCCTCGGTGCCCCGGTCGCCGAGGATGTCGTCGAGACCGGTGAGCGGGTAGCTGGGGTTGGAGAACAGCTCGGCGAGCACCGCCATCGTGCCCCGCTCCCGCCAGCCCTGGGCGGCGCAGTCGACCAGCGGGTGGACCATCACCGTCGCGGCGTCGTGCAGGGTGGGTGCCGCCCCACCCCGGCGCCGGCGGACCTCGTCGATCGCTCGACGACGCCGCTCACCGAGGTCCTCGGCGAAGGGCGCGAGCATCGCCCGCAGCAGGCCCTCCTTGCCGCCGAAGTGGTACTGGAGGGCGGACGCGTTGCGCTGCCCCGCCTGCCGGTTGATCTCGCTGAGCGAGACCCCGTCGACGCCGCGCCGGCTCATCAGGGTGATGGCCGCGTCGATCAGCTTCGCCCGGGTGGGGGCGGGGTCGATCGGCATGGCCGGAGTCTAGGGAGCGGTCGGCCCGCCGCCGGAGGTGGCCGACGTGCTCAGGCCACCTGCACGACGAGGCGCCCGGCGACCCGCTCCACGGCCGGGCCGTAGCGTGTCGCGATGCCCGAGCCTCGGTTCGTCCCCGCCCTCGACCTGCCCGACGACGCCGACGCGGTGATCACGGTGGTGGTGCACGCCACCGGGGTGGCCGTGCTCGAGCTCCACCCCGACGAGCTCACCGACGGCGCCACCGCCCGACAGGCGCTGGGCATCCTCGACGGCGCGGCGTGCTGGGCGATCGACCTCGACGGCGACGGCGTGCCCGACGTGGCGGTGGAGCGGGTGCGCGAGCACCTGGTGCCGCTCCACGGCCTCCACGGCCGGGTCGAGGAGGTGCGCTGGACCCTCGCCGGCCGCGCCGTGCAGCTCGTCGAGTGGGACCGCACCCACCGGTTCTGCGGCCGCTGCGGGACGCCCACCGAGCCCGCCCCCGGCGAGCGGGCGCGACGGTGCCCGGCCTGCGGGCTGCTCGCGTTCCCCCGGCTGGCGCCGGCCGCGATCACCCTCGTCACCCGGGGCGACGAAGCCCTGCTGGCCCGGGGCCGTCTGTTCCCCGTGCCGATGTACAGCTGCATCGCCGGGTTCGTGGAGCCCGGTGAGACGCTCGAGGAGGCGGTCCAGCGGGAGGTCCGCGAGGAGGTCGGCGTCGAGCTCGCCGAGGTCAGCTACACCGCCAGCCAGCCCTGGCCCTTCCCCCACTCGCTCATGGTCGGGTTCGAGGCCACCTGGGGCTCCGGGGAGATCGAGATCGACGGCGACGAGATCGTCGACGCCGGCTGGTTCACCGCCGACGACCTGCCCACGATCCCGCCGCCGATGTCGATCGCCCGCACGCTCATCGACCGATGGCTCGCCCGCGTGGGCTGACCCACGTCCGCCCGCACCACCGAGCGACACCACACCCCGCCCGCGGGCGGCCAGCGTGACGGACGTCACCGTATATATGATCCGGCCTTCGACCGGCTCGACGTGCGGGTCGGAGAGAGGGGGGACACATCGTGCGCTCGAGGAGAGCCATCACCGCCGTCGCGCTGGCGACGGTCCTCGCCCTGGCCGCAGCCGCCTGCGGCTCCGGGCGGAGCGACAGCAGCCCGGACGAAGTGGGCGGCGGCACGCCGACGTCGGCGGCCGGCAACGAGTCCGGGATGTTCGGCACGCTCGAGTCGCCGTGTGGCCCGGGTGACGCGACCGGCGCCACCGACCAGGGCGTCACCGACACCGAGATCACCATCGGCTACGGCGACGACGCCGGCTTCCAGTCGTCGCCCGGCCTGAACCACCAGATGTCCGACGCCATGAAGGCGTTCATCCAGTGGTGCAACGACCAGGGTGGCATCAACGGCCGCAAGATCAAGGGCAACTACCACGACGCCAAGATCCTGGACGTCAACAACGCCATGATCGACGCCTGCCGCACCGACTTCTTCCTCATCGGGCAGGGCTTCTCGCTCGACGCCTCCCAGGAGGACACCCGTCGCTCGTGCGGCCTGCCCTCGGTGGCCGGGTACGCGGTGAGCCCGCAGTTCGCCAACGCACCGCTCAAGTGGGAGCCGTTCCCGATCCCGGCCGACTACACGAACGCGGCGGCCGCGCTGTGGTTCCTCGAGGAGCACCCCGACAAGGCCGACAAGATCGCGTCGATGTTCGCCAACTACTCGGCGACCCTCGACTCGAGGGACAAGGTCGAGAGCGCCTGGACGGACCTCGGCTTCGGGTTCCTGCCCTGCCCGCAGCAGTACAACATCGGCGGCGAGTCGGACTGGAAGCCCTTCGTGCAGAAGCTGAAGGACTGCGGTGCCGAGATCGTGTACTTCGTCGGCAGCCCGTACCCGAACTTCCAGAACGTGCTGACCGCGGCGGACCAGGTCGGCTTCAGGCCCATGTGGTACGTCGACGCCAACTTCTACGACGAGAGCTTCCGGGACTGGAACGTGAACGGCTTCGCCGACAACGTCTACATCCGGGAGTCGTACACGCCGCTCGAGGAGGCCGACAGCAACCCGGCCACCCAGCAGTACCTCGACATCATGGCGGAGTACGGCGGAGACGTGAACCAGCTCGGCGAGCAGAGCGCCTCCGCCTTCCTGCTGTGGGCGACCGCGGCCAAGGCCTGCGGCTCGAACCTCACGCGGCAGTGCGTCACCGACGAGCTGAACACGATCACCGAGTGGGACGGCGGCGGTCTCCACGCCCCGGCCAACCCCGCGGAGAACCTGCCCAGCGAGTGCGGCATGGTGCTGAAGCTCCAGGGCACCACGTTCGTCCGGGTCAGCCCGTCCGAGCCGAACACCTACACCTGCGACCCGCGCATCGCGGCCCCCGTCACCGGGGCGGCGCTCGAACGGGCCCGCCTCGACGCCGACCGGATCGCCCAGCTCGGGTGATCCAGCGGCCGCCGCGGCAGCCGCGGTGAGCGAGCCGGACGCGAAGGCCCGGTGCGTGAGCACCGGGCCTTCGTCGTGCCGGAGCTAGCCCGGGAACTCCTTGAGCTCCGGGTAGGCGTCGAGCGTGAACGGGTTCGACAGCTCGCGCACCAGCACCTCGGGCCCGGCGCGGTCGAGGGCGTCGAGGTCCCAGCCGCCGGTCTGGTGCACGGCCACCTCCGGCTTGGGCTCGGACAGCAGGGCGATCTCGTCGCCACCCACGTGGAACGTGCGGCCGTTCACGTTCGCCGCCGCCTCGGTGCAGAGCCACACCACGATCGGGGCGATCTTGCGGGGCGGGAACTGCTCCGGGTCGAAGCGAGGAGGCGACTCGACGCCCGGGTTCGGACCCATCGTGAGCTGCATCACCCGCATCCACGGGCCGGTGTTGGTGGCGTACTCGGCCGTCGAGACACCGGTGGCGAACGGCCGGATGGCGTTGCAGCGGACGCCGAAGCGCCCCAGCTCCTTGGCCACCGTGCGGGTGAGACCGACGACCCCTTCCTTGGCGGTGGCGTAGGCGATCATCGCCGGGTGGCCGAAGCCCGAGCCCGACGACGTGTTCACGATGGCGCCCGAGCCCTGGCGGCAGAGGTGGGGGGCGGCCGCCCGGATCATGGCGAAGTAGCCCTTGAGGTTCACCCCGACGGTGCGGTCCCACTCCTCCTCGGTGAAGTTCCACAGGTCGTTGATGGCCCCGGCGGTGGCGTTGTTGACCAGGATGTCGACCTGGCCGAAGGCCTCGAGGGTGTGGTCGACGATGGCCTCGGCCCCGTCCCAGGTGGCCGAGGTGGTGTCGGCCACGGCGGTGCCGCCCGCCTCGGTGATCTCCTGCACGACCGCCGCGGCGTCGGCGCCCTTGCGGAGGCCGATGTCGTTCACCACCACCTGAGCGCCTTCGCGGGCGAAGAGGAGGGCGTGCTCCCGTCCGATGCCGCCACCGGCCCCGGTGACGATCGCGACCTTGCCGTCGAGTCGGCCCATCTTCTCCCCTTCGTCGTCGTCGCCCCCTGCGGGCGGCGGTTCGGGCCATTGTCCACCGCCCCGGCGACCGGGCGCGCGGCCCGCCTCCACGCGCGCCCTCGGACCGCGGCCTACGGTGCGGCGATGGCCACGCCGATCGCCACCTTGCGCGCGCTCTCCGACCTGGCCCCCCTGCTGGACCGCCTGCGCTCCGAAGGGCTCCGGAGGCGTGGGCTCACCCTCCCCCGGCAGCGGCTGCTCCTGCTGCTCCACGCCGAGGGGCCGCTGGTGTCGGTCGACGTGGCCCAGCGCACCGGCGTGAGCCCCCGAGCGGTGACCCCGCTCGTCGACGGCCTGGTCGAGGCCGGCCTGGCCCGCCGGGTTCCCCATCCCACCGACCGGCGGTCGTCGTTGGTGGAGCTCACCGCCGAGGGCTCGAGGCTGGCCGCCGAGATCCAGCAGGCCCACGACGCCTTCGCCGACGACCTGCTCGGCGACGTGCCGGAGGCCGACCTGGCCACCACCCTCGCGGTGGTCGAGCACGTCCGGGCCCAGCTCGAGGCCCGGGCCGCCGCGACCCGCTGAGAGCGACCGGCGCTGCCAGTCCCTCACCGAACCCGACGATCCGGCAGCCGTGACGGGTGACCACGAGCCTCCCGTCGCGCTCCCGCGCGACCT
>Ga0164243_10002344_pt1 | contig 31400 bp, 19 predicted proteins | sample OricompcompostOP_FD_108781 | JGI IMG/M metagenome (GOLD analysis project Ga0164243, IMG submission 108781) | Organic Plus compost microbial communities from Emeryville, California, USA - Original compost - Organic plus compost (OP) | ecosystem: Engineered > Solid waste > Mixed feedstock >... | reverse complement strand
TGATCGAGCACCATCCGTACCGCACGCTCCCGAACCTCGGGTGAAAACTTGTTCGTCGTATTGCTCATAGAAGACCCGTCCTCTCAGGAGTTGGGGCCTCCGGCAATCCCGGGGCGGTTCACCACGCCATCGTTCTACGTCTACTGGCGGCAACTCTTCCCAATGGTGGCACTTGCGTATCGGGCTCCGGGCAATCCGGGCGTGCCCGGTCAGGATCGCCCGGTGTTCGCGGCTATTCGGCGACCACTATGCCACGGGAGACGGATACCGCCGGGGGACGGTGAGCGCGGACTTGTGCTCAGGCCGGCTCGTCGGGGCGGCGGAGTCTCCAAGCGTCGAATCCCGATCCAACGCTCGTCTCAGGAAGCAGAAGTTCGAAGCTGGGTTGCTTGGCTCCGGCGGCGTGCGGCCATTGGCGCTGCAGTCCGTCGGCTGGTCGAGGGGGGACTCCTCGAGCGGGTCGTCCACGAGATCGTAGAACTCGCAGGAGAGGTCCGCTTTTCTCTTGCAGAGCACCTTGTACCGGACATTGCGCGCGCTCGCCTACAGCTCGTTGCCAGCGAGCGGGATCAGGGTTTCGGCTACGACGTAATCCCGGGCGGCGTCCCTGACTTGCCTTGCGCCCTCGAACAGCACCGGCGCGAGGGAACGTCCGTCCGGAGCGAGCGGCGTGTCGTCGCGCGACGGCACCGTCTCGGGCACCCCGAGGCCGGCGAGCTCGAGCAGCGTCGGGAAGAGGTCGACGACGTGCGTCAGGGCATCGCTGGTGCCCGGCCTGATGCCGGGCCCCCTGATCGCCAGCGGGACGCGCACGCCGCTCTCGTAGCCGGTGCCCTTGGCTCGGCCGGGTTATGTACATGTTGTCGATGAAATCCGTGCCGGGTCGACCGTACATCGGCGTGCCGTTGTCCCCGATGATGATCACGTAAGTGTTCGGGGCGAGGCGCTCGACGGCCTCGAGCAGCTTGCCGATCACGGTATCCATGGAGTTGGTCATCGCCCGGTTCAGCGCTTCGGCGGAGCACTCGCCGATCCGGGGCGTCCCGAACTCTCCTTCGCAACCTGCCATTTCCGCGCGCGTGCGAGCATCGAGGGTGTCCGCATTGGGCACGACCGTCCGGTTGGGGACTGTCCCGCGGTGATGTGCGACATGTTGAAGGCGAACCAGGCGAACCAGGGTCGTTCGGGATCCTCCCGTTCGCGCTCCGTGATCCATTGGATCGCATCGGCGCCCTTGACCACGGGTGCGAACGTCGTCGGGGCGATCCCGGACAGCGACCGCGTCGGCGCGGCTTCGGTGCGCCACTCGGTCGCGGGCATGGTCTCGTCCTGGATCTGATAGTCGTAGCCCCAATAGCCCTGGATCGCACCGTTCAGATTGCCGAGGAACAGGTCGAAGCCCGCTTCCTTGGGCTTCATGCCCGGATATCGGTTCAGACCCGCCATGTGCCACTTGCCGAAAGCAGCCGTCGCATAGCCGGCGCGCTGGAAATCCCGGGCGGGGGAGTGATGGCGCTGGTCAAGCCAGCCCGTGTAGTCGAGCACCCCCGTTCGCGAGGCATAGAGGCCGGTCAGGATCGACGCGCGCGTCGGAGAGCAGAACGGCTGGGCCCAGGCCTCGGTGAAGACCATGCTTTCCGAGGCGAACGCCTCGAGTACCGGTGTCGAAGCAGGCCTGCCGACGATGCGCTCGTGCTGCGGGTGATTGCGCCCGTTTGGGCCATAGCGCCCGGCCAGCCGGTCGATCAATCCCGGGTACATGTCCGATGTCGTGTCCACGCCGACATCGTCCATGATGATCAGCAGGATATTCGCTCGCTCGGCCGGGGCGGGCTGGGCCGCGGCCTGTGTTGCCAGCGCCCAGCCGGCGACGGCACCGGCGGTCGAAGTGATCATCCGGCGGAGTCGCCGTCCTGAACGCGTACTCACGTGAGGTTCTCCCATTGGCGAGACAGGTATCGGTACGCCAATGGGGAACCCCGTGACGCGAGAGCAACGCGGCCCAAGGTTATGGGGGTATAGCGAGGGACTTCTAGGCCGCAGGCCGCAAGCGAGCGCAGACCAGGTTCGCCGGCCAAGGGGCGCCTGAACGCCTGGCATCGGCGCAGGTATAAGGAAAAGCCGATGGCAGCCTATAGGGATGGACGGCATTGCTTCGGCCCGGGTCGGTATAGGAAGCAGCGCAGATGCCGACCGTTCACGAAAAGCGCGACGAACCGCGAAACTCTTGCGACAGCTTCGATAGTCCCGGGTTCGAACCGGGGTCATCGCGCGGCACGTCTCAACAGGCTGAGCCAGAGCTGCGCGGCGCAGCATCTGCCGGGGATGACGATATTGGCGACATGCTGTGCCTTGGCGGCGGCACTTTCCGCATGGGGTCCAATGACCACTATCCTGAAGAGGCGCCGGTCCGCGAGGTCACGGTGGCGAGCTTTGCGATCGACGTGACCCCGGTTACCAACGCCGCCTTCACCTGCTTCGTCCGCGCAACAGGGTACGTCACTCTGGCCGAGCGCCCGCCTTCGAGGGCGACCTACCCCGGCGCGGATCCCCGGCTTCTGGTGCCCGGATCGTCGGTCTTCACCCCGCCCGAGCGCTATCCCATCGCGCCCAACCCGCTGTTGTGGTGGCGCTATGTCGAAGGTGCGAGCTGGCGGCATCCGCTGGGACCGCACTCGACGATCGAGGGCAAGGACGACCACCCGGTCGTGCACGTTGCCTACGAGGATGCCGCTGCCTTCGCGGCCTGGGCCGGAAAGCGCCTGCCGACCGAGGCGGAATGGGAATACGCGGCGCGCGGCGGGCTGGAGGGCGCAGCCTTCGCCTGGGGGGACGAACTGGCGCCCGAGGGGCGCATGATGGCCAATTACTGGCAAGGTCCGTTCCCGAAGACGAATCTTTGCCTGGATGGATACGACAGGACCTCACCGGTGACGGCCTTTCCGCCGAACGGCTACGGGCTCTTCGACATGATCGGCAATGTCTGGGAATGGACCAGCGACGTGTTCCGCGAGCCTGGAGATACGAAGCCCTGCTGCACGCCCGATCAGCGGGCGGGCAACGCGGGGCAGGGCCCGGGCGGCGCGTTTCCCTGCATGGTGATCAAGGGCGGGTCGCACCTTTGCGCGGAGAATTACTGCAGGCGTTACCGGCCGGCGGCCCGCTATCCGCAGACGATCGACACGTCGACTTCGCACATGGGGTTTCGCTGTGCGCGCGATTGAGTCGCCTTTCGGGCGACCTCCGCATGGCGGTCGACCCAACCTGCAGTAGGCCGAGCCTCGCGACTCGGCTTGCGTGTCGCACGGCTTGTGGCGATCCCGCTACGATCGACGCACACGCGGTTGCTGGCGCGGTTCCGGTCATGTCATAGTGAACAATTAGGAAGCTATTGTTGGGTGGGAGGTTTCGTGGCGCGCTTGGGTGAGGACCTGACGCTCGGGCAGCTCCGGACCTTCATCTGCGTGGCGCGCTCCGGCAGCTTCGTGCGCGCCGCCGACACTCTCGGGATTTCCCAGCCGGCGGTCAGCGAGCAGATCACAGCGCTCGAGGAGCGCCTCGGTTATGCGCTGTTTCGCCGCCGGCGGGGGACGACTCCGGTTCTCACCGCCGACGGAACCGAGGCCCTGCGCAAGGCGCACGAGATCATCGAGGCGGCTGACGGCCTGGTGAAGGACACGCCAGGCCTGGCGCGCAAGACCGTGACCTTGAGCGTCGCGATCGGGCCGCTGCTGTGCGAGGCTTACCTCAAGCCCTTGTTGCCGCGAATCTATCGCGAGCACCCCCAGATCCAGATCGACACCTGGCCGCTCGTTCCGTTCTCGGAAATCGGCAAGGCGCTCAACAGGGGCCGGCTGGACCTGGCTGTCTACACAGTAGCGCCCCACGCGGGGGGGTGGACGGATGACCTCAACTGCATTTGCGATGTGCCGACAGTGCTCATTGCGCCGCCCGGAACCCGACGTGAACTCGCCTCCGGCCGGACATCGCTGGCCGATTACCAGTTCCTGATTCCCGGAGCGAGGGATCAGGTAGAGCCATGGGCGTTCACCATCTTCGCCGAGCTGGGCATTCGGCCACGGCTGGAGCCCGCGTTCTTCCAGCTCGCCGACGTCATCGAACAACTGGTCATCGATGGTCAGGGCATCGGGGTGAGGATGTACGAGTCGGTCAAGGACAGCATCAGGGAAGGCAAGGTAGAGTTGCTCGACTACCGGTTGCCCCGGATGCGGCGGATCATCGGCCGCTCTCCCCATGCTCCCCCTGAGGCCCGGATTCTCGAAGCCTATCTCCGCGAAGCGTTGCTTCGCGAGCGCGAGGAGCCCGCCTGCACTCGCGAAACCGGTCGTTTGGAGGCGGTGCCTTCCTCCCGCGAAGGCACCGTCGCGCCTCCTCCTCAGAACCGGACGTTGGCGCCGATGTAGAAACTGCGTCCGATCGTGTCGTAGAATCTCCCGTTGAGAGTGCCTCCCGGCAACTGCCCGTCGGTTTCCGGCGACGTGTTGGCCGTGTTGACCATGGTCAGGGGTGGAGCCTTGTTGAACAAGTTGTCCACGCCGAAGCGGAGCCTGACATCGTCGCTGAGTTGGTAGCTGCCGTTCAAGTGGAAGATGTCGTAGGAGGGGGCGCCGGTCGTCGGCGTTTCCGTTCCGAGATTGGCTTCCGCCGAATCTTCGACCGACGGCAGGTGCTGCCATTGCAGGGCGATGCGCGCCGGGCCGAGGCTGTATCCCAGTGTGGTCAGCGTACGATAGCGGAAGGCACCCTGGTTGAGCCCGTTGACGCTGGTCCCGAACGTGCCGGCGTATTCGGTCATCGGCTCGGTCGGCAGTTCCGCCGACTTGAAGTCGATGAGATAGTTGACCAGCGCGTTCAGGGTAACGCGCCCCGGGCCGGCGTCGAACGACCAGTCCAGCGCGGCGTCGATGCCCTGAACCTGGAACCGGCCGTTGTTCGCATAGGTGATCTCGACATTTCCGAGGTTTCCGTCGGGAATGTTGCGCGTGATCGCCTGGCAGGCGGCGCTTTCCGCGGCCGCGACGGGATCGCTTTCGATTGCCGGATTGAAGAACGGGTCGAAACACTTCTGTTGCGCGACGCCGACGGATTCGATGCCGATCGCGTCCTCGACCCTGATCTTGAACCAGTCGACCGTCAGCCGCAGGCCGGACAGGAGCGGAGCGTTGAACGGTGAGGAGAGAACCATCCCGACGGTCCAGGTGTCGGCCTTTTCCGGGCTGAGGTCGGGATTGCCGACGACCGTCGGGAACGCGAAACCGCCCGTTGCGGTCGATGTCGATGCCACCGAGGGTGGCAGGTTGTTCGGGCCGCCTCCGTAGTAGTTGAACTCGGTTTGTCCGGACGGATCGTTCCGGTTCATCATGATCCGGCACACCGCCTCGACGTTGGCGGCGTTGGGATTGGTTTCGCGATTAGCCGAGAAGGAATTCGGGTTGCCGGTCGAGCATACGTCTCCGGCGTTGTTGGTCCCGAGCGTCTGCTGCGGGGCAAGGAACAGCTCGCCGATATTGGGCGCGCGTTCGGCCCGGTTGAAGCCGCCCCGGAACCTCAGCCAGGATGTCACTTCCCAGTCGCCGAGCACCTTGAAGGTGTAGCTCGTCCCCGTGGTGCTATAGTCGGACATCCGGCCGCCAACCTCAAGATTGAACGCATCGACCAGCGGGATGTCGTGCAACACGGGTATCAGCAGTTCGCCGTAGACTTCCTTGACGTCGAACGCCCCGAACGAATTGCCGCTCGGGTAGATTCCGAGCGCCTGGTCGAGGAACGAGCGCCCTTCAGTCGTGAGCGTGTCGTTCAGGAACTCGTAGTCGAGCTCCCGGTAGCTCGCGCCGACGGCCGCCCGCAGCTCGCCCGCCGGCAGGTCGAGCAGCTTGCCCTGGAAATTGGTCTCCGCGATCGTCTGGCGCATCGACGACCGGTTCTTGAGGTCGGCGCCGATTGCCTCGAGGCAGTCGGCCGAGAACCCGCCCGCGGGGATGTCCCAGAAGTCGAGACCCGTGGCGCAGGTGGCCGTGGAGGCGCCGAAACCGCCCGATTCCTCGTTGCCGGTCCTCTCGAAACCGTGGCCGTAGTTGGGCGTGGTCAGCACGTCACGCAGCCGCTCGAGCGAGAAGATCCCGGTCTGCTGAGCGAACGTCGAGGACACTCCGTGATTGACGTAGGCTTCCCAGGTCCAGTCGGTACCCGGAATGGTACCCTCGAGGCCGGCGAGGATGTTGTAGGTGGTGACGTCGGTGAACGTCTCCCGCGGCACCGGCAGCTTCGCATTGAGCGTGTAATCGGCTTCGGGATCGGCCCGGCTGAGCAGGAGCGTCTGCATGTCCGCCGGCACGGGAAAGACCATATAGGTCGGGCATCCGCCGGTCGCCGGACAATCGAGCCCGTAGCGGCCTCCCGCGAGATAGTCCGCGTGGGTCGTGCCATCGTCGTTCAGCGAAGAGGCAATTCCCCGGGTCTCGTCACCGAGATAGATCCGGTTGCCGTAGGGTATGCTGGCGCCCCATCCGCCGGTGATCGGCCCCGCGGCGTTCAGCGTCCGCGTCTTGACGTGGCTGAACAGCCCTTGAGCGAAGACGCCGATCCAGTCGTTGATCTCGTAGTTGCCGCGCGCCAGGAAATTGTAACGGGTGAGCGGCAGGACCAGGTAGAGTTCATCGTCGTTCTTGGCGATCGTCCCGGCGGCCGTGACCTTGTACTCGGTCCCGTCCAGCGGGCCTGCAAAGAACGGAGCGCCTCCGCGAGAGGCAAACGTGTTGCCGGTGAACAGCTGGCCATCGGGTGTGGCGTAGATCGTGCTGTTGGCGGGTATTGCCGGGTCGGCGCCCGGGAAGACTTGCTGGATGGCTGCGGCACTGAACGAGTTCGTGGCAGTGAACGGAATTCCCGTCTGGTCGAGCCGCAGGGCGGTGCCGCCGTTGAGCGGGCTCCGGAACAGCTCCTGGTACCAGGAGCGATCGCGCTGGTAGCTCGCTTCGCGGGTGTTGACGGACATCGCCAGACTCACGTTGCCGCGACTGTCGGCGAAGTCGGTGCCCATGATGCCGGAAAACTGGTATTCGAGGCCGTCGTCTTCCTGGCTGATCCCCACCCGTCCGTCGAGCTCGAGGCCCTGGAAGTCCTTCTTGAGGATGAAGTTCGTGACGCCTGCGACGGCATCGGCGCCGTAGGTTGCCGAGGCGCCGCCCGAAATCACCTCGACGCGCTGGATCGCCGCTGAGGGGATGGTGGTGATGTCGGTGACGCCTGAGGCGTTGCTCGGGGTCGATCTCCGGCCGTCGAGCAGCACCAGGTTGCGGTTGGCGCCGATGCCCCGCAGCGAGACCGTCGCGGCCCCCGGCGTGTTGGTTGCCGTCGGCTGGATGTCTCCGCCGAGAGTGGGCGTTTGCGCCGGGGTGAACTGGGGCAGCTTGTTGAGGCTCGTCTCGATGGCTGCGCTCGACGATTGTTCGAACAGGTCCTCGTCGACCGTCACGATCGGGCTGTTGGCTTCGAAATCCCGGCGCGCGATGCGCGAGCCCGTCACGACGATGGCGTTTGCCGAGGTCCCCGAGGCTTCCTCGCTGGGCTCCGGCGAGGTTTCCTGCGCCATCAGCGGCGACCAGGGCAGCATCGTGAGCGCGCTACCCGCCAGCAGGCATGCCGCTTTCCGGCACCGCCGGTCCATCACTATCCTCATTGTCGTTTCCCTATCTGCGCCGATCAGTTCTCCCTCCGGTGGGCCGCACGCGGCTCCCGGGCCGTCCTGGATTCAGCCCGGCGTGCTTGCGTTGGGTGGCGCGGGTTGGCGGGACCTCGCCGGCCGTTTCCGACCCCATCGGAACGCAATTCACAACAGCGTGGGATAGTGAAAGCAACTGACGCGTAACCTATAGCTTATATAGCCACTGTCCTATTTTCACGGGGTAGTGGAGTGGATATCGGGCCCTGCCTATTTCATTTATAGGTTCCGAGGGCTTTGCATCGGCTCGTCAACGCTATACGTTGTATTTTCTTGCTTTGCCGTGATTTCGGCAGATGCAGGTCGGGTGGGGTCGGACTAACTGTCATGCGCCCACCTCATAGCGCTCGCGCCGATCGACCATGATCGCCGGGAGCGCCCTCCTTCTCTGGGCAGGTCTGCGTCCCGGCGTGGCCTGCCCTTTTCTGTGTCGGCAATAGGCTCGGCCCTATGGGCCCGTATAAGCCCCTCGCCGATTGCTTCTGCTCCAGCAGCGAGGGCAGGACCGTATTCCGAACGACGGAAGGGATGCCATGCGGAAGACGGTTTCCACGATCGCCCTGTCGTGCGCACTGGCTGCGGGAGTCCTTGCGGCGGCGCCGGCCACGGCACAGGAAGCGGGGCCCGCGCGCCCCAACATCCTGCTGATTATTGCCGACGATGTCGGTCTTGACGTCACACCCGGGCTGTACCCCGGACTCGCCGACCGGCTACTCGAGCTTTACGGGCCTCGCGGCCATGACCATCCCGAGTATCGCGAGATCGACGGCAAGCCCGCCTCGATGCCGGTGCTCGACCGGTTCGCGAGTGAGGGGATGGTTTTCACCGACGCCTGGGCGCAGCCCTATTGTTCGCCCACGCGGGCGTCCCTCCTGACCGGCCTGTTCGCTTCGAACACCGATGTGCTGACTTACGCTGACGCCCTGTCGCAGGACCACGATTCCTTCGTCAGGACCTTGGGCACCCGGGGAGGCTTCAGCACCGCCGTCTTCGGCAAGTGGCATATGGCGGGGCTGCCGGGTAAACCGCGCGACTATCCCGGCATGAAGCCGAAAGAGGCAGGCTTCGAGCTGTTCCGCGGGAACATGCACGCCGCGCTGCCGAGCTTCTGGCAGTATCCCGAGCACATCCAGGATGACCAGACGCCCCCGGGGGAATGGCGCACCGAGGATCCGCGGGCACGTTCGCTGTCCGGGATTGCCCCGACGACCTACGCCCCCGTGGTCAAGGCAGTGGACACGATCGACTGGATCCGGGAACGGGAACGCGCAGACCCCGACAAGCCGTGGTTCGCCTGGTTGGCCTTCAACCTCTCCCACGCGACCGCGGCGCAGCGGCAGGGCAGCCAGATGATCGTGCCGAACGCGGACACGCTCGACGAGACGACAAGGCGCGAGATGGAAGAGTGCGGCGGAACGTTCGGCACCAACCAGGTCGGCTCGTGTTCGGGCGAGGCGCTCATGCGGGCGATGACCAACTCGATGGACACGATCATCGGCAGGATTCTGGACGCCGTCGACCAGCTCGATCCCAATACCTACGTGATCTTCGTTTCGGACAACGGCACGCCGATGTATGGCAGGCCGCAGCTCGACTTCATCGACAACCTGTACATCACGCGGTCGGGGCGCGGGAAGGGGACCCCATTCGAGAGCGGCGCCCGCGTCGCCCTTGCCATTCGCGGCCCGGGCATCGAAGCGGGCTCGGCGAGCAACGAGTTCGTCCACGTCGCGGACTTGTTCCCGACGATCCTCGAGATGGCCGGATTGCCCGTACCCGAGACCGTCGCCGGAGGCGATGGACGCTCGGCGGTTCCGCTCGACGGCGTATCGCTCATGCCGATCCTGAGCGGGCGCGAGGAATCGGTGCGGGATCCACGCCGCGGTTTCATCCTCACCGAGTCCGTCGACCTCCTCAAGGATTCGCGCAAGGTAGTCGGGGCGCGGAATGCGAGGTTCAAGCTCGTGTGCACCGACTCCGCGGACAATTGCGCGTTCTACGACCTGCAGTCGGATCCCCTCGAGGAATATCCGCTCGAGGCGCCCGCTTCGTGCGAGGAGGCGACGGCGGCACGCTCACGCGACGATCCAGCCTGGGATTACTGCCATCTCGCCGGGATCGTCGCCTCGCGCTCGATCCTGAAGGAGTCAACTTAGGCCGCTCGCCCGCTTCCACCGGCGACGGGCGGCTCGCCTGCTCGGGTCAGGACGCCAGTGCGATGTCGGATCGCCGCTCGCGCAAGGCAGCCCTAGGCGGCCACGGGCTCCGCCACATCGAGGAAAGGCCGGACGACTGAAAGCGTCCGTTCGACGTAAGCCTCCTTTTGGCCGACCGGAGCTACGTAATGCATCGCCTCTGCGGCGTCCTCGAGAGATGCGAGGCGCGCGATGATCCAGCTCGCGAGATACTGCGTCGCCATGCATCCTCCCGCCGTCGCCACGTTTCCGTGCGCGAAGAAGGGAGCGTCGATCACGTCCACGCCAGCCTCCAGGACCCATGGCCTGGTCGTCAGGTCGGTACAGGCCGGGATGCCGCCGATCAGTCCGAGCCTCGCCAGGACCAGTGTGCCTGAGCATTGCGCGCCGACCAGTTGCTTTGCCGGATCGAGCTCGAGCATCGACAGCAAGGTTTCGTCGGCGACCACGTCGCGCGTCCTGAGGCCGCTGCCGACGATCACGGCATCAGCCTCGCGAGCGAACTCCAGCGGTAGCTGGCGATGGACGGTGACGCCGTTCATCGACGTGATCCGGGCTGTCGGCGCCGTGATGTAGGCGTTCCAGCCCTTGGCTCGCATGCGGTTCAGGATTGCGGCGGGAACGAACGAGTCGAGCTCGTTGAAGCCGTCGAACGTGAGAACCGCGATCTGCATGGCAACCTCCTGTTTCCGAAATACGTGAAACGCCCGGGTCGATGCGGCCCGATGGTGGGGTTCGTGCGCAGCAATCCGGTGTCCGAGGCGCCCGCGAGCCGAACCGTCCACTCTCTCGGCCGGCCGGGTCCACCTAGCGCGCCTCGCAGCTCACGGCATGCGAGCCGACAAGTTTGAGGACAAAGGCCGGGGCGAGCCATTCGAGGCCGGGCGGGATGCCGATGAGGGCGACGACCGCGAGTGTGATCGCGCACCATGTGAGCGCCGCGCTCGCGCGGAACTCGGGGTGTATGACGGTCACCAGCAGGACGCCCCCCACGCCTGAAAGATAGATGGTCGACAGGGCTGCCCAGTCCATGCCGGGAAGGACGAAGGCGAGCAGCAGGGGGTGAACGTGGAACGCTGCAAAGAGAATTGCGCGCAGCGTGTCGCCGGGCGGTCGGAACTTGTGGATCGCGGCCGGCAGGCACAGGGCCGCGACGCCGCCCACGAGATCGAAGGCGACGAACAGGACGATGGCCAGCTGCCACGACGGCCACTCGACGCCCGCAATGCCCGCGCATATCGAGGCGATCGCCACGCCGGCCATGGCCACCGCCAGGACGACCCTGCGCTGTGCGGAGGTTGGCTGACAGGAGGGTTCGTCGAGCGCGCTCGGCGTCACTTCGCTCCTCCGGGCCCGGCAGGGCGATTTCCCGGCCAATTGCGGGGCACCCGGCATGACGACGAGTGGCGAGCAGGACGTTGCCGAACATCGGCTCGATCCGGGCGTTGCTTGCGATTGCGCCCAGCATGGTGCCCCGGCTTTCGGATCGCGGGATGAAAGTAGCGGTCATCTTGTATTGGCACAGTGATCGATTAAAGTGTATCAATGACAGCAGAGTCAATTCTGATATTGTCATGAGGCAATTTGGTGGACGCTTCTGCGAACGCTTCGGCCTCGGTGCGATGAGGGTGGCGATGGGCACGCGCGATTTGCCGGATCGCCCGTGGTTTCCCCAAGAGGTCGCATGACCTGCGTGGTGATCACCGGCGCCTCGCGCGGGATCGGACGCGCGACCGCGATAGCGGCCGGCGAGCGCGGCTGGTCGGTCCTCGTGAACTACCGCGAGACCGCCGAAGCCGCGGAAGAGGCCGCCGTGGCGGTCCGCCAGGCCGGCGGTCGCGCACTGCCCTGGCGGGCGGACGTGACGTCCGAAAGCGAGGTTGCCGGCATGTTCGATGCCGCGGCCGCCGAGCTGGGCCCGGTGACCGCCGTCGTGGTCAACGCCGGGGTGGTCGCTCCGGCTTCGACCCTTGCGGACATGGGGCTGGATCGGCTGCGGCGGATTTTCGAGGTGAACGTACTCGGGTCCTATCTCTGCGCCCGCGAAGCTGCGCGCCGCCTGCCTGTGAGCCGCGGCGGGCCCGGGGGCGCTGTCGTCATGGTCTCGTCGATGGCAAGCCGCCTCGGAGCGCCCTTCGAGTATGTCGATTACGCCGGTGCCAAGGCCGCGCTCGACACCCTGACGATCGGGCTCGCCAGGGAGCTCGGAGCGGATGGGGTGCGAGTCAACGCAGTCCGCCCGGGCCTGATCGACACCGAGATCCATGCGTCCGGGGGCCGGCCGGACCGCGCCCGGGAGTTGGGGGCATCGTCGCCGATCGGGCGAGCTGGGACCGCGCGGGAAGTGGCCGAAGCGATCGTGTGGCTGCTCGACGACGCGGCCTCTTATGTCACGGGAGCCCTGCTCGACGTTTCGGGCGGCCGGTGATGCAGTGCCGTGCGATATCGCGCTGTCTGAAGCGCTTTGGTGCCGCGGTGGGACTCGAAAGCGCCATCGTCAGGTCTGGCCACAAAGAGTTGGGACCTGCGCCTGAAGGCGGGGAGGCGTTGCTAACGCAGGAGTTTGTTGAGCAGAGCCACGAGTTGCGCCTCACGCGTGACGTCGGTCTTGAGAAAGATGCTCTTGAGCTGGGAGCCGACCGTGTGGATCGAAGCACCGCGAATTTGCGCGATCTCCTCACGTGAATGGCCATCGGCCGCGAGCGCGGCAATCTCCGCCTCGGCTTGCGTCAGGCCAAGTACGGCCTTCAGCTGCTCGCGCCGGCGCTCATCGACGTTGGCTGGCCGGTGCAGCGAAACAAGGGCGCGCGGTTCGAACGTGAGGCTCCAGTCTTTCCGGGGGAGCGGCAGCACTTCGCAGCGGACAGGGCAAAAGTCCGCCAGGGGCGCACGTAGCCAGAATTCCCTTGCCGCCGGCGCGAGGTTCGTTTCGTCCAGCACGTGACGCAAGGCTTGCTGCAGGGCCTGGTCGTCATCGGCGCGTGTCGCGATCAGCCTGCCGCTGGATAGCTGGAGACCTAGGTGTTCGCGCAGGACTGCCTCTGCTGCGCTGGTAAGGGCCCGCACGTGTCCCTTAGCGTCGCAGACGAAGACCGCGCCTCCCAGGGCCTCGAAGGCGCCGGCAAGCATCGTGGCTCCCTGCAGCTCGACCGCTTGCTGCAGCCTGACGGCGGTCTGGACATGCTTGGCCGCCCACGCGAAGGCACGCCTGTCGTCCACGGTTGTCCGTCCGTCTTCCTTCGTGCGCAGGATAGCAAGGCCATAGAAGAGGCCAGGCGTGTCGAGAAGCACGGTCTGGCAACCGAAGGGCATCTCGTATCGCTCGGAGAACTCGTCGTAGACGTCACTGTTCAGGTCGCGCCTGGCCTGGTCGTAGTGGTCCTCCCAGACGATCTCGAGCAGGGAGCGGGTGCTGGCGACGCGCCAGTTGACGTCCGGACTGGCCCCATCGATGGTCGGGAATTCCTCGATCAATCCCGGCTGCGCATCGGTGACCCAGTTGATCGGGATCGTGCTCGAACCGCCGAACGCTATCAGCTGGCTGCGTGCCGATCGCGTCTCGCGCGCAAGAGACTTGAGCGCCCTGTCCCAACCATCCGCCTCGAACGGCGCGGACAGGAAGACATCCGCGAGCGACCGCGTGCCAGCCCCTACCCGATTTCCCAATCCGATCCCCCCTGAAGTCCTTGATAACATTCGTCCGACTAGCTCCATCGGTCAAGGTGCGGGGGCGACTTTCTCGACCTGTCATCCCGCGATCACGGGATGAGCGTCACTTTCCCTACCGCTAGCGCCGTGGCCGACGGGGCCGCGCATCACCGCGCGCAGCATAGAGGGGATGACCAGTGACCAGTCGGTTCGACAACTCGCGTTCGGCGGTATTCACGGCGGGCGTGCGCAGGATCGGCGCGGCACGCGCGATCGTCATGGCAGGCGCCAGCCTGACAGCTCTCGCGCTCGCTGCGCCTGCACGGGCGGAATGCGACGTCGAAGACGACGTGACGACCTGCACGGGAGACAATTCCGGCGGGATCATGACGAACACGTCCGACGTGGTAGTGTCCGGCATCACCGGCGACATTACTGCACCCCCGGGCACGCCCGCGTTCTGGATGCCGGGTGCGGCTAGCGTCCAGATCGACGTGGGCGATCACCTGGTCAAGGGACGCGACGTTCCGGCTGTGGCGGTGATCACCGACCGGCCGGTCACGGTCGAATTCACCGGTACGATCGAGGTTGGCGGCGTGAATACGGCGCAAGGGGGCGCCTCGGGCATCAATGTCATGGCCGCCGACAACGGAGGCTGGGACGCCACTGTCCGCGCGGTCGCGGACATCACTGTCGATGCCACCCGCGATGCCGCGCTTTCTCCCTATGGCAACGTGGGCGTCTTCGTCTCCGCCGGGGCCAACGGAAAGGCCAGCACCGACTTTTCCGGCAGCCTGAACCTCAACGTCAGCGGCGAGCCGGCGATCGTGGTTGGCCTGGGAGCCAACGGGGACGCAGGTGCGACGGTTTCCAATCACGGCGATATTTCCGTAACCGCTACCGGTGGGTTCGGCGGCGCGATCAGCGCCGCATCCGCTGCCGAGACGGTGGTCGAGTCCAGGGGGAACCTCGTCGTCGACCTCGGAAACGGCATCGGCGAAGGGATCGCCGCGGGGGGATTGCGCAACGTCGTCCGCTCGCAGGGTGACATTACCTCGGACAAAGGCGGCATCGTGACGCACGGTGCGCTGCAGTATGACGAGAACGGCCAGCTGCTGCCGACCTTTGCCCTCGCCGAGAGCAGTGACGTCACCTCCGAGGGTAACATCGCGACCACTGACAATGGGGCGCCGGCGATCGTCGCCCTCGGCGATACGGTTTCGGTTCAGTCGATTGGCGACCTCGCGACCCAGGGCAACCTGTCCGCGGGAATCCTCGCGATGCGCAATTTCACCTACGACCCGAACAGCGGCCAGCCGAGCTTCGACGAGGGCGCGACCTCCGTGTCGGTACGGAGCGAGGGCAATATCGTCACAAGCGGCGACGGTTCGGTCGGCATCGGTGTCGGCGCAAGGAACGGGACAGCGTCCGTCGAGACGGATGGAGACATTTCCACTTCGGGCCACTTCTCTGGTGGCGTCTTCGCGGTCGGCCGGGATGCCAGCATCGTCTCGAGCGGCAACATCACGACGGCGGGCAATGCCGATGGCGCCTTCGGATCGGGTGCGGGCGCGCTCCATGCGTTCAGCGTCAATGGCGACGCGGCTACGGATGGCGCGGCCATCGTCAGCACGGGCGATGTATCGACCAAGGGCGCGAATGCGGGCGGCCTGCTTGCCTTCAGCATCAGCGACCAGGGGGGCACTGCCGGTGCCGCCCGCATCCAGAGCACCGGTAACGTAAGCACCTCGGGTGCTGCTGCCATCGGAATCTGGGCGGGCGGAGGGACCGAGGCACGGATCGTGTCGACCGGCGACATCGCAACGACCGGTGCGGACTCGCTCGGTATCAATGCCACCTCGCAAGGCGCGACCCGTGTCACCTCGGCCGGATCCATTTCGACCGCCGGCACTGCGGCCCATGCTATCTTTGCGCTCGGTCGCGACGTGGCCGTCCACTCCGACGGGAACATCGAGACGGAGGGCTCCGGATCGCACGGAATCGTCGTGGCCGGTCCCTTCGAAGTCACGGGCGAGGGAGCAATCGTCATAAGGCGGGCCGAAGCGGCCGAGGTTACCTCGCTGGGCGACATCTCGTCGAGCGGCACCGCCATTCTGGTCGCCGCCGATACCGCGAGCGTCGTCAATAGAGGCCTCGCGCAGACGAGCGGTGATCTTGCAAGCGGCATCCACGTGACCGGCACTGGCGAGGTGACGATCGAGTCGACTGACGTTCTCGTGACCGGCGCCGGAGGATTGCCCGGGTTGCGGGACGACGGATACCGGCACGCGCAGGGCGGCATCATCGTCGAAGGCGGTAGCGGTGCGATTTCGATCGCGGCCGGAACCGTCGCCGTCGAGGGTGAGGAACGTTACGGAATCAGCGTGCGCGGCAGCGGCGCCATCGACATCAGCGCCGACGAGGTCATTCTCGCCAGCGCCGACAGCGTGGGCGTCGTGGCCCGGGCAGGCGAGGGCGACGTCTCGATCGTGACGGGCACCGTCATCACCACGGGCGTAAGCGGCACGGGCGTCTATGCGGACACGACTTCGGGGAACATCGCCATTGACGCGGGCGAGACTCGCGCCGAGGCCGGTGGGCAGCTCGGCTGGTTCACTGCCGAGGCGGTAGCCGCGACTTCGCAGACCGGCGCGATCGCGATCACCAGTCGCAATGCCTTCACGGCCGGCGAGGGCGGTTCCGCCATTTCGGCCTTCACCGCCGGCGACGTGGCGATCGAGAGCGGCATCGCCACCACAACCGGCGATCTCGGTGTCGGGATTTTCGGCGTCTCATACGGCGGCAAGGTCACCGTCGATGCGGACGAGACGGTGACCTCGGGGGCTGACACCCTGGGCATCTTTGCGGTTTCGGACGGCGGTGACGCGATTGTCACGCTGGGATCGCTGACAGCAACGGGTGCCGCATCGGACGGGGCCAGCGCCCGCGCCTGGGCAGGCAGGGCCTCGATAACGACTGCGGGCAATGTCCTGGTCGCCGATGGCCATGGCCTTCAGGCGGAAGGCGCCCAGGTGAACGTGTCGACCGCAGCTGATAGCCTGACCGAGGCTGCGACCTATGCGATACGGGCCAACGCCAACAACGGCGCTGCCATCATCAATGGCGGCACGGTGCGCTCGACCGGCACTGGCGGCGCGGCGATCCGTGTTGCGACCAATCTCGGCGATATCGCGATTCAGTCGCACGCCGCGGAAATCCTCGGCGACGAAGCTTACGGAATCTTCGCTGAGTCGATGTCGGGGAATATCGTGATCGACAGCGGCTCCGTCGCCATGGCAGGGGACCAGCCTCTCCTGTTCGAGGTGCTGCCCGACGGGCAAGTCCTGTCCCGCGACTTCAGCGCGATCCGCGCCTTTGCGTACGCGGGCGACGTCGACCTTCGCGTCGACGATATTGTGGTGTCAGGTCAAAACGGACGCGGCGTCTTTGCACTCGGCCGGAATGTCGACGTCGTTGTCGACGGAACCATCGAGGTAATCGAGACCGGCATCCTGGCATCGGCACAGGCCGGCGAAGCGAACGTCCTGGTAAATGGAACGGTCGAGGCGGGCACGGCCGGGGTCTCGGTGGTTGCCGGTGGGGGGCTCGTCCAGGTGGCCGATGGCGCTATTGTTACCGGCCGGGCCGGCGCCGTTACCCTCGCGGGCACCTCCGCCGGGACCGGATTCATCCAGTTCCACAACAGCGGCACTGTCGAAGCCTCCGAGGGAGCCGCGTTTCAGGGCGCGGTTTTCGGCCAGGGTTCGACGGACTTCTACGTACGGAACAACGGCACGCTGGCGGGCGGCAACGGCATCGCAATCACGACCGGCGGCGGAGACGACGTGCTCGAGCTCACCGAACTGTCGCAGATCACCGGAATCGCGGATCTCGGAGCTGGGTACGATCGGCTGGTCCTCGACTTCAACGACGAGGCGGTTGCAGGAGCCGTTGGGCAGGTCGTTTCGACGATTAATGTCGAGCGCCTTGCGGTCGACAGCGGGACCTGGCTCGCGACGGGACCGAGCTCCATCTATCAGCTCCTGGAAGTCAGCGCGGGCGCGACCCTGACGATCGGCGAGGATGCCGACGGAGTCATCTCGGTTGCCGCGCCGATCTTCGAGGTCGACGGGCGGCTCAATGTCGATTTGTCCAACGACACCGAAGCGGGCGTGCTGATCACCGGTTCGGGTCAGCTTCACCTCGTTGGCGACGCCAGGATCGAGCTCAGCGACGGCAGCCTGTTCCAGCATACCGGCGGCACTACGGTCGAGAACGGCGAGTTGCTTCTGACCTCTGTCTACGGCGGCGACATCGCCACCACCGGCGAAGGTGTCTTCGAACTGGGCGAGGGGGGCGACTTCACCGGGAATCTCGTCAACGACGGGACCTTCGTGTTCGTGCGCGACAGCGATTACAGCTTCCTCGGCGACTTCAGCGGCAGCGGCCTCCTCCGGAAGGATGGTGCCGGCACGCTGACCTTCGCCGGGCTCTATGCCTTCGAGGGAACGACCTCCCTGCTTGGCGGCCAGATCGCGTTCACGGGGGAGCTTGCGGAGGATACCGAGCTCGACCTGCAGGAAGGCACGATAGACCTGTCGGGGATCGAGGGTGGCGAGCAGACCATTGCGGGCCTCTCCGGCGAAGGCGGCGCGCTGCAGCTCGGAAACACCGCCTTGTTGATCCAGCAGTCCGGCGACAGCGTGTTCTCAGGCTCCATCGCGGGCACGGGCGAGCTGATCAAGGACGGCGAGGGTGGCCTGAAGCTCGACGGCGACGGTACCGGCTTTACCGGGACCGGGCGGGTCGACGGAGGCACGCTGTCGGTCAACGGCGACTATTCGAACGCCAGCTTCATCGTGAACGAGGGAGGCACACTCGGCGGGGCCGGAACGATCGGCGAAACATCGGTAAACGGAGGCACGCTGGCTCCGGGCAACTCGATCGACACACTGACCGTGAACGGCAACGTCACCCTCACGGGGAAGTCGGTGTTCGAAGTCGAGGTCGACGCCGGGGGCAATGCGGACCTGCTCCAGGTTACCGGGACAGCGACGCTTGGCGGCGCCGCGGTCAACGTCATCGCCGAGAGCGGTGTCTATCGTCCGCTGACGGACTACACGATCCTGACGGCCGATGGCGGCGTGTCCGGCGAGTTCGGCTCGGTCGATATCAACCTCGCGTTCCTCGATCCGACACTGTCCTACTCGGCCAACGCGGTCACGCTGCGGCTCGCCCGCAACGACATCGATTTCGCGGCCTATGCCGAGACTGCCAACCAGGCCGCGGTCGCCTCCCTCATCGAGGGCTTCGGCTACGGCAACGCGCTCTATGACGCCACGCTGACGCTGATCGATGATGATGTCGCGCCGAGCTTCGCCAGTCTCACGGGCGAGGTTTACCCGGGTTACGCTGCCGGCGTGATCGAGACGGCCGAGATGCTCCGCCGTCAATTGACCTCGAGCACGGCGGCAGAGGGCGTTCACGCCTGGGCGACGGCGCTTCGCACCGACGTCTCGGGCGGACGCGGGCGCGGCACGGTCGAACTGGTCGGCAAGGGTGTCGCCGGTGGCTTCGGATACGGCGGGAACGGCTTCTCGATCTCGGGTGGACTAGGCCTGCTCGACCACGACAATGGCAAAGGCGACATCACCGATGCCGAGACGACTTTTGCGATCGGTCAGATGGCCTATCGGGGTCTCGGCGGGCTTGCGGTCAACGCTGGCGTGCAGGCCGGCTGGCTCGATGGCACCGTCCGTCGCCGGACCTCTCTCGGGAATCTCGGGGGCGCGGTGATCGGCGGTGTCGATGGTGAATACCTCCAGCTGTTCGGCGAGGTCGCATACGGCCTTTCGTTCGGTGCGGTTGCCGTGGAGCCGTTCGCGGGTGTCAGCCACGTGACCGTCGAGTTCGACGACCTGTCCGAGACGGGGGCTCCGACCGCCCTGGTGGTGTCCGGAAGCGACGGCGAGGTCACCTTCGGCAAGGTCGGGGCGCGCTTCTCGGCAAATCCGGGCCTGGGCGTGCGTCCTTACGCGTCGGTTGCCTATCGTCATGCGTGGGGTGACCGGATCCCGTCAGCTGCGATGGGTTTCGCTGGGGCGCCCGGATCCGCGCTGGTGACGGGGACGCCAATTGCGGCGGATGCAGTCGAACTCTCGGCAGGTCTGTCCGTGACGCGTGGCAATGTCGATTTCGAGATCGGTTACGACGGCACGATCTCGAATGGCTTCGACAGCCACGGCCTGGGTGCCACGATGCGGTTGAGCTTCTAGGGTGCAGCAGGGAGGCCTGCGACTGGTCGCCGCTTCGCGGGCTGCCACGCGGGCCTCCCCCTTCCTGCTCAATTGATGCGACGTGGGGCCGGCTCAACCGGTCTGGTCCTCAAACCTCCGCTTGGAGCCAATCCCGGCCACGTGGCGCACGCGCTCCCCGTATCGCCTGTGTCGGACAGTTCCCGGTGCCTTCACGAGCTCGCCGAGGCGCGAGTTCCACGAACGGTTGCTTGTTTCCGACGGAAGGCGGGATGAGCGATGCTCTCCGGCTTGCAATCACGGTGCGGCCTGACCGGCAGCCGAACCCGGGACGGGAAGCTCTTGGCGTGAAGTAGCCCTCCAGCGTCCCATTGGCGGCCCCGGTAAGCCGGGTTAAGAGACCCGCTGCGCAAGTCCGGATACGAGAGGAGAGGATCATGAAATTCACCCGCGCCAACCCGGTGACGGGCCAGGTCGCGTCCGAGGCGGAAGCGATGAAGGCATCGGACATGGCGGCGATCGCGCAGCGGGCGGCTGCCGCATTTCCCGCCTGGTCGGCGCAGGGCCCCAATGCGCGGCGGGCGGTCCTGATGAAGGCGGCCGCGGCGCTCGAGGCGCGCAAGGATCAGTTCGTCGAGGCGATGATGGGCGAGATCGGCGCGACCGCCGGGTGGGCGATGTTCAACCTGATGCTCGCCGCCGGGATGGTGCGCGAGGCGGCGGCGCTGACGACGCAGATCGGCGGCGAGGTGATCCCCTCGGACAAGCCCGGCACGCTGGCGATGGCGCTGCGCGAGCCGGTCGGCGTGATCCTCGGCATCGCCCCGTGGAACGCGCCGATCATCCTCGGCGTCCGGGCGATCGCGGTGCCGCTCGCCTGCGGCAACACCGTGATCCTCAAGGCCAGCGAGACCTGCCCGCGCACCCACTCGCTGATCGTCGAGGCGTTCGCCGAGGCCGGCTTCCCCGAAGGGGCGGTGCAGATCGTGACCAACGCGCCGGAAGACGCGGGCGAGGTCGTCGGTGCGCTGATCGATGCGCCGGAGGTTCGGCGAATCAACTTCACCGGCTCGACCAAGGTCGGCAAGATCATCGCCAAGCGTGCGGCCGAGCACCTCAAGCCCGTGCTGCTCGAACTCGGCGGCAAGGCGCCGCTGGTGGTGCTGGAGGACGCCGACCTCGACGAAGCGGTCAAGGCGGCGGCGTTCGGCGCGTTCATGAACCAGGGCCAGATCTGCATGTCGACCGAGCGGATCATCGTCGTCGACGCGGTCGCCGATGATTTCGCGGCGAGGTTCAAGGAGAAGGTCGGCGGCATGGCGGTCGGCGATCCGCGCGAGGGCACGACGCCGCTCGGCGCGGTGGTCGACGCCCGCACGGTGGAGTGCGTCACGAGCCTGATCGAGGACGCGCTCGGCAAGGGCGCGACCCAGCTGACCGGTGGGGAGACGACACAGAACGTGCTGATGCCGGCGCACGTGATCGACAAGGTCACGCCCGAGATGCGCCTCTTCCGCGAGGAGAGCTTCGGCCCGGTCGTGGCGATCACCCGCGCCCGCGACGAGGAGCACGCGATCGAGCTCGCCAACGATACCGAATACGGCCTTTCGGCCTCGGTCTTCACCCGGGACATCGCCCGCGGCCTGAAGGTTGCGCGGCGCATCCAGTCGGGCATCTGCCACGTCAACGGCCCGACCGTTCACGACGAGGCGCAGATGCCGTTCGGCGGGATGAAGGCGTCGGGTTACGGCCGGTTCGGGGGCAAGGCCGGGATCGACGCTTTCACCGAATTGCGCTGGATCACGGTCGAGACCGAACCCGGCCACTATCCGATCTGATCGGGGCCGGGACGCCCGGAGGCGCTGGAGCGCTCGCTCGTCCCCCTGCGGGCCGCTCCGGCGCCCTTCGAACTCGCCCCTGGTCCCGCGCGTGCCGACACGAGCGTGACGTAGCCGCGGCCCGCTCGCGCGGCGTGGGACGGCCTGCCCCGGGCGGCTCACCGGGAGGCGAGTTCTTCGAGAACCGTCAGGTAGTAGGTGATGCCGGGCCGGATGTTGTTCAGCGGCATCCGCTCGTCGAGACCGTGCGAGAACTCGTCGGATTCCCTGATGAAGCTGGCGCTGGCGCCGTAGCTCGGCACGCCGAGCGCGCGGTACCACATCGAATCCGTGGCGCCCGAGGACTGCGCAGGGTAGACCGGCACGTCCCCCCAGGCGGCGCGGACCCCTTTCGTGAACGCCTCGACGAACTCGTGTCGCAGCGGAGAGGGCGGCGAGGCGATCGACGTATCGCCGGTGATGTCCGTGAAGGTCACCCCTGGCGTCGCGGCGACACGCTCGAGTTCGGCCTGGATTTCGGCGGTGGTGTGGCCGGGGAAGACGCGGCAGTTGACTACCGCGGTCGCCCGCTGTGGCAGGGCGTTGGGAGCGTGGCCTCCTTCGATCATCGTCGGCACGCACGTCGTGCCGATGACCGCGTTCAAGACCACGTCGCCGCGAAGCAACTCGACAGCCGCCGCGTCGGTCGGATCGGCGGCGAAGGCGCGCATCGCCGCAGCCAGCTCGGGATCGGGCTGGATTTCCGAGACCTGCTCGAAATAGGCCCGGGTAATGTCGTTGATCTCGGGCTTGAAGCGATAGGCGGCGATCCGTCCGACCGCCTGCGCGAGCTGGGCGATCGCGTTGTCCGGGCGGGGCGTCGAGCTGTGTCCTCCCGCGTTCGTCGCCTCGAGCCGGAAGTCGATGTAGGTCTTCTCGGCGCCCTGCCAGGTCCAGTAGAGGGGCGCTCCGGTCTTCTCGTCGGCCAGGCCCGAGGCGCCGTCGACGTTGAGCACGATGTGCGCATTCCTGAGCCGCTCGGCGATCAGCCTGGACGTCTTCATCGTCGTCTCTTCGTCTCCCGAATAGGCGACGACGATGCTTCGCCGCGGCCGGAACCCCTGTCGCCTGAGCTCGATCAGCGAAGCGACCACGAGCGAGGCTTCGAACTTCGTGTCGCTCGCCCCGCGGCCGTAAATGTAGCCGTTCTCGATCACCGGGGTGAACGGATCGCGCTGCCAGTCCTCGGGCCTGGCTTCGACCACGTCCATGTGAGCCGAGATCACTACGGGCCCGAGCGACGGGTCGCTCCCCGGCCAGGTCGCGATCAGGTAGGCGGTATCGTCGACCGGGACGATCTCGACGTCGCCCTCCGCCCAGCCCCCGGCGAGCAGCGCGCGGCGGAACACCTGCGCCACCTCGGCGGTGCGGTTGCCCTCTCCCTGCACCGAGCGCAGTGCGATGGTCTCCATGGTCAGCTCGAGCGTCTGCGCCTCGGCTTCCGGATAGGGCGTCGGTTCGGCCTGTGCGGCGACGGGGGCCAGCAGGGCGAGGGCGGCGGCGAATCTGGCGATCGGGCTCATGGCTGCCCATTGGCCATCATTGCGGGCCCACTCAAGCAGCGGGCCGTGGGCCTGAAGGTGGGGATGGACATCCAGGCCTGGCGGCCGGCCGCGTCCCGATGCGTCAGGCTTGCTGGATCGCCGCCTCGACAGGGCGCGCCGTGCGCCCGGCGGCGGCGACCGCGACCAGCACCACCGCCGCGAGGCCGAGCCAGAAGATCGCCGCGAACGGCGCCGCATGGCCGAACGTCAGCCGAACGGCCAGCGTGAGAGCGAGCGCGGCCGGCGCGCCCCAGACTACCGCATGCCAGGCCGCGCGCAGCCGCGGTTCGTCGAACCCGCGCCGGCGCCGCTTGCCGAGCCAGATGAACGTTCCTGTGGCGCAGACCGCGGTCAGCGCGAGGCCGAGAAGGGCATAGGCGATCTTGACCGGGAGGCCGCCAAAGTTGCCGAAGTGGAGATTGTAATTCGACGCGGCCGCCTGCTGGCCGAGTGCGCCGTCCGCAAGCCCTGCGGTGCCCTGGAAATTCCCCGACGAGTCGAACATGTAGTACTCGCCGAAGATCAGCCGGCGCGGATGCTCGGCGACGATCTGGACGTGCTGGCCCGCCGTGCCCGGTTCGTGGACCACCACGTAGGTCAGCCGAAGGTCCGGATGGTTCGCTTCCATGTAGCGCAGCGCAGCCGCGACGTTCGGCAGCGGGGCGGGGGCCGGATCGGGCTTGCCTTCCTCTCCGAACATCGTCGCGTAGAACGCCTCGGTGTCTCCGCCGTAGTAGCGTCCGGCGATGGCGTAGGAGGCCACGGTCGCAAGCCCGATCACCGCGCCCGTCACGGCGATCGCCAGAGTGAACGGCAGCGTCCAGACGCTGAGGCGGTTGTGCCAGTCCGAGAGCGCCACCCCGCCGACGTGCCGCGTGCGCAGGCGGAACGCGTCGCGGAAGATCCGCGGGTGCGCGATCAGGCCGGATAACGCGAGCGCGATCATCAGCATGCCGAGGATGCCGACGATCGTGATCCCGACCAGCCCCTGCGCAACGGGAATGTTGAGCGTGTAGTGCAGGCCGTAGAGAAAGTTCGACCACTCGATCCGCTCGGGGCCGGCGAGGTTGCCCTCGGCGTCGAGGTGCACCGACTGGGTGTCGGTGATTACCCGGGTGGTCGGCAGCTTCTCGACCGGCAGGTCGACATAGAAATGGGTCGTCGGCGTCCTGCCGCGCTCGGTCGCCAGCAGCGCTTCCATCCCGCGCTGCACCGCGTCGGGATCGATCGCGGCCATCTGCGGCGGCGCGGCCTGCTCGAACCGCTGCCATTCCTCGTAGAACACCAGCAGCGATCCGCTCAGGCAGACGATGTAGAGCAGCGCGCCGGCCAGCAGGCCGATCGCCGCGTGGGCCGACAGCGCGCGCTTCACGGTGGCGGGATCGGGGGCCAGGGTCATGACAGGACTCCGCTCAGCAGTACCGGGACGACCGGGAGGGCGCAAACCAGCAGCGTCACGACCTGATCGCGCCGCCGGGTCTGCATCAGCAGCACCGTGCACAGCACCGCCCACAACACGGGCACCGCGAAAAGTGCGAGCGCGTTGGAGTTGGCTTCGTGCCAGCCTAGCAGCCCGCCAATCCCGCGCAGGGCCGTCGCAAGGCCCATCGAGACGAGCAGCCCGGCCACGATCACCAGCCCGAACGTGCCGAACCGTCGCCCGATCCGCTTCGGCTCGCCTGCCTCGGGGAGAAGGCCGACGCGGCGGTTCGATGCGGGTGTGCGCCCCGGCGGGGACTGCAGGGCGGCGGCCGCGAGCGCCACCAGCGCCGCGCCCATTGTCACGAGCGCCGCGATGGCCACGCCCCAGGCTCCCTCTGCCGTCGCGGAGGCGAGGATCGAGACGGCCAGCAGGGCCCAGCCGCCGGTGTTCCACCCTGCGGACCGCTTCGGGAGCGACCAAGCATGGCGCAGCACGGCCACCCCGGCGGCGCCGAGGGCTGCCGCGATCCACAGGAGGGGTGCGGCCCCGTCCATCAGAAGCGGTAGCTCACGGTGCCGTAGATGTTGCGTTTCGCGCCCATGAAGCAGTCACCGCGCGCGAGGCAGGCGGAGTAGTAGTCCTCGCCCAGCAGGTTGGTCGCGTTGAGCTCGAGCGCCCAGTTGCGCCAGGCGAGCTCGGCGTAGGCGTCGACCAGCGTGTTGGAGGGCGTACGAATGCCGTCGGGAAAGGCGAACCCGAACGAACGATGCGCGCCCTGGTAACGCACGCCGCCGCCGAGGGTCAGGACCGCCTCGGAGCCGATCGAGAACCGCCTGAGCGCCCAGAGCGAGGCGTTCTCCTTCGGTACGTCGTCGACCTGCACCTCGGTGCCGTCGATCTCGGCCTCGTTGTAGCTGAAATTGGCGATCAGCTGCAGCTTGCCCGGGAGCAGCGTGCGGGCCTCGAGCTCGAAGCCCTTCGAAGTCAGCGAGCCGGCTTGGACCTGGTCGAACGGATCGGGCGTCGAGTCGTCGGAGACCGGACGATTGGTCTCCTTGATGTGGTAGACCGTCGCGGTGATCATGCTCGCATCGTTCGGCTGGAACTTGATTCCGAGCTCGTGCTGCCGGCCCTTCTGCGGCACGAAGGGTTCGCCGTTGCTGGCCGTGCCGGCGATCGGCTCGAAGCTCTCGGTATAGCTGTAGAAGGGCGACACGCCCTCGACGATGTCGCCGATGATCCCGGCGCGGAAGGTCAGGGCGTCGTCCTTCACCTTGGGGCCGCCGAACGAGCTCGACCACACTTCGTCGTAACGGGCGCCGAGTACCACCGAGACCCGGTCCCACAGTCTCACCTGGTCCTGCAGGTAGAACCCGAGCTGGCGCTGCTCGACGTCTTCATAGGGAGCGGCCCCGGGAGGCAGGCCCCCTCCGTAGTCGGACAGCGCACCGTAATCGACGTCGTAGATGTCGATGTACTCGTAGCCGTAGCCGCCGGTCTTGCGGACGTGGTTCCAGGTGTAGTCCACGCCGGCGAGCACCAGGTGCTCGACCGCCGCACCGGTTCCGAACGTGAAACGCGCGTTGGTGTCGGTCGAGAAGATCTCCATGCGGGCAACGCTGCCGTCGGAATAGAGCCCGATCGTCCGGCGATCCGGATCCGGCTGGAGGTTGCCGTCGGGGTCAAGGATGGGCTGCCAGGTCGTCCGGTCGACGAGCACGTACGGATTGGCCGGGTTGGTATAGCTGTCGGGATAGTGCGTCAGGTAGGTGAGGTCGCTGTCGATGTAGCGCGCCTTCGAGCTGAATGTGACGACATCCGAGAAGCGGTGGTCGACGAGCACCGTGCCCTGCAGCAGGCGCCCGTCGTACCGGTCCCAGCCGGGTTTGCCGATGAAGTGTTCGGTAGGCAGGCGACCGTTCGGGTTGGGCAGGATCGTGCCGACCAACGGCAGGAACTGGCTGGTCGAGCCGCCGTCATCCTCCTGATAGAGGCCGAGCAGCGAGACGCTCGTGTCCATCGTCGGCGTCCAGGTCAGCGAGGGCGAGACCATCACCCGGTCGTCGGGAACGTGGTCGGTCTGGGTTCCCGAATCGCGGACGCGGGCGACCAGCCGACCGGCGAAATCGGCTCCGAGCGGTCCGGTGACATCGGCCAGGGCCTCGATCCGGTCGAACGAGCCGTAGCGCACCGAGACTTCACCCTCCGGCATGAACTCGGGCAGCTTCGAGTTGAGGTTGACGATCCCGCCAAGCGAGCCCGAGCCGAACAGCATCGACGAAGGGCCGCGCAGCACCTGCACGCTGTCAAAGTTGTAGGGGTCGGCGCGGATGCTCGCGTAGTAGCTGAAGATATCGCGCATTCCGTCGCGGAACTGCAGCGCGCTGACGCCGCGCACAAATCCGCCGTCCACGCGACTGTCGGGCCCGTAGGGGTTGGCCTGGACGCCGGCGACGTAATTGAGCGTGTCGCCAATCGACACCGCCCCCTGCGCTTCGAATACCTCTGCCGGGATCACCGTGACCGGCTGCGGCACCTCGATCGCCGGCGTGTCGGTCTTGGTCGCCGCGCCGCTGACGAAGGCGTCGGCCGTGACGACGATCCGGTCGACGTCCGCTGCTTCGGCTTCGGCCAGCGCGGGCGTGGCCGGCATGGCGGAACAGGCCAGCAGCAGGTATTTGGTGAAACGCATCGAGGGCCCCTTATGATTCCCATCCGGAAGGACGGCGGGAGTGCGACTAATGCGAGTCAATCGCATTAGCAAGAGTAGGTATCGCAAGGAGGCCCAGCGGATGACGTTGATGATTGCAGTACAGGTCATCGCAGTCGTATCCAGCCAAGACGGCGCTCGTGCCGAAGCTTCGGGGGACTTGTCCGGTGAATTCTCCAGCCGATCCGGTCCCGGCCCTGATTCCCTCCATGACGAGCCCGGCGCGCAAGCTCGGCCTCGTGGGCGCGGTGGCGCTGGTCATGGGCAACATGATCGGCTCGGGCATCTTCCTGCTGCCGCAGAGCCTTGCGCCCTACGGCTGGAACGCGGTCGGCGGGTGGGTGGTGACGATCGCGGGCGCCGTGTGTCTAGCGCACGTGCTGGCCGCGATCTCGAGCCGTCATCCGCGCGCGATCGGCCCGGCCGAGCTGGTCGAGCACGCCTTCGGCCCGCTCGCCGGGTTCCTGATCGGGTTCGCGTACTGGATATCGGTCTGGGCCGGCTGCGCGACGATCGCCATCGCGGCCGTCAGCTATCTGAGCAGCTTCGTGCCGGTGCTCGGGCAATACCCGGCGCTTTCGTCGGTCGGCGTGATCTGGCTGGTGACGCTGGTCAACCTCGTTGGGGTGCGTGCCGCGGGCGGCTTCCAGCTCGTGACCCTCCTGCTCAAGCTCGTGCCGCTGGCGGTGGTGATCGGGCTGATCGCGCTGCTGCTGGTCGAGCGCGGCGGCGAGGCGCTTCCGCCCATCGAGGGCGTGTCGCTGGGCTCGGTCAACGCCGCCGCGGCGATCGCGCTGTGGGCGATGATCGGGTTCGAGGCAGCCTGCGCCGCTTCGGCCAAGATCGCCGATCCGCAGCGCAACGTCGCCCGCGCGACGATGATCGGCGCCGCGTTGACCGGGCTCATCTACCTGCTCGTCTGCTCGGGCATCTCGCTGATGCTGCCGATCGACGCGGTCGCCGCCTCGGAAGCACCGTTCGCGCTGTTCGTCGCCACCTTCTGGTCGCCGGGTCCTGCGGCACTGATCGGCCTGTTCATTGCGGTCGGCGCGATCGGCACGGTGAACGGCTGGACCCTCGTGCAGGCCGAGCTGCCGGCAGAGATGGCGCGCCGGGGGACGATGCCCGGCTGGTTCGGCGGCGCGCTCGCCAACGGCGTACACCACCGCGGCCTGCTGCTGTCGAGCGCGCTCGCCAGCCTGCTGGTGCTGTCGAACTCGAGCCGCACGATGGGCGGCTTGTTCACCTTCATGGCGCTGCTGACGACCGCTGTGACGCTGTGGCTCTACCTGGCCTGTGCCGCCGCGGCGCTCCGCCAGCGGTTGGCACTGCCGACGGCGATCGCCGGGGGCGCGTTCGGAATCTGGTCGCTGGTCGGCGCCGGGTGGGAAGCGACGAGCCTCAGCCTGCTGCTGATGGCCACGGGGCTGCCGCTGTACCGGTGGACCCGCCGCGGCCGGTCAGCCGAGCAGGCTGTCGAGCCATAGCTCGGCCAGCCGCTCTGCCTCCTCGGTCGTGAACGGCGCCTGGCCCAGGCTGAGTTCGAGCCACAGCCCGTCGATCAGCGCGGTCAAGGCCACCGCCTGCAGGCGGGCGCCACCGATGTCGGGGCGCAGGTCCTCGATCAGCACCTCGAGCCCGGTACGGAAGTCGCTGTAGACTTCGGCGCGCACCTTCGCGATCTGCGGGTCGCTGCGCGTCAGGCTCCACAGCGCGACATAGCTCGAGAGCAGCCCGGACGAGGCGATCGGCGGGCGGAAATTGGCGGTCACGTAGGCCAGCAGGCGGGCGCGCGGATCGGGCCCGGCTGCGGCCACCGCCTCGTCGAGCGCGTCGGCGATCTGTTCGCCGATCCAGCGGCAGGTCTCGGCGATCGCTTCCGACACGCTCGGGAAGTAATGCCGCAGCAGCCCGGGCGAGACGCCGGCCTCGGCGCAGATCGCCCGCACCGAGACTCCGGCCGCGCCGCGTTCGGCGAGGCAGCGGGCGGCCGCTTCGATGAGGCTCTGGCGCCGCGCGTCGGGCTTCGCGCGGGTGAAGGACGATTGTCGGGTTGTCATGAGCTTGTTATACGACCGTATAGCAAGGACACGCGCCATGGCAAGTCGCCGCGAGGAATGGACAGGGGCGAACGACCCGCTGGAGAGCTGGAGCCTTCCGGCCTGGACCTATTCCGACCCCGAATTCTTCGCTATCGAGCAGGAACGGGTCTTCGCGCCCGCGTGGCAGGTCGTCTGCCACGTCAGCGATATTCCCCATCCGGGCGACTGGCACACGCTCGACTACCTCGGCGAAAGCGTGATCGTCGTGCGCGGCAGGGACGGGCAGGTTCGCGCCTTCAGCAACGTCTGCCGCCACCGCGGCTCGCGCGTGGTCGACGGGGCGAGCGGATGCGCCAGGCGGCTGGTGTGCCCCTATCATGCCTGGACTTACGATCTCGACGGTTCGCTCGTCGGGGTTCCCGACGCCGCCAGCTATCCCGGTCTCGACCGGAGCCGTCACGGGCTCGCGCCGGTGAGCCTCGAGATCTGGCGCGGTTTCGTGTTCGTCCGCCTGCGTGACGAAGGCCCCTCGGTGGCCGAGATGATGGCGCCCTACGAGGCGATGGTGGAACCCTACCGATTCGAGGAGCTGCGCGCGCTCGGCCGCGTCACGCTGCGGCCGCGCCAGGTCAACTGGAAGAACATCGGCGACAACTACTCCGACGGCCTGCACATCCCGGTCGCCCATCCCGGCCTCACCCGCCTGTTCGGCAAGAGCTACGGCGTCGAGGCAACCGAACATGTCGACCGCATGTGGGGCGACCTCGTCGACCGTCCCTCGGCCAACTGGTCGGAGCGCGCCTACCAGAACCTGCTCCCGCCGGCGCCGCACCTGCCGCCCGAGCGGCAGCGCCACTGGCTCTATTTCAAGCTCTGGCCCAATGTCGCGTTCGACATCTACCCCGACCAGGTCGACTTCATGCAGTGGCTGCCGATCAACCCGACCGAAAGCCTGATCCGCGAGATCAGCTACGCGCTTCCCGACGATCGCCGCGAGATGAAGGCCGCGCGCTACCTCAACTGGCGCATCAACCGTCGTGTCAATGCCGAGGACACCGCGCTGATCACCCGCGTGCAGCAGGGCATGGCCTCGCGCAGCTTCACCGTCGGTCCACTGTCGGAGAAGGAGGTCTGCCTGCGCCACTTCTGCAAACGGATGCGCGACCTGATCCCCGAGGCGCGCGAGGAAACACGTCCGGCTGCTGGCTGGAGCAAGTAGCTCCCCTCCCGCTTGCGGGAGGGGGTAGGGGTGGGCCAGCCCGCCCCGGTCAGGTCATTTCGGGAGATGGCCCACCCCCGGCCCCTCCCGCAAGCGGGAGGGGAACATGACCGCCAAGTACGACGCCCTGATCATCGGCGCGGGCCACAACGGGCTCGTGTGCGCCTTCTACCTCGCCCGGGCGGGGCTCAAGGTGCGGATCCTCGAACGGCGCGACGTGGTCGGCGGCGCGGCGGTGACCGAGGAGTTCCACCCGGGCTTCCGCAACTCGGTGGCGAGCTACACGGTCAGCCTGCTGCAGCCCAAGGTCATCGCCGACATGCGCCTCGCCGACCACGGCTACCGCGTGATCGAGCGGCCGATCTCGAACTTCCTGCCGCAGGAGGACGGCGGCTATCTCAAGCTCGGCGGCGGGCTTGCGCGCACCCAGGCCGAGTTCCGCAAGTTCTCCGAGCGCGACGCGGAGACGCTGCCCGCCTATTACGACGCGCTCGAAACCGTCGCCGAGGTGCTGCGCGGGCTCGCGCTCAAGGCGCCGCCGAACGTCGGCGAGGGCTGGCGCACGCTGGTCGAGGGCGCGCTGCAGGGCAGAGGGCTGGCGAGGCTCAGCCTCGAACAGAAGCGCGACGTGCTCGACCTCTTCACCAAGTCGGCGACCAGCTTCCTCGGCCAGTGGTTCGAGAGCGAGGCCATCAAGGCCGCGTTCGGGTTCGATGCGGTGGTCGGCAACTACGCCAGCCCCGACAC
>Ga0164243_10002343_pt1 | contig 31410 bp, 22 predicted proteins | sample OricompcompostOP_FD_108781 | JGI IMG/M metagenome (GOLD analysis project Ga0164243, IMG submission 108781) | Organic Plus compost microbial communities from Emeryville, California, USA - Original compost - Organic plus compost (OP) | ecosystem: Engineered > Solid waste > Mixed feedstock >... | reverse complement strand
TTGCAGGATGTACTTATCTCTATACCCCTTCGCTCAACGAGTTGAACCAGAACAATGAAGAAGGGAAACTCCTGAAAAGCAAGTTGTGGGTATGCCTGAAGAAGCTGTTCAATATCTGAGGGGTGAACAGCGATCCTGCACCCGCAGCATCCCGGCAGCAATCTCAAAGGCTGTTCTTCCCCTGGAGGATAGGTGATCAGCCGGCATTTGCCCGGCGCTTTAGATCCTTGTTTTTTAGCTGTTTATTGGTGCTTCTTATTTATCTTATGTGATTTTTATAAGAATTCATGAATGGAACTGATATTTGCCACGAACAATCCGAATAAAGTAAAAGAGATACAGACCGCTTTCGGCGAATCGCTGAAAATTATCAGCCTGGCCGAAGCCGGTATCAATATAGAGATCCCTGAGCCGCATGATACGCTCGAAGACAATGCACGGGAAAAAGCGCGGACGATCCATCAACTGACAGGCAAAAATTGTTTTAGTGAAGATACCGGCCTGGAAACAACGGCGCTGGGCGGGGAACCGGGCGTGCATAGCGCACGATATGCGGGAAATGATGGCAATTTCGATAACAATATCAATAAATTATTGAACAGGCTGGGTGCAATACCTGACCGGTCGGCCCGTTTCAGAACGGTCATTGCATTGATCTGGGAAGGCCAAGAATATTTGTTTGAAGGCATTTGTGAAGGGGCAATCACCACGGAGCGCCACGGGGAAGGAGGTTTTGGCTACGACCCCATATTCCTGCCCAAAGGCAGCACGCGCACTTTTGGCGAAATGAGCCTGGAAGAAAAAAACCGGTATAGTCACCGCAGGAAGGCAGCCGATAAATTGGTTTTATTCTTGCAACAACAAATAAAAACCGCATCAAAAGTCTGAACATCATTTATCCGGAGAAAAAAATTTGACAGACAAAAGCAACCATACCATTTCTGAAAGCGACTTAATCAAGGGCTGTATTGAAGGCGACCGGCGCATGCAGGAAGAACTGTACCGGCGGTTTGCCCCCCGGATGTATGCGGTATGCCTGCGATACGCCAATAACAGCGACGATGCCCAGGACCTGTTGCAGGAGGGATTCATCAAGGTGTACAGGAATCTGCACCGCTTCCGGGCCGAAGGTTCTTTTGAAGGCTGGATACGGCGCGTGTTCGTGAATACTTCCATTGAACATTTCCGGAAGAAATCCACCCGTATGTCAATGGTTACGGATAAAGAAGATCAGGCGATTGAAGACGCGGATATAACGGCATTGGATAACCTGGCAGAAAAAGATATCATTAAAATAATTCAGGAGTTATCACCCGGATACCGGGCTGTCTTTAACCTTTACGTGGTAGAAGGTTACTCCCACAAAGAAATTGGCGATATGCTGGGCATCAGCGAAGGCACCAGCAAATCGCAGCTTGCCCGGGCAAAAAGCGTGTTACAGAAGAAAATTGCACAGTACCTGAGCGACACTCAAAAAAGTTATACCCGGTAAAGTATTATGGCTTCCGACGTAAAACATACCCTGCTAAACCTTGAAGTTGCGCCCCCCGAAGGCGCATGGGAGCATATTGCGGCACGGCTCGATGAAGAATTTGACACCAATGACATAAAGGTTTCGCAAAAGTTGTCAGACGTGGCCATCACGCCGCCGGCAGCAGTATGGATGAATGTGGCTGCAGCGCTGGAAACGCCGCAACCTGTTTCTGCCGCAGCACCCACGCGGGGCGCCGTGATACGCAGCATGCGCAGATGGATCGCTGCAGCAGCAGTGCTGCTTGTAATAGCCACCGGAGCCTTTTACCTGCTGAACACCGCCAACAGTACAGACCAAACCGGCATCACTGCCACCGATCCTGTATCACCACCCACCATTCCGCATACCATGCCTCCTGTTATGGACAGGTCGCAACTACCGGAAGTAGATGAGGAAGAAGAACGTGTTGCTTCCCGCCACTTCCGTTCGCGGAACACAGCTGCCGATCCGTATGAGGGAATGGTAATCAGGAGAGCGGTGTATATGATGTCCGAAATACCGGAAAGATACTGGGAACCAACCTTCCGGCCTGCAGAACCGGAAGCCATTCAGGCTATGGACATCATTCCGGACCCCAATGTAGAAGCGCCTCCTATCCGTGACGCGGACGGCAATATCATTCTTGATACGCACCTTATCATGGGCAACGATGGTCAGTACATTATTGTGACCAGTCCCAACGGGCAGCAAACGCGCATTTCTTCCAAATTCCTGCCCCTGCTCACCTCGCTGCATGATCGTCCGGAATCAGCGGACCACTTCCCGTATCTATTCAATGAAGACAATATGTGGAAACAGCGTATTCACGAATGGAAAGATAAAATGATGAAGCAGGCCTCTTTCATACCTGCTGCTACCAACTTTCTGGATTTACTGGAACTGAAGGAAATTCTGATGGAGAATTGAGTTGCCGTGCATAAGGCTATTGGCTTATTCCTTCTTCCAATTTCTTTCTTGCAGCTTCCGGCACACCCACCACTTTCTTCTTTTCATAATCATAACATACCATGCCTGTTTTGGCTACTGCCACTGTCACTGCTCCGCCGGCAGACAGTTTTTCCATTTTGTAATAAATATCGAAAGACACTCTCGTAAAACCTCCCACGCCTACCCCTACACGAACCTGGTCGCCGTAAAACAATTCCTGTTTAAATTCAATGGCAACATCTGCCATAATCAAGCCAACGCCTTCAAATACCAGTTCTTCGTACCCGTGATGTTTGAGAAATTGCACACGCGCTTCGTGGATCAGACTTAATAACGTATCGTTTCCCACATGACCTCCGTAATTAACGTCTGTAATACGTATGGGAATAATGGTAGCAAACGGAAGATGATCAGGAATGGAAACTTTAATTCGTGCCACTTTGAATCAATTTTAGATGGTAGGCTACAGCCACTTTAGTTTTGATCACCCGCATCACTATTCCATATTTTCCAGCTTTCCTCTGCCTGTATCACCAGCATATCAGCCCCGTTCTGTATCAGCGCGCCCCGGTCCTTCCCCTGCTGCAGGAACTGCGTTACAGGCGGATTATAAATGAGGTCGAATAAAAAATGTTGCGGGGTGATCAGTTCATAAGGCAGCGGAGGACAGGCATCGGTAACAGGAAACATGCCCAATGGCGTGGTATTGATCACAAGCAGATATTCCGGCAATATTGCGCGCACGGCTGCATAGTCAATCTGGTTGGCGTCCTTTGGATGACGGGATACGGCAAGATATTCAATGCCCCTTTTTTGCAGCACATACTGCACCGCCTTGGCAGCTCCGCCTGTACCCAGCACCAGGGCTTTCCGGTGAATGGGAAGCAACTGTTGTACAAGCGATTGTTCAAACCCGGTTACATCAGTATTATAACCGTACAGTTTGCCGTTGATGATTTTGATACAGTTGCAGGCGCCGGTGGCTTGCACCACTTCATGCTGCCACGCCAGCAGGGGTATCACTTTTTCCTTGTGCGGTATAGTGACGTTCAACCCTTCCAGGTCAGGATGCGCTTGCAGCACTTCGCGCAATTCCTCAACAGATGCAACAGGGAAATTTTCGTATATACATCCGGTTAAGTTTTCGCGCTGAAATTTTTCCGTAAAATATTTTTGCGAAAACGAATGGCTCAGCGGATATCCTATCAGGCCAAACCGCCTCATTATGCCGTTGCTTCTTTGTTGTTATTGATAAAGAGATTGAAGGTATCGCCGCGCAGCCCCAGGCGCATGGTTTCGAGCGGAATCACTTCCGTGGGAGCAATATTGCCCAGGTTTACATTACATCCGAGCAATTCAATGAAGTAGAGTTGTTGCGCTTTTTGCGGCGCTTCCCAGATGATGCGATCGCCGGGAATCTGCGTTAATATTTCCTGCACCAGGCCTTCACGCACTTCACCGGTGCCGCGGTAAATGCCTACATTACCGGCTTCGCGTGCTTCTGCAATCACATAGGAAGAACCGGCACTCAGTTCTGCGCGCATCAGTTCAATCCATTTGTAGGGGGGAATAATGTGCGCAGCATCTTTGCTGCCAACTTCACTCAGCACAGTTCCGTGTTTGGCCAGCTTTTCAATATATCCGCATTTTTCCGCGTGGGGAATGGTAATAGAGCCGTCGCTTACTTCCATATACGTGATGCCATAATCCTTGCACACCTTAAGGTAGTCGTTGAATTGATCGCGTATGAGGAAGGCTTCAAACAACGTACCGCCAAAATATACCGGTATGTTGTACGATCGGTAGACTTCAATTTTTTCGCGAAGGTTGGGCGTTACGAATGAAGTACCAAAGCCAAGCTTTACAATATCTACGTGTGGGTGAGAAACACTCATGAAGTTTTGGGCTTCGGGTACGCTCATCCCCTTGTCCATAACCATTGTAATGCCACTGGTGCGGGGTTTGCGAATTCTCTCAGGAATCTGCGTGAGGTTAAAATTCATTCCCAGGATTTTAGATTTACAATTTTAAGGCCGCCGCAAAAATAGGGAGAAGATGGACAAACAGGTGAAGATGGTGCAAGGAATTTTCCTTACAATGATTTATTACGCTTGTATCGCGCAATGGTATCCACCACCTGCTGATGGCGCAACAACCCGGGATTGAGCTCAATGAACTTCTTCACCATCCTGGGCGACTGGCTCATTGCTGTATCAAGTTGCAACAGTGCTTCTTTTGATTTGCCCAGTGCAAACAGTATGGCGCTATAATAAAAAATAAATATGGGCCGGCCCTCAATGATCTTCATTGCCGACCGCACCTGCTCCAGCGCTTCTTCATAAAAACCACCGTGATACAAACAACGGATCAATGCTTCCCAACTGGATACATTGCGTGGACGCTGCCGCACTACATTGGAAAAATATTGAATAGCTTCTTTGTATTCACCTAACTGCATTTTGCATTCACCCATGGCAAGATTGTATTCCGGCTGCAGCCGGTGAATCTGCATGGCAGTTTCCAGTTGCTTTACCGCCATGGTCCATTGTTGTTCGTTGATATACGTACAGGCAATCTTGTAGTACAGTTTACTGTCGCCCTGGTTCATGTGCGATGCCTTGCGATAATAGAAGCGCGCCTGTGCATAATGCTTCAGCCGGTCGTAACAATGCCCGATGGCTTCGTAGATCACTTCTTCCGGTCTTGACAGTTCCAGCACTTTTTCCAGCGATTCAATGGCATCGCGGTATTTGCGCAGGCGAATATAGGCATCACCCATGTTGCGATAGGCATAGTCGAATTTTTCATCAATCGCTACGGCATACTTATAGGCATCAATCGCTTTTTCGTACAGCTTCAATCCCTGATAGGCAGCAGCCAGATTGAACCAGGCCAGTTCGCAATAAGGATATTCTTCAATGATCCACTGATGCAGGCGAATGCTTTCTTCATTTCTTCCTGTAAAATCTGTCCAGAAACAGATCTTGTATAATGCTTCTTCGTTGTTGGGCTCCTGCTCAAGGATCAGTTTCAGGCAATCGAATATCTTATCAAATTCTTCGTAATCGTCGTATACATCTGCCAGCTCAAACAACAATTCAATACGCTCCTGCCCTTCAAATAACGACAAGGCGTTTTCCAGTAACTGCACTGCTTTTTCCTGCTGGTCAAGCGCCAGGTAGGCATCAGTTTTCAGAATGTAGAGGTTGATGTCATTGCTGTCGAGCAATTCCGCATGACCCAGTATCTCCAGGGCCTCATGATAGCGCCTGGTAGCGATCAGCAGGTCAGCTTTCTTGATCAGTAACAGGGAAGAATAAGGATATTGTTCTATGCCGAGTTCAGCCGCCTCAAGGGCCTGCTGCAGGTCTTCCACATCATCAAAATAGTCTATGATTTTTTCAAAAGCTTCTTCATCCAGAAAGGAGTGGCTTCGTCCCGCTTTAAGGTTCTGAAACTGCTTCACCAACTCCCGGATTTCCTCGTTGTCCTGACGGTATGGATTGTCTCTCATGTATAAAAAGAAGGTTTATGTAAAATAGGCCATTCGCCGGTTGATTCCAATTTTTTTTACCACAGATTCCAAATTTGGGCGCACGGAAAATCAGGCATGCCTCCAATAAAAATCCAACCGGATAAGCGTAAACACCTGTATCCACATAAGATAGATTACAAATGCCTCTATCCGGTTAAAAATTTCTAATCCGTGCTACCTGGCATCCTGTGGATATTTTTCATTGCTTCATTTACAACAAATTACCCCTATGCAACGGTTTTTGCCGGAAAATAATCAGGTAATTATTATGGAATCTGTAACAATTCCGCATCCTCAATCGTTAAAGAAGTACAAAAGTTTAGGATAGACGGTTAAAGGATTCTAAATCTTTTTCTATATTTTTGTGTTATATGCAAGCAAATTTTACGCAAAAACTTAACCACATGTTGAAAAAAACCATCATCAGTTGTGCGATGATCGGGGCGGTTGCGCTTGCATTGGCCAGCAGCGGCGGTGGTGATAAGAAGAAGTCTGAGCCACGTAAATCTGATTTTACCCCCATCAGGACCACCAACGGCTTTACCCTGAAAGCTGGTCCCTCTTATTCGGGCAGTCGTATATTCAGCACAGAACGCAACAAGCACTACATTACTTACAACACGGTAGTAACCTATCAAAAGGGTAATACGGTGATCATTCTGCCGCACCAGGCAAGGGTAAGCACCAACAATACCGCGTATCGCACCAATTTGCGTCTGTTGGATCTGCGCATCCGGTTGGCCCGCAAATAATCGCTTTTTTTCCGTAATACTCCGTAAAACGTGTAAAAGGCCTTTGATGGCCACACTGGTTCTTTTGCCTTATTGCTGAGAAGGATGCCGGCCACAGGTATCCCCTCATTAATTGGCCACGCTGGTCTTCTTGCTTTCTTCGTAAGTCAGTTCGCGGTAGCCGGTCTTCGGTATATCAAACCTGGAGGCAGGAACCGGGTTCATGTTTATTTTGGACACCGTGTATTTGATCGTCAGTTTACCCTGCACCAACTCATACTCCAGCGGCAGCCCGTTCAGATTCCTGAACTGGTAGTCGTATTCCTTGTTTTCCGGAACAATTTCAGTAGTGTAGTACACCGTAAAGGTGGTGCCATCGCTCAGCGTAGCTACGGCCTTTGTACAGGTATAGCCTGCAATGGTTTTGGTTTCGTCTGTATTGGCAAAGGTGATGCCGTTGTAGCGGGCGTTTTTTTCTGCCCAGTTTTCGGCACTCATCCTGATGAGCAGTTTCTGTCCGTCCACTTCCCGCAACACTACAGCGGTGCCGGTGCGGGTGTCGTGAATAGTGGCGGATGAAAACAGGGCCGTGGCCATTTCGCAACGGCTCATATTGCCTTTCAGGTATACCGTCATGGTAGCGCCGTCAAAGGCGTCGGCCAGGCGGGGCTCCTTGTTGCCGGTGGTTACGGTGGCATCATATACCAGCGTCAGTTCCGACACTTTGCGCTGGGCAACAGCGGACAGTGCAGTTGCCACGATGATTACCAATACAATAAATATCTTTTTCATACCCATTTGTTATGGTAGTTGTTACAGGAAACAAGATGTGCCGGATGCCGCAAAAGTTGCCTGCGCCGCCTCATTCTGCCTGTTTTTTACGAAGAAAATGGGAACCGGCCGGGAAAGTAACGGATTTTAAGACCAAATTATTGAAAGAAAAGGAGTTCGCGCAATGCGGATAAGGCCGCAGGGGTTTATTGTTGAATGGCTGCAGACGGTCCAATGCCGTTTAGCTATCAAACAACCGGGTCATTTAACCATGCAACACGGTCCCCTATCCCCTTAGCGTCCCTTTTGATTTTTCTCCCGCATCGCCTGGGCTTTTTTCTGCGCTTCCTGCATCTGTTCCAGGCGCTCCTGCCATTTTGATTTCGCCTTTGGCTTCTTGCGGTTTTCTTCGATACGGGCCAGAATTTTATCGTGGTCTATGATATAATTCTGAATAACAAACTGAAGGATCAATGTAATGATATTCGACACCGTGTAGTACCAGGTAAGGGCAGCCGGCAGACTGTTGAACACGAACAACAGGACGAACGGGAAAATGTACGGCATGTATTTCAGCGCCGGATTTCCCGAATCGGGGGTCATGTTCATGTTGTACAGAGAGATCAGGAAACTGGTCAGCACCGCCGTGAGTGTAAACAGGCTGAGGTGATCGCCCAGCAGCCATACCTTGAACGGAAACCGCAGAATCACATCGTAGGAAGCCAGGTTTTCGGCCCACAGGAACTCCTAACCACGGAGACTGATATTCGAATTGAAAAAGCTGTACAATGCAAAGAATATCGGGATCTGCAGCAGCGCCGGTATACAACCGCCTAACGGATTCACGCCTGCTTCCCGGAACAATTTCATCTGCTCTACGCCTATCTGCTGCTGGTCGTTGCCATATTTCTCGCGCAATTTTTCTATTTCCGGGCGCAGTGCTTTCATCTTGGCGCCGCTCAGGTAACTCTTATAGATCAGCGGAGAAGTAATGAGACGAATGGCCAGCGTAAGGAACGCAATCACCAGACCGAAGCTCACAATAATACTGTTAAACAGATCGAACAACGGCATTACAATATACCGGTTAATCGGGCGCACAAATGCGTAGAAGTCGCGGCCCAGGTTCACGATCTTATCCATGTCGGTGGCCTGCTTCCTCAGTATCTTATAGTCATTGGGACCGTAATACAGTTGCATGGGAAAACTGGCGTTGTTGCCCAGCGGGAGCCTTGCCTGCAAGGCAGCGGTTACTTCAGCGATCTTTGCCGAGGTATCAACCCCTTTGTTCCATTTTACTTCACCGGAGCTGAAGGCATTTTTGGCCACCAGCGTGGTATTGAAGAATTGCTGCGCCACACTCACCCATTGCACCGGCTGTTCAAATTTTTTCTGCGCTTTGGTTTGTATGTAATCAAAATCGCCGTCTTCCGGTTCATAATAACAGATCGTGGACTGCGTACGTTCGTACACCACATCGGTTTCCTGCTGCATGGGTTGCGACTGCCAGATCAGGTTCAGCGCGCCCTGCGTAAGCAACCGGTCGGCGCCTTCCAGTTCAAGCGTCCAGTCAATCATATAGTCATCCGGCCGCACCAGGAAATGATGCCTGATAACGCCTGTGCCGGGTGTGCTGGTTTGGAAAGTGATGCGCTGGCTACCGTCTGCCTCCTTGCTGATCTGCGGTTCATTGAAGTACAGGTCTGCTATTTCTGCCGCACGGTTATCAGCTGTATTAACGCGGTAAGATATTTTATCAAACGAAGTACCACCCAGCACTACAGGCGTATCCTTGTGCAGGGATTCATACTTCTTCAATTCAACTTGTTTGGGTTGACCGCCCTTATTCGTGAAGGTAATTTTCAATACTTCGTTTTCCACCACCGTCAGTTGCTCAGTAGCAGGTACCGGAGCGCCGGCACTGTCCGTAACATTCCGCAAAGTGGCGGTGTCCTGCAAATTGGCAATGGAATCGGCGTATTGCCTCTCACGGGCCACAGAATCGGCATACCGCTGTTGCTCCAGCCGCATTTGCTGTGAATCCTTTGTTGCTAAATAAAACCAGGTAAGCAGCAGGATCCCCATCAACAAAAAACCAATTACCTGATTGCGGTCCATTTTCATTATGCTACGATTTTAAAGAGGTGCAAAGATAGGGGTTATTGGGATGAACAGACTGCGGGAAGGGTTTCCCTTCAACAGGGATGCCTTCCCGCGTTTTCGGGAGCTGATGCGCCTCTTCAGAGAACTTCTCCCTGCAATTGCGGTTTGGCCGCACTCTTCTGCTCAGCAAACTCTTTGGCTGCTTTTACAAAATGGACAAATATGGGATGAGGATTTTCCACGGTGCTTTTCAGTTCCGGATGGTATTGCACCCCGATAAAGAACGGGTGCGAAGGCAACTCCACAATTTCCACCAGTCCGCTCTCCTTGTTCTTACCACTGGCCACCATACCTGCTTTTTCGAAAGCCTGGAGATAATTGTTGTTGAACTCCCAGCGGTGACGATGCCTTTCGCTGATAGTTTCTTTTTCGTAAATGCGTTGCGCCAGCGTACCCGGCTTTAAATCGCAGGAGTACGCGCCCAGCCGCATGGTGCCGCCTTTGGCAGTGATCTGTTTTTGCTCTTCCATCAGATCAATCACCGGATCGGGCGTGTTGGTGTTCATTTCGGTAGAATGCGCATCCTTCAGGCCCAGTACATTCCGGGCAAATTCAATCACAGCCATTTGCATGCCGAGGCAAATGCCAAAGAAGGGCAGCTTGTTTTCCCTTGCATGTTGTACGGCAATGATCTTTCCTTCCACACCGCGCATACCGAAACCGGGCGCTACCAGCAGTCCGTCGAGGTTAGCGAATTTTTCGCCCACATTCTCTGCAGTTATGAATTCACTGTGGATGTTCACCACCTGCACCTTGCATTCATTCATGGCGCCTGCATGTACAAACGCTTCAAGAATGGATTTATAGGCATCCTGCAGTTCAATGTACTTTCCGATCAGACCAATGGTAACCTGGCTTTTCGGGTATTTCAGTTTATCCAGAAACTCTTTCCATTTGCTGAGTTGCGGCTCATTGGTGGCTGCGAGGTTCAGCTTTTTCATACAGATCACATCGAGCTTCTCGCGCATCATGGCCAGCGGCACTTCATATATCGTGGGAGCATCGGCCGCTTCAATTACTGCTTCCTGTTTTACGTTACAGAACAATGCAATCTTCCGGCGCAGATCAGGCGTCATCGGCTTTTCTGTGCGGCATACGATGATATCGGGATGAACGCCTTCCTGGCTCAGCATTTTTACACTGTGCTGGGTAGGTTTTGTTTTCAGTTCCTTGGCAGCCTTGAGGTAAGGGATGAGGGTAAGATGCACCACCACCGTATCTTCTTCGGGCAGTTCCCACTGCAACTGACGCAGTGCTTCAATAAATGGCAGACTTTCAATATCGCCTACGGTACCGCCTATTTCGGTAATGATGATATCGTATTCGTTGTGCTGTCCCAGCAGCAACATCCGGCGCTTGATCTCATCGGTAATATGGGGAACCACCTGCACTGTTTTACCCAGATAGGCGCCTTCGCGTTCCTTATTAATTACCGTCTGGTAAATACGGCCGGTGGTTACGTTATTGGCCTGTGAGGTGTAGATGTTCAGAAAGCGCTCATAATGCCCCAGGTCAAGATCTGTTTCAGCGCCGTCTTCTGTAACATAACATTCGCCGTGTTCATAGGGATTCAGGGTGCCCGGATCTACGTTGATATACGGATCAAATTTTTGTATTGTTACCCGCAACCCTCTCGCCTGCAGCAACTTTGCCAGTGAAGCTGCAATAATTCCCTTTCCTAATGAAGATGTTACACCACCGGTAACAAAAATATACTTGGCCATGATCTATGGTTATATGTTAGTAAACTAAATCTTCCTTGAAAATTGCAAAGACAAATAACAAAGTGTTTCCTGTTGTAATTCCCACTTCCCTCAGTTACCATACACCTGTGGGGTAGTATTGAAATTTGTCATTTAATAGTTGCAATTTTTTCCGGGCGGGCCAAAAAAAACAAAAAACCAACCTGTATCGCCTTGTTCCGGCGGTCAAATTTGGTTACGATGGTTTTGATTGATTAAACCTGCCTGGCTGACCAGTGGAAAACTTAAACTGAAGATTTATTCCGAAAGGTCATGCAAAGTTACAGGAAATCGGTCACCTCCGGAAAATTCTGTTTTATAGTGGGGAAAACTTCTGAAAAGCAGGTAAAAAGAAGCGCTAAACACTAAAAAACAAGCTCCGGAAAAATGCTCCGGAGCCTGCCTGTTGTTTTCGGAATCTTTTATTTAAACCCAACGTATTTCGCTTCCACCTTTACAATGCGGTTAAAGAATTCTTTAAAGGCCGCATAGTCGGCCGGGGCAATGTTTTCGCGCACCAGCGAGGCTTTACGGATAATGGTCAGCTCGTCAGGTTTTTCTTTGATAAACCGCAGCGAGTAGCGGCTGTTTTTGAACGACACGCTTTCGTCTTTCGGTAGCTCGAAGAACTGTTTGCCCGGAGGAGCCTTCAGGCGGATGATCGTTTCATACTCATCCGTATTCTCATACGACCAGTACTCGATGGGGAATGCACGTTTATCAAGCGTAAATTTATCAAGGGTGGCTATCACGTCTGTATACGGCACCTTGATCATGCCCATATCGCCCAGTTCCACCACTTCATTCTTTACTGTGTAGGAATAAACATAGCTTACGGAATCATCCAGCCTGTCGAGTCCTGAAAAGGATACACGGTCAACCTTTACCGGATTTTTGTAATCTCTGCTTACAGCCTTTTCCATATCCTCCCGTTGCTTTTCTGCAGACAATGATTTGTATTGGTCCCGCATAGAAGAAGAGAGCGCCCCCGTCTTTACTGCCCGGGTTTCCACGTTCAGGTCTTCGCCGGTGATGGTTATCCGCATCGTGCGTTTCACCATATCGCGTGTACGATGTGCCGTTTTGATAGGCTTCAGTGTTGCGCCGGTAATTTTTTCATCCTTATAGGGAATTTCGAGGCTGAGCGCATTGATGATGTTGTTGGGCAGACTGCCGAATGGCAAATTGTTATCAGTCAGTTCCAGGTAATATTCCTTTCCATCTATACCCACTTTCACAATGCAATGGTTAAATTCGACCATGGGCAGCAACATCTGCTTTTGTCCCTCATTGCGGGTATCCACCAGCAAGAGGTGTGCATGGAGACCAGCCATGCGCGCCAGCGATACAAACAACGCAGAGAGGTCCTTACAATCGCCCAGTCTGGTATTGATGGTTTTGGAAGGCTTCTGCGGCACAAAAGCGCTTTGCCGGAAAGGCACGGAACTGTAGCTGATATTGCGCACAATGTAGTCGTAAATGATCGTGGCTTTTTCCCGCTGGCTATAGGTTTTGCCCGCAGGGAAGAGCTCTGCATATTTTTCTTTCACTTCATAATCGTCTTCAAGCGCCAGCGTGACCAGGTCGCTGTACCAGCGGGCCACATCGTCCCACGACTTCATGGTAGAAACATGCACCACAGTTCCTATATCCTGCATGTTGGGCATCAGCGGTTCTTCCTTCAGCGCCGGAATGTCTTTCTGCTCCCAGGTGTACAATTTGAAATTTTCAAAATCGGTGACCACCGGTTTCAGGCTGTTGTCACTTACGATATGATTGAATGAAATATTGTTGGCTGCCAGCAGGCAATATCTTGCCATACCGGTAGGCACGAAGGCGCTGAAGGTAAATTTGCTCCAGAATTCTCTTGCCAGCCGGCCTACGTAATAGTCCTGCGTTTTATACCGCACCACAATGGCGTCGCCTACTTCCAGCCCGGTAAATACCAGTTCGTTGCCACTCCTTTCTGCCGGTACCTTGCTTCCGTTCTTCTTCACTACTTCCGCCTTTTCAATATTCAGCGTCTGTCCGTTCGGATCGTAGGGAATATACATTTCCTTCCAGGAATCAATGCCTTTCTGCGTCAGCACCTTTACAATGGTGGTACAGAATTCTTCGGTTGCCCCTTCGGGATAGACAATATTAAATTTCTCATCGAGCACGTAATAGAAATTGTGATCACCTTCTTTCGGGTCTTTTGCATTTTTGATGAGCTCGTAGGGGTCTGATTGCGGGAATGCTTTGTAGATGTCCGGCTTGTTCTGGAAAGACCGGATCTTATACCGGGTATCGAACCGGTTATGATCGTAGTACAGGGCCTGGGTATATGCCTTCACGGCCTCTTCCTTTTTACCCAGCTGTTCATACACCAGCCCAAGGTTTTCGTGGTACGCCGGCGTGTAGGGCGATAACTCCAGGGCCTGCGCGGCATACTTTAATGCCTTTTTGTAATCCTGTTTTTCGAAGTAATGCCTGACGAGGTTCACCAACAATTCGGGGTCCCAGGGATAGATACGGCATAATTCTTCCAGTATCTTCAGGCCTTTCTGCGGCATTCCCTGCTCGAAATATTCATCACTCAGACTGCTGAGAATGGCAAAATCGTAAGTTTTCGCAATATAATCTTCATATACTTTCAGCGCGGCCTTATTGTCTTTATAACCGTTTTTCTGCAGCGAAAACATCATCCGCACAAATGTTGTTACTTCAGGATATTTCGCATAGGCTTCCCTGACCAGCCGGATCATGTCTTCAATCTTTTTCTGCTTGCCGAACAGTTCAATGCGCGTTTCGTAGGCATCCGGCGAAATGCCAAACAGGCTTACTTCCTTATCCAGTTCGGCCAGGGCTTCATCATATTTTTCCTCATTGATCAGGCGTTGGATATTCAGTTGGTAAGTCATCCTGCAGGAAGGATCTTTTTCCTTCATCCGTTCTACTTCCTGCGCCAGCAGGGTACGATTATCATCTTTCCACAAACACAGGATCAATTCAAAGCGCAGCAGGCAATTGTCCGGGTATTTCTTCAGCGCCGATTCTATCACACGCCGCGCTTCTGCTGTTTTTTTATTGCGGAGATAGGTCTCGCTGAGCAATATGTAATTGATGCAATTCTCCGGCTCCGCTTTGATCTTTTCTTCAAAGAACGCTTCTGCAAAATGCTTTACAGGGGCCAACGGATGCTGTTGTTTTGCTTTGGGATACGGCTGGTACTGGCTGGTAGCTGATAGTTCTTTTATGGGAAAATAACGGCCGTCGGTAAACCGGATAATGAAGTTGGGAAAGGAGTTGTTGACATACCCCAATTGCACCAATACCCTGTTATACCCTTTTTTCAGTTCCACATAACTCTTATAACAGTCCAGTTCAGTGAGCCGGTCTTTGGGTTCACTGATCACCAGTTCATCATTCACCCATACCTTCATATTGCCGCTGCCGCCGGCATTCAGCAACACTTTCATATCAGCCGGCGACTTTATAAAACTTTGCGCATATACCAGAGCGGTAGTATTGCGAATAAAGTGTCCGGGACTGGTCCATCCGTCATCCTGCTGCACAGACGGTGCAAACCATTTGATGTTGGCATTATTCAGCGAAATGAAAGTGGCCGATGGCTCCGGATGGTCCAGGGGACCGAAGTTTTTATTGAACCCGCTGCCGGATAAATTATCAAACGGACCGGCAAACTGCCATTCACTGATAGCATACATCTCCTTATAATGATCATAGGCTTTATCTATTTTATTGGAGTATACGAAATGCATGCTGTACGAATAATGGGCAGCCGCCCTGATGGAACCGTTTACCGCAGGATCGGTGAGCAGTTTCTCCAGCAATTGCAGGTTATGTGGTTTTGTTTTCTTTCCATATTCGCCCAACACGGCGCCATTAAACCACAAGGCATACAGGTAGGCATTCGGGTCTTTTACTTTTGCGTACAGTTTTGCTGCAAAGTCGGTGGTTTCAGCTTCCTTTCCGCGGAACTTCTGCAGGTATACATAGGTGAGATAGGCATCTACAGCCGTCTTAGGGTCCTGCATGGCCTTTTCCAGATGCTGTTGCGCTTTGTTCCGGTCATTGTTATGAAGCGCTTTCCACGCTTCTTCATAATCATTACCAAATACAATTACGGGTAGCCATGCCAGAGTGGCAATCAAAACGAAAAATTTCTTTCTCATTGGGTTAAAGAGGTTTAAGGGCTTGAACATCGGGTAATTTTACAGATCCAAGTTACAGATAACCGGGCTTTTCCGGAAGCCTGAAACCAACCCATAAACGAAAATTATGGCAGGTAGTAGTATGTGGGGGGGGTATCTATCTGGTAAGTATAAGGGTTAACCTCCAGGAACAAGCGGCTGGCAGAGCGGAAATAAGCTTTAAGGGGTGAAGTGCCCATACATTGACATTGCAGCCACAGGCTGCCGGATCTAAAGCAATCATGAACTTGCGGGGAGCAATAGAAGCTGTCATAGCAGCCATAAGCTGTCATATCGGACAGCAACTTACGGGCATAAAAAATAGTCCCCGCTCTGTGCGGGAACTATCAATAATGCTATCGGTAGTACCGCTTATTTGATTTTTGTCAGCTGCAGATTGGGCGTTAACTGGAAAGTAACGGTAGCTGTTTTATCATTGACAGGCGGCTGCCCGACCTTGTCGTTGCTTTTGGCCGAATGAAGCAATGAAATCACAGCAATTTCTGCAACAAGAATAAAGAGACTAATCTTTTCTCTTTTCATAGTTATTAGGATTGGGGATCAGGGTCAGATCTAAAAAACGAAAAAAGAAAACTTTTATTTCATTTGCAAGTTTACACCTATTTTTCTCCGTTGGTTAGTATTTATACTAAGCATATCATCGTAATAATACTATTGTAGCGCTCATAAGAATCACTTATTATACGCTGCCTGTTCCTCCTTATGGATGCCCTCACCAAACTGCACCGGCAGCCATGGCCCGGCTATTCCTTGTATTAATCTTTGGCTATCTTATCGTAACTGGCAACAATTCCTTTGATCAGCGATGAACTGAAGCCCTGGTGTTCCATTTCATTTAACCCGGCAATAGTGCACCCTTTGGGCGTGGTCACCTTATCAATTTCCTGTTCGGGATGGGCGCCTTTTTGCAGCAGCAGTTCAGCAGCGCCTTTCACCGTCTGGGCCGCAATGAGGCTGGCCGTGGCGGCATCAAACCCGATCTGAATGCCTCCCTGGATATTGGCCCGGATGTAACGCATGGCATAGGCCGTGCCACAGGCGCCCAGCACGGTAGCCGCATCCATCAGTTTTTCATCAATCCATACTACGCGGCCGAGCTGACTGAACAGGTCTTCTATATAACGCTGCTGCTCACCCGAAATTCCAGTGGCGGCCAGACAGGTCATGCTTTGCTGGATGGCAATGGCGGTATTGGGCATGGCCCGCACAATGGTACAGTCAGACGCAACAGACGAAGCGATCTGATCAATGGTAAACCCGGTAACTACTGATACGAGCACGTGCTTTTTTTCAAGACTGTTTTTCAACCTGTTCAGGATATCGGTGGCCTGAAAGGGTTTCACTGCCAGTATCACCAGGTCTGCAAAACGTACCGCTTCCGTATTATCATCACTCACCAGCACGCCTTTCTTTTGCAGCGACGCCAGCGATTTCACATTACGACGGGTAATCAGAATATGTTCAGGTAATGAAAAGCCACTATTGATAAGCCCTTCTGCAATGGCCGTTCCAAGATTACCTCCTCCGATAATGGCAATGCGCTTGTTCATAACTGGTATTTTTGCTGTTCCGCTGTTCCAGGGCAGGGTTGAATTTGATTAATAGTAAGAGCCGGTGACGAGGTAGTTACGCACGTAATCATCCACGCCTTCTTCCAGGGTATAAAAACGGTTTTTATAACCGGCCGCAGTTAGTTTGTTCATGTCTGCTTCTGTGAAGTACTGGTATTTTTCCCGGATATCTTCCGGCATATCTATGTATTCGATATGCGGATTCATATCCAGTCCGGCAAATGTGGCGGTCACCAAATCTTCAAACGTACGGGCCTTGCCGGTGCCGAGGTTGTACAGTCCGCTGGGAATAGCGGCGCTTGCTCCTTCCCACTGATCGCCCATGGGGCGTTCGTCGCCGGGAATTGACGGCGCCTTTTTCATACTGTTTTCCATCAGCCAGAAGCATACCTGCACTACATCTTTCACATAGATAAAGTCGCGCAACTGCTGCCCGTCTTTAACATCAGGGCGATGCGAACGGAATAGTTTTACTACGCCATTCTTTTTGATCTGGTTGAATGCATGCCAGATCACGCTGGCCATACGGCCTTTATGGTATTCATTGGGACCATACACATTGAAGAATTTCAGTCCGGCCCAGAAGGGTGGATGATTTTCTTCGTGTAATACCCATTTATCAAATTCATTTTTCGAAACGCCATAGGGATTCAACGGTTGCAGCGATTCCACCACTGCATGATCATCCTTATATCCGTGTTTACCCGCGCCATAGGTGGCGGCGGAAGAAGCATACACCAGCGGAATCTGGTGAACGGTGCAATAATCCCATACTTTCTTTGAGTATTCTACATTGAGCTGTTGGTGCACCGCATAATTGAATTCGGTGGTGTCCGTGCGGGCGCCGAGATGAAACACAAAGTCAATAGCCGGTTTTTCGCCGGCCAGCCAGTCAAAGAATTGGTCGCGTTCCACTTTGGCGCTAAACTTCTTGCCCAGGAGATTCGGCTCTTTGTCTGTGCGGCTAAACTCGTCAACCAGGATCAGCTGATTGAACCCGTTCTCATTGAGAAACCCGGTAAGGCAGCTGCCAATAAAACCGGCGGCACCGGTAACCACTATGTGAGCGTCTTTGTTCATTGCAGGTTAATTGATATACTAAAGTGTTTCCCACACAAATGCCGTGAGCACCCCGTATGCGGGACACCATCATCATTTTCATCAAGAGCTACACGCTGCTTTGCCCTGTGTTGCTCTCATTACAGCGCACTTAAGGCATGTTCGGATTCATGACCTGCCAGCAGGCTTTCGATGGCTGTATCATACCGCTCCTTCCACGTCAGAATGGTACCCCAATCCTGCCCGTCTACTTCAATGGAACCATCCGTTACCACACCCAGTTGCTCAAGAGGATGATCGCCGATGATCTTTTTGAAAGCTTCCACCTTGCCGGGACTAACGCTTACCACAACGCGGCTTTGTGCTTCGCCAAACCAGTAGGCATCTTTACGGATGCCGGCATCTGCAGCCGTCACCGCTATGCCCTTGTTAAGATGAAAACACGATTCCAGCAGGGCCACCAGCAAACCGCCTTCGCTCACATCATGGGCCGATTCAATCACTTTTGCTTTGATGAGCGCTGCGATCTTCTGTTGCAGAGCCACTTCTTCGTCAAGGTCAAAATGGGGAGCAGGGCTGTATTCCACCCCGTGTATTTTGTGCAGGTATTCAGAAGAATTGATATCGGGCCTGCTTTTGCCTACGAGGAAAATCAGGTCGCCTGTATGCTTAAAGAACAGGGTCATTTTATCGTTGGGATTGTCCAGCAGTCCCACCATACCAATGGTAGGCGTAGGATACACTGCCCCATCGGGGTTCTGGTTATAGAAGCTTACGTTGCCGCCTGTAACCGGCGTATCAAAACGGCGGCAGGCTTCGCCCATGCCTTTGATGACGGATACAAACTGGTAGTATACTTCGGGATCATAGGGATTGCCAAAGTTGAGACAGTTGGTCACGCCCAGCGGTTGTCCGCCGCTGCACACAATATTGCGCGCCGCTTCTGCTACCGCCATCATGCCGCCTTTATAGGGGTCTGCAAATACATAGCGGCCATTGCAGTCTGTTGTCAGCGCCAGCCCTTTGCTGGTAGGTTTGGCCACTACGATGGCTGCATCGCATGGCGCATTCGTGGATGCATTGGCGTTACCCACCATACTATCGTATTGCACCCATACCCAACGTTTGGAAGCAATGCTGGGAATGCTTACGATGGCTTCTGCAATTGCTTTCAGGTCTTTGGGCACCACTATGGATTTGGGATCAAATGCATTTATTTTTTTGAAGTAGGCCGGCTCTCTGTATTCGCGTTCGTATTGGGGCGCGCCGCCGCCGAGCACCAGTTCCTGGGCAGGAATTTCAGCTTCCAGTACACCGTGCATATAGAAACGCAATATGCCGTCTTCGGTTACTTCGCCAATTTCAGCACAGGGCAGGTCCCATTTATCAAATATGCGCTGCACTTCAGCTTCGCGACCTTTCTCCACCACCATCAGCATTCTTTCCTGGCTTTCGCTGAGCAGCAATTCCCAGGCTTTCATACCGGATGCACTATCCGCTGTTGCTTTCTGGCGGGTAGGCACTTTGTCCAGGTCAATACGCATACCCACATTGCCTTTTGCACTCATTTCGGCAGTGGAGCAGATGATACCGGCAGCGCCCATATCCTGCATACCTACTACGGCTCCTGTTTTGATCACTTCAAGACAGGCTTCCAGCAGCTTCTTTTCCTGGAAGGGGTCGCCCACCTGCACGGCAGGCAATTCTTCCACACTTTCTGCGGTAATGTCGGCAGACGCAAAAGAAGCGCCGCCTATACCGTCCCTGCCGGTAGCGGACCCCACAAAAAACACCGGATTGCCTACGCCTTTGGCGGTAGCAGAAACCGTTTCGCCGTTCTTCACAATGCCCACGCTCATGGCGTTTACTAACGGGTTGGTATGATAGCAGTTTTCAAAATAAATTTCACCACCCACGGTAGGCACGCCAAAGCAGTTGCCGTAATGGCCAATGCCATGCACTACGCCGGCCATGAGGTGTTGAGTCTTTGCTTCGCGCAGGTTGCCAAAACGCAGGGAGTTGAGCGAAGCGATGGGGCGGGCGCCCATGGTAAAGATATCGCGGTGAATGCCGCCTACCCCGGTGGCTGCCCCCTGAAAGGGTTCTATAGCGGAAGGGTGATTGTGCGATTCAATTTTGAACACTACTCCATAGCCATCTCCGATGTCCATCAGCCCGGCATTTTCTTCACCGGCTTTCACCAGCATTTTCTTTCCTTCACGGGGTAATGTTTTGAGCCATTTGATGGAGTTTTTATAGCTGCAGTGTTCGCTCCACATGCCGCTGAAAGCGCACAGCTCGGTAAAATTGGGCGTGCGTCCGAGTTTTTTCTTAATGAGTTCAAATTCTTCTTCTGTCAGCCTGAGTTGCTGTGCTGTTTTGACGGTGATTTCCATGATAATTAATTGAAGCCGATGCAAATGCGGTGGTTATGCAATGCCGCTGCGAGCGCAAAAGTACGAAGGTTGGGGCAACCTCCGTTTTTTTTAACCAGAAAGAAGTAGCACCTGTAATGGAGGATAACTTAGATGCACCGGCTTACGCATTGATGGCCACCGGTTGAGGATTGGGAATGCAGGATTTTTTGCAGCAATCATCCCGGTATCAACCTCAATCAGGCAGATTACCGGTCAGCGTGTCCATGTATTCGCGGATGATGTTTTCCATATTGAAACGCTTCATCACCAACGCACGGCCGTTTTTTCCCATACGCCATCTCTCCTCATCCGACAGGTTGATCATCTTTTCCATTTTATCCGCCAGGTCAAACGGGTCCAGTACGCGGCACAAATAGCCGGTAGCATTGTGCTGCACTACTTCCCTGCAGCCGCGGTTGTTGGAGGTGATCACCGGCAGTTCCATGCTGGCTGCTTCCATGAGACAGCGGGGCACGCCTTCATTGTAAAAGCTGGGAAATACAAAGCAATCGGCCTGCTGCAGCCAGGGGCGTACATCCTTTGCAAAGCCGCCGTATTTTATCAGGCCCTCCTGCTGCCAGCGGTGAAGGTCTTCCTGCGCAATGCTGTCCGGATGGTTCTTTTCAAAAAAACCGATCAGCACAAACCGCACGTCGTAATTCTTCTTTTTCAAAATTCTTGCTGCATCTGCATACAACCCTACACCCTTGCTGCGCAGCAAACGGGTGCTCATGATAAAGGTAAACGGCTCCTGGGGCTGCGACACCCGTGCTACCGGCCTGAAAAAGGAAGTGTTCACGCCTTCGCCCGGCAGCACTTTTACTTTTTCGATGTTTACAATCTTTTCCGAGATGAAGATCTTGGCGTCGTCGTTGTTCAGAAACCATACCTCTTTTGTTTTGCGCAGCGCCCGTTTGTACAATGTTTTCAGCACCCAGTACAACCAGTTGCGGCGCGCAAAAGGATAACCCAGGCCTGTAATGACGGCCACGGATGGAATACCCAGCGCTGCGGCCGCCATGGAACCATAAATGTTGGGCTTGGCCACAAAATGAAAAATGAAATCAGGACGTTCCTGCCGGTAGAGTGCTTTTAAGCGGCGGTAGAGTGTATAGTCGTGAAAAGGATTGGCATCGCGGTTATCGAACGGTACAGGAATGAACCTGCAACCCGCCTCTTTCAATTGCGCCGAAAACGCATCATCAGGCGTGATCACCAGCACTTCAAATCCGGCCCCTGCCAGGTGCGTAACTACATCCAGGCGGAAATTGCATACAGACCAGGCGCTATTGGATACGAAGGCAATTCTTCGCGGGGTTAAGTCTGAAACAGCCATCAGCAAATATTGATCAAATTTATTGATTTACCGGTCAGGACGTTATAAATTGTCCGCTAATCCAACTCCATTATGCTCACAACGACAGGCGTAGTCTTTTATTACCTGCTCTTCACCTGGCTGCTCTATTTATTGACGAAACGGGCAGAGGTACGCTTGTCTGCAAAGGAGTTGGCACTGGCCATGGGATGCAAGGTGGCCATGGCCTGCGCCTATGGCTACATCTTCTACCGCTTTTATAACGGGGATGATACCTGGGCGTTTAACCAGGGATCGCTTATTGAATACAACCGGTTCTTTGAAGATCCTGTTGCGTGGTTCAAGGACCTGCTGCCCATTGCAGCCATCAACGAAGGAACTTCTTTCTCTTCGGTGTTGCGGTTATACCTGAACGACCTGGAACATTACTTCCTGCACAAACTGCTGGCGGTATTCAACCTGTTCACCCGCGGTAATTACTACATGAACGCGGTACTGTTCAGCTTTGTAACTTTCTGGGGACATTACTGGTTATTCCAAACGCTTGTGCGTGCATTCCCGGCAAAGCGGAAGATTATCTTCCTGCTGGTTTTCTTTTTTCCCCCTGCCCTGTTCTGGCTCAGCGGTATCCGTGCCGATGGCCTGCTGTTGTTTTTCACAGCGCTGCTGCTGATGCATTTTCCCAACTGGGTGCAGCACCGGCGCCGGTCCTCGCTATGGTACAGCCTGGTGGGTCTGACCGGCTTGCTCATTTTCCGCGATGCACTGGTGTTGCTGATGCTACCGGTTTGTGTGGCCTGGTTCATTGCTGTGCGCTACGATAAGGAACCCTGGAAAGTATTTGCCGCAGTATTTGCTATTTGCCTGGTGGTGTTTGTAAGCAGCACCTGGTTGCCCGGCCCGTTCAACCTGGCGAAACCGGTAGTACAGCGGCAACATGATTTCCTGGAACTGCACGGGAATACGCGGTTCCGGCTTACGCCATTGGAGCCTACCGCCGGCAGTTTTATCAAGGTGCTGCCGGAGGCTGTCTGTAATGTGTTTGTGCGGCCTTTTGTCTGGGAAGCATCGGGTCTGTTGCAGATAATGGCAGGGGGCGGCGTGCTGTTTTTCTGGTTGCTGCTGGTGCTGGCCGTCTGGCATAGGCAAGCATGGTGGAAGGCACTGTTACGCAAGCCGCTAATCCTGGCCATGCTGTTCTATGGGGTTGCGCTTTACATTTTCATCGGTTATACCGTTCCCTTTCCCGGCGCCATTGTGCGCTATAAAGCGATCCCGGAATTGTTCCTGCTGCTGATCATGGTGGTGCTGCCGGACGGAGACCGGCTGAAGAAGCGGTTGTTACCGGCTTCCTAACCCCTCCCCAATACATATTATAAAAAGTAAAATATTTAAAATTTTCCATTTTTCCCTGCTTTTTTGGCCAAAACAAGCCTTACATCCGTTAGTTTTTTGGTGAAATCTTCAAAAAATTCACATATTAGTCAAAAAATTTTTTTAAATTCTTAATTGTCGGTTTATTTGCACAAAGCAAAAAACAACTAAAGTAATGGAATCGCTACGTTTTAAAGCTATTAACGACCTCTCGGTTCATGTAAATGGTGCAGAAGTGGGAGGGTCGGCCAAAATTACCGGCATATTTGGTGACAATGTGTTCACCCTGAAAACTGCGCGTGAGTATCTGAGCGACGAAGCTTACAAGAGCCTGATCGCTTCCATCAAGCAAGGCAAGAAGATTGACCGCAACATGGCCAACCAGATTGCGGCCGGTATGCGCCAATGGGCAGAAAGCAAAGGCGTTACCCACTTTACGCACTGGTTTCAGCCCCTTACAGGATTAACCGCTGAAAAACATGACTCCTTTTTTACCATCAAGAGCGATGGTAGCGCTATAGAAACTTTTGACGGCGATGCACTGATCCAGCAGGAGCCCGATGCTTCCTCCTTCCCCAGCGGTGGTATCCGCGCCACTTTTGAAGCACGTGGTTATACTGCCTGGGACCCCTCCTCTCCTGCTTTTATCATGGAGATCGGCGAAGGCAAAACGCTGTGTATTCCTACCATTTTTGTTTCCTATACGGGTGAAACGCTCGACTACAAAGCGCCTTTGCTGAAATCGCTCGAAGCGCTCAACAAAGCAGCTGTAGAGGTTTGCCATTACTTTGATAAAAATGTTACCCGCGTCAGCGCTACGCTGGGCTGGGAACAGGAATATTTTGTTATTGACGAGGCTTTGTTCAATGCCCGTCCTGACCTGGTAATGAGCGGCCGTACCGTATATGGTCATGCGCCGGCCAAAGGTCAGCAGCTGGAAGACCACTATTTTGGTTCTATTCCCGAAAGAATTTACGCGTTCATGCGCGATTTTGAGGACGAAGCCTACAAACTGGGCATTCCCCTCAGAACAAGGCATAATGAAGTGGCTCCCGCACAATTTGAGTGCGCCCCGATCTTTGAAGATGTGAGCGTGGCTGTTGACCACAACACCCTGCTGATGGATGTGATGGACCGTGTGGCCCGCCGTCATAACCTGCGCGTGCTTTTCCACGAAAAGCCATTCGCCGGCATCAACGGTAGCGGTAAACACAATAACTGGAGTATGGCCACCGACACCGGCGTGAACCTGCTGGCTCCCGGCAAAACGCCGAAGACCAACCTGATGTTCCTCACGTTCTTCGTGAATACCATCAAAGCGGTTCATGATTACAGCGACATCCTGCGTGCTTCTATAGCCTCTGCAGGCAATGATCACCGTTTGGGCGCCAACGAAGCTCCTCCTGCCATCATCAGCGTATTCATTGGCCAGTATCTTTCCAAAGTGCTGAACGATGTGAAAGAACGTGTGGGTGGCAAGTTCGACGAGCAGGATGAAGCCATCCTCAAACTCGATCTGCACAGAAGCATTCCTGAACTGTTGCTTGATAACACCGACCGTAACCGTACTTCACCTTTTGCCTTCACCGGTAATAAATTCGAGTTCCGCGCTGTAGGTTCTTCTGCCAACTGCGCCAACGCTATGACGGCGCTGAATACCATCATGGCCGAAACGCTGAAGAACTTTAAAAAAGAAGTAGACGCGCTGATTGAAAAAGGTGAAAAGAAAGAGATCGCCATCATGCATGTGATCCGTGAGTATGTGGTGAAAAGCGAGAAGGTATTGTTTGAAGGCGATGGTTACAGCGAAGACTGGCACAAAGAAGCGGCCAAACGCGGTCTGCCCAACGTGCGTACTACTCCCCTGGCGCTGGATGCCATTGTTTCCGACAAAGCAAAGCAGGTATTTGAAGGCAATAACGTGATGACGCATGTGGAACTGGAAGCCCGTCATGAAATTGAACTGGAGAAGTACATCAAGAAAGTGCAAATCGAAGCACGCATCATGGGCGAAATGGCTACCAGCCATATTCTTCCTGCTGCTGTAAAATATCAGAATGAGCTCATCAAAAATATCAAAGGGTTGAAAGAGATCGGTCTGAAAACCGAAGCTTACGCCAACCAGTTGCAGATACTGGAAAAGATATCTGAACACGTGAACAAGATGAGCGACCTGGTAGAAGAAATGATCGAAGCACGCAAGAAAGCCAATAAGATTGAAGACACCCGTGAGAAAGCCATCGCATATTGCGAAACGATCAAGGATAAATACTTCGACAAGATCCGTTATCACGCCGACAAGCTGGAACTGCTGGTAAGCGATGATTACTGGATGCTGCCGAAATACCGCGAAATGCTCTTTTTGAGATAAACTTGGTATACTGACATGACAAGCAGAGCCCCTGTCCGGAGTTGTTCGGAGGGGCTTTTTTATTTTGCTGCATCAGCACAGGCTCATACCATGAAGTCCAGCATACCGCTTTGCATTTCTATGCGCACCGGAAGGCTTTCTTTCAGTTTGATAAGTTCATCATCAACATGAATGATGTGTTCTTCGCAGTGCAGGCGGATATCCTTTGCCTTGTACACAGGAAGCTGCAGCTGGATATCATTGCCCATCCGTTTATGGTTGATATGATCGAGCAGTTGCCGGCGGTCGTTTTCCCTGACGAGGATCACATCCAGTAATCCGTCGGCGGGGTCAGCGCCGGGCGCCAGTGCGAGATTGGGACCTATGGATGCAATGTTCATCACTTCCACCATCAGAAAATCGCCGGACATATCTTTTCCATCAAGGTCTACGCTGCAGTAAAACGGTTGCTGGGCCAGCACCACTTCTTCCAGCACTTCAATTGCCAGCCGCATTTTACGCTCCGGTTTTGTTTTAAGGAGTTTATCAGGCGTTTTCATGGCGGCAATGAGCGCGGGAAACACGCCATAACCAAAACCTTCGATCAGGAATTTCTGTCCTCTGATGCCTTCTATTCTGCCGACATCGAATCTGATGAAATGCCGGTTGCGCCAGCGTTGAATCACCTCTTCTGAATTGCCCCGGATCTGCAGGGCCTTCGCAATATTGTTGGCGGTACCGAATGGCAGCAGGGCAATGGGCAGTCTTTTTTCAATCTGTTTACGGTTCAGCAGTTCGCGGGCAACTTTGCGCACCGTGCCATCACCACCCGCTACAATGAGCAGATCGGTGCCCGGTTCAAATTCTTCCCAGCCTTCTTCTTTCGTAGAAAAATATCTACACTCAAGTTGTAAGGTGTCTTGAATAAGGTTGATCAGTTCTTCTATGGAATGATCTTCATCTCCTGCCCCGGGATTGTGGAGCAACGCTGCCAGTTTCATACGATTGCTATTATGGTAACACATAAAAGTTATATGCCCGCATTGTTCCCCCGGACAGCACATGGCACAATTATATAGCGTAGTAAGGCAATTGCGTATATAATTGATGAAATGCGAATCCTGGTAACAAATGACGATGGTATTTACAGTCCCGGTATAGCGGCGCTGGCAAAAGCGGCTGCGCATTTTGGTGAAGTAAGAGTGGTGGCGCCCGATGTGGAGCAGTCTTCCATGGGACATGCCATTACTGCCTCCAGACCGTTGTTCTATAAAAGATCGCCCATTACTTTTGAAGGGATTGATGCCTACCGGGTCAACGGCACGCCGGCAGATTGTGTGGCGCTGGGCACGCATCTCTGGGCAAAGACCGATGTGGTGCTGAGTGGCATCAACCTGGGCACCAACCTCGGCAATGCCATGTGGCATTCCGGCACCCTGGCCGGCGCCAAGCAGGCGGTATTGCTGGGCATCAAGGGCATTGCCCTGAGTACGCCTGCCGGCAAAACAGAACCTGACTTCGACAAACTGGAGCCTTTTGTACGCGAAACGCTGAGCATTTTGTTGCAGGACAACGACAGCTGCCTCTTCAATGTAAACCTCCCGCGCAAGCCTAAAGGAATCAAATGGACGCGGCAATCAGTGCGCCAGTACGATGGCAGGATCATTCCCGGTATGGACCCGCTTGGCCGCAAACATTACTGGTTCACCGTAGCGCCCCTTGATGCGGCCGAAGAAGGCACAGACCGCTGGGCGGTAGAAAATGATTATGTTTCTGTAACGCCACTCCGCCTGGACCTTACCAACGAAGAAGAGTTGAAAAAACAAATTGAGTTAAATCCTATTCATTAAGTCCTGTTCAGCTTACTCAAAAAACACAGCCACTATTCTTGCCACTATAAACAGGAAGATCAGTAATGCTGCCAGCTGCATAAAAAACCTGATCCACTTGTACGAGTTGTGAAAGTTGCCGTCATTGATAACGTTTGCCATAGCTCCTCCATATTCAATACTCAGCAATGCAAACTATATGCTGATTTGCGAACGAAGGAAAAAACTGCAATAAGCTCATGAATAGTTGTAAAAATGACAATTGAAGCGTCATTTCTGCCATGCTGCTTTCCGGCTGCAAACCGTGCGGCAGTTGTTGGCGCTGCGGCAGCATCATAAACAACTTTTACCTGCAGCGCTATGCATAAGGGTGCACGTCAGCAGTCACTGGTCCTTTCACGCGCCCATTGCAGGGCAATATCCAGTTGTTCTTTTATGGTAAGATTGGAGTTGTCGAGTTCCAGCGCATCTTCCGCTTTCCGCAAGGGGCTTACTTCCCGATGCGAGTCAATATAATCGCGCATTTCAAGATTGGCTCTCACCTCTTCCATTGTTATGTTGGGATTCTTTTCGTACAGTTCCTGGAAGCGGCGTCTTACGCGGACGGCTTTATCGGCTGTCATAAAAATTTTCAGCGCAGCATCGGGGAATACCACGGTGCCGATATCGCGGCCATCCATAACGATGCCTTTGTTCTTTCCCATCTGTTGCTGCTGCCGCACGGCAAATTCACGCACTTCTTTGATGGCGGCTACTTCGCTTACTTTTTCAGCCACTACCAGGTCGCGGATCACGTACTCCACGTTCTCGCCGTTGAGATAGATTTCGCTTTGCCCGGTTTTGTGGTTCGACTGAAATTCGAGATGGATGTTTTCCAATGCCTGGTGTACGGCTTCGGCGTTTGTCCAGTCAACATGATTGCGCAGGAAATACAGTGTAATGGCCCGGTACATGGCGCCGCTGTCTATGTATACATAGCCCAGTTCCCTGGCGAGCTGGCGGGCAAGGGTACTTTTACCGCAAGAGGACCAGCCGTCAATAGTGATAATGATCTTTTGTTTCATGAATACGATGCAAATGTAACGTTCAGCGCATAAAAAAATGCCGTTCCGGCTAACCGGAACAGCATTCATAATTTGTAGTGGTACGATGTGACTCACTACGGTAAGTCACCTGGTTTTTCTAAACATTGGATTTTTTGCAATGTTCCGCCTGGGGGAGTTGCATTGGAAAATGCTGCAGCCGTTCGCGGATGAACAGAACCGAGGGACTTGTAGATGTAACGATACTTTTATGGTTAAGTTGTATAAGGTGGCTGTTTATGGCAATAAATAAGGGCTCCGCAAAGGGAGCCCTAAGAGTTTACCATTATGTGTTATCCTGATCAGGCTTCTGATTTCTCCTTGGTAGGTTCTTTCAGGGTAAACCTGATCTTTGAGTTTTCTTTATCCAGGTCAGCCAGCATGGTATCGCCCTGCTTGATATGCATGCTCAGTATCTCTTCTGCCAGCGGGTCTTCCAGGTATTTCTGGATGGCCCTGTGCAGCGGACGGGCGCCAAACTGCTGATCGTATCCTTTCTCGGCAATGAAATTCTTGGCTTCAGTAGTCAGCTCCAGTGTGAAGCCGAGGTTGGCCAGGCGCTTCATTACACCTTTCATCAGGATATCAATGATCTGGAAGATATGCTCTTTCGTGAGCGAATTGAAGATCACCACATCATCAATACGGTTCAGGAACTCGGGCGAGAACGTACGCTTCAGTGCTTTTTCGATAACAGCCTTGTTATTTTCATCAGCACTTTGTACGCGCGCCTGTGTAGCAAAACCTACGCCTTCACCGAAGTCTTTCAACTGGCGCACACCGATGTTGGAGGTCATGATAATGAGGGTGTTCTTAAAGTCAACCTTGCGTCCCAGACCATCGGTAAGCTGACCATCGTCCAGCACCTGCAACAGGATATTGTAGATATCCGGGTGTGCTTTCTCGATTTCGTCGAGCAGGATCACCGAATAGGGTTTGCGGCGTACTTTTTCGGTCAATTGGCCACCTTCTTCATAGCCTACATATCCGGGAGGTGCACCGATCAGGCGGCTCACGGTGAATTTCTCCATGTATTCACTCATGTCTATGCGGATCAGCGCGTCTTCCGAGTCGAACATATAACGGGCAAGCGCACGCGCCAGCTCTGTTTTGCCTACGCCGGTAGGACCGAGGAAGATGAAGGTACCGATCGGTTTCTTCGGGTCTTTCAATCCCACACGGTTACGCTGGATGGCCTTCACCACTTTCTGAATGGCTTCGTCCTGTCCAACCACCATACCCTTCATATCTTCTGCCATGTGACGCAGCTTTTCGCTTTCGGCCTGTACCATTCTCTTCACCGGGATACCGGTCATCATGCTCACCACTTCAGCAATGGCTTCTTCATCTATCGGGTAGCGACGGTGCTTGCTTTCTTCTTCCCAGCTTGCCTTCGCTTTTTCCAGTTCTTCCTGCAAACGTTTTTCGGTATCGCGGAGCGAAGCGGCTTCTTCAAATTTCTGGCTCTTCACCACCTTGTTCTTCTCCACCTTTACATCTTCAATCTTTTTCTCGAGGTCCAGAATTTCTTTGGGTACATTGATATTCTTCAGGTGCACCCGTGCGCCTACTTCGTCCATTACGTCAATGGCCTTGTCGGGCAGCAGCCGGTCGGTGATATAACGGTCACTGAGTTTCACACAGGCATCAATAGCATCGTCGCTGTAGGTGACGTTGTGATAGTCTTCGTATTTGGATTTGATGTTGTTCAGGATCTGAATGGTTTCCTCCACGCTTGGCGGTTCCACCATTACTTTCTGGAAGCGGCGATCCAAAGCACCATCTTTCTCTATGTACATTCTGTACTCATCAAGGGTAGAGGCGCCGATGCATTGCAACTCACCTCTTGCCAGGGCCGGTTTGAAAATATTGCTGGCATCCAGTGAACCACTGGCGCCACCGGCTCCTACGATAGTATGAATCTCATCTATGAAAAGGATCACATCCCTGTTCTTCTCCAGTTCATTCATGATCGCCTTCATTCGCTCTTCGAACTGACCACGGTACTTGGTACCTGCTACCAGTGCTGCGAGGTCGAGGCTGATCACGCGTTTGTCAAACAGCACACGCGATACCTTGCGCTGTACTATCCGTAACGCCAATCCTTCCACGATAGCGGTTTTACCTACACCAGGCTCACCGATAAGGATCGGGTTGTTCTTCTTACGACGGGAAAGTATCTGCGAAACGCGTTCAATTTCTTCTTCGCGACCAACAATGGGATCCAATGCACCGCTTTCGGCAAGGCGCGTTATATCACGACCAAAGTTGTCGAGCACCGGCGTTTTGCTTTTGGTGTTTCCTGCGGAGCGCGATTTCTGCTGCGAATATTTCTTTTCTTCATCAAAGTCGTCTTCATTTTCATCGGCGTATTCACTGCGGACATCGTTGCTCTTCACCACACCCAATTCATTCCGGAAAAGATCATAGTCTACATCAAACTGATTCAGTATCTGCGTAGCAATATTCTCTTTATTCTTCAGAATGGAGAGCATGAGGTGCTCGGTTTCGACAGTAGGACTTTTAAGTGCCTTGGCTTCCAGAACGGTTACACGAATCACCTTTTCTGCCTGCTTGGTCAGCGGCAGACTGTTTATATTGGCGATGTTTTTACCGGTTTTATCTTTGACTGCCAGTTCCACTTCTTTCCGCAATTCGTACAGATCAACGTTGAAGCTTTTCAATATACGGACAGCAGTGTTCTCTCCTTCACGAATCAAACCCAGCAACAAATGTTCAGTACCGATAAAATCGTTCCCCAGCCGTAAAGCCTCCTCCCTGCTAAAAGAAATG
>Ga0164243_10002341_pt1 | contig 31460 bp, 23 predicted proteins | sample OricompcompostOP_FD_108781 | JGI IMG/M metagenome (GOLD analysis project Ga0164243, IMG submission 108781) | Organic Plus compost microbial communities from Emeryville, California, USA - Original compost - Organic plus compost (OP) | ecosystem: Engineered > Solid waste > Mixed feedstock >... | reverse complement strand
TCAAGGAGCGGATCCGGGCGGGCGAGGCGTTCCAGGTGGTGCCCTCGCAGCGGTTCGAGGCGGACTGCTCGGCGAGCGCCCTCGACGTCTACCGAGTGCTGCGCGCGACCAACCCCAGCCCGTACATGTACCTCTTCCGGTTCGCCGGCGCGGACGGCGAGTCCGGCTTCGACGTCGTCGGATCGAGCCCCGAGGCCCTGGTCAAGGTCGAGGACGGCGAGGCGATGATGCATCCCATCGCGGGCACGCGGCCGCGCGGCCGCGGCCCGCACGAAGACGCCGCCCTCGCCGACGAGTTGCTGTCCGACCCCAAGGAGCGGGCCGAGCACCTGATGCTGGTCGACCTCGCGCGCAACGACCTGGGCCGGGTCTGCGCGGCCGGCAGCGTCGAGGTGGTCGACTTCATGTCCGTCGAGCGCTTCAGCCACGTCATGCACCTCGTCTCGACGGTCACCGGCCGGCTCGGCGCGGACCGCACCGCCTTCGACGCGCTGACCGCCTGCTTCCCCGCGGGCACCCTGTCCGGGGCGCCGAAGCCGCGAGCACTGCAGATCATCGACGAACTGGAGCCCACCAGGCGCGGGCTCTACGGCGGCTGCGTCGGCTACCTCGACTTCGCCGGGGACGCGGACATGGCCATCGCGATCCGTACGGCGCTGCTGCGCGACGGCACCGCCTACGTACAGGCGGGCGCCGGCGTCGTCGCCGACTCCGATCCCGCGGCCGAGGACACCGAGTGCCGGAACAAGGCGGCGGCGGTCCTGAGGGCGGTCCGTACGGCCGAACTGCTGGACGGTAGCGTGGACGGGTGACTTCCGTACCCGCCGCACGCCCACCGGAGGGGAGCCACGGCGAGCAGCACCGGGCGGCTCCGGATCCCGAGGGCACCGCGGGCGCCGGGCCCGCCGCGGACGCGGAGAGCACCGGTGGTGGCGAGTCCGCCGGCCGCACCTCCGGTGCCGCTCGCCGCGCGCTCGCGCTCGCTCTGCTCGCCGGTGCGCTCGGCGCCGCCCTCGCGCTCGTCGCCGCCGGGCAGGTGTGGAGCGACGCCACCGCCTCCTTCGCGCAGGGCCACGTCCCCGTACGCGCGAAAGGCAGCGAGGTCACGTCGCTGCCCAGCGCGCTGGCGCTGGTCGGACTGGCCGCGCTCGTCGCGGTGTTCGCGGTGCGGCGTACGGCCCGGCACCTGGTCGCGTCGCTGCTCGCCCTCTGCGGTGTGGGCACCGCCGTCTCGGCGCTGAGCGCGGTCGGCGACACCGCGGCGCTCAGCGCCAAGGCGGCCAAGGTCAGCGGTCTCGCACACACCGGCGTGGACGCGGTCCGGGTCGGCGCCTGGCCGTACCTGTCCGCGGTGGGCGGCGTGCTGCTGCTGCTCGCCGGCGCGTTGGCGCTGTGGTACGGCCGGGACTGGCCGTCGATGTCGGGCAGCGGCCGGTACGAGCGGGCCTCGGCGTCGCCGGGCGCCGTGCGCCGGCCCGGTGCCGGCGCTCCGCGTACCGCGCCCGTCGACCCGGACCGCCCCGAGGAGCTGTGGAAGGCGCTCGACCGCGGCGAGGACCCGACCGGCGACACCGCCTGACGGTGCCACCGAGGGTCCCAACCGCCGTGCGGCGCACGGGTTTTCGCCGCGTGCACCGGCCGCCGTCCCCGCGCCGGGGGCCGCACCGGGACCGGCCGGGCTCCGGCGACGGTGGTGCCGTACGGGCCGGTGCGCTCCCGGGCACCCTGGCTCGGCCGCCCGACGGGCCCCGGGGGAGAATGGTCGGTGCAGCGGGCCCTGCGGCCCAGTGAGTTGACCTACGAGGAGCACACATGGCGGGCAACAGCCACGGACACACCCCGGCGGCGTGGACGGGCGTCATCATCGTCTTCATCGGCTTCTGCGTCGCCGGGATCTGCACGGTGCTGGGGCAGCCGATCGGTTTCGTGGCGGGTCTGGTCGTGATCGCCCTGGGCGCGGTCGTCGGCGCGGCGATGAAGGCCGCGGGCCTGGGTCAGCCCAAGGAGCAGGGCCACTCGGCCGGCCCCTCCCGTACGCAGGGGCACACCTCCTGAGCGTGGCCGGGATGCCGAGCGGAGAAGCCGGGGCGGCGCGGCGCGATGACCGCGCGGTGCCGCCCGTGCCGCCCGCGGACCCCCGGCCGGTGCCACCGGCGGGCCCGGCGGCGGCACGGCCGTGGCCGGTGCGGTTCGCGGCGCCGTTCGCCGGACTCGCGGCCGTGGTCGGGGCGTTCGCGTACGTCGCCGCCCACGATCCCAACCACCCGGGCCACTATCCGGTCTGCCCGCTGCTGCACTTCACCGGCCTCTACTGCCCGGGCTGCGGCGGGCTGCGCAGCGCGTACGCGGTCGCACACGGGGACTGGGGCGCCGCGCTGGGCGCCAACTCCCTTGCGGTGGCGGGCTATGCGGGGTTCGCCGTGTTCTGGGTGTGGTGGCTGGTGTGCGCGGCACGCGGCAGGCCCGTACGCGTACCGCTGCGGCCGGTGCACTGGTGGCTGCTGGGCGGAGTCACCCTGGTCTTCACCGTCGTCCGCAACCTGCCGTTCGGTGCCGCGCTGGCGCCGTGATCTCGCCTGTGCGGCGGTGGTTGCGCGGCGGCGGTTGCGCGGCGGCGGTTCGTTGCGACCCCGGTACGGACGGCCGCCCCGCCGGCTCCTGCGGGTGTTTTGTCCGTTATGCGGGACTGAGGGCAACCGGATGCGAAACCTCCGTAGGGTGCCGGATACCATCGCAGTGCCCGATGCGACCATCCCCGCGCCCCTCGTGAGGGGCCCCGCCCGGCCGGAAGGCCGGCCACGGAGCCGGCCGCGGAATCAGCCACAGCATCAGCCACGAAAGGGGCTCGCGTGAGTGTGCTCGACGAGATCATCGAAGGCGTGCGTGAGGACCTCGCCGAGCGGCAGGCGCGCGTCAGCCTCGACGAGCTCAAGGAGCGCGCCGCACGGGCACCGGCCGCGAAGGACGGCGTCGCCGCCCTCAAGGGCGACGGCGTGAAGGTCATCTGCGAGGTCAAGCGCTCCAGCCCCTCCAAGGGAGCGCTCGCCGCGATCGCCGACCCGGCGGCCCTCTCCGCCGACTACGAAGCGGGGGGTGCCGACGTCATCTCCGTGCTCACCGAGCAGCGGCGCTTCGGCGGCTCGCTGGCCGACCTCGAAGCGGTGCGGGCCAGAGTCGACATTCCGGTGCTGCGCAAGGACTTCGTGTTCTCCGCCTACCAGCTGTGGGAGGCGCGGGCGTACGGCGCGGACGTGGTGCTGCTGATCGTCGCGGCGCTGGAGCAGGAGGCGCTGATCTCGCTGATCGAGCGGGCCGAGTCGATCGGCCTGACCCCGCTGGTCGAGGCGCACGACGAGGACGAGGCCGAGCGGGCCGTCGCGGCCGGCGCCCGGATCGTCGGCATCAACGCCCGCGACCTGCGGACGCTGGAGGTGGACCGCGGGAACTTCGCGCGGATCGCCCCGGAGATCCCGGACCACGTCGTCAAGATCGCCGAGTCCGGGGTGCGCGGCCCGCACGATCTGATCGCCTACGCCAACGAGGGCGCGGACGCGGTGCTCGTCGGCGAATCCCTGGTCACCGGCAAGGATCCGCGCTCCGCCGTCGCCGACCTCGTCGCGGCCGGCACCCATCCGGCACTGCGGCACGGGCGCTGAGGCGGGACGTTGAGCGCGATGACCGTACGCACGACCGGTGGCCGCCCGGAGCACGGGCCCGGCTCCGTCGCGTACGGGCGGGCGGGGAGCCGCAGGCCCGCGGCCGGTTCCGGTGTGCCGCACGCCCGGCTGGCCCGCGGCTGCCGCCCGCGCGGTTGCCGGGCTCCGGCGCGCAGGGTGCACGGGCGCCGGGTCCGCTACCACATCGGCTGTGAGCCGGGCCAGATCAACGGCCGCCGATGGCGCACCGGTTGAGCCACCGCGCAGGTGTGCTCCGTCGGCCGCGCGCCGTGCCGCGCCGTGGCCGACCGGTCAACTGAGCGACGTACCCCCGGAGTTCCCCCCCCGTGCCTCGCGCGGGCCCGCCCGTACGCGGGTCCCTGCGGCCCCGCGTGCCCGGCGCTCCGAGGTGTGCGTACGCACTGCCATCCGCCAGCCAGTCATACGCGGTCCCGCGGGGCCGCGCGCAAGGAGACGCGAGTCGGATGTCCGACTACTTCATTCCCGATCACGAGGGCCAAGTGCCCAGCGCCGCAGGCTACTTCGGTCGGTTCGGCGGCAAGTTCATCCCGGAGGCCCTGGTCGCGGCCGTCGACGAGGTGGCCGCCGAGTACGAGAAGGCCAAGGCGGATCCCGCGTTCGCCGCCGAGCTGGAGGACCTGCTGGTCAACTACACGGGCCGGCCGAGTCCGCTGACCGAGGTGCGGCGGTTCGCCGAACGCGCGGGCGGCGCCCGGGTGTTCCTCAAGCGCGAGGATCTGAACCACACCGGATCCCACAAGATCAACAACGTGCTGGGTCAGGCCCTGCTCACCAAGCGCATGGGCAAGACCAGGGTCATCGCGGAGACCGGCGCCGGCCAGCACGGCGTCGCCACCGCCACCGCCTGCGCCCTGTTCGGCCTCGAATGCCGTATCTACATGGGCGAGATCGACACCGAGCGGCAGGCGCTCAACGTCGCACGGATGCGGATGCTGGGCGCCGAGGTCGTGCCGGTCGACTCCGGCAGCCGTACGCTCAAGGACGCCATCAACGAGGCGTTCCGCGACTGGGTCGCGAACGTCGACCGCACCCACTACCTCTTCGGCACCGTCGCGGGCCCGCACCCCTTCCCCCAGCTCGTACGCGACTTCCACCGCGTCATCGGAGTCGAGGCGCGGCGCCAGATCCAAGAGCGCACCGGGCGGCTGCCGGACGCCGTGGCCGCCTGCGTGGGCGGCGGCTCGAACGCCATCGGCCTCTTCCACGCCTTCCTGCCCGACGAGTCCGTGCGCCTGGTCGGCCTGGAGGCCGCGGGCCACGGCGTCGAGTCCGGCGAGCACGCGGCCACGCTCACCGTCGGCGAGCCCGGAGTGCTGCACGGCTCACGCAGCTACGTACTGCAGGACGACGAGGGCCAGATCACCGAGCCGTACTCGATCTCGGCCGGACTGGACTACCCCGGCATCGGGCCCGAGCACGCGTACCTGCGCAGCACCGGACGCGGCGAATACCGCGCGGTCACCGACGACGAGGCGATGCGGGCGCTGCGCCTGCTGTCCGAGACCGAGGGCATCATCCCGGCCATCGAGAGCGCGCACGCCCTCGCCGGCGCCCTCGACCTCGGCCGCGAACTCGGCCCGGACGGCGTGGTGTTGGTCAACCTCTCGGGCCGCGGCGACAAGGACATGGACACGGCCGCGCGCTACTTCGGGCTGTACGACGCGGACGGGGACGACGAAGGGGCGGACGCATGACGACCACCGAACTCACCGGAAACGCCGGCCTGTTGGACGCGGTCCTGGCCGGCGCCCGCAAGGAGGGCAGGGCCGCCCTCATCGGGTACCTGCCCGCGGGCTTCCCCACCGTCGAGGGCGGCGTACGGGCGTGCACCGCGCTGCTGGAGGGCGGCTGCGACGCGGTCGAGGTCGGGCTGCCGCACAGCGACCCCGTGCTGGACGGCCCGGTCATCCAGACCGCTGACGACGTCGCGCTGCGCGGCGGCGTCCGCATCGCCGACGTGGTGGCCACGGTGGGCCGGGCGCACGCGGCCACCGGCAAGCCGGCGCTGTGCATGACGTACTGGAACCCGGTCGACCGGTACGGGCCCGAGCGGTTCGCGGGCGAGCTGGGCGCGGTGGGCGGCGCGGGCTGCATCCTGCCGGACCTGCCGGTCGAGGAGTCGGCGGACTGGCGCGCGGCGGCCCAACGGCACGGCCTGTCCACGGTGTTCGTGGTGGCCCCCAGCAGCACGGACGAGCGCCTCGCCACGATCACCGCCGCGGGCAGCGGCTTCGTCTACGCCGCTTCGCTGATGGGCGTCACCGGCACCCGCGAGTCGGTCGGCCGCGAGGCGCAGGAGCTGGTGCGCCGGACCAGGGCGGTGACGGACCTGCCGGTCTGTGTCGGGCTGGGCGTCTCCAACGCTCAACAGGCCGCCGAGGTCGCCTCGTTCGCCGACGGCGTCATCGTCGGTTCCGCCTTCGTCAAACGGCTGCTGTCGCACGGGAACGACCCGGCGGCCGGGCTCGCGGACGTACGGACGCTGGCGGGCGAGCTGGCCGCGGCGGTGCGTACACCGCGGTGAACGGCCGCCGCTCCGCCCGCAGTTCGGCGCCGGAGCCGGCCGCCGGAACGGGCTGCTGAACGGCTCCCGGAGGCGCCCGCCGCGGTGCGGGCGCCTCCGGGCGTTCGGTGCGAGCCGGTTTCGCGCACCACGTCCGCTTCCTCTTTCGAGGGAAACCGCGCGCTCGGGCGCACGCGCTGGCGCCCGCTCTCGTTGCCCCAGGGCGTGACGAGCCAGACAGAGCGCGAGGGTATGCGATGAGCCAGAACGACGGTGGTGAAGGGCAGGGCCGGCGCACTGCCAGAGAGCGGCTGCGCGCGGAGCGGGAGCAGGAGCGCAAGGCGGAGAAGCGGCGGCGCACGCTGAAGATGGCGGGCGTCACCGTGGGCGTGCTCGGCCTCGCCACGGCGGTCGGCGTCTCGGCGGTCACCCTCGGCGGCAAGGACGGCGGTGGGAAGACGGACACCAAGCCGGTCGTGGACGGCGCCAACGGCGCCCCGGCGACGCTGACCGTCTACGAGGACTTCCGCTGCCCGGCGTGCGGCCAGTTCGAGAGCCAATTCCACGGCACCGTCAACAAGTTGCGCGCCGAGGGCAAGCTCAAGACCGAGTACCACCTGGTGACGCTGATCGACGACAACTCCGGCGGGCGCGGCTCCGCCCGGGCCGCGAACGCCGCGCTGTGCGCCGCGGACGCGCACCGGTTCCGCGCCTACCACGACCTGCTGTACAAGCACCAACCTCCGGAGGAGGAGGACACGTTCCGCAACACGGACCGGCTGCTGAGCCTCGCGAAGAAGGTGCCCGCACTGAAGCGGAACGCCTCCTTCGAGCGGTGCGTTCGGCAGGGCAAGAACGACGGGCGCGTGCAGCGGTCCAACCGCGCCTTCAAGCAGTCCGGCCACCAGCAGACGCCGACCGTGCTGCTGGACGGGAAGGACGTCTACGGCCAGAGCAGCACTCCGCTGACCCCGAAGCGGCTGCGGCAGATGGTGCAGGAGAAGGCGTGACGGCCTCAAGTGCGGCGCGAGAGCAGCCCGTTACGGAGCTGTTGCCCTGGGTGGATTGCCGGTTGAGCGGCCTCACAGGGTAGCGTCGGGGACGCCATGGAGACCCTTGCGTTCATTCCGAGTCCCCCCGCCGGTGAGATCCACCTCGGCCCGGTGCCGCTGCGGGGCTATGCCTTCTGCATCATCGTCGGCGTCTTCATCGCCGTATGGCTCGGCGGCCGCCGCTGGGTCGCCCGTGGCGGAAAGGTCGGCACGGTCGCCGACATCGCCGTGTGGGGCGTGCCGTTCGGCCTGGTCGGCGGCCGGCTCTACCACGTGATCACCGACTACCAGCTGTACTTCGGCGCCGGCCGGCACCCGATCGACGCGCTGAAGATCTGGGACGGCGGGCTCGGCATCTGGGGCGCCGTCGCGCTCGGCGCCCTGGGCGCCTGGATCGGCTGCCGCCGGCGGGGCATTCCGCTGCCGGCGTACGCGGACGCGGTGGCGCCCGGCGTCGCGCTCGCGCAGGCGGTGGGCCGCTGGGGCAACTGGTTCAACCAGGAGCTGTACGGGCGGCCGACCACACTCCCGTGGGGCCTGAAGATCGACGCCGCGCACCGCCCGGTCGCCACTCCGGACGTCGCGACGTACCACCCCACGTTCCTCTACGAGTCGCTGTGGTGCGTGGGCGTCGCGCTGCTGGTGATCTGGGCGGACCGCCGCTTCCGGCTCGGGCACGGGCGCGCGTTCGGGCTGTACGTGGCCGCCTACACGGTCGGCCGGTTCTGGGTCGAGTACATGCGCGTCGACGACGCCCACCACATCCTCGGTCTGCGGCTCAACGACTGGACCTCGATCCTGGTGTTCCTGGCGGCCGTCGCCGGCATCGTGATCTCGGCCCGCCGGTCTCCCGGCCGGGAGGAGATCGTGGAGCCGGCAGCCGTCGAGGACCTCGGTGCGGACTCCGGGGACTCCGGGAGCTCGGACGGCTCCGCCGACTCCTCGAAGCAGCGGTCGGAGCCGGCGGAGCCGGCGCGGCAGTCCGCCGCGAAGCCCGCGGAAGGTTCCGGATCCACCGAGGTCGTCAGCGAAACCCCAGGTAAGAAGGGTTAGTTCGGCCTTCCTTGCTGGCGCGGGCGGCGAGTCGGCGCCTACCTTCGGGGTGGTGGACGGGGCGTTCCGGCCTCGGCCCGAAGGGAGCACGGAACACCATGAGCACCGTCGCAGACGTCTTCCACGGCACCAGGCGGCAGGGGGACTCCTCGAAGCAGGACGCCGAGCGGGCCGGCGGCCACCGCGACGTCACCGGCGGCTGGCTCCGGCCAGCGGTGTTCGGCGCCATGGACGGGCTGGTCTCCAACCTCGGTCTGATGACGGGAGTGGCCGGCAGTTCGGCCTCCTCGCACATCATCGTGATCTCCGGGCTGGCGGGGCTGGCGGCCGGCGCGTTCTCCATGTCGGCGGGCGAGTACACCTCGGTCGCCTCCCAGCGCGAGCTGGTGCAGGCCGAGATCGACATCGAGCGGCGCGAGCTGCGCCACCACCCGGAGGACGAGCTGCGCGAGCTGGCCGCCGCGTACGAACGGCGCGGTGTGGAGCCGAAGTTGGCGCTGGAGGTGGCACGGCAGCTGCACCGCGATCCGCAGCAGGCGCTGGAGGCGCACACCCGGGAGGAGCTGGGCGTCGATCCGGCGGAGCTGCCGTCTCCGACGGTGGCCGCGGTCTCGTCGTTCGGCTCGTTCGCGGTGGGCGCCGTGCTGCCCGTACTGCCGTATCTGGCGGGGGCGACGGCGCTGTGGCCCGCGGTGGTGCTGGCGCTGGTGGGGCTGTTCGTCTGCGGCGCCGTCGTGTCCCGGGTGACCGCGCGCCCGTGGTGGTACAGCGGGCTGCGGCAGCTCGGCCTCGGAGGTGCGGCGGCCGGCGTGACCTACGGGCTGGGCGCGGCCTTCGGGGTCGCGGTCGGCTGAGCCGGCCGGCGGGCTGGTCGGGTCCGGTTCGCCAAGTCCGGCTGTTACCAGGCGGTTTCAGGCCGGTTGACGGCGGGCAGAAGGCGGAAAGCCCGCGAGCAACGAAGCCCGCGCCGGTTCTTCGTCCCGCGACAGCGACGGGACACTTCCACACTCGCAGCACAGGCCCGATTCCGGCTCCGCGGCTGCGTACCACCATGTGACCGTGCGGTCCGTATGGTGAAACACGCGCTCCGTTTCGGCCGGGTATGGGCCATGATGTATCAGCGGCGAAACTTATGTGTTCAGCAGAGGGCCAACGTCGTCCCTCGGCAGCAGCGACCCAGGCGCCGGCCTGGAGGTCCCAGCCACGACGACGACGGGAGAGCCGATGCGAGCAGCGTCTTCGACGGCCGCGGCCCACCCTGCCAAGCAGGGCCTGTACGACCCTCGGTACGAGCATGACGCCTGCGGTGTCGGCTTCGTGGCGACCCTGACCGGTGAGGCCAGCCACGAACTCGTGGAGCGCGCGCTGACCGTGCTGCGCAATCTGGAGCACCGCGGCGCCACCGGCTCCGACCCGGACACCGGCGACGGCGCCGGCCTGCTGCTCCAGGTCCCGGACGCGTTCCTGCGCGCCGAGGTCTCCTTCCCGCTGCCCGAGCCCGGCGCGTACGCGGTCGGCATCGCGTTCCTGCCGGCCGAGGAAGACGCGGCTACGGAGGCCGCCGCCCGTATCGAGGCGCTGGCGGGCGAGGAGGGGCTGCGGGTCCTCGGCTGGCGCACCGTGCCGGTCGCTCCGCAGCTGCTGGGGGCCGGCGCCCGCGCGACCATGCCGTCGCTGCGCCAGCTCTTCGTCGCGGACGCCGGCGACGGGGAGGACGCCGCCGGCGGCGCGGACGCGGGAGCCGCAACGGCCGGGCCCCGCACCGGAATCGACCTGGACCGGCGTGCGTTTCTGCTGCGCAAGCGTGCCGAGCGGGAGGCCGGGGTGTACTTCCCCTCGCTGTCCGCGCGCACTCTCGTCTACAAGGGCATGCTCACCACGGGGCAGTTGGAGCCGTTCTTCCCCGACCTGTCCGACCGGCGGTTCGCGAGCGCGATCGCGCTGGTGCACTCGCGGTTCTCCACGAACACCTTCCCGAGCTGGCCGCTGGCCCACCCGTACCGGTTCGTCGCGCACAACGGCGAGATCAACACCGTGCAGGGGAACCGGAATTGGATGCGGGCGCGGGAGTCGCAGCTGGCCTCGGAGCTGTTCGGCGAGGGCGCCCTGGAGCGGATCTACCCGCTCAACACCCCGGGCGCCTCCGACTCGGCCACCTTCGACGAGGTGCTGGAACTGCTGCACCTCGGCGGGCGTTCGCTGCCGCACGCGGTGCTGATGATGGTGCCGGAGGCGTGGGAGAGCGCGGAGGCGAAGGAGTCGATGGACCCGGCCCGGCGCGCCTTCTACCAGTACCACTCCACGATGATGGAGCCCTGGGACGGGCCGGCCTGCGTCGCGTTCACCGACGGCACCCAGGTCGGCGCGGTGCTCGACCGCAACGGGCTGCGCCCGGGCCGCTACTGGGTCACCGACGACGGGCTCGTCGTCCTCGGCTCCGAGGTGGGCGTGCTCGACGTCGACCCGTCGAAGGTGGTGCGCAAGGGCCGCCTGCAGCCGGGCCGGATGTTCCTGGTGGACACGGCCGAGCACCGCATCATCGAGGACGACGAGATCAAGTCGCGGCTCGCCGCGGAGCACCCGTACCAGGAGTGGCTGCAGGCCGGGCTGATCGACCTGAGCGAGCTGCCCGAGCGGGAGCACGTCGTCCACACCCACGCCTCCGTCACCCGCCGCCAGCAGACCTTCGGCTACACCGAGGAGGAGCTGCGGGTGCTGCTCGCGCCGATGGCCAAGTCCGGTGCGGAGCCGATCGGTTCCATGGGTACGGACTCTCCGGTCGCCGCGCTCTCGGACCGACCGCGGCTGATCTTCGACTACTTCACACAGCTTTTCGCGCAGGTCACCAACCCGCCGCTGGACGCGATCCGGGAGGAGCTGGTCACGTCGCTGCATTCGTCGCTCGGCCCGCAGGGCAATCTGCTGGAGCCGACGGCGGCGTCCTGCCGCAGCGTGACCCTGCCGTTCCCGGTGATCGACAACGACGAGCTGGCCAAGCTGATCCACATCAACGCGGACGGCGACCTCCCCGGCTTCAAGTCCACGACGCTGTCCGGGCTTTACCGCGTGCACCGCGGCGAGCAGGGGCTGGCCGAGCGGCTGCGGGAGATCTGCGTCGAGGCGGACGCCGCCATCGAGTCCGGCGCCCGGCTGATCGTGCTCTCCGACCGGCACTCCGACGCCGAGCACGCGCCGATCCCTTCGCTGCTGCTGACCTCGGCCGTGCACCACCACCTGATCCGTACGAAGCAGCGCACCCAGGTGGGGCTGCTGGTCGAGGCCGGCGACGTGCGCGAGGTGCACCACGTCGCGCTGCTGATCGGCTACGGGGCGGCCGCGGTCAACCCGTACCTGGCCATGGAGTCGGTGGAGGACCTGGTGCGGGCCGGGACGTTCCTGCCGCCGGAGCTGCCCGCCGAGGACGCCATCCGGAATCTGATCAAGGCGCTCGGCAAGGGCGTGCTGAAGGTCATGTCGAAGATGGGCATCTCGACCGTGGCCTCCTACCGCGGTGCGCAGGTCTTCGAAGCGGTGGGCCTGGACGGGGAGTTCGTCGACGCGTACTTCGCCGGCACCACCACCAAGATCGGCGGCGCGGGTCTGGGCGTCGTCGCGAAGGAGGTCGCCGCCCGGCACGCCAAGGCGTACCCGGCCACGGGCATCGCGCCGGCCCACCGCGACCTGGACATCGGCGGCGAGTACCAGTGGCGGCGCGAGGGCGAGCCGCACCTGTTCGACCCGGAGACCGTGTTCCGGCTGCAGCACTCCACGCGGGCCCGCCGCTACGACATCTTCAAGCAGTACACGCACCGCATCGACGAGCAGTCGGAGCGGCTGATGACGCTGCGCGGGCTGTTCCGGCTGAAGGGCGAGCGGGAGCCGGTGCCGATCGAGGAGGTCGAGCCGGTCTCGGAGATCGTCAAGCGGTTCTCGACCGGCGCGATGAGCTACGGCTCCATCTCCCGCGAGGCGCACGAGACGCTGGCGATCGCCATGAACCGGCTGGGCGGCAAGTCCAACACCGGTGAGGGCGGCGAGGACTCGGAGCGGCTGCGCGACCCGGAGCGCCGTTCGGCGATCAAGCAGGTCGCCTCCGGCCGGTTCGGCGTCACCAGCGAGTACCTGGTACACGCCGACGACATCCAGATCAAGATGGCGCAGGGCGCCAAGCCCGGCGAGGGCGGCCAACTTCCGGGCCACAAGGTGTATCCGTGGATCGCCACCACCCGGCACTCCACTCCCGGCGTCGGTCTGATCTCGCCGCCGCCGCACCACGACATCTACTCGATCGAGGACCTGGCCCAGCTCATCCACGACCTGAAGAACGCCAACCCGGCGGCCCGTATCCACGTCAAGCTGGTCTCCGAGGTCGGCGTCGGCACGGTCGCCGCGGGCGTCTCCAAGGCGCACGCGGACGTGGTGCTGATCTCCGGGCACGACGGCGGTACGGGTGCTTCGCCGCTGACGTCGCTCAAGCACGCGGGCGGGCCCTGGGAGTTGGGGCTGGCCGAGACCCAGCAGACGCTGCTGCTCAACGGGCTGCGGGACCGCATCGTCGTGCAGACGGACGGGCAGTTGAAGACCGGCCGCGACGTGCTGGTCGCCGCGCTGCTGGGCGCCGAGGAGTTCGGGTTCGCGACGGCGCCGCTGGTGGTGTCCGGCTGTGTGATGATGCGCGTCTGCCATCTGGACACCTGCCCGGTCGGCATCGCGACGCAGAACCCGGTGCTGCGCGAGCGCTACGCCGGCAAGGCCGAATTCGTCGTGAACTTCTTCGAGTTCATCGCCGAGGAGGTCCGCGAGCTGCTGGCGGAGCTGGGCTTCCGCAGCCTGGAGGAGGCCATCGGGCACACCGAACTCCTCGACGTGTCCCGGGCGGTGGACCACTGGAAGGCCAGCGGCCTCGACCTGGCGCCGCTGCTGCACACGCCGGAGCTGCCGGAGGGCGCGGTCCGCCACCAGGCCGTCGGGCAGGACCACGGGCTCGCCAAGGCGCTCGACAACGAGCTGATCAAGCTGTCCTCGGACGCGCTGAACGCGGAGACCGCCGAGCAGGCCCAGCCCGTACGCGGCCGGCTCGCGATCCGCAACACCAACCGCACCGTGGGCACCATGCTCGGGCACGAGGTCACCAGGCGGTTCGGCGGCGGCGGGCTGCCGGACGACACCGTCGACCTGACCTTCACCGGGTCCGCCGGGCAGTCCTTCGGCGCGTTCGTGCCGCGCGGCGTCACGCTGCGCCTGGAGGGCGACGCCAACGACTATGTGGGCAAGGGGCTTTCGGGCGGCCGGCTGGTGCTGCGCCCGGAGCGCGGCGCCGACCATCTCGCCGAGTACTCGACGATCGCGGGCAACACCCTGGCCTACGGCGCGACCGGCGGCGAGGTCTTTCTGCGCGGCAGCGTCGGCGAGCGGTTCTGCGTACGCAACTCGGGGGCGACCGTGGTCTCCGAGGGCGTCGGCGACCACGGCTGCGAGTACATGACCGGCGGCACCGCGGTCGTACTCGGCGAGACCGGGCGCAACTTCGGCGCGGGCATGTCCGGCGGCGTCGCGTACGTGCTCGACCTGGACCCGGCGGACGTCAACGCCGGCCTGAAGGGCGCCGTCGAGGAGCTGGATCCGGGCGACGAGCGGTGGCTGCACGAGGTCGTGCGCCGGCACCGGGACGAGACCGGGTCCACCGTGGCCGCCGCGCTGCTCGCCAACTGGGACGCGGTGCCGGCGCGCTTCGCGAAGATCGTGCCGCCCGCCTACAAGGCCGTGCTGGCCGCCAAGGAGGCCGCCGAGCAGGCGGGACTGTCCGAGTCCGAGACCCACGAGAAGATGATGGAGGCGGCGACCGATGGCTGACCCCAAGGGTTTTCTGACCACCGGGCGCGAGGGCGCTCGGGCCCGGCCCGTCGAGGAGCGGGTGCGGGACTGGAACGAGGTCTACGTGCCGGGCTCGCTGCTGCCCATCGTCGGCAAGCAGGCCGGGCGGTGCATGGACTGCGGTATCCCGTTCTGCCACCAGGGCTGTCCGCTGGGCAATCTGATCCCCGAATGGAACGACTACGCGTACCGCGGGGACTGGGCCGCCGCGATCGAGCGGCTGCACGCGACGAACAACTTCCCCGAGTTCACGGGGCGGTTGTGCCCCGCGCCGTGCGAGTCGGCGTGCGTGCTGGGCATCAACCAGGACCCGGTGACCATCAAGAACGTCGAGGTGTCAATCATCGACAAGGCGTGGGAGCACGGCCACGTCACGCCGCAGCCTCCGGAGCGGCTGTCGGGCAAGACCGTCGCCGTCGTCGGCTCCGGGCCCGCGGGCCTCGCCGCCGCGCAGCAGCTGACGCGCGCCGGGCACACGGTCGCCGTCTACGAGCGTGCCGACCGCATCGGCGGGCTGCTGCGCTACGGCATCCCCGAGTTCAAGATGGAGAAGCGGCACATCAACCGCCGTATCGAGCAGATGCGGGCGGAGGGCACCAAGTTCCGTACCGAGACGGAGATCGGCCGGGACATCGACGCGCGGAAGCTGCGCAAGAAGTACGACGCGGTCGTCATCGCGGCCGGCGCCACCACGTCCCGCGATCTGCCGGTGCCCGGGCGGGAGTTGAACGGCGTGCACTTCGCGATGGAGTACCTGCCGCCGGCCAACAAGGTGCAGGAGGGCGACCTGACGGTCTCGCCGATCAGCGCCGAGGGCAAGCACGTCGTCGTCATCGGCGGCGGCGACACCGGCGCCGACTGCGTGGGCACCGCACACCGGCAGGGCGCCGCCTCCGTGACCCAGCTGGAGATCATGCCGAAGCCGGGCGAGGAGCGTCCGGCGCACCAGCCGTGGCCGACGTACCCGATGCTCTACAAGGTCACTTCCGCGCACGAGGAGGGCGGCGAGCGGATCTACTCGGTCAACACCACCCACTTCGAGGGCGACGAGGACGGGAACGTCCAGTGGCTGCACCTCGTCGAGGTGGACATGTCCGGCGGCCGCCCGGAGCCGAAGCCGGGTACGGAGCGCAGGATCCCGGCGCAGCTGGTCGCGCTCGCGATGGGCTTCACCGGCACCGACCAACGCAACGGTCTCGTCGAGCAGTTCGGGCTGGAGCTGGATGCGCGCGGCAACATCGCCCGGGACGCCGACTACGCGACCAACGTCGACGGCGTCTTCGTGGCCGGCGACGCGGGCCGCGGCCAGTCGCTGATCGTCTGGGCCATCGCCGAGGGACGTTCGGCGGCGAAGGGTGTGGACGCCTACCTCACGGGCACCAGTGCCCTGCCGGCGCCGATCGGCCCGACCGACCGCGCGATGGCGGTCTGACCGGCCGGCGTACGGAGGACCTCCGCGGCGCTCGCTCTCACCCCCGACCGAGAGCGGGCGCCGCGGTGCGTACGGTGCCGCACGGCCACGGCACGCGGCGGCGCAACACGCCGGTACGGGCGGCGAGTTGGCGATGAGCCGGAGGTGCGCCGGCGAAGGGGCCCGGCGGAGGGGCGGCGGCACCGGCGCTGTGGTGGCCCGCGGCGGGAGCCCGGCACGGAGGTCGTCCGTGCCGTGCTGGTCGGCGGGCGCCGGGGCGGCTTGTGGCCGGCGGCGTCGCCCGGCGGCGGTCGGCCGGGCGGGCCCCGCATCGTCAACGGCGGTGCGTGGGCGGCTCGTTGACCCCGGGACGTACGGCGGGGAACGGCGCGTACGTCGGAACCGGACGGGCGCGGGGCGGGGGAGCGGTGCTGAACGCGCCGGTGCGGGCGCGGAGTTGGCGGGCTGCGCCGGCTGCGGTGCGGCTCAGTCGATGCCGCGCCGGATGTGCGGCTCCGGGCCCTCGTCCTGCTCGACTCCGGCCAGCAGCCAGAGCGGAGCGGCGCCGCCCTCGCCCGTGCCGCCCGGCTCCGGAGTCCGCAGCTGGTGCCCGCCGCCGCCCGTCGCCCCGTCCCGCAGCGGGTCGGTACCCTCGGGGGGCGCCGGGGCTGTGCTGATGCTCATCAGGCGTCAACTCCCTCGAATTTCCTCGGTGTTCGGCTCGTGCGGCCGGACGACGCGGCAAGGCGTCACGAGCTGCGCACACCACAGGGACGCCCCCCGGCGGACCGACCGGCTCCCCCGATTCTCGCCCGTACGGGCGGCATACGCAGCTCGGATCGCGCGTCACGCGGCGGGCGCGGCTCGATCACTCCGCGAGTCTGGCCGGAAAGCCCCCGGTCGCGATCGGTCCCCACCGCTCCGGCACCAGCCGGATCAGGGACTTGCCCTGCTTGACCATCGCGGCCCGGTACTCGTCCCAGTCCGGGTGCTCGCCCGAGACGCTGCGGAAGTATTCGACCAGCGGCTCCACCGAGTCCGGCGGATCGACGACTTCGGCGGTTCCGTCGATCTGCACCCACGGGCCGTTCCACTCCTCGGACAGCACGAGGGCGCTCGCCCGCGGATCGCGGCGCAGGTTCACGGCCTTGGCGCGCTCCGGGTACGTCGAGACGACGAGCCTGCCCTCCCCGTCGACGCCGCAGGTGACGGGGGAGCCCTGCGGGGATCCGTCGGCGCGCCGGGTGAGGAGGACGGCGCGGTGCCGCGGCCGCAGAAAGTCGAGCAGACCGTCTTTGCCGACACGGGTGTTGGTGGCGATGGAGGGTGTCATGTGGCCGAACCTACACCGCGGCCGGGGCCCGTTACGGGGGCTGCACCGGCCCCGCCCCGTACCCGCGTCCAGCCCGTACCGGGCCGTCACGTGTCGCAGTCCAGCACCGCCGTGCACAGCGCGCAGCGGACCCGCACCCGGCCGCGTACCGGCACCCGGATCCGCTGCCCGCACACCGGGCACGGGAAGGAGACGCGCAGCGGGGAACCGGCGTGGAAGGCGTAACCGCCGTGCCCGGAGCGGCCGTTGCCGCCGGCGCCGGGTGCGCCGCCTGCGGGCGGACCGCCACCGAGAGGTGCGCCCGGTGCGGCCGCCGCGAGCCGGGACCGCGCGAGTCGGCGGTCGCGTGTGTAGCGCAGCCGTGCCGCGGGTCCGGAGCCGGCCAGCGGCGGCCGCCGCTCGTCCTCGCGCGCCTGCGCCCGCCCGCGGACGTACGCGTCGTACGCCTGCGGGCTGGTGAACCAGACGCTCGGGTCCTCCCCGAACCGGCCGGCCCGCTTGGCGAGTACGTAGCCGAACTCCTCGGGCGTGAGATAGCCCAACTTCTGCGAGGTCAGGGCGTCTTGCCGGAATGCGTCGAGCAGCAGCCAGCCGGCGCCGAGGTAGGTGGTGACGGTGTCGGTGAGGATCTCGTTGTCGCGGACGCCGGCGAAGGCGAGCCCGGCCCGGTGCAGATAGACGTGCGCCACCTCGTGCGCGAGGGCCGCGCCGACGTCCCGGCGGTGCGCGGCGAAGCGGGTGTTCAGCTCGACGAAGTACTCGGGGCCCGCGGCGAGTTCGACGTCGGCGGCGTCCTCCATGTCGTGGAAGGCCACGACCATGCGGGCGTCCGGCAGCCGGAAGTGGCGCACGAGGGCGCGTGCGACGCGCTGCGCGCCGAGATGCAGGTCTTCGCCGTCGGTGAAGGCCACATCGGCCGGGGCGACCGGGACCGCGTAGCCGCGCACGGTCTCCCAGGACAGCCGCCGGTACATCGCCGTGATCGCGGCCCGCACCGTCTCCAGGTGCGGGAAGCCGTGCTGGACGGGGTCGGGGGCGTGACCGCCCCGTGCCGCGGCCATGGGCCACACCCCCTCGCGGGACGAGCGCCGGTCCCTGCCACTGTAGGTCGCGGCTGCGCATAGGGTCGTCCCCGGCAAGTGATCTCCGCACCCACCGACTTGGACGGCACATGGCGACGACCGACAGCGACACCGACGGCACCGGACGGGCGGCCGGCACGGCGGACACCGGCGGCCGGGCCGGCGACGGCGACGGCGCGCCCCGCCCGGCCGGCGCTGTGCACGGCGTCGACGAGTCCGTACGAGCCGAACTGGGCGCCCTGCGCGACAGCATCGACAACATCGACGCGGCGGTGGTGCACATGCTCGCCGAGCGCTTCAAGTGCACCCAGCGCGTCGGACGCCTCAAGGCGGACCACGATCTTCCGCCCGCCGATCCGGAGCGGGAGGCCCGCCAGATCGCGCGGCTCCGTCAGCTCGCGGAGAGCGCGAAGCTCGACCCGGCGTTCGCGGAGAAGCTGCTGAACTTCATCATCGCCGAGGTGATCCGGCACCACGAGACGATGGCCCGCTCCTGACGCCGTACGCCGCCGGCGAGCCGCCCCGAGGTGCGAACTCCGCGCCGTACGCGGCTACTTGGGGGTGTCGTCCTCGCCGATGTGGTGGACGCGGACCAGGTTCGTCGCGCCGGGGATGCCGGGCGGCGAGCCCGCCGTGATCACCACCAGGTCGCCCTTCTCGCAGCGGCCCAGCTTCAGCAGCTGCTCGTCGACCTGCTCCACCATCTCGTCGGTGGTCTGCACCGTCGGCCCGAGCAGCGTCTCCACGCCCCAGGTCAGCGTGAGCTGCGCGTGCGTGTCCGTGTCCGGGGTGAAGGCGAGCAGCGGGATCGGCGAGCGGTAGCGCGAGAGCCGGCGCACCGTGTCTCCGGACTGGGTGAAGGCGACCAGGAACCGTGCGCCGAGGAAGTCGCCCATCTCGGCGGCGGCGCGTGCCACCGCCCCGCCCTGGGTGCGCGGCTTGGCGCGGTCGCTGAGCGGCGGCAGCCCCTTGGCGAGCACGTCCTCCTCGGCCGCGGCGACCACCCGGCTCATCGTCTTCACCGTCTGTACGGGGTACTTGCCGACGCTCGTCTCGCCGGAGAGCATCACCGCGTCCGTGCCGTCCAGCACGGCGTTGGCCACGTCGGAGACCTCGGCGCGGGTCGGGCGGGACGCGTCGATCATCGAGTCCAGCATCTGCGTCGCGACGATGACCGGCTTCGCGTTCCGCCGGCACAGCTTGATCGCCCGCTTCTGCACCAGCGGCACCGTCTCCAGCGGCATCTCCACACCGAGGTCGCCGCGCGCCACCATCACGCCGTCGAAGGCGTCCACGATCGACTCCAGCGCGGTGACCGCCTGCGGCTTCTCCAGCTTGGCGATGACGGGCACCTGCCGGCCCTCCTCCGCCATGATCCGGTGCACGTCCTTGACGTCGCTTCCGCTGCGGACGAAGGAGAGCGCCACGACGTCCGCGCCGGTGCGCAGCGCCCAGCGCAGATCGTCCTCGTCCTTGGTGGAGAGCGCGGGCACGGAGACGGCGACGCCGGGGAGGTTGAGGCCCTTGTGGTCGGAGACCATGCCGCCCTCGATGACCATCGTGCGGACGACCGGGCCGTCCACTCCGATGACCTCCAGCGCGACCCGGCCGTCGTCGACGAGGATCCGCTCGCCCGGCGAGACGTCGGCGGCCAGTCCGTCGTACGTGGTGCCGCAGCACTCGCGGTCCCCATCGCTCTCGGCCCGCTCGACGGAGATGGCGAACTCATCGCCGCGTTCAAGCAGTACGGGCCCCTCGCGGAACCGGCCGAGGCGGATCTTCGGGCCTTGAAGATCGGCGAGGATGCCGACGCTGCGGCCCGTCTCCTCGGCGGCCTTGCGCACCCGGTGGTAACGCTCCTCGTGCTCGGCGTGCGAACCATGGCTCATGTTGAGCCGGGCCACGTCCATGCCCGCCTCGACGAGCGCTTTGATCTGCTCGTACGAGTCGGTCGCGGGGCCCAGAGTGCTGACGATCTTTGCACGGCGCATGGGCCCGACCCTACGACTTACCCATGGGTAGAGAGCAGCCGTCGAAGGAGCCTTCAACAACCTTTACTTCCTTGGGTGTTGACAACCAATAAAGTGCGCAGCTTCTTGCTCTGATGAGCAACTTCCGCTGGACACCTGCACGGTGAGTGCTCCGGTGAGTACGCACCGTATCTCCTCGCTGTGGCGGCCGCGCGCCCTCACAGCGCCGGACGGCTCATCACGAAGCGGGCGTTGACATCCGCGCGCACCGTCTGCCGCTGCGGCTCCAGATCCAGCTCCGGGGGAGCGCCACCGCCGGGCGGCGGACCGCCGTACCCGCCGCGCAGCATGGCCGGCGCGGGACCGGACGGTGCGCTGTTCTCCGCGCCCAGATCGGCCAGTTCGACCAGCGCCACCAGCTCGGCGCCCAGCGCGCCCGCGTACTCGCGCGCCCGCGTCACCGCCTCCCGTACGGCCTGCCGGCGCGCTTCGCCGTGCGCCGGCGAGTCCGTGCGCAGCGCCCACCAGGGCCCGTCGACGCGGGTCAGCTCCAGCTCCGCGAGCCGCGTCGTCAGCTCCCCGAGCGCGGTGAAGTCCGAGACGGTGGCGGTGATGTGGACCCGCCCGTGGTACATGTGCACGCGCTCCTTGCGGCCCTTCTCGGCCAGCTCCGGAGTGACCGAGAACGAGCCCGTGGCCTGCTTCTCCACCGCCTCCCCGTACTCCTTCAGCAGCTCCAGCACGTCGCTGTTGCGCGCGGTCAGGGCCTCCAGCGCGGCCCGCCGCCCGGTGCCGCGCGAGGTCACCGTGATACCGATACGGGCGATCTCCGGGTCGAACTCCAAGCTGGCCTCGCCGCGTACGGCCACGCGGGGAGCGTCGGGCGTGCCGTAGGGCAGGGGCAGGTCCGGGTGTGCGGGCGGGCCGTGCACGGCGCCCGGCTCGGATGTCGTGGTCATCCGCCAACTCTGGCAGACGCGCGGTCCGTTGCGGCAGGTACGGTCAACGGCCGCCCGCGGCCGGGGAGTCGGCGGTACGGGCGCGGGCGCGCGGCGCGGCGTGCGCCCCGGTGCGCGGTGCGCGCAGCCCGAACGTGGTGAACGCAGTCCGCTCCGGAAGCCGGTAACGCTCCACGCCCGCCACGGAGTTGACGATCACCGCGGCCCGGTGTGCGGCCAGCCCCAGGTCGGGGGCGCCGACGCCGTGCGTATGCCGCTCCGCGTTCTGCACGAACACGCTGCCGGACACGGCCGGATCCAGCTCCAGGCGGTAGTCCTCGGTGATCCGCGGCCGGCCCGAAGCGTCCCGGCGCAGATACGGGGCGAGCGGGGCCAGCAGCGTCTCCAGCGGCCGCTCGCGGTAGCCCGTCGCCAGCACCACCGCGTCCGTGACCAGCCGCGCCCGCTCGCCCTGTTCGGGGTGGTCGAGGTCCAACTCCAGCCGCCCGCCGGGCAGTCGGCGCACCGCACGTACCCGCACTCCCGGCGTCAGCGTCGCGTCCGGCCAGCCGCCGCCCAGCGTGCGGTGGTACAGCTCGTCGTGGATGTCGGCGAGCGTGCCGTGGTCGATCGCCTTGTGCAGCTGCCACTGGCGCGGCACCAGCCGGTCCCTGGTCTCCTCCGGCAGCGCGTGGAAGTAGCGGGTGTAGTCGGGGGTGAAGTGCTCCAGGCCCAGCTTGCTGTACTCCATGGGCGCGAAGGCCGCGGCGCGGGTCAGCCAGTGCAGCCCTTCCCGGCCGGCCCTGCGGCGCCGCAGCAGATCGAGGAAGACCTCCGCCCCGGACTGGCCGGAGCCGACGACGGTGACCCGGTCCGCGGCCGAGAGCCGTTCCCGGTGGTCGAGATAGCGGGAGGAGTGGATCAGTGGTGCGCCGCCGTCGCCGGGCTCTTCGCCGTCCGTGCCGTCCGTGCCTGCTGTGCCGTCCGTACCTGCTGTGCCCTCCGTGCCGGCTGTGCCGTCGACGAGGGGGCGCAGCGCGTCCGGTACGTGCGGTTCGCTGCCGACGCCGAGCACCAGATGGCGCGCGTACGAGTGGCCCGCTGCCGCCGCCGTACCGTCGGCGGCGAGCCGGGTGAAGTCCACCCGGAACAGCCCGCGTTGGCCGCACCAGCGCACCGCGTCGACCCGGTGCCCGAACCGCGGTCCCGTGCCGGGCGGCCCGAAGTGCCCTGCGTCGGCGGCCAGTTGCTCGCTGACCCAGCGGCAGTACGCGTCGTACTCGGCGCGCTCGATGTGGAAGCGCTCCGCGAAGTAGAACGGGAACAGCCGGTCGTGGGCCTTGAGATAGCTCAGGAACGACCACGGGCTCGCCGGGTCGGCGAGCGTCACCAGGTCGGCGAGGAACGGGACTTGGAGCGTCGCGCCCTCGATCAGCAGCCCCGGGTGCCAGTGGAACGCGGCACGCTGCTCGTAGCAGGCCGTGCGCAGTCCGCCGGCGCCGTGCGCGAGCGCGGCGAGCGAGAGGTTACAGGGGCCGAGTCCGACGCCCGCCAGATCGAGGGGCTGCTCGGGGGTGGGGCCGGGGGAGCGGCCCGGGCACGGCTCGCGGCCTGCGGCGGCCGCGGGGACCCGGGAGCGGCGCTGCTCGGCGTCGGCGGTCACGGGCGGCCGCTCCTCTCCGCGGACGGGGCTGTCCCGGTGCCGGTGAGAGGGCGGGCGCCGGTGTCCGCTTCCACGGCGTCCGCCGCTTCCCGTACGAGCTTCAACAGCCCTGCGAGATCGGCGGGTTGGGCGTACGGATTGAGCAGCGTCGCCTTCAGCCAGAGCTTGGCTCTGCCGCCAGCGTCGCCGGCGTCGGGGTCCGCCCCGGGGGCCGCCGGTGCCCGTGCCGCTTCCGGTGCGGCGCGGCCCAGCACCGCGCTGCCCTCCGACAGCAGCCGGCGGCGTACGGCGGCGACCGTCGCGTCGTCCGCACCGGACGGGCGGAACAGCACCGTCGTCAGCGGCGGCGGCGCGTACAGCTCGAACCGCGGGTCGGCGGCGACGAGTTCGGCCAGCCGGAGCGCCGCGTCCCTGGTGCGGTCGACCAGCGCACCCAGCCCCGACCGGCCCAGCGCGCGCAGCGTCACCGCCACCTTGAACACGTCGGGGCGGCGCGTCGTCCGCAGCGACCGCCACAGCAGGTCGGGCAGCCCGGCCTCGGTGTCGTCCTCGGCGTTGAGATAGTCGGCGCGGTGCCCGAGCGGGTCCAGAGCGGACCGGTCGGGCACCACGAACAGGCCGGCGGCGACCGGCTGCCAGCCCAGCTTGTGCAGGTCGACGGCCACGCTGTCCGCCCGCTCCAGGCCCGCCAGCAGCGGACGCAGCCGGTCGCTGAACAGCAACGGGCCGCCGTACGCGGCGTCCACGTGCAGCCGGGAGCCGAACTCCCGCGCCACATCGGCCAGTTCGGGCAGCGGATCGACGGCGCCGGTGTCGGTGGTGCCGGCGGTCGCGACGACCAGCGCGGGGCCGCGGGAGGCCGCCGCCAGCGGAGCGAGCGATTCGCGCAGCGCCCCGGGGGCGAGGACGCCGCGCGGTGTCGGCACCACCAGCGGCTCCGGCAGGCCCAGCAGCCATGCCGAACGGCGCACGCTGTGGTGGGAGTTGGCGCCGCACACGATACGGACGCCGGTGCCGTACCGCTCCCGGGCCAGCAGCGCGGCCAGCTGGTTCGCCTCGGTGCCGCCGGTGGTCACCACGGCCTCCGGGACCTGGACCGGTCCGTCCGCTCCGTCCGTGCCGTCCGCTCCGTCTGTGCCGGCCGCGGCGTCCGTGCCGTCCACGGCGTCCGCTCTCTCCTCGCCGCCCGAGCCGTCGCCACCGCCCCGTGCGCCGTAGACCAGCGCGGCCAGCGCGCGACACGTCCAGCTCTCCAACTCCGAGGCGGCGGGCGCCTGATCCCAGGAGTCCAGCGAGGGGTTGAGGGCGCCCGCGGCCAGTTCGGCGGCGGCGGCGACCGCCAGCGGCGGACAGTGCAGATGGGCCGCACACAGCGGATCGGCCGGATCCGCCGCGCCTTCGGCCAGCAGCCCGGCCAGCGAGCGCAGCGCCTCCCCGGAACCCGCGCCGTGCTCCGGCACTTCCGGCGTCGGGGCGCCGCCCATCGCGGCGCGCACCAGCTCCGCGACCCGCGCCGGCCCTCCGGCAGGCAGCGGACCACAGCGCCGCACCGCGCCCTCCGCGAGCGCGTCCAGCACCACGGAGGTCAACGGCCGCAGCGCGGCGGCCCCTTGGGCGCCGCCGGCGAGGAGCCGGCCGTCGCCGGCACCAGGCGCCGCGGTCGGCTCCTCGCCGTCGACCGCGCCGGCGGTCTCGGAGTACGCGGGCATGAGAGGGCACTCTCTCGTTCGGTCGGGGATCGCTGAGGCCGCCCTAACCTATGGGCGCACCGCCGCCGCGCCGTCCGATCCCGGCACCGTTTCGCCCGAAGGTGGGACGAGAAGCGGGAGTTGGGAGCGGGGCTGAGACAGTGCGAGGCCCGCGGACCGTCGGCTCGCCCGGATGCCCGGCCCGGGTGCTCAGCCCGGATACTCAGCCCGGATACGAGGTGACCGTCGAGACGTTGCTGCCCGAATCGGCCGCGTCCCCGGTGTCGTTGACGACGTGCGCGATAGTTCCCGCGCCGCCCAGTGAGACCGTCGTCAGGTGGTGGAAGCGCACGCCGTCGGCCCGCGGAACCTCGAAGGCGCGGTCGGCGACGACGGACTTGTCCGCGGTGAAGTTGCAGTAGCTGCCCAGCCCCCACGCCTCGTGGTCCTGCACCGCGTCGGCGACCTTGTAGGCGGCGTAGCCCTTGGTGTCGCCGTGCTTCCAGGCGTCCTGGTTCGGCGGGTCGTACGGCATCTCGTTCTGGAAGAAGTAGGTGCGGCCCCGCTCGCCGTTCCACACCACCTGGTACTTCTGGTAGTGCTCCGCGAACAGCCCGTACGCGGTCACGTCCGCGCCGTTCACCTCCAGTCCGGTGCTCGCCGGGTTGGTGTCCCAGCCGACGCCGTCGCCGTGGTCCGCTCGCCACAGCCACAGATGGTCGGCGATGACGTGCGAACTGTTGACGACGAGGCTCTTCTCCGCCTTCGCGGCGCCCGTGCCGCCGATGCGTACGAACACGTCGTGCAGCGACGTCGGATCGTCCGCGTGGTCGCCGTCCGCGCCCTCGGGGCCGACCTCGATCAACACCGGCGACGTCTGCTCGCCCGCGTCGACCAGGACGCCCGCGACCTTGACCCCGTCCACGTCGGCCACCGTCAGCGCCGCATTGCCCGCGGTCGGCACCAGCGTGGCCAGCCCCAGCCCGAGCACCACCGTGTTCGCCTCGGTGACCGCGAGCGCCTTGTCCAGCTTGTACACGCCGGGCGGCAGCAGCAGGTGTTTGCCCTTCTTCAGCGCGGAGTTGAGGTCGTCGGCCGACTCGTCGGTCTTCGCGATGTGGAAGTCGCCGAGCGCCAGGGAGTCGCCCTTCGGGGCGCCGCCGGACCAGCTCGCGCCGCTCGACTTCTGCTGCAGAGCCGGCACGAACACCTTGAAACCGCCCGAGCCGTCCACGTACAGAAACGGCTTCTCGCGCGAGCGCGGCGCCGAATCGACCGTCGTGTAGGGCGGTTTGGGAAAGCTGTCGCCGGGAGCGTTCTGCACGCCCACGAAGACCATGTTCCAGTTCGCGCCGTCCCAGCCGCCGAACTCGGCGTTCCGCGACAGCCACTGCTGCTGCGAGCCCGAGCGTACGGTGCCGTCCACGACCGTGTCCGAGATCCAGCCGCCGCTGGACCAGCCGCCGTCGTCCAGCGCCAGATCGCCCTTCACGTGCATCCGGCGGTACGGCGCCGCCTGCGAGACCGCCCACCGGTCCGCGCCCCCGGACTTCGGCGTGACCTCGATGCCCTCGGCCGAACGCCAGAAGTTCTGGGTGGCGTTGCCGTCGTCCCAGTCCGCCTCCGCGTGCACCGCACCCGAGACCTTCACTTCCCCGGGCGTCGCGCCCAGCCCGGCGACCTGCGTGAAGAAGCCGACGTTCACGTCCACTTCGTACGAGCCCGGCTTGAACAGGAAGGCGTGCCGGCCGCTTTCGAACTGGGCCTTCTCCTGCTTCTTGAAAACCTCGTCGACCTTCGACTGGATGTCCTGCGCCGGCGTGTCCGGACCGAAGACCGAGACGTTCGGACCGAAATCCGGATCGGCGGCCGTGCGCGCCGAACCTCCGGGCGAGGCCGAGACGAGCCGCGGAACGGCCGTCGCGCCCAGACCGCCGAGACCGGCCGCGGCGAGACCGGTCAGCACCGACCGCCGGCGTAGCAGGGCCCGTCGGCCGGTGCGCGACTCGTGGGGGTGCGCCATGGTGTCCAACTCCTTGAGGATGTCAGGCGATGCCAGGACGTTAGGACTGGACCAACACCGCGTCAATCTTGAAGACATGAAGAACTCGCCGCCGCCGTACGGCAGTTGGCGTTGACACCCCCAACGGGCGGGGCCCGGTCGGTACCGCGCAGAAGGTCCGCCAGGGCGTTCCCCGCGGGCCCGGCCCGCGCCCGCCGCACCGGCCCCTACGGCACACGCCGGCCGCTCACGCCGACCCGCGCACCGCCAGCGCCCGCCTCAAGTCGTCCAGATGATCGGCCAGTTGGCGCCGCAGCGCCGCCGGCACCACACCGTCCGCGCCGCGCAGACACTCCTCACCCCGGCGCAGCACCTCCGCCGAGACCACCGTGTGCGGAAAGCCGTACCGGCCCACGATCGCCGCAACCGCCGGGCCGCGCCGTTCCGCCAGCGCCACCGCCTCCTCGAAGAAGCGCCCCGCGTACTCCGCCAACAGCCCGCCCTGCTCCGGCTGCCAGAAACCCTGCGCCGTCGCCGTCAGTACGTGGTTCGACAGCGCCGCCGACTCCGGCACATCCCCGAACATCGCCTCCCACGCCGCCGCCTTGCCCGCCGCATCCGGCAGCGCCGCCCGGCACCGGGCAGCACCCTCCTCGCCCGCCGCACTCGGATCCGCGGCCAGCGCCGCATCGATCTCCGCACCCCCGACCGCACCCAGCACCGACAGCCGCAACAGCAGCCGCCACCTCAACTCCGCATCCAGCACCGGCCCTTCCGGCACCTTGCCCGCAGCCCACCAGCCCTGCAGCTCGTCCGGCTCCAGCGCGCAGTCGATCAACTGCCGCACCGCCGTCAGCCGCAGCCCCGCCCGATCGACACCCGCACCCGAGCCGCCGGACGAAACCGAGCCGGCGCCCGCACCCGAGCCGCCGGACGCACCCTCAGCGCCCCCGTCCCACCGCGCCCGCCACAGCAACTCCCGGCACGCACCCGCCAACAGCTCCAGCGCCTCCGTACGCCGCACCGCCGGCAGAAACCGGTCCGCCACCTGACGGCGCGCGAACGTCAGCACATCCCCCGCCACCGACGTCTCCACCTCCGCCGCCGCATGCGCGCGCACCACCTCCAGACAGGCCCACGGCGCCAGTTCACCGTCCCGCACCATCTCCCGCACCGCGTTCCACACCACCGCACGCGACAACGCATCCGGCAGACCCGACAGCGCCGCACACACCGTCCGCCACGACACCTCGTCCAACCGCACCTTCGCGTACGTCAGATCACCGTCGTTCGCCAACAGCAGATCCGGCACCGGACCCGCCGAAGACACCGCCGACTCCCGCTCGTCCGCGGCCAGTTCCAACTCCAGCCGCTCCCGCAGCACCAGCGCACGCCCGCCACCGGCCGCGCCGCCCTCCGCACGCTCCCCGGCCAGGTCGTACACGCCCACCGCCAGCCGATGCGGACGGCACCCCTCGTGCCGCACCGACACCGACCACCCGCCGCCCGACCCCACCGCGGCGCACGGCCGCACCGTGTCCACACCCGTCGTACGCAACCAGCGCTCGGCCCAGCCGTGCACATCCCGCTCCGACACCGCCGCCAGCGAATCCAGAAAATCCGCCAGCGACGCATTACCGAAACGATGCCGCGCGAAATGCTCGTTGATCCCCGCGAAAAACGCCTCCGCCCCCAGCCATGCCACGAGTTGACGCAGCGCCGACGCCCCCTTCGCATACGAAATACCGTCGAAGTTCAACCGCGCCGCCGCCGTGTCCGGCACCTCCTCCGAAGCCGGCGCCACCGGATGCGTCGAACCACGCTGATCCGCCGCATAACCCCACGCCTTACGCGCACCGGCGAAATCCGTCCACGTCCCCGTGAACCGCGTCGCCTCCGCCAGCGTCTGATACCCCATGTACTCCGCGAACGACTCGTTCAACCAGATGTCGTCCCACCACCGCAGCGTCACCAGATCCCCGAACCACATATGCGCCATCTCGTGCGCGATCACCATGCCGCGGGTCTGCCGCTCCGTCTCCGTCACCGCCGCCCGGAACACGAACTCGTCCCGGAACGTGACCAATCCGGGATTCTCCATCGCCCCCGCATTGAACTCCGGCACAAAAGCCTGATCGTACGAGTCGAACGGATACCGCTCCCGAAAAACCTCGTGATAGCGGTCGAAACACCGGAACGAGACCTCGAAAAGCTCCTCCGCCTCCGCATCCAGAAACTCCGCCAACGACCGCCGCACATGCAGCCCGAACGGCAACCCCGCATGCTCCGCCCACACCGAGTGATACGGACCCGCCACCACCGCCAACAGATACGTACTGATCGGCGGCGTCCGCGCACACTCCCAGCGGCCCGCACCGACCCGGCGCGCCACCCCGTTCCCCAGCACCGTCCAATCCTCCGGCGCAGACACCGACACCTCGAACTCCGCCTTCAGATCCGGCTGATCGAAACACGCGTACACCAGCGGCGCATCCGCCATACAACACTGCGTGTACACATAACTGCGCCCGTCCGCCGGATCCGTGAACCGGTGCATCCCCTCACCGACCCGCGAATACGGCATATCCGCCACCACCCGCAACTCGTGCCGCCCCGCCGCCATACCGCGCAGCGCCAGCCGCCCCTCCGCAAACGCCTCCGGCGGCAGCCGCACACCGTCCAACTCCGCACACGCCAACGCCGCCGGACGCAGCTGCGCAAACGTATCCACCAGACCGCCGGAACCCGCAGCCTTTTCTCCCGGGCCGCCCTCCGTACGTGCCGTTCCCTCCGCACCCGCGTATCGCTCCGCACCACGCGTATCCGTCGCCGCGTCACCACGCACCGTGAAACGCACGACCGTCGTCGACCCGAACACCTCCTCGCCACGCGTCAGGTCGAGATCGACCACATAACGCTCCACATCCAGCAGTTGGGCCCGCTCCAGCGCCTCCGCGCGCGTCAGTTCCGGCATGCGCGTATGGTGCCCACAACGCCTCGACAACGCACACCGGGCAGACCACCCGGAACACCGCGCACACCCTGCCGCGGATCACACAGCGATCACGAGGCCGTTCGGAACCAGTCACCGATCAGCAGCAGTTGCCCACCACCCACCAGCACGGTGCAGGCTGGTCACTTCGGGCTGCCGCCCGTCAGCACAAAGGCAACCGACCCGTCCCGAAAGACCCCCTCACATGCCCCGTAAAAACGTCACCGCCGACCGCTCTTCGCTCGGCCACCGGATCCGCTACGCACTGCGCAACCCCCAGCGCGTGCCGCGCTATCTGGCCCGCGCCGGCCGCGACAAATGGCTGCGCTTCCGCTCCCCGGACCACGTCAGCTACTACCGCGCCGTGATGAAGTCGGACACCGCGAACAACCCGGAAGCAGCCGTGGGCAGCCAGACCCACGACCGCTGGCTGGCCCTCGGCGCCATGCAGTTCGACTACCTCACCGAGCACGGATTCAAGCCGGAACACCGAATGCTGGAAATCGGCTGCGGCAACCTGCGAGCCGGCTGGCGCTTCATCGAATACCTCGAACCAGGGCACTACTACGGCATCGACATCTCGCCCGACATCCTCTTCGCCGCACAGAAGACCATCGTCGACCGCGAACTCCAGGAAAAACGCCCGACATTGACCCCGGTACGCGACCTCACCTTCTCGTTCCTGCCGGACGCCTCCTTCGACGTCGTGCACGCGCACAGCGTCTTCTCGCACTCGCCGCTGTCCGTCATAGAAGAGTGCTTCGCCCACGTAGGCAGGGTGCTGGCACCGGGCGGCTGGTTCGACTTCACCTTCGACCGCACCGAAGGCGAAGAACACCACGTGCTGCACGAGGACTTCTACTACCGCACCGAGACCCTCATAGCACTGGCCGAGAAATACGGCCTGTCGGCCCGCTTCATGAACGACTGGGAGAAGCGCCCGCACGGCCAGTCCAAAATCCGCATCACGCACGGCGATTCACCCTCGGAGTGACCCAACGAGCCGTAGGAGCTCAGTACTTCGGCCCGACGTGCGTATCCATCAGCGCGACGGACGCGCGTCGGGCCACTGAGATGTGGTACGGGATCCTGCCGCGCCGATTCACGCTCCATTCGACGGAGACTGCGTCGAGGGCGCGGGTGTACAGGCGCAGAATGTCCTGTGACTTGTTGGTGAACAGATAGCGAGGGTACTCGTAGCGTTTCAGCTGACCGCCGACTTTTCTGACGGTCCAGTTCGTTACCCGGGTCCCGTCCGAGTGGATCAATCCGCGGATGAACTCCCAGGGATGTGCGTCTACAACGGTTTGTTGCCATGGCGCCAACGAGATCGGACGTTCGTGTTTCGGCCCGCTGCCGTGCTGCGGGAAGAAGCAAGTCCAGTGCCTGCTGTAGGACTTGACCTCGGTGCAACCGACCTTGAGATGCCGGCCTGTACGGGCCTCCGGCATGATCTGACCCATAACCGACTCGGCTGCGTCGATCAGACCGGGCCACGTATGGCCGCAGTAGATCGACAGATGGTGCTGCCTCGGCTTGGAAACAATGTGCCCGTCGCCGAGATAGAGGCCGAGAAGGTATGCGTACGCCGCTCCGTCGAACGCCAGGCCAAGGCAGCGTGCGCAGCCCTTGGAAGGTGCGGAGGTGGGTCCGTGCAGACGGCGGTGCTCGTGCAGCCACCAGGCCACGGTTCCGCGCGGAACGCCGAGTTCTTCTGCGACCTCCCCGTAGCTGGCTCCCGCTTGTAAGAGCGTGAGAGCCCTGCTCCGGACTCGGGGATTGTGATGTCGCATGCCGTGAGCGTGGCACAGCGCTCACATCGGTGGGAGGTCTCAACGAGTCACCCATAGCGGTGACTTGAGTGCCGGGTGCGGGATTCGAACCCGCATGTCCTCTCGGACAGACGCTTTTGAGGCGTCCGTGTATGCCGTTCCACCAACCCGGCCGGTGACCTCCCAGAGTGTACCGGGTAACCCCCGCCGCGGCGTAGTCGGTACGCTCGTCCTCCCACCTGTGCGGAAACGAGGAGCCCAGTGAGCACCGCGGACATCCCCGAACCCAATCCCGCCGACGACCGCGCCGAGGACCGTGCCGACGACCGCGCCGAGGACGAAGCGCCCGGTGCCGACACGAGCGCGCACGTGCCCCCGCAGACCACCAGGATCGTGATCGCCGAGGACGAGGCGCTGATCCGGATGGAT
>Ga0164243_10002340_pt1 | contig 31467 bp, 24 predicted proteins | sample OricompcompostOP_FD_108781 | JGI IMG/M metagenome (GOLD analysis project Ga0164243, IMG submission 108781) | Organic Plus compost microbial communities from Emeryville, California, USA - Original compost - Organic plus compost (OP) | ecosystem: Engineered > Solid waste > Mixed feedstock >... | reverse complement strand
GTCTCGAAAAAGGACGGCATGCCGTTCGGATCGAAGCCGGAGCGGGCCAGCAGGCCCAGACCGACGCGGTCGGCTTCGGATTCGTTGGCGCGAGTGAAGCTGATCTGCTGTTGGATCGCGAGGCTCTGCGCCGCCGCGACACCGGCCATGGCGGCGTCGCCGCCGCCCGCCGCCGCGCCGACCAGAATCGCCGCAAGCATGGCGGCCGTGGACACGAGGCTCGAACGACTCTGCGCAGCGATGCTGCGGGCAATGTGTCGCTGCGTGACGTGTGCAATTTCGTGGGCCAGCACGCCGGCCAGCTCGCTCTCGGTCTGGGTCTTCAACAGCAGCCCGGTGTTCACGCCGATGAACCCGCCCGGCAACGCGAAGGCGTTGATGGAGTTGTCGCGGACCATGAAGAAGTTGAAGCGCTGCGCACCGTCGTGCGCCTGGCTGGAGAGCTTGTAGCCGAGCGAGCGGATGTACTCGGTGACCTCCGGATCCTCCAGGATCTGGTCCTGGTCGCGCAGCCCGCGGACGATCATGCGCCCGATCTGGTACTCGTCCTCCAGGGTCAGCATGGCCTGCGCCGGGCTGCCGATGTCGGGCAAATCCTCCGGATCGGCACGACTGACGCCCCCGACCATGACCAGGGACGCCACGGTGGCGCACAGCAAAGCCTTGATTAGCGAGAAGGAGGGGATTTTCACAGGCAGCAGTGTGGTGCGGGCTGGGAAGGCTGTAAAGCGTCACTACTTCGACCTCGACCGCCGCTGTACGTTCATCGCCGACGCAAAACTCGCGACACGTCAGGGGCTTGGAGGGAGTTCCGGCACGCACAGGGCGATATTCGCCGGCCGCGGCCGGAACGGATTCCGAGGCCGCGGGAGTGTGTGAAGGCAGCGTATCGAGCCCCGCACCAGCGCTCCTCTCAGATAGCATTCCTGACGAAACCTGCTATCATTCGCGCCCCCGTGAGCCCGCACAGGACTCGGTCTTCTCTAGTAAGCCGATGATCTTGTTGTAGAATTCGTTCTCGGCGCGGAGAGGTACCGAAGCGGTCACAACGGCACCGATTCGAAATCGGTTGAGGGCATTACGTCCCTACGAGGGTTCGAATCCCTCCCTCTCCGCCACCTTCCGCCGAACTCGTCTTGCTCAATTCTGAGTGAAGCTCGGCGGAATTCCATACAGCGTGGCCACTTACGACGCCGAAGTTGCCCGGCATTGCTAGGTTCGGCGGAGACTTGTTCCCCCATCTCGTCCACCATCCGGCACTTTCAAGTTTACGAAGTTGAATTCCGGCATCGATTAGTTTCAGCATGCATGCTCTACACGAGGAGCGGGCTGAGCCAGGCGGTGGCTCCCCGCCCACTTGGCGAGCCCTTTCAATCAGTCTTGTCGTGGAAGGCTGAGTTGAAGGCGCGGAGCGAAAGACCGCGTGGGCTCAACGAAGTGGGCCATCCTTGGTGGGTCTTTCAATGATCAGCACGATCCCGCAGGCCGACTACACCGCCGGCGCAACTTCCGTCCGGTATAGCTCCAAGTCATAAAGAAGAACTGCCACGGATCGAAGGTCTGCGCGGCTGGATAGCCATACAATCCAAAATTACAGCTCGGGTTTGACTTGGAAGGAGCGATGCATGCATTGAAAGGCCCGTGAGTTGATTCATGTGCTCCTCTTGCTGGTCCTTTTTACTCTGAGGCGAACTCACAACATATCTCTTGGATCATCAGTTCAACAGCGGTGTTCAGCGAGCGGATCTCGCCCTCGGTGAGGCCTTCTCCATAGGCATCCGAAAAATCAGTGTGTAGCTCCTGGGCAAGGTCGATTGCCAAGAGTGTATGCATGGAATATATCCTGCGAGCCGGCCGGCCGGTCGGCGGATCCAGCGGTCGACCCTCCGCATACAGACTGACGCCAGCTTGCTGCGTTGCTGAAATCTGCACGATTCACGAATGGATTTTCTATGTCATCTGTCGTAACTGCTGCGCCCGGGGGATGACTCAAGCAGGTGAGGCGCTGCGGCGCTGCGGCGCGATCTACCGGTCACCACGGACAACACGAAGAGTGGTGTGACGAGGTGTCGACCCAGGGAGGACGAATGCGTTCGATAGCGTGCATCGAAGCTGTTCAGTCTCAAATCACCCGGATGAGTCTTCGAGCTCGCGGTGCGTCTCACCCCGACTTGTACTACAAGGGCGTGCATGGAGCGCGAGCAACGCAAGACCGCGGAGGTGAATCGCCAACGTACCGTACACATCGTGGTCCGGGGCGAGTTCGGGCCGAGACTTGCGTCGACACTGCCGGAATGCGAGATCACGTCCGCGGCGGGGGAAACGCACATGAGATTACGTGTCCGCGACGATGCAGAGCTGTTCGGCGTGCTCGAACGTCTGCGCGATCTCGGCGCGGAACTAGTGAGCCTTTCGACGTCCACGTAAAGTTCATGGAGGCGCGGCGCGCCCGCCGCTGGGCTTCGTGAACTCGGCAGTTTCACAGACGAACCCGCGCGACGGCGCGTCTCAGGACGCAAAACTCAGACGCGTTCTTGCTAGCAAGCTTTCGGCGCCGCGTGTACGCCCAGGAATCATCGATCGTCCGCTGCTCACGGAATTTCTCATTTCTGCCGCTTGCGCGCCAATCGTCCTGGTGTCAGCACCTGCAGGGTATGGGAAGACGACTCTGCTGGCGCTCTGGTGCGAGTGCGATCAACGGCCGTTCGCTTGGGTGTCGCTCGAAGGCACGGACAACGATCCTGTCTCGCTCGTCACAAGCATTGTTGCTGCACTCCGTAGCGTCCTGAATCTGGATGCCATCATCAACGACGCACTGAACGTTCCTGAGCCGCCACTCGAAGACGTCGTCTTACCGTCGTTGGTCGATGCGTGCACCCGATGTCAGCAACAATTCACGTTGGTCCTCGACGACCTCCACACGGTGACGGATCGACGATGTCACGCCGTTATTCGATATCTCGCTGACCGTTTACCGCCCGGGTGCCAGCTGGCACTTGCTACCAGAACGGACCCGCTACTGCCGCTCGCGAGCTGGAGGGCACACGGAAGGCTCACGGAATTCCGTGCAGCGGAGCTGTCGCTCGATGTTGATGAGACACGTGCGATGCTTGCCGCAGCCGGCGTTCGGCTCAAGGATGAATTGGTTGCTCAACTGGTACAGCGTACAGAAGGTTGGCCTGCTGCACTGTATCTCGCTGCTCTCTCGCTACGTGACCGTGCAGAACCGGAAAACTTCGTCGAGCGTTTCGCCGGCGCGAGCAGACACGTCGCGGACTTCCTGAGCGAGGACGTTCTGGATCGACAGTCCGACGTTCTCGTCGATTTCATGCTGCATACGTGTGTGCTGGAGGAGCTGAGTGCGCCCTTATGCGACGCCGTGAGTGGCGGTGCGGATGCGGCTACTCATCTGCGGGAGCTGGAGCGTAGCAATCTGTTTGTCGTGCCGCTCGACCAGGAGCGTTCGACTTATCGCTATCACCACCTCTTCGCTCAGTATCTCCGCGCAGAGCTAGCTCATCGTATGTCCAACATGATGCCGGAACTGCACGGGCGCGCTTCGCGGTGGTATCGCGAGCAAAGGATCATTGGCAGAGCGGTGGCACACGCCCAAGCCGCTGGTGACGTGAAGGATGCCGCCAATCTCGTCGCGGCCGAGTGGCTTCCGATGGTGGAGAGCGGGAAGGTGGAAACGGTGCGCGCTTGGATCGCCGGCTTCGACGACAGGACGATCGAGAATCACGCGCCGCTTGCCATTGCCACAGCATGGGTCGCGGCGCTTGCCGGCGATCGAGAGCGCGCGCTCCAATATGCAGAGATGGCGCAACGAGGAAGCTGGAACGGGCCGATGCCCGATGGCACCGTATCTCTCCAGTCGGCACTTGCCATCATGTCCAGCGCGTTCGGCCTGCGCGGTGTTTCTGGGATGCGCGAGGCGGCTAAGCGAGCAGTCGATCTCGAATCGCGCGCGAATGGATGGCGAGCGTTGGCGCTAATGCTACTAGGTGTCGCTCAGACGCTGGAAGGAGAGGTTGAATCCGCGCGCAAGTCGCTCGAGGAGGCCGCGCATCTGAGTCGAGGCGAAACGGCGACTGGAACGACCTCTCTTGCATATCTGGCCCTCATCAATTTGCTCGAGGGGCATGAGACGCAGGCCTTCCGTCACGCGCAGCGCGCGCTTGCCGTCGTGGAACGGCCTGGTATGCGCAACTACATGCCAAGCATATGCACTTACGCCATCGTTGCGCATCTGCAGTGGCGACGTGGCGAACTGGACGCTGCTGCGGTCACGTGCGAGCGAGTAGCTGCTTTGCTGCCTCGACTGACTGAAGCGTATTGGTGGCAGATGATCGAGACGAGAATCCTACTTGCTCCCGTACTCGCCGCCCGCGGCTGCGAGGAGCAGGCCGCGACGTACCTTCGCGAAGCCGCGGGGCTGCTCGCCGAGCACAAAGATGCCGGGAAGCTCCATGAGTGGCACATCGAGGCCGAACGCAAGCTTGGTGCCAGCAAACAGGCCGACAGGAGTTCACGCGCGCTCAGCGACGCGGAGTGGCGGATTCTGCGTCTGTTTGCCAGCGATCTGACCTTGCGCGAGATCGGCAGCGAGCTGCGCTTATCTATGAATACGGTGCGTACCCACAGACGCTCGATCTACCGCAAGCTGGGCGTGTCCTCACGGATCGATGCGATCAGGGCTTCGCACAATGCACGTCGCGCCGCGCAGCCTGCCTCACCCGGGTGAGACCCCGGCTCAATTCCGTTCTCACCCCGCTGCGATCTAGGCTTTGTTCGCGGAAACTGCGACTCATTCGAGTGGCGCATGCGAAGAGCAGGTGCATGTCGTTTGCGGTGAGGATCGTGCGCTTATGTCCAGCGATGGCCGGGTGCTGCAATGAAACCATCAGCAGCACAGCACCGAGTGACACTTCTAGGAGTCGCGCTCGTGGCTGCGGCGGGAGCTGCACAAGCGCAGACGCCCTTCGATGATCGGCTGAGCGGCGACTGGGGCGGCGTCCGTAGCAACCTTGCAGACCATGGCGTCACCTTCGAGCTGGAATCCGCCAGTTATTACCAGGGTTTGCTCTCAGGATCCGGTGACGATGATTTCGAATACGCTGGCCGTCTCGATGCTTTGCTGGATTTCGATATTGGCAAGCTGGGATTGTGGGAGGGTGGCCTCCTGCGTACCCACACGGAGTATCGCTACGGAGATCTGAATTCGAATCTCGGCGGCACGCTGCTTGCGACCAACTCTGGGCTCATCCTTCCGACCGGCAAGCACGAAGAAGTCGTGGTCACCTCGATTCACCTGGCGCAGCGCTTCGGTGATCGGATCAATGTCTTGCTCGGCCGAATCAATGCGCTGGACTTGCTTGCAGCGATCCATTTTTTGGCGGCGGGGGACGCAGTCGGTTTCTGAACCTTGCCTTCTCTGCTCCACCCAGTGGCATCACGCCTGCAGTCATCATGGGTGCAGTGGTCACCTTGCGCACGTCACCGATCGCATGGACGTTCATGGTGTTCGATCCGAACGATCGAACTAACGACTATTGGCCGGATGACTTCTTCGGCAACGGCGTGGATGTCTCCTTGTCCGCCAGCTATGCGGGCGAAATGTTTGGGCACATGAGCAGCGTGACCGTCACGGGCACGTACACTACAAAGGATGGTGCGAATCTTGGCGAACTGCTGTTGTCACCTGATTTGCAGACGGGGCAGCAAGATCATTCCTGGTATATCAGTGTGCAATTCGGCCAGTTCGTGCACGAGAGTCCAGGACAAAAAGGCGCGGGTTGGGGAGTTTTCCTGAAGACCGCTGCAAGCGATGGCAATCCCAACCCGTTCCAGGCATCGATCATGGGCGGCGTGGGTGGCAAGGGGGTGTTCGCCTCTCGTCCAAACGACACCTTCGGCGTCGGCTATTTCTACGTCGACTTCAGCGACGACCTGCAGAGTTCACTCAATCCGCTCGTGACCTTTCAGGACGAACAGGGTGTCGAGATGTTCTACAACTACCTGGCCACTGAGTGGCTGCAGGTCGCGGCCGATGTTCAGTATGTGAATCCGGCGCTCGGCGACACGGACAACGCGTTCGTCGCAGGACTGCGCGCGACGATTCGCTTCTGAGCGGCGCAGAGGGGAGATGCTTTATGCGTTTGATGGGGGCGCGAATCATTGCTTGCGTGTTTGCACTTGCTGTGGTCGGCGCGTGCGCCAAGAGCGCGAGCAACACCGCGAGCAGTGCAGGAGCCAGCTTGATGCAGGATCGTACCGAACCCGTGGCTGACATGCCGGGAGCAAAGGTAGACGGCTCGGCGAGCTACAGGGAGCGCATGGCATTGCCGGCAGACGCAGTCTTCGAGGCCACACTTGAGGATGTCTCGAGGGCGGATGCCCCTGCGCGAGTAATCGGTCGGGCGCGCATCGAACCTGCGGGTCAGCCGCCATTTCGTTTCAGCATCGGATATGACCCGGCACAAATTCAGGCTCGGGGCTCCTACGTGGTTCGCGCCCGTGTCTTGCGCGCCGGCCAGTTGCTCTTCACGACCGACCGCCACTATCCATTGCCGCAGGCCGGACATCACGCCGAGCTGATGCTCGTGCGTGCCCGGCAGTCACAGAGTCCGTTTACTCCTGGCGCAACCGCCACACTCGAAAACACGTATTGGAAGCTCGTTCGAGTCGGCGACGAAGCCGTCACGATCGTGGGAGAGCGCGAGCCGCATCTCGTTCTGCATTCAGAAGGTCGACGCGTCGCTGGCTCCGGTGGCTGCAATCGTCTGATTGGAGGTTATTCCTTGTCTGGGGAGCAACTGAGCTTCTCGCAGGTGGCGGGCACGATGATGGCGTGCCCGGATGGCATGCAATACGAGAGCAGCTTCCATGATGCACTCAGGAAGGCAGCGAGCTGGAGAATCGAGGGCGAGCGCCTAGAGCTGTTCGATCGAGCCGGAGTTTCCGTCGCTCAATTCGAATCGCGGTACATGCGTTAGCAACCTTCAGTTTGAACGCCACGAATTTGTGAGGACGTTGGCTCAAGCAGTGGCCATACATTCGCTCGTATGTCGTGCAAGACGGTCATCTGTTCCTGTCGTTGATGGCCGATGGCGGCATCTACGAGTTCGAGCCAGCGAGTCTCTGAGCCGCTGCTGCGGCGAACTCCGTCGAACGAACCTAAAGAGATACCAGTGACTAACCGTCCGTTTTTCTTCGTCTTACGTGGGTGCTCACCGCCGAGGGCATTTGGACGCCCGTCTCTTCGGGAACGGATGTCGCAGCACTTTGAATCGCAGCAGTCGCTTCAGGAGAAAGAAATGGCAATCCGCATCTCTCGTCGGGATTTCGCGAAGGTGGCGCTCTCATCTCTTGGCCTAGCGACAAGACGCGTACTGATCGTCGCTGCCCTGGCTGGAATGACCGCACCTGGTCACGCGCAGGGCCTACCGCCGGATGCTGCGCAAGTGAAGGCCCGGGCTACCGAAGCGAAGATGACCGACGACGAGCGCTTCGGCCTGCTGCGGAACCTGATGGTTGTGAACTTCAAGACCCGCAAGCGGGACGATCGCGTGCCCAAGGACATGCCCCAGCTCGCCGGATGGACTCAGGGCGTGCCGCGACTCGGTATCCCCGACCTGCTGTTCACCGACGCGTCCCTCGGCATCACGAACCCGAGCCACGGACGTGTGGGGCCGGATGGCAAGCCGGATAGTGGCACGGCCCTGCCCGCAGGCATGGCGATGGGGTCGTCTTGGAACGTTCCTGCAGCGCGACGCGTCGGCGCGATGCTCGCTGCCGAAGCCAAGCAACGAGGCTTCAACATCCACCTGGGGGGCGGCGTCACGCTGGTGCGCGAGGTGCTGGGCGGCCGGAACTTCGAGTACTTCTCCGAGGACCCACTGCTGTCGGGTCTGCTAGGTGGCGAGGTGGTGGCCGGTACGCAGGCGAACGGAGTGATGGCGACGCTGAAGCATCTGTCGATGAACAACCAGGAGACGAACAAGTTTCGTCTCGACGCTCGCGTAGACCCCGCCGCGCACCGCGAGAGTGACCTGCTCGCGTTCCAAATCGCGATCGAGCGCGGGCATCCAGGCACGCTCATGTGCGGCTACAACAAGGTCAACGGCGCCTACAACTGCGGCAACGGTCCGCTTCTCCAGGACCAAGTGAAGGGCCAACTGAAGTTCCCCGGCTTCATTCACTCAGACTGGCAGGCAGTCTACGGTTGGGAGTTCGCCGCTCACGGCCTGGACATGCAGTCGGGCGCTCAGCTTGACGAGCAGGAGTGGTTCGACGAGCCACTGCGGCGTGCGGTCGCAGATGGAAAGGTGCCACGCGCGCGCATCTCGGACATGGTGCGGCGAATCCTCTACGCGGTGTACGTGTCGGGTATCGACAAATGGCAAGGCCCGCAGGGCACGCCCGACCTCGCGCAGCACCAAGCGCTCGCGCTGGATCTTTCGCGTCAGGGGGTCGTGCTACTGAAGAACGACAAAGTGCTGCCGCTCGCGCCGCCGCAGAAGGCGACAATCGCGGTGATCGGCGGATTCGGTCACCTGGGCCAGGTGCTGGGCGGCGGCGGCTCGTCGTTGATGGAGCCGATCGGCGGCACGACCCTGGATGTACGCCTTGGCGGCGAAGGGCTGCTTGCCCGCGTGCCAAATATCAGGCTTATTGCGCCCGGCCCAGTGCAGGCTCTGCAGGAGCAGTTTCCGGACGCTACTCTCGTCTACGACGACGGTCTGTTCCCCGAACGCGCAGCGCTCCTCGCGCGGCGCTCGGATGTTGTGATCCTCAACCTCATCCGCTACGAGGGCGAGGGCTACGACAACCCGTCAATGGCTTTGCCTTGGGGACAGGACGCCCTTGCGGACGCCGTACTGTCGGTGAAGCCGGGGGGCATCGTGGTTCTGCAGACGGGCAGTGCGGTGTCCATGCCTTGGCGGAACAAGGCCGGTGCAATCCTGCAGGCGTGGTACCAGGGGCAAGCCGGCGCGACGGCGGTTGCCGAAATCATCGCGGGCAAGACGAACCCCAGCGGTCGCCTTCCGGTGACCTGGTACGAGTCGGTAGAACAAACGCCACGGCCCAAGATTGTTGGCGCGGAGATCGCACCTGGCAGCGCCGATACGATGGTCGAGTACAAGGAAGGCGCCGAAGTCGGCTATCGGTGGATGGCGAAGACAGGCAAAGAGCCGCTGTACCCATTCGGCCACGGACTCACGTACACGCGCTTCGCATACTCCGACTTTGTCGTGAAGGGCGGCGATACGGTGAGGGCCAGCTTCACTGTGCGCAACATCGGTGACCGGCCGGGCGCCGACGTGCCGCAAGTCTACCTGACCGACGCAAACGGCGAGACGCGCCAGCGGCTGCTCGGTTTCGATCGCGTGGAACTGAAACCCGGCGAGAGCCGCAATGTCACGATCACCGCTGATCCCCGGTTGATCGCGCGGTTCGACGGAAAGGCGAATACCTGGCGCATCGGCGGAGGCTCGCATCGCATCGTGCTTGGACCTGACGCTCAGACCGTCGCAGCCAGTGCGAACGTGACCCTTCGCAGCCGCAGTTTCGGGCGCTGACCAACTGAGACGCCCCAGCTTGCGCTGCGGGGCGCCCAACGACGCACCGCGAGTTTCGATATCGATCCGTATGCAAATCTAGGGCGGAGATTTTCAGGCGAGGCTGACGCGGATCCTATGATTGGAGGCGCAACTGTGAAGTCGGCTCAGTTCGATTCACGCATGAAAGGACAAACATGTGGCTCGAAGATTCGTGCGGGGTGTCTACGCCCGCGCGAGAGGTACGCGAGAACATCGATCGCCGCGATCTTCGTTGCAGTGTACGGTGTACTTGCTGGCTGCATGTTTCAGGGCGTTCGTGAGCAGCAAGCCTCGATGCAAAGAGCGTGTAGCGTCCGTGGCACCGTCGAGATCACCCGCCCCGACGCGACTGCAGCAGTCGTCGTGCTGCTACGAAGCGGTGAGCCACAGGGCGCTGCGCGATCATGGTTGATCGTCGACTATGCCGTCGTGCGTCCGAAGGATCCTTTCGAATTCGCCGTCGGTCCGGGCGCTTATCGGGCAGCGGCGTTCGACGATGCCAATGCCGATCTCATCTATCAACCCAACGAGGGTTTCGTCGCGCTAGATGCAAATAACGCATTCGAATGCATCGAAGGGGAGCGCAGTGATCGCTGGGCGCTGTCGATCCCGCGGACGCCACACGAAAGGCTCGATCGCGATGTAGATGTCGCGTCCCTCCAAGTGGCGGCGCCCGTCGATGGTCGCGCACAGACGCTCGGGCAAGTTACTGCAGTGGGCGAACTCGTCAGCCTCAGTGATGCTCGTTTCGACCTCGCCGTTGCGGAAAGTGGGTTGTGGCGCCCCTATGACTTCATCTACAAGGTTCATCCAGGTGTGTACTTCCTGGATGCGTATGCGCCGGAGAAAATCCCCGTGTTGTTCGTGCACGGGATCAACGGCAGCCCGGCCCAGTTTGATTTTCTGATCGATCGTCTCGATCGCGAACGCTTCCAGCCCTGGGTGTACAGCTACCCTTCCGGTGCGCAGCTTGATGCGTCCGCGGACCTTCTGCAGCAAACCGTCGCAAAGCTTCAGTCGCGCTACCAGTTCAAGCGGTTCATCGTCGTCGCACACAGCATGGGCGGCTTGATCTCGCGCGCATTCATTCAGCGCTATTCGGGTACAGCTCGCGCCGAGGCGCCGCTCCTTGTCACGATTTCGACACCCTGGGGCGGGCATGCCGCGGCGCAAATGGGCATAAAGTACGCGCCTGCCGTCGTGGATGTGTGGCGCGACATGGCGCCGGGCAGTGCTTTCCTCTCCGGTTTGTTCGCAAGCAAGCTGCCCGACGGAACCACTCACCACCTGATCTTCACGTTTGGCCGCAATTCAACCTCGTTCGGCATCTCGGACGATGAAACAGTCAGTGTAGCAACTCAGCTGTATGCCGCAGCACAAACGGAGGCGACGCACGTCTACGGGGTCGACGACACGCACACGGGCGTGCTGCGCAACGACTCGGTTGCAGCGCTACTGAATGCCTTGCTTGCGACGCAGTCAGCGAATGCCCCTGCCGCGCTATCCATCGATCGTAAGGAGTTGCGATGAAATCACTTCTCGAACTCGGACTGATCGCTGGCTGCATCGTCTTGTTGGTCGCATGTGGGACTTCGAAGCCGCAGCGAAGTGATGCTGCCAACCGGAGTCTCGCGGGCAGCTCGTGGCGGCTAGTGCAGTTTGTCGGTGGAGATGACACTAATGTGTCTCCGGATGACCCGAGCAAGTACACACTCACGTTCCTGTCCGACACCGAGCTTGCGGTTCGCTTCGATTGCAATCGGGGCAGGGCAACTTGGAAATCTGCAGAGCCGCCGCTCATCGAATTCGGGCCGCTCGCAATGACCCGTGCGATGTGTGCAAATCCCTCGTTACATGACCGCCTCGTCAAGCAGTGGCCGTACATACGTTCCTATGTGATGAAAGGCGATCATCTGTTTCTATCGTTGATGGCCGATGGCGGGGTCTACGAGTTCGAACCGTCGGCCGCGGCTCCCGAGTAGCGGACACTCGAGCAGAGAAGGGCACGTTAGCTGTGCATGGGGTATTGCGTCTTCTGGCCTGCGTCTTGCTGATTGGTCTCCAGGCGTGTGCTCAGCTGGAGCCACTGCCCGAGCGCGCTGCTGAATCTGCGATCCCGCCCAGCGAAGACAGCCCGCTAGATCAAGCGACCTCGTCTCTTGAGGCCCAGCACGCGGGCGAATCCGCCTTTCGCCTCGTCGTCGAAGGACCGGAAGCCTTCGCTGCGCGCGTCCAGAGCGCACGGATGGCGGCACGCAGTCTCGACGTTCAAACGTACATCTGGCACGCCGACCTGACCGGAATCTTCATTGCGAACGAGCTCATCGCGGCCGCAGATCGAGGCGTGAGAGTGCGAGTGCTGCTGGATGACCTCGACGCCCGCGCGAAGAACGCCGGTTTCGGCGCTCTCGCGGCGCATCCCAACATCGACGTGCGTCTGTTCAATCCATTCGCATCGCGGGCAGGCGTGCTCGGTTTCCTTGGCGAGGGTATCAGGAGCTTTCGGCGCATCAATCGTCGCATGCACAACAAATCCTGGATCGCGGACAATCGCCTCGCGATCGTCGGCGGCCGAAACGTTGGCGACGAGTACTTCGGTGCAAGCGACGAAGTGAACTTCGTCGATCTCGACTTCGCGATGATTGGGCCGGTCGTGAGAGACGCCTCGTTCGCATTCGACGCGTACTGGAATTCTACTTCGGCCTATCCCATGGAGGCGCTCGATCCCAAAGCCGTGGATGAAGCGGCGCTTCAGAAGCTGCGTATGGCGCTTCGCGCGCGCAGTACGGAAGCGGAGAACAGCCGCTATGCGGTCTCCCTGCGTAGCAACGACACGATCAGACGAATGATGTCGGGCGACGTCGCGATCGAGTGGTCGGGAACATATCGTTTCATCGCAGATGATCCTGCGAAGGTCACTATGGAGGAAGAAGATGCAGCCCGATCACAGGTCGGCGCTGCAATCGCGCCAATCGCTCGCTCGACGGAAACAGATCTGGTGATCATTTCCCCCTACTTCGTTCCGGGGGAGGCGGGCTCTCAGCTGTTGATGGAGCTAGCTCGGGCCGGCAAGAGAGTGGATGTGCTAACGAACTCTCTGGTAGCAAACGATGTAGCTGCTGTGCACGGCGGCTATTCGCGGTATCGCAAGCGCTTGCTCGAGGGCGGCGTACAGTTGTGGGAGCTCAAGCCCGTCTTTGGCAGTACTGCCGATGCCAGTCTCTTCGGCTCGTCCGGAGCCAGCTTGCACACCAAGGCTTTGGCAGTGGACGGTAAGACGATATTTGTTGGCAGTTACAACCTCGATCCGCGTTCCACTTGGCTTAACTGCGAGCAAGGCGTGCTGGTCGAGAACGCCACACTGGCGAACCAACTAGAGGCGATTTTTGCGAATCAAACATTGGGTCGGCGTGCGTGGCGCGTAACGATTGCAGGGGGCGGGCTGCGCTGGAGTGATGACTACGAAAGTTTCGATTCGGATCCGAGAGCAGGCCTCGGTCGCCGCTTCCAGGCGTGGCTAACGCGCGTGCTGCGTCTGGAGGCCCAGCTCTGAACGATTTGCTGGAGCCCCCGAGGCGGCGAAATGTGTTCGCGTTGGGCTTCGGATAGACGCGAGCTGGAAGCAAATTGGACCTGCGCCCGAACCGGATCGCCGCATGCGCGATCCGGGTTCGGTTGCGAGTTCCTATGCAGCCGTGCGCTCAGAGATGTCCCTCAGCGACGGTAGCTGTGGGCAGCGTTCACGGCAAAACGCCGCCCATTGCTCCATGAGTGCTGCCCGTTTCGCAAGTAGCACGCCGCGCTGGTAGGCGGCCTCTGCCGCATCCTTGAGCTTATGCGCGAGCGCATGCTCGATCACTTCGCGCGGGAAGAACGCGACCTCCGCCGCCCAGTCGCGAAAGGTGGAGCGAAATCCGTGCGGAGTGGCAACTCGATCCTGCACCGGGTCGAGATAGCCGATGCCACCGCGACTGAGGTCCCTCTCATGCATGCCATCGATGAGTTCGCTAAGGGCGGCGTCGGTCAGTTCGCCGCCGCTCTCGGGCGCGGGGAACAGCAGGTCGCAGCCCGGTCTGACCGGCAAGCACTCGTAGAGCGCGAGCGTCGCCTCTGACAGCGGGACGACATGGTCCTTCTCAAGCTTCATGCGCTCCTTTGGGATCGTCCAGCGCTTGAGCTGCAGGTTGATCTCGCTGTGCCGGGCGCCACGGATCTCCTGACTGCGAGTAGCGGTCAGGATGCCCCATTCGAGCGCACGGATAGAGACGCCTTGTCGCGACCTCAGATCGGCCATGAAGGCGCCAACTCGCAGATAGGGCAGCGCGGGATGGTGCCGCTTCTTGCGCTTCTTGAGCTTGGTCGGGGAGGGTAACTCGAACTCCAGGTTACCGTCCCATGCGGCGGGATTCTTGCCGCTGCGATAACCGCGGTGCTCGGCCCAGTCGAGGATGGACTCGATGCGACCGCGAACACGGGTTGCCGTTTCGGTCTTGCTCGCCCAAATCGGCTGGAGGATGCGCAGGAGGTGGCCCAGGGTGATCTCTCGCGGGTGCAGGTGCCCAATCACCGGGTGGGCGTATGCCTCCAATGTCGAAGACCACTGCTTTGAGTGTTTGGGCGATTTCCAGCCCACCTGTTGGACCGCGATATAGGTTCTCGCGCAAGACCTGAAGGTCACTGACGGTTCATCCTTGGCGGCGCGCGGCGTCGGCGGGTTCGGTTGGGGTGACGGGACGAGCACGTCCGGTTGAGGCTCTGTCGGGGGTGATTGCGGACTGGCCAACTCCGCCGGCCGGCTTCGACGCGTCTCCCAGGCTCGATCGCGCGCCTGCGCGAGCGTGACCTGGGGAAAGCCGCCTAGCCCGAACTCCCGTCGCTTGCCGTTGATCTGGTGACGCAGGACCCAGCACCGGTATCCATCCGCAATGCGCAGGTACAAGCCTGGGACACCGCCGACGGCATACCGACCTTCTTCTCGCAGGGACATGAGGGCGCGGGCGGATAGCTCGCGAGCACGTTTTGGCATGATCAACTCCTTCAGCCATCTCCGTCCCCCATCAGAAACCGGATCTCGGTGGATCTAAATGACCAATATGGAATCCGAGTGGACCGGTTTTCTTCAATGAGTCAGAGACTTAGCTGTACTGATCAGCCCTCGTTGAACAGTGGTGGATGTCGGTGGAAAGTACGTCATCTCCGCCTTTAGGACTCCCTCTCCGCCACTCCTTCCCCCGAAGGCGCTTGGCTTCCTCCCAAAGCCATCGGCAGCAAAACTCCAACAGCGTGATGGGCTTAGGCAATCGCCCTGTCTGAGAGCCGACTAGGTTCGACGGAAACTCGTTCCGCCATCTTGTCCGCCATCTATCTCAGATAAGAACTTCCGAACAAGCAGGGCACCGGCTAGATGTAAGGTGGACTATTAGTCCCAGCGACTGGCGAGCGCTTCACTGTTGCTTCGGTGGGAGCACGTCGTAGATAAACATGATGTAGTCATCAGCGTCCGCGAACTGGTAGTAATTCTTTGGCCGTCGCGTGGCGACTTTTACAAATACGTTCTTGCCGATGTGGTCGACTGATATTCGCCATGTCCAGTGCGGCGAGGTGCTCCAGTTCCGACTCGTCTCGAAGCAGCCCCCCGAAGATTGCACTGCGAATTGAAACTCCAGCGTTTCAGTGTTCTCCGCCTCCGCTCTCGCGGTGAAGTAAATGGCATCGCCAGCATGCACAGTCGTGGCGGGCGATCCGTTCGAGTAGTGGCCTTGAACGGCGGAAGTTTCTGATCGGTTACCGAGCGAGTCAGTGACGACTGTCAGGGCAGCGTAGCCCGCGCGACGATTCTGCTCGAGCGCGGAGAGATTCGTTCGTTGCGTCCAGTTCCATACGGCAAGCGCTTTCTCGGGGGAGATCGCAAAGACGTAGCCATCCTGCATACGCTCTATTTCTGCCATGATCTGCCGTGCCTTTTGGGACTGAGAATTGTCGGTGAGATCGGCGGCTAACACGATCAGAAGGCATGAAAGCCCCATTTGTCGAGACTCTGCAATCTGTGAAAGAACGATGCGACGAAATGAATCTTGCTTGTCGTTGATGTCGCCCCAGCTCTTCACTTGGAGGCCAAACCTCGTCATCTTCGCCGCATCTGTTGTTCTCCATACCGAATCGACGCCACCATCTCTGAGTGACTGAATATTGTCCCCCGAGCCAGCGATATCGAGCGCACCTCTGTGATGGAATACAAATGTATTGAACGCTTGGATCAGTTTTTCGTGGCTGACGGTTTTCAATTGAACGGTGTCAGCGGTCTGCATCGACCCTTCATAGACTTGCAGCAGCTCTAGGAGACGTGGTCCGATTGCAACGTGAATGGGTGCGATCGACATAGGAGAGCTATCTCCGTGGTGCTGGAACGATTTGCTTCGATGATGCCAAATGGCAAATTCGAGGGTTTGGTGTCCTCAGTTGCCCTAAGGCTGATCCTCAGGACTGCCGACAGGTCGAACAAAGAGAGCCATGTTCACTCTTGCCCAACTGCCCGGGCGGCCGAACATAACGAGTAACCGGGTTGCCGCACTCATTTGGAATCCCTCGGGTGGGATTGAGAGTGTCACGCGGCAGTCGAATTGATGAGATGGTCCAGATTCCGACTTGCACGTTTTCCAGTCTCGATTGACCCTTTGGGCGATGTGTATTAAGCGTTGGGGTAGCTTGGCAGCGAGCGCATAAGTCCTGCGCTCGCGAACATGATCAGATAATCGCCGAAAGAAGACCCGGGGATACCCAAGCTTTGGCGACCTACGTAGATCCAGGATAATCTCCGGATTTACTTCAGCAGGAAAGCTCACTTTCTCGGCAGCTTGCTCCAGGTCATGCCAAAACGTCGGCGCGGTATTGTTACCGGGTGAATTGGCGTGCAGCTGAAGTTGTTTCCAGTGCGCCGAGCTGTCGGTGTATATGGCGGCGCCTGTTAGCTGTGCCAAGAAGACGGCGAGTTCTAGCGCGATGCCGCGACTCACTAGTAGCTCTTCGCCGTCGGGTCCCGGAATCACAGGTTGTAGGAGTGCGAACGGGTCATCCTCTAGTTCCGCCTTCATCTGACTGATTGCCGCTTGGGCTACCCTCGGGCTGATGTCCGGTTCCATCTGCCGTAACATCGTGTTGAGCACACCTTCCGGCATGCGAAAGATTGCGCGTCGATGATCATCCTGAGCTAACCTCTTTGGCATCTCAAAATCGGAAAAATCTAGTTCGGCTTTAACGTCTCTACTCTCTGCAGCCGCCAGGAGCACCTGTCTGAACTCCGCGCTTAACTCCATTGGGTCCGGAACGAGGTGAACAGCACCTGTTCGGATAAAGGGTTCCAAGGCCAGCAGGACGAGCACATTCTTCAGCATCTGCGATTTATGCTGACGCGGTGAGGTAACCGGGTTGTGCTCGGGTCGCATGAAACTCGGATTTGGAAAAGGGTTGATCACCAAGATTTCATCAAAATAGGCGAGCTGAGCGGTGACACTTATAGGCAGCGTGCGGGGGTCAACCACACCCATAAAGACGCCGCGAAAGATTCTCCTGTTCGGCCCCGGAAGCAGTTCAGCGACGTTCGTGTTCTTCGGCCACAGACTTGCTAGGACCTCGTGAATTTCCTTCACTTGGTTGTCCGACAGTTCTCGACGAATATCATCCCAAGTCTTTCCCTTGTTCAACCCAAGAATGTCGGTCACGGCATTGCACAGCATGATGTTTCGTTCGCGGATGCCATACACCTCCCAGTTGGGTCGCGATAGTGGAGGCAGGGTCATGCAGCACTTCCTGTAACTGCGGCCACTTTTGCAGCCGCAGGGGTCAGTCGGCTCTGGATCTGCCGTTGACTCCTTTCGCCGGAGGTATTCGTGAACTTTGGATGTTCGGCCGAAGGCATCTTGATAGTAAGTGCTCCCGTCCTCGTATCCGATGTACAGCTCGCCACTGAAGCGTGAGAGCTCATTGGTCGGCGGCAACAGAATGTCGCGAAGCGCTGGCCAATCAACACTTGGCAGTACGCTTTCTGGAAATAGCCATTCCGCGGCGCCAGCTGCGATATATCGACGAGCTCTGGTCTTCAGTATGTAGTTAATGGAAGCGACTTCTTCACGGCGGAGTTTTCGTTTACGAATGAATGAGTCCGTTCGGGCTATCGTTTGTCCCCGAAAGCGGGCATTCGTTCGAAAGGCCGTCAGGTTTGCGGCGTGTGGAGTCTTCGCGTGCTCGAGGTTCGTCAAGATCAGGCAGTTCTCGCGATCCAAGGGGAAAATGGTTTGAGAGCCGATTTGGGCGATCGACGGGTCATTTGGGTAAGAGCATTCGATGGACGCCGGCGGAATAGCTGCGTTATAGATCGTCACGGGGTGGTCGGATACTATAAACTTAATGTCCGATGACTCTGCGGAAACAATCTCTCGGACGCATTCGAACCACATGGTCGTGTGCATCTGACGGAGGTGCTGCATCTCCAGCATCAAATCGAGCTGAGTGAGATTCGAATACTTGCTTCTAATCCAATCCAAGCCCTTTGGTGTGCGGAGCTTTTGAGCATCTAGGTACTCGAAGAAGTGTTGGAAGTTGTCGTGAATTCCTCTGGCATCGTCTTTTGACATGGCGCGAACGGCGTTGGCGCCGTCATTGTCTATCGCACCAAACAGAAGTCGCTCGATCTCGTCATTGACGGTTGAGCCGAGGAATGTTGTATAGAGGTCCTCTGCCCAGAAGCAACTTTTTGGAGATCGAAGCGGTGCGCGCCCTAGATTGTTAGGCTGCTCTGGCGGGTTTGACTGGATGTCAAGATAGTAAAGCTTTGGTCCAGTTGTGAATCCCTTCTGATACCAGACAGGTACGTAGTGGTTCTTCCGCGTGGGGCCGTTTGAAGTCATGTCGCGTTGCTACAGATTGCGTCCATTTTCCGACGGAAATTCTTCCAAATCTCGGAGTCCCATTGACTCTGCCGTAGTTCTGCCGAGTATGTTCTTAGCGTTCCGGCCAGCGCAGCGACGAATCTAGTTGCATTAATAGTTCGGCCCGCTAGAAGCGGTCCTCGGCGAATGATTCGCCAGCCACCGGTTGTCTCCGCTTGGTGAAGTAAACCGCAGCGTACATGCTCATAAAAACCCGCTGACACGGGGCGGAAGACGTCAAATTCCTGCCAATGCGAGAAGAATGATTGGAAGGCCGTCTGAGACTTATGTCGGGTGTCGGGCCAACCGCGACGAAATGATTCAAGACTTTCAATCATCAGGCAGCTGACGGCCATCATCGTAAACCCGTTTTTGTGCTCTGGACTGATGCCAATCGGTCGCAGATAACGCTCCGAGAATCGCTCGAGGACGAAATTTGCGATAGTTGATCGATCTCTTGCGGCTACGTGATCTCGATATTGTCCGACTGTGCAGGAGCTCGAAAGTCGTACGACCGCTGTTCTTGTTGACATTGCGACCCTGTGTGCTGGAGCTTCAGAAGCTCGCGTGGATGCTCATTGATCAGTTCGATCGCGATAGAATATACCGCCGTTGATCTTGAGAACATCCGCGAGCTGGAATTGTAAACGGGGTCGACGCGCTGGTCACTGGAATGCGCGCGCTCAACTAACGTGGCGAATTTAGCAGGCGCGTCATCTTTGTTTTGGTAGACGCTAGGACTGAGCTCTAGGGAGACACATGGGGCGATATGCCAACCGGTTGAATACACTTGGCCCAAAGGAGGGCATCTGTAACATCTGCGGTGCGTTTGGATCTTTGACTGAGGACCATACGCCTCCGAAATCATGCAAGGGCCTTGCACAGTCCGAGTTAGATCGAATCAGCGTCCGCATAACTGGCGAAAGAGGAGTAAAGGGGCGACGATTCAGGACCGGTGTCAAGTTTCGCAGCCTCTGCGGCCCCTGTAACAATAAGCTCCTCGGTGCTGATTATGATCCTGCTCTGGCGACGTTTTGCGACAACGTACGTCGGGCGGTTAACACGAAGCTCTTACTGCCCCCAATCATTAGTGTCGATGTACAGCCGCAGGCTGTTATGAGAAGCGTTCTGGGGCACCTGTCGGCGCTCGGGATCAACCGATATGAGAAGGGGGATGTCACCGAATCACTTCGTGACTATATGCTAGATCGGACGAAACCGCTTCCAAGCCAGTTGCGCTTCTACTATTGGCTGTACCCGTACCGACCGCAAGTCTTGATACGAGATGCAGTTATGGGGATAGGGCCATTTGGAAATCAGCAGACTGTGCTGTTCTGGCTCCTAAAGTTCTTTCCGCTGTCATTCCTTATAACTTGGAACGAGCCGACGCACCGATTGATCAATCAGCCGACTCTGGACGTGTTCCGATCTCGATCATTCGATTTTGTCACGCCAGTTCATCTTTACCTCCGGCCTACAGTTCCCGAGCTCTGGCCGGAAACCCCAACGGATTCGCACATAATTCTGTACGGAGATCTAGCGTTCGGCGTTCAGCCGAAAGAGAACATCATGAAGGCATAGATTGCATTCGGCATCTCAGTCGAAGGTCGCGGACCAGGCTTGACTGACGGGCGGTCTTGTCACCGAAGAACCAGGAGTGCGTGGATAAGAATCGTGCAGAACAAAACGGTAGAGGATTTGTGGAAGAAATCTCGCAGCGGAGCTCGTGCGGGGTCGGGATTCCGCTTCCAGGATGCCGCAGCCGTAGCGGCTGCAGTGGATTGTTGGGCCGGCGCCCTGGAGGGCAGTGCCATCGTGCCCGAAGGGCTCGATGACTTTATGGTCGAGTCGGCGACGAGAACTATATTCGTCCAGGTGAAATCTAAGATCGCGGATGATGCAGAGTTCTGCGCGGGAGAGCTGAACGCGATCTTCTCGAACAGAACGGTGCTCGCCGCGCATTCATCAGAGATCGAAACGACTCGGGCTGTTGTGATCGATCGACCCTTCGCGGGCATATTAAATTCAAACTGGGCATGTCGGGTGTCACAGGTCGATGCATGGAGCGCGCTCCCTCAGCTTGCAGGCTCACCTGTCGAGGACACGTTGCTGACTTGGCCAGATCCGGTTGCCCACGCCTCCGAGGCGATCTCGCGCAAACGGCGTGTGACGCGCGCGGCAGCGCTCGCGTGTGTAAGTCGATTGATGAGAATTCTCGGGCGACTGGCAGATCAAAATGCCCAGTCGGAGCGGACATACTCTACCCGAGCCAGGATAACGATCGGGGAGGTCGATCGCGAGATAGATGCGGTGTTGAATCTTACCGACCTGCACGCGGTTGAGGCGGCGTCTCGGGAGGGCCTTGCAGAGCTTGTATCATTCAAGGATCCGTTACCGGAAGAGAACTACTATGAGGGCGTTGCAACCGCTGCAGGACATGTGGCGGCAGGACTCGTGTTAGCGCGAGATGCGCTCGTGGATGAGGTCGTATCCGGGCTATTTTCGGCCCGGCGGCTGCTGATCACTGGACCATCGGGAGCGGGTAAGAGTGCGCTCGCGTTTCTTGCCGGACAGCGGACTAGGCATGCGTGCAGGTGGATTCAGATCAGGAGGTGCTCACTTCGAGATCGGGAGGCGCTACTGCGGTTTGTGAACGCCCAGGAGCCCGATGAATCCTCGCCCGTCGTGCTGTATGTCGACGACGTGGGAACCGGCGCCGGCAGAGAATGGGACTTCGTTTGCGAGTTGGCAGGTTCTCGACCGGGCGTGCTTGTACTTGGTTGCGTCCGGGAAGAAGACGTCGCGGTGACACCCCATCTGCCGGAATGTCGGCAAGTGCGTGTGGTGCTCGATGAAGATTTTGCGCGGCGAATGTGGGAGCGACTTAAGGCGGCAGGCAAAACGTACTGGTCTTTTTGGAAGGAGCCGTTCGAGCAGTCACGTGGATTGTTGCTCGAGTACGCGCACATGCTAAGTCGAGGTCAGCGTTTGAGCGCTGTGATTGAGGAGCAAGTGAGTCGGCGAATCAAGGAAGGGCGCGAAGCGGAGTTTGAGATTCTCCGGATCGTAAGCGCGGCAGGTTCACTCGGCGCAAGTGTTAGCTCCTCACTGTTGGCTCAGCGTGTAGGGCTGAGCGGCATAGCATTTGCTCGTGCACTAGAACGATTGCTCAATGAGCATCTAGTGCGTCGGACTGGCGCCGACGAACTAACTGCGTTGCATCAGTTGCGAGCAGCGTGTGTACTCGAAACTTGCATGAGGCTGGTGCCAGGAACGATAAGTCAGGCGCGATCGGAAGCACTGACGGTCGTTGATGCGCAAGGCATGCGTTTCCTAATTGCGGGTGCGCTTAGAGACAATGGAGTCGAAATCTCCGATGCTGTAGAGGCAATAGCGCAACGAATTGCCTTGCGGCCGGAACCATCTGCCCTAATCGGAGCGCTCGAAGGTTTGAAGATCGCTACGCTGAATTCAGACGCAGAGCTATTTGTAGAACTCGGGCGCAGATATCACGTAGATCCTAGCAACTACTCCTTAATCATGGTTGCGCTTCACTCGACGCTCGGTGATGACGAAGAAAGCAAGAACTCAGTATTAGGTGCGTTAGCCGCGATAAGGAAGGAGTTCAAGGCTCCAGCAACATCTGATCTGCGCGTTCAACTATTAGGTGCCTTGTCCGATGGCCTGCTGCGCCGACTCATTGATCGGATTGAAACGTCGGCGCAGGTACAGCACTTCGTGCGTTCACTCGTGGGTCTGCATCTTGGTTCACGGATTGATGCTGTCATGGGCCTCGGCGCGCAGTTGGTGGGAGCTAAAATTGACGAAGTGGCGTCGACTCTTGCGATGGCACACGAGCTTTCTCCGATGCTGGCGCACAGCTGGGTGGACGCTCTCGGTGGAGAGCGATTGTTGCTAGATCGACTGTGGCTGGAGACGCCTTGGGCGTTGAGGCCCGAAGTGCTGTTGCCGCGAGATGCCAGTGCCGCGAACACTGAAGGCCGACACCCTGTTGAAGTGCGCGCGGACCTGCTAGCGACGACTGGGGACTTATTGAACGAGCCAGATAGCATTGTTTTTGATCATGCTGCAAGAGCCCTCGCTCTTGCTCCTAGCGCGGAAGTTGTAACTGCTCGGCCGCTTCCACTTAGCGGCGAGCCAATTGCGGTTGGCGGCTACTCGAGAGGGGTAAAGAGAATCGGGCGAGATAATTCTCCAAGCAAGGCGACGGTCACTTGGAATCGGATGCTAGTGCATGCTGCAGCCTCAAAAGTAGCGACGGAGCCGCTGACGAATGTCATGCAGCGACGGAAGGAGACGCTGGAGATCGCAGTTGGGCTGATGCGCGAATACTCGGATGCACGGTGTCGAGGGCGGAAGCTCAAAGAAAGAGATGTCAATCGACTCAAGGCACTCGCGATCATCGAGAGTATTTCACCTTCGGTGCCGCTTGAGAGCCCAGAAACGGCGCTCAGCCTTGAGCGCGTCTCGTCCCTCACTGATCCAACCACTCAGTTGATAGTCGAGATTCGTCGTGTCTGTGAGCGGCTCGGCGAACCGAAACTGCGTGCTCCATTGCTCGCTATGGACATGGAATCGATCATCAAATCGATTCGTTCCTGTAGGGACGATTCACGCTGGAGATACGTCGGGACTGCACCCCAAGCTGCGCTTGACGAGCTGGCCAGCCTCGCAGAGGGCCTCCGCCAAGTGTTTCTCTCGGGTGTGTCTCTTGGTTCCTCACACGATGGTTGGGGGCGTGGTAGTGGGGTCAGACGGGCACGTGAGCGGGCACTCGTCAGTGCGCGACACCGGATCAGGACACTTGCGACTCGTCTATCGAAAGCGCTTTCGGCTTCCGGCGTGAGCGTTACCGTAGTAGCCGAAAGCGTCTCTGGCTCCAGAAGCATGGATTGGCCAGAAGTCGACATCTGCCTATTGGTGGCCTGCGAAGATTTCGTGGTGTACTTGAGATGGTTGGATGAAAAGATCACGAGTCTCCAGGCTGAAGCATCGAGGGGTGGCTTGTTGGAGGTCGTGCCTTTGATACATGGGAGAGTGATCGCACAATGTGCGATGCAGATTTTTTCGCAGTTTCCCCCAATGCCACATCCGGGTTTTGCGGAAAGATGGGGCGCTCACTGCCGAGAACAGCTCTACGTCAGCACCGAGTGCGCATCTTTTGATCAAGCCGTAGATGCAATCCTTTCGCTTGCTGCAGCTAAGGAGCTTCTCGCTGAAAAGAGGCTACTTCCCGAAGAGAGCGCATTTCTAGGCGAATGTGAGACGAAGGCGATACAGGCGCTGAACGAAATCGGAGCCGCATTGAGCGAATCCAAGAGCGACGCTGTGGCAGAGGCTTGCGCATTCCTTGCATCGGTGTGCCAAGGGTTGAATGAGAATTTGGCCACCGAGACCCTCAGGCGGATGATGCCGGGTGCGGAGAGCGAGCAGGTGTCTGAAATCGCCATACACCGTTTGGCGCTGATTCACTGGGGTATCGAGCGCGAGAAAAGTTTCCAAAGCAAGCCGCCGGAGACCTGATAGCACGAGGCGCGAATTAGGTCGCCGGTCGACTTACTGCATTCTGCGGAGTCCTGTCAAGGAGGCAGCTGTGGAGAGAATTCATTGCAGTACGCGGCCCACTGCTCCATGAGCACCGCTCGTTTCATAAGTAGGGTGCCACGTTGATACGCTGCCTCGGCTTCATCCTTCAGCTTGTGGGCGAGCGCATGCTCTATGACCTCCTTTGGGAAGTACGCAACCTCTGCCGCCCAATCGCGAAAGGTAGAGCGAAATCCGTGTTGGGTCGCGACCCTATTCTGCACCGGATCGAGGTAGCCGATGCCACCTCGCCTGAGGTCGGCTTCATGCATGTCATCGATGACCGCGCACAACGCGGCGTCGGATAGTTCGCCGCCCTCAGGCGCTGGAAACAGAAGGTCGTATCCGTTGATGCTCGGCAGGCTCTTGTACAGCTCAATCGCAGCTCCAGACAGCGGGACGATGTGATCCTTCTCAAGCTTCATTCGCTGTTTGGGGATCGTCCATCGCTTCGTCTGCAAGTTGATCTCGCTATGCCGGGCTCCTCTGATCTCCTGGCTACGCGCGGTGGTCAAGATGCCCCATTCGAGCGCCTTACGGGACACGGTCTGCCGCGACCGAAGGTCGGCCATGAACACTCCAACCCGCAGATAGGGCAGGGCGGGATGGTGGCGCTTCTTCCGCTTTTTGAGCTTGGTGGGCGAGGGCAACTCGAACTGGAGGTTGCCATTCCAACCGGCTGGGTTCTTACCGCTTCGGTGCTTGCGATGTTCGGCCCAGTCCAGGATTTCTTCGATACGTCCTCTGATTCGAGTTGCCGTCTCTGTCTTGCTCGTCCAAATGGGCTTTAGGATTTGAAGGATGTGGTCGATGGTGATGTCGCGCGGATGGATCTCCCCAATTATAGGGAATGCGTATGTCTCCAGCGTCGCGGTCCACTGTTTCGCGTGTTTCTTGGACTTCCAGCCAGCTTGTTGAGCCGAGATGAATGTCCGAGCGCAGCCTTCAAACGTGATGGGGCCATCACCATCGGCGTCGGGAGTTGGAGTAGGGGAGCTGGGCTCGAGTTGAATGGGCGGCTGCTCGGGCGCAGCTGGGGCAGTTTGGGCCGCGGGCCCTGGAGTTTGGACTGGCTCCGGTAAGGTTGCCGCGCGGCGCAGAGCCCACGCGGCGTCACGGGCCTCGGCTAGCGAAACCGCGGGATAGCTCCCAAGACCGAATTCCCGGCGTGGTCCTTTTCGCTGGTACCTCAGCACCCAGGAACGCGAAGCGCCCTCGATCCGCAGATAGAGGCCTGGCACAACGCCTACCGCATACCGACCATCACCTCGCAAAGACGCTACAGTACGAGCGGACAGCTCCCGTGCTCGCTTAGGCATGACTGACTCCTTCCGCCATCTCTGTCCGCCATCAAGCACTGGAACGTGGGAGCGCTTAAACGATCAATATGGAACTCGCGCGCACCCTATTCCAAGGCAGGTCAGAGACTTGGCGTGATCAATCAGCCCTCAGTAGGCTTTGGTGGATGAGTATGGACGAGACAGCTATCGACGGTTTTCGGTCTCCCTCTCCGCCATCTTCCGCCGCAGGGGCCAAGGTTCCTAGAGCCGGCTCAAGCAAAACTCCAGCAGAGCGATGGTGTTAGGAAATCGTGCCGCCTGACCGGCGGCAGGTCTGCTGCCTCTTCTTCTAATGCGCGCGTGCCGGAACGAGTACGTCGATGCGTCGGCCGGTTCGTCGCTGGCGACCAGAGCGCAGCTTCTCCGCCACTGATCCTATTGTGCCGCGATCACTTCCGCTTCCTTGCGTTCTTCTTCGACGCCGCTATCTGTCTCTTGGCTTCCATGTCATTCGAGTGTCGCCAGTACGATGAGCCGCCCGCAGGAACCAAGGTGATTACTCCGCGATCACGCAGACGATAGAAGACCTCCTTCATCTGGTTCTCGGACTTGATTCCAGTCAACTCACGTCCGATGCGATTGTCGATCCTCGGGTTGGACTTCAAATATTCCATGACGGCATCCTCGGGTGCGGCAAGCGTCTCATGCGGAAGCGTGACGGTGACTGACGTCTCATCAACGCGAATCACGGGAGGCTTCAATCGGACGTCCTGCATCCTTTGAAATGCCGTCCTGAGTCCTTCACCGATGTCCTTGTTGGGAGGATTGGGGTATCGATTCAGGAGGCGAACGATCTTCGGGTTTCTCGCGAATCGCTCCTTGGTCATGGTATCGACGGTTATATGTCCAGGAAGTCGGCCGGGTGATTTGATCTCGATTCTGTTGTCGAAGATGAAAACGTGAATGTCATCGGAGATGTTGTAATCCCGGTGGATTACGGCGTTCACCAGCACCTCCTTGATCGCTTCATCGGGGTATTTCGCCTTGGTCGTGCCGTCCGACGTGAGCACCGATACCGATTCGATCAGCTTCTTGATCTCCTCTGTGGCGCTGGTGATGACCTTGATGAGTGGGCCCTCCACCGTCTTCTGTGATCCAAGGTGTTCGCGCGCCGGTTCCGCTGATTTTGTCGCATAGCGAGTAATCCTTATTGAGCATTTTCTCGGCAGCACTGCTGGAGGTATTGCCGAAAAAAGAAGTGCTCCTGCGTATGTCGGTTTGACTTTGGCTTGTGCTGTACGAACAAGTCTCTCGCGTCTCAGGAAGTCACTCGCCGATGTCTGAGGCGAGCAATAATTGAGATATTTCAAGAGTTCTGGTTCAGCCTCCAACTCGGAGGCCTGATAGCCGCCGATGGGCTGATCTTCGAAAGAAATCAAACCCTTCGACAGCCTCAGATTTTGAATCTCGATGTCGCTCTTCAGAGATAAATTCTGTGCGCCACGACGAACATAGCAGTCGCCTGAGCTGGTCTTGTGGACGTTCTCGCTCTTATGCACCTTCACGAAGAGAACCAGGCCAAAGCTCGAGCGTGAGTCCACTTCCAGGAACGTGAAATCGATCGGCGGAGCGGGCTGGATGTCCTGCGAAATCGACTGGATGTGGGCATTCGCAAGTTCTTGTGTCTCGAACCCTCGCCAACGTTCTTTCAGCGTCCTGCCGGCTTTGGAATCTTCAATGCCAATTGCCACTTCGCCGCCGTCGGCATTGAGGAAGGCAACAATCGTCTTCTGAAGTCTCGCCGGAGTGATCAGCTTCGACTTGAACTCCCAAAAGTGCTGTTCAGGGCGGGCGATTAGATCTTTAGCTTCAGGCGGATTTATTTTTCGAAGTGAGACGGACATAGACGGCTCGCTGCTGGTCTAACTAAGATCGTCGTGCAGCGTAGAGCAGCCCCCAGGCCGCAACGAAACCGGCGTTCCTCAACTCTTGATGGGCACCCAGATTTCGAAACCCCCGTGCCCGGTCTTCGAATCGAACTCGGGGCCGTACACTTCGAGGGTCGGCGCATCGACCACCGCATGCCCCGACTCGGGCACCCAGCGCCCCCAGATGGCTGCGAATGTGCCGCTGATGGCGGAGATATGGTCGCGATGTTTGAAGATCGCGTAGCGCTGGGGGGCGAGGCGAAGCGTGCTCAGTTCCGGCGGCGTTCTGGAGAAATCGCGCACCTGCGCGCCGCACAGATATTCGATGTTGCCCGCGTCATCCACGTTATGAACGACGCCGTACGCGACGTTGTCCACCTGATCGGGAATGTGCCCGAAGTAGCTCAGAAAGCGCTCCCACTGGGACGGGATGCCGGCTTTGCTCTCGCACTGGTAGCGCGCGCCGATGCCGGCGAGCAGCAATGCCTTGCCCTCCTCGAAGCGCGGCGGCTCCAGATTCGTCAGTTGCTGATGTGTCATGGCGATAGGCTCCACGATGGCGAGGTTGTCGACATGGCCCTGTGCGCGGACGGCTTCGGGTGTCATCCCGAACTGATCGCGAAAGGCCCGTGTAAACGCCTCGTGCGAGCCGTAGCCAGCTTCCAGAGCAACCGACAGCACATCGGGCGCGCCGTTCGCCAATGCGCGGGCGGCCACGCTCAACCGTCGCCCACGTACGTAACGCATGATGGGCAGACCGGAAAGATGATTGAACGCCCGAGTCAGATAGAACGGCGAGACATTCACGTGCGCGGCGAGGGATTCGAGCGACAGCTCCGTTTTGAGATGGCTCTCGATGTACCACAGCGCGCGGTTGATCGGATTCATGTCGAACTCTCACGAGGCACGACGCCATTGTCGTCCCGTCCGCCCGCGACCATTTGATCGATCTTGCGGGTCGGCTTGCGCTCACCGGGCCGGCTTTCGGCGGCGCTCCATCCACCAATCGAAATCCGCGGCCACGAGTTCCTGGCAGTCTCTGGCCCAAGTCGCGGCAGGATGCGACATCCTGTCACATTCCCCGCCGCGCGCCGCGCGGATACAGTCGCCTCGTGGATAACCTGACTGCATCTTCATTCGTCCGGCTGCTCGCGAACCTGCGCTGGATTGCGGTCGCCGGACAGGCGCTGACGGTGGTCATCGTCACTGGCCCGCTGGGGGTGGTGTTGCCAACGACTGCGCTGTGGGTCGGCATCGGCGCGCTGGCCCTTTTCAACGCCTATGCGACCTGGAGCGCGCGCCGCGAGGGCGACGTGAGCACCGCGATTGCGTTCGTCCACATGCTGGTGGACATCGTGCTGCTCACCTGGATGGTGGGCTGGAGTGGCGGGATCGAGAATCCGTTCTCCTCCTTGTTTCTGATGCCCATTGCGCTGTCCATTCTGGCGCTGCCAGCAAAATGGGCCGGTGCTACCGCGGCCGCGAGTCTCGCGGGCTATTGCATTTCAGCGCTGGCTGCGCGCGAGTTGCCGCATGTGCATAGCGTGTTCGGCGACGCTTTCAGTATCCACAAAGCCGGCATGCTGGTGAATTTCGCAGTGTCGGCCGCGGTCGTGCTCGTGTTCTTCGCCCGGGTGGCGGCAGCCTGGAGACAAAGCGAGCGTGAAGTCGCGAGGCTGCGCGAGCAGTTCGCGCGCAACGAAGGCATCATCGCGTTGGCCACGCACGCAGCTTCGGTCGCACATGAGCTCAACACGCCGCTCGGCACATTGACCTTGATGGTGGAGGACCTCGCGACTGAAGCGACGACTGATGCGCAGAGGGAAGAGTACGCGACGCTGCGATCGCTGCTCGACGTGTGTCGCGATCGCGTACGGGAGCTGGCGGCGCCGGCCGAGAGCGGCGGTCCCGGCGGTCGGATGTCGAGCGTCGACCTGGAGCGTGTCATCGAACGTTGGCAACTCGTGCGGCCGGCCATCGAATTGCATCGGTCCGGCGCTGCCGCCGGACCGGAGAAAGTCGATCCCGCCGTCGGCCACTTGCTGCTCGCGCTGCTGAACAATGCCGCCGATGCCGGCGAGCAGGCCGGATCGACAAGGGTCGATCTGCGTATCGACGCGAGTGGACGAGGGCTGCGAGTGGCGATCAGGGATTACGGCGTGGGGTTCGAGCACGCCGCTCCGGTGTTGCCGGGGACTTTGTTTCGAACCAACAAGCGCGACGGCATGGGCATCGGTCTGGCGCTTTCGCATGCCACGGTGGAACGGCTGGGGGGTTCCATGTCCATGGAAGCGGCGGCGGACGGGCCGGGTGTGCTGGTTTGTTTCGAATTGCCGGCGGTGGTCAAGGCATGAGTGCGCAATCTGCTGTCGTTGCGGGTCTGGGTCTGCTGGTCGACGACGACGATCTGTACCTTCGCACTCTGCAGCGTTCGCTGCAGAAGCGGGGATTCGCGACGGTGCTGGCGAACAACGTCGCCGACGCCGTGGCGGCGGCGCAAACGCATCGTCCCGCGTTCGCGCTCATCGATCTGCGGCTGGGTCGCGATTCCGGGCTCGCCTTGATCGAACCGCTCAAGACGGCGCGCGAGGACATGCGAATCCTGCTGATCACCGGTTACGCGAGCATCGCCACTGCCGTGGAAGCCATCAAACGCGGCGCCGACAACTACCTCACCAAGCCGGTGACCGCCGAGGCCATCGTGCGGGCGCTGCACGACGATGCCGAGAGCGAGTCGATGCCCGAGACGATGATGGTGCCGTTGGCACGGGTGGAGTGGGAACACATCCAGCAGGCGCTGAGCGAAACCCAGGGGAATATTTCCGCCGCTGCCCGGCTGCTCGGCATGCATCGCCGCTCTCTGCAGCGCAAGCTCGCCAAACGGCCGGGCCCCGAGCGCAGGATCTCGGACGAGCCGGGCTGATCACCCAGTTCCGCCGGGCTGTTCCTGCAGCAGCAGCCGGATGTCGTGAACGAAAGTTTCGACGGATGTGTCCATCCTTCCCAACAATCGCAGCCGGCCGGCCGGATCGATGACGTACGTCGAGGTGGAATGGTCGATCACGTAATTGTCGGGCGGGCCGGCCTTGGCGTGAGCGACGTAGTACTGGGCGGCGACCTTGTCTATCTGCTCGCGCGAGCCGGTCAAGCCGACGAAGTCCGGATCGAACGCCGAGGTGTATGTCTGCATCAGTGCCGGCGAGTCACGTTCCGGGTCGAGGGTGATGAAGATCACTTGCACGCGCGCGCCATCGTCCGCCAACGATTGCTTGACTTGGGAAAGCTTGAAGAGCTCGGTGGGACAGACATCCGGACAACGGGTGAACCCGAAGAACATCAAGACGACCCGCCCACGAAAGTCGCGTAGCGACCGGCTTCGACCCTCACCATCGTAAAGTGTGAAGTCCTGTGCCGGCGTGCTCGTGGATAACGATGCGAGCTGGAACTCCGGGCCGGCAACAGCGCTCGATGCGCGATGCCAGCGATGCGCTGCCCACAACCCCGCCGCAAACGCCACGACGACGAGCGCCAGCGTCCAGGTCCGGCGCTCAGTGATGATGGTCATGAGCGCTCGTCGGTGCCTGCGTCGAGCCGATGGGAGCGACCGGCAACTGCACGGTGATTCGTCCCGCATTTGCGAACACGAACGTCATCGACAGCAACTCGCCCTGGCGCAGCGGTCGTTTCAAATCGATCAGCATCAAGTGCGAGCCGCCTGGCTCGAACACTACACGTCCGCCGGCGGGGACATCGACTTCCGCCACTGGACGCATCTGCATGCGGCCGGCCTGTTGCGAGGAATTGTGAATTTCCACCTGCTCGCTGAGTGTTGATTCGACGGCGACCAGCCGGTCGGCGGCGCCGCGGTTGCTGATTACTGCGTATGCAGCGCCGACGTTCACGCCCGGCGGCGTGGCTCTGGCCCAGGCCTGCTCGATCCGTACAGTCGACACTGGCTCGCTGGCGGTCGCCGCGGTGATCCCCACCAGCGCCCACAAACAGGCGAGAGGCGGCGCGAAGCTGCGCATCACTTTCTCTCCACTCCACACAGATTCAACCAGCGCATGCTAAGCAAACATGCGCTGCGTTCACATGCGACCGGACGTCGCTGCGACATTCGGTCGCATGC
>Ga0164243_10002339_pt1 | contig 31484 bp, 20 predicted proteins | sample OricompcompostOP_FD_108781 | JGI IMG/M metagenome (GOLD analysis project Ga0164243, IMG submission 108781) | Organic Plus compost microbial communities from Emeryville, California, USA - Original compost - Organic plus compost (OP) | ecosystem: Engineered > Solid waste > Mixed feedstock >... | reverse complement strand
GACCGTGACGGTGACGACGCCCTGCTTCGCGAACGATTCGCCGTTGTAACCGCCGAGATGTCCGCCGCCCAGATAGGACGCGCCGCCGTGCAGCCACACCATTACGGGCGCATTCTTCGCGTTCGCGGGACCGAAGACGTTCAGATACAGGCAGTCCTCGGAAGTCTTGCCCCAGACGCCGCCGCCATTCGGCGTCTTGCCGTCCGGATCGGTCGGCTGCACGCACGGCAATTGATATTTCGTGGCATCCCGTGCCCCGCTCCACTTATCCGGGACCTGCGGCGGCGCCCAGCGCAGCTTGCCGAGCGGCGGCTTTGCATACGGCACGCCTTTGAACGAATTGACGCCGTCGGCCGATTCGCCCGTGAGCGCGCCGGAATCGATCGTGACTTTGGCCGGCCCGCCCGCCAGCGCGGCGGCGCCGTAGAGCGCGGCAGCGAGCGCAGCGAGGCTCGATACGTAGTTCATGGCTTTCCCCTTTTGAAGTGTGCGGCTCGTCGATGAGCGTTGTTTGTTCGACCGCTCGAGTATGCACACGCACCAGATGCGTAAGGCAGCACCTTGGCATCGCCTTGACACTTTCGTTGCACGGCTCGCGATGAACGGTTCGCAGTGCGAACCGATCGGGGATTCGCCGCGCCGCCGAGGCGCCAAAAGCTGACAGCTGGATGGCACTCGAAATCGGCGTCTTGATTTTGCGAACCCTTCCACAAACCTTTGCACTCACTGACGCACTCCTCCCTAGACACTGTCTGGATTGCTGCCAGACTCGCGCCCATCCTTCATGAGGGTTGTAAGCATGCGATTGCTCGGTCATTTTTTGCGTTTCTCGATTGCTGCGGCCTGCGGCGTGGCCGCGAACGCCGCGTTCGCCCTGAACCCGGGCGAGACGGTCGACAACTTCCGTCTCATCGACCACAAGGGCGGCGCTCAAGAGCTGTACTACCACTCGGATGTGAAGGCCGTCGTGCTGCTCACCCACATGAACGGCTGCGATGGCGTGAAGGCCGCCGCTGCAACGCTCGCGCCGCTGCAGGCGAAATATCCGAACGTCGAATTCCTGATGCTGAACTCGAATCTCGACAACACCCGCGAGGCGATTGCCGAAGACGCGAAGAAGCTCGCGCTCAATGCGCCCATCATGGTCGACGACACGCAGCTCGTCGGCGAGTCGCTCGGCGTGAAGGCGAATGGCGAAGCGTTCGTCATCGCCTCGCAGGCCGGCTGGAAAGTCGCGTATCGCGGCGCGGCGAGCGGCGTCGATGAAGCGCTCGGCGCCGTCATCGCGGGCAAGCCGGTCGCGAAGGCGACGACGGCGGCGACGGGCTGTGCCGTCGCGTTCCCCGAGCTCGCGAAGCGCGCGGCTCACGCTCAGATCTCGTATGAGAAGACGATTGCGCCGCTGCTCGAACAGAAGTGCGTCGCCTGCCATCGCGAAGGCGGCATCGGCCCCTGGCAGATGTCGAGCTACGAAATGATCAAGGGCTTCGCGCCGATGATCCGCGAAGTGGTGCGGACCAAGCGCATGCCGCCCTGGCACGCCGACCCGCACTACGGCGCGTGGGCGAATGACCGCGGCCTCACGGCCGAGCAGGCGAAGACGCTCGTGCACTGGATCGAAGCCGGCGCGCCGCGCGGAACGGGCTCGGATCCGTTGAAGGAACAGAAGAAGTCGTGGCCGGAATGGAAGCTCGGTCAGCCGGACCTCATCGTCGAGACGCCGCCGTTCACGACGGTGCCGACCGGCGTGATGCCGTATCAGAACGTCACGGTCAAGAATCCGCTGAAGGAAGACAAGTGGATCCGGGCGATCGACTATCTGCCCGGTCAGCGCGCGGTGTTGCACCACGTGATCGCGAGCGTCGGCGGGGAAACCTTCGGCGCGACGAGCTTGAACAACTACGTGCCGGGCGCGGAGCCGCTCGTGATGCCGGAGGGCAACGGCATCCTCTTGAAGGCGGGCTCGACGTTCCACTTCCAGATGCACTTCACTTCGAACGGCCAGGCGCTCACGGACGTGACGAAGCTCGGCCTGTACTTCATGAAGGAGCCGCCGGCGCATCAGTTCAGGAGCCTCATCCTCGCGCAGCCGCGCCTGAAGATTCCGGCCGGGGCGCAGTACCATCCGGAAACGGCGATCAGCACCTTCAAGGACGATTCGGTGATCTACAGCCTGCATCCGCATGCGCACTTCCGCGGCAAGTCGGCGAGCTTCGTCGCGAGGTATCCGGACGGCCGCGAAGAGATGCTGCTGAACATCCCGGTGTACGACTTCAATTGGCAGGCGACCTACGACCTGGCAAAGCCGATCACCGTTCCGGCCGGCACGAAGATCGTCTACACGCAGGTGTTCGACAACTCGACGCTGAACAAGGCGAACCCGGATCCGAACCGCACGGTCACGTGGGGTGAGCAGACGTGGGATGAGATGGTGTTCGGCGTCGTGCGCTACCGCCAGGTCGTCGAGACGGGCAAGCCGGACTTCCCGGTCGGTCCGTCGCAGGAAGATCTGTTCAGCGACAAGCCGCTGCGCACGTCGAGCCGCTAATCCTCCCACCTCTCCCGTAGTGGAGAGGTCGCGCGAAGCGCGGGGAGCGACGCCGCGCAGGGCGCGGCTCGAGGCGAAGCGTTCGATACTGAGGACAAAGAGCCGCGATGAAAATCGCGGCTCTTTTCTTTTGCGCTCTGCTCAAGGGACAGCGATACGGGCGCCCGGCAGGTCGAGCTTGATCGCATGCGTCATGGCCGGCAGCGTCAAGATCAGCATGATCAGGAGGACCAACATCACATCGATCAACGGGGTCGTGTTGATCTCGGTCATCGGACCGTCGGCAGTCGTGCCCATGCTCATTGTCATGAGAAAACTCCTCGTTGTTGTTAGCCGTGAGAGCCGCTCGACTTGAGCGTTGGCTGCGAAGTCGCGGGAAAGTTCCTGCGGCAAGTACGGGGTGGCCGCGACACACCGCGCCTGCACGCCGTTGCCGGCCCTCATCCGCCATGCATGCGTTGCCTGTAATGCCGCAGGCGGAACATTCCCGACAGTCGATCAGTTTCGCTGCTGGTGGTTTTCAGCTCGCTGACAGCAGGGTGAATACTTCGCGAATCACTACGCGCATCTTGGCTTGCGTCGCGCTGTTCGGGGCTTCGTTCTGCTCCTCCTGCGTCGCGCTGAATCCGACTGTCGAGCAGTCCGAGCGCACGCAACCGATCGTCACGAAGCAGCGCGCCCTCGACGAAGATGCGGGCGACAAGCTGCTGCAGCGAGCGCTCGAGGAATACAAGGACGACGCGGCGATCCGCGAGCTGATCGACGACGTCCGGCGCAACGCCTCGGCGCCGTTCACCGCGGGCAATCGCGCGAGCGTGCTGGTCGACGGGCCGCAGACGTTCGATTCGATCGACCAGGCGCTGCAATCCGCGAAGCATCACATTCATGTCGAAACCTTCATCTTCGGCGCCGACGACATCGCGCGGCGCTTCGCCAATCTCTTGATCCGCAAGCGCGCAGAGGGCGTCGAAGTCCGCATCATCTACGACAGCATCGGCAGCATGGACACGCCGCGCAGCTTCTTCGACGAGCTGCGCGCGAAAGGCATCGAGGTGCGCGAGTTCCGGCCGATCAATCCGGTCGACACGCCGCTCATCTGGAAGATGCAGAACCGCGATCACCGCAAGATCGTCGTCGTGGACGGCAAGATCGGCTTCACGGGCGGCATCAACATCGACGGCACGTACTCGAGCTCATCGAGCAGCAAGCCCGGCCCGAAGCGCGGCCTCACGGACGGCTGGCGCGATACGCACATGCGCATCGAAGGCCCCGCCGTGCGTCAGCTGCAGCGGCTGTTCATCCAGACCTGGAACGAGACGGGCGAGCGCACGGACTTCGAGCCCGCCAACGAATACTTCCCCGCCATTCCCGAATCGGGCAAGGCGCTGGTGACCATCGTCGCGAATGACAGCGACACGGACGACCGCTCGTTGTACGGCACCTATCGGTCCGCCTTCACGCACGCGCACTCGCGCCTATGGATCACCCATGCGTATTTCGCGCCGAACGAGGAATTGTTGACGGCGATGACGGACGCCGCGCAGCGCGGCGTCGACGTGCGTTTGATCGTGCCCGGCTTCACCGATTCCCGCATCGTGCTCGAGGCGACCCGCGCGACCTACACCGGGCTGCTCGAAAAAGGCGTTCACATCTATCAGCTCGAGGACGCGTTGCTGCACGCGAAGACCGTGGTCGTGGACGGTGCGGTGTCGATCGTCGGCTCAGCGAATCTGGACATGCGCAGCTTCCTGCACAACGACGAGGTCAACGCGATCGTCGTGAGCCGCGATTTCGGACAGCGCATGGAAGAAGTCTTCAAGCGCGATCAGAAGGCGGCGCATGAGATCACGCTCGACGCATGGAAGCACCGCTCGCTCTGGCAGCGCTTCAAAGAATTCAGCGCCCGCCTCATGGGCTACTGGCTCTAACGCCCTCTCCCGAAGGAAGAAGGCCGGGGTCACGAAGCGCGCAAGCGCGCTCCCAATTCCCGCCTACCGACTCGGCGCCGCCTCGCGAAGCGCCGCGAACGTCGCTGTCGCCGCAGGGCCCATCACCAAATGCAACGTATGCGCACCCACTCGCGCGACACTGCGCACCCCCGCACGGCGCAGTGCCCCCTCATCCACGCGCTCCGCACTCACCACATCCAAACAGATCCTGCTCGCATTCGCCGCCGTGCCGCGAACGTTTGCGATGCCGCCGACCGCGGCGATCAGCGCCGAAGCATCGACCGGCTTCACTGCCTCGACAGGAGCACTTGCGGGCGACTTCCGATGAACATCCGAAGCCATCCCACCGAGCGCTGCGCGAATCTCCCCGGCCACTTGATCCGCGATCGGCCCTAACACGACCTGCAGAGCGTGATGCGAGGGACGCACGAATCCGCGCGCACCGAGCGATCGAAGTGCGCCCTCGTCCACGCTCGCTTGATTCACGACCTGCAGCCGAAGCCGCGTCGTGCACGCATCCACCGCCGTGAGATTGCCAACGCCGCCGAGCGCCCGCGCGAACGCAACGCCGCGTTCCGAGGCGGCGATCACCGGCTGCGCCGCTTCGACGTTCGCATCGCGTCCCGGCGTCGCGAGGTTCAGCTTGACGATCGCGTAATGAAACAGCGCGTAATACACCGCGAAATACGCAAGGCCCACCGGCAACAGCATCCACGGCCGCGTCGCACGCCCGAAGTTCAGCACGTAATCGAACAGGCCGGCCGAGAATCCGAACCCGAGCTTCACGCCGAGCAGATTCATGATCACATGCGCGACGCCGGTGAGCGCCGCATGAATCGCATACAGCACCGGCGCGATGAACATGAACGCGAATTCGATGGGCTCGGTGACGCCGGTCAGGCACGAGGTGAGCGCGAGCGAGAGCAGCATGCCGCCGACCGCCTTGCGCCGCTCGGGCTGAGCCGTTCGATACATCGCGAGACACGCCGCGGGCAATCCGAACATCATCACGGGAAAGAACCCGCTCATGAAGGCGCCCGCCGCAGGATCGCCCGCGAAGAAGCGCTTCAAATCACCCGTGACGCCGTGATAGTCGCCCACGATGAACCACGCGACGTTGTTCAATATGTGATGCAGGCCGGTGACGATGAGCAGCCGATTCAGCACGCCGTACAGGAACAGGCCGGCATTGCCCGATTCGACGATGCCGTGGCTGAACGCGTCCATGCCGCTGCCGAGCACGCTCCAGCCCAGACCGAACAGCGCCGCGAACGCAAGGCCCGCAATGCCGCTGATGATCGGCACGAAGCGCCGCCCGCCGAAGAACGCGAGATAGTCGGGCAGCTTCAAATTCGAATAGCGGTTGTACAAGTAGCCGGCCGTGAGGCCCGACAGAATTCCGAGCGGCACGCTGAACTTGCCGATCTCTTTCGCGCGCGCCGCGTTGAGCGCGAGATCGCGCGCCGATTCGGCGACGCCCGCGAGCGTGCTCGGATCGATATGTATGAGCGACTCCGCCCCCTTGCCTGCGACGAGATAACACACGACGCCCGCGAGCGCGGCCGCGCCGTGGTTCTCGCGCGCGAGGCCGACGGCGACGCCGATCGCGAACATCAATCCGAGATTCGCGAAGATCGCATCGCCCGCCGCGGCGATGAACGGCATGTCGAACAGATCCGGCTGCCCCAGGCGCAGCAGCAATCCGGCCACGGGCAGCACCGCGACCGGCAGCATCAACGCCCGGCCGATCGGCTGCAGCTTGTCGAGCAACTGCTTCATGACGTCACCTTCGCGGCGTGATGTGCGCCTTCGCGGACGAGCGCGCGCACGGCTTCGGCGGATTCGAGCTGCAGCGCGGCTTGCGCGAGCGATGCGGCGGATTCGAGCGTGACATCACGCACGAGCGCCTTGATCTGAGGAATCGATGCAGGCACGACCGACAGCTCGCGCACGCCGAGCCCGATGAGAATCGGCACGGCAAGAGGGTCGGATGCGAGCCCGCCGCACACGGCGACGAGGCGGTCGTGGCGCTGCGCCCCCAGCGTGACCAGCTCGATCAGCCTCAGCACCGCAGGATGCAGCGCGTCGATGCGATGCGCGAGCTCGGAGTGCGTGCGATCCATTGCGAGCGTGTATTGCGTCAGGTCGTTGGTGCCGATCGACAGGAAATCGCATTCGCGCGCGAGCTGCTCGGCAATCACCGCCGCGGCCGGCGTCTCGATCATCACGCCGAGCGACACCTCGCTGCTGCGCTTCAATTCGCGGCACAGCTCCACGACGATGCGCCGGATCGCGCGCAGCTCGGCGACGTCCGTGATCATCGGCAGCAACACACGGCATTGATCGAACGGCTCGACGGCAAGAATCGCTCGCAGCTGCGTGCGCAGCAGATCGGGCCGCCACAGGCCCGTGCGGATGCCACGCAGGCCGAGCGCCGGATTCGGCTCGCTCGGCAGCGGCAGATACGGAATCGGCTTGTCGCCGCCGATGTCGAGCGTGCGGACGATCAAGGGCCGCCCGCCGAGCGCAGTTGCGATCGCCTGATACTCGCGACGCTGCTCGGCTTCGTCCGGTGCCGATGAGCGCTCGAGGAACAGGAACTCGGTGCGCAGCAAGCCGCAGCCCTCGGCGCCGTTCGCGATCGCAACCGGGACTTCCGCGAGCGAGCCCAGATTCGCGAACACTTCGATCCGTGCACCGTCCGCCGTTCGGCACTCGAGCTGCGCCGACGCTCGCTCGACCTGCTTGCGCTGCTGACGCGCGAGCAGTGTGCGCTCGGCGGCACCGATCGCCTCGGCATCGGCGGCGGCGTGCAGCACGCCGTTCTCCGCATCGAGAATGACCAGGCGCCCGTCCGCGATGTTGAAAATCGCAGGCCCGGCCGCGACGAGCATCGGCACACCGAGCGCGGCCGCGAGAATGGCGACGTGCGACGTCGGCCCGCCGGATGCCATGCAGATGCCGGCGAGCCGCGACGCATCGAGGGCCACGAACTGCGAAGGCTTCAAATCCTCGCAGACGACGATCGCCCGCTCGGGCAACGCAGGCACGCAGGCTCGCGCCGTTCCTACGAGCGCCTGCACGACCTGCGATTCCAGATCGAGCAGATCATCGATACGCTCGGCGAGCCGCGCATCGCCCAACGAGCGTAGGGCATCGACGCTCTCGCGCACGGCCCGGCGCCACGCGAACGCCGCGCTCTTGCCTTTGGAGATCGTGCGTCGGGCGGCGGCGACGAGCTCCCAGTCGTCCAGAAATTCCAGATGTGCGGCGATGACCTCGCGCGCGGTCGCGTGCGCCGCATTGCTCATGCGCGTCAGGTGCTCGCGAACTTGAGCGCGCGCGCGTTCGAGCTCGGCCGATTCGTGCGCAACGCCGCGCCCGCCCTCCGTGACCGGAATTTCGGCTTCGCGAAACACCACGGCACGGCCGACCGCAAGCCCGCGGCTCGCGACGACGGCACGAACGCGCCCGTCGGTTGCGAGCTGCTCGGGACGGACAGGCGTCTGCGGCTCGACGGCGTAGGGCTGTGCTTCGGCATCCGTCAGCAGTGGCGCAATTGCTGCGATCGCCTGCTCGGCGTCGTCGCCGCTTGCCGCGATCAGTACGTCGTCGTCGCATTTGAGGCCGAGCGACAGCATGCCGACCGCGCTCTTCGCATTGGCGCTGCGGCCTTTCGCGCGCAGCTGGATCTCGGCCGCGAAGGCTTTCGCGGCTTGCGCGATCGTCGCGGCAGGACGCGCGTGGATGCCGTGCTCGAGGGTGAGTCGGACGCGGCGCGAGATTTCGGGCAAGTCCGTCATCCCGACGGCAGAGGAATCCGTCATCCCGACGGAAGTCGGGATCTCAGGTGGCACCGTGCCGGATGCGGTCCCGACTTTCGTCGGGACGACGGGTGCCGTGCCGGATGCGGTCCCGACTTGCGTCGGGACGACGGGACGCGGTGCCAGCGTGCCGAGCAAATCGCCGGTATCGATCTCACGCCCGAATCGAACATCGCTCAGCTCGAAAGCCTCGCCGTTCGTGACGATGATCGGCGTGATAAGACTCTTCGCAAGCGGCGCAATGCCCGCAAGATCAAAAGAGATGAGCCGCTGGCCCGTCGTCACGCGCTCGCCGACCGCGACATGCGCTTCGAAACCCTTGCCTGCGAGCGCCACCGTGTCGATGCCGATGTGAAGCAGCAGCTCGGCGCCCTCTTCCGTGCGCAAGGCGATTGCATGCTTCGAGTCGGGCAGCGAAACGACCATGGCATCGCACGGCGCATGCATCGCATCGCCAGTGGGATCGATGGCGACGCCGTCGCCGAGCAAGCGCTGCGAGAACACTTCGTCCGGCACCTCATCGAGAGATGACAGCCAGCCGCGCATCGGTGCTCGCAACGTCTTCGCCATCGTCACTCCGCGGATTGCATCGGCTCGGCTGGGGCGAGCTCGACGGTGTTCAAGACCCACAGCGGATCAAGCTGCGCCTGTGTGAACAGGAAGCACAGCTCTTGCTTGCCGCCGCGTGCCGGCAGCGTCACCGGTGCGAGCTCGGTCACGGCTGGATTATTCGCTGCGGCCGCAAGCGGCAGCGATGCGAGCAATTCGCCGTCGCAGCCGAGCCTCACTTCCAACTCGCCGGATGCCGATTTCGGTCGTCGCAAGGGAATCTTGTCGATGTCCTCGCCGATCTGAAAATTGAACGGCACTTGTCCGACGCTCGCGGTGAGCCGCCGCGACTGCGTCAGATCGTACGCCGGCAGCTTCCAGCAGGGATTCATGATGTCGACGAGAAATACCGCGCGCTCGCCGCGCACGGGTGCATCGTCCTCGAGCGACAGCGCGATGTTCTTGCTGCACAGCTCGAGATCGTGGCTCGAAAAGCGCGTGCTCGACGGTACGTGTTCGCGCGGCGTTGCGTAGGCGATGCCGAGCGCTTGATAGCGCGCGAGCTGCGACGGCAGCCGTCGCGAGAAATCACTCCAGTCGAGCCGCTCGTGAGCCGACCACGCCACTTCGGCGAGCGCCGCGACGCGCGGAAACGCCATGTATTCGACGCGCGATTCTGTGCGGATGTGCTCCGTCCAGATATTCGCTTGCACGCCGAGAATGTGCTTGCGCTCCTCTGCGGTGAGCGCTGCCGGCGCGGGATCGAACGTGTATACGTCTTCGGTGGAGACGATCAGACCACGCCCCGGCACCGGCGCCGCGAACGGCCTATGGTCGAAATACAAGGTCGGATGCGGTGATAGCACTGCGTCATGGCCGGCCTTTGCGGCGGCGACGGCGCCCTCGATACCGCGCCACGACATGACGGTCGCGTTCGGCGCAAGCCCGCCATCGAGAATCTCGTCCCAGCCGATCAGGCGCCGCCCGTGCGCGCTCAGGTACTTCTCGATGCGCTGAATGAAATAGCTCTGCAGCGCGTGCTCGTCTTCGATGCCGAGCGAGCGCATGCGCGCCTGAACCGCGGGCGATGCGTGCCATTGACTCTTCACGGCTTCATCGCCGCCGACGTGAATGTATTCGCTCGGGAACAGCGCCATCACTTCGGCGAGCACGTCTTCGAGGAAGCCGAACGTTGCATCGTCGATGTTGTACAGATTCGGGTAGACGCCCCAGTCCGCCGGCACGGCCGCGACGCGCTGACCATCGACGCCGAGTTGCGGATACGCAGCAATCGGCGCGCTCGCATGTCCCGGCATTTCGATCTCCGGCACGATCGTGATGTGGCGCGCCGCCGCGTATTGCACGATCTCCTTGACCTCTGCTTGCGTGTAGAAGCCGCCGTACAGACGCGGCCGATGCGTCGCGGGATCGATATCCGCCCGAGGACCCGCGCCCGCCGGCACTCGCCAGGCGCCGATCTCGGTGAGCTTCGGATACTTCTTGATCTCGAGACGCCACGCTTGATCGTCGGTGAGATGCCAATGCAGCACGTTGAGCTTGTGCAGCGCCATCCAGTCGATGAACTGCTTGATGAATGGCGGCGATTGAAAATGCCGCGCCGAATCGAGCATGAGGCCGCGCCAGCGAAACCGCGGCGCGTCGCTGATCTTCATGGCCGGCAGCACCGCGGCATCGCTCGTTTTCGGCGTCATGAGCTGCCACAGCGTGACGGCACCGTAAAAAAGACCGCGAGCGTCGGCTGCCGATACGAATACGCCATGGGGGGAGATGTCGAGCGTATACGCTTCGTCGACAGCCGCGCTCGCGTGGGGGTCAAGCTGGAATCTGATGCCACCGTCCGCGGATGAGGCGGCGTCGACCCGCAACGTCGGGCCGCCGGTCCGTTGAAGCAGGTCGATAAAATAGTGCGCGGCTGCTTCGGCATCGGGCCCGGTTGCGGATGTCACCGGCGTGGATGCGGTCACCCTGAACTGCCCCGAGGCGCGCATCCATTCGCGAGGCGCCGGAATCACGGCAACCGGCGCCGCCGCCGTCGAGACCGATGGGTCGGGAGCGGTTCTGCTGCAAGCGCCGATGGCAAGCGCCGCGCAGCAGGCCAGGGTGATCATCTTGTCTGTGTGCTGCATGGACGGGCGGTGCACGAGGCGGACGGCGTCGGGCCACGATCGCACATTCTCGTACGATCGTGCCTCGATTCGACGCGGCCGAACAAGACAGGCCCGCAAGCCGCAGTCGGATTGCGGGCCTGCCTCATCAGTACTTGAAGCGGAAGTTGAGGTAGTACTGACGTCCGTTGCTATAGAACGCGGTCGGGATGTTCGCGCTCTGATAGTAGGTCAGCGACGGATCGTTCACGTTCAGCGCATCCAGGCTGACGCTCAGCCACTGCGTCGGCTTGTAGCTCAGCGCGACCGACACGGTGCCGAACTCATCCTGATAATACGGATTGGCGCCGGACAGGCCGATCAGGAACGAGGAGCGATAGGTGTAGCTCACCCGCGCACCGAACGTATCGTTCTCGAAGTACGCGCCCACGTTGTAGGTGTCCTTCGAGTTGCCCACGAGATTGTTGCTGCCGTCCGCCCAGGTGTGGGCGGTTTTGCCGTCCGCGTACGTGTAGTTGGCGCTGACCCCGAAGAACTCGCCGATCGGCTGCTCGTAGGTCAGCTCCAGGCCGTTCACTTGACCATTGGAATTGACCGGCACTGACACGAGGTATGCCTCGAGCTGATGGCTCAACTCGCTGTACAGCATTCTCGTTTCCGTGCCGAAGGCCACGTAGTCCTTCAGGTCCATCGCAAAGGCGCCGACGGACAAGAGGCCGCGCGGCATGAAGTACCATTCGATGCTGCCGTCGAAGTTCGTGGACAGCACCGGCTTCAGATTCGGATTGCCGCCGCCGCCCGTCTTGTTCAGATCCGAGCCGAAGCTGGAAGCGCCCAACGCCGAATAGTCCGGCAAGGTCATGGTCTGAGAAGCGCCGAAGCGGAACACGACGTCGCCGCCCATGTTGAACTTCAGGTTCGCGCTCGGCAGCACCTTGCTGTGCTTGTTGCTGGTGTTCTGGTAGATCCAGTGACCGAACAGGCTGTTCACGTCGGCGTTCGCCGCGGTGGCGACCGCCTGGTAAGAGTTGATGTCCTGATCGACATTGACATAGCGCAGGCCGACGTTGCCGCTCCAATCGCTGCCTGCGACGCTCGCCTGCACATAGGCGGCGAAATTTTTCTCCGCCACTTTCCATTCGGCGCCGTAATTGTGGCGGCCGTTCGGCCCGTCGTCGTTCGACAGCCACGTGGAGTTGGCGATGATCGCCTCCTTCAGCGCGGCCGGCGTGAAGTACCACAGGTCGCGCGGGAAGTTGCCGCCGATCGTGCTGCCGAAGCCGCTCGGGTACGAGCGGGTGGCGCCATTCTGCAGCGCTGGCCAAATAGCGCCCGGGGTCGCACCTTCAGGCGAGGCGGTTTCGCGCTCGTGGTCGGCATAACGGGCGCCGAAGTCGAGCGACGTCAACGGACCGACGTTCAGATCCTGCGTGAAATCCACGTTGATCCAGTCTTCGTTATCGGTTGCGGTGACTTGCTGATTGCCCCACGTGCCGAACCCGGTCACGCCAGCGGGTGTGTTATTGCCGCCCACGTTCCAGTCGAGCGGCGAGCTGATGCCATGGCTCGTCCAGCTGGCGCCGCCGCCGCTGGCCAAGTTCACTTCGGCGATGAATTGGCGGTCCGTCGAGCCTTCGCCTTCGGTCGTGCCCAGCTGGACCTTCGAGCGCAGCGCTTCGCTGATCTGCCAGTCCGCATCGAAGGTGACGTAGCTGCTCTTGGCCGTGGCTTCGCGGTAGATCATGTCGTAGACCGCGTAGTTGGTGCCGGCCCGGCCGGCATACGTCGCATTCGTCAACACGCCGTTCTTGACGACGTAGCCGGGCTGCGGCGCTTGGCTGCGCGCAAAGTTGCCGCCCCAGAGCATGAAGTTGCGGTTGTAGTTGTCGGCATCCATGTCCGAGAGGAAGCCGCTCAAGCCGAGCGTCAACTCGTCTGTGGGCTTGAACTGCAACTCCAGCAAGCCGCCCTTGCGATCGCGAACCTGCTCGAACAGCGTCGCGCCGACGAGGCCGGGGACGTACACACCGACCAGATCGGGATTCGTCGCAGCGACCGGATCGTCCGCGGCGATCTTGAAGAAGCCGCCCGGGACTTCCTGCGCCTCACGCTGCAGCGAGCGCTTCTGCTTGAACGCTTGCAGCAGCACGCCGAACGTCCCGTCGTCGTTGCGGTAATTGAACAGGCCCGAAAGCTGCGGATCGTTGGCGTCGGCCTGGTCGGAATACACGCCGCCTACGGAAACTTCGGTCGTGAGCTGATCGGAAAACTGCAGCGGTTTGCGCGTGATGATGTTGACGGTGCCCGTCGTGCCGCCTTCCTGCAGCTTTGCCTGCGAAGACTTGTTGACCTCGACCGAGCTGACGAGCTCGGAAGGCAGCAGCGTGTAGCTGACGCTGCGGCCGACCTGGTTGCCCTGGCTCAGCACGAACCAATCCGCCGAGCCGACGCTGTGACCGTTGATCAGCGTCTGCGTCAGGCTTGGGCTCGTGCCGCGCAGGCTGACGCGATCGGATTCGTCGAACCCGCCTTCGTCGGCGCTAGAGGAGCTGATGTTCACGCCCGGCAGTCGCTGCAGCGTGTCGGCGACGTTGTGAGCCGGCAGCTTGCCGACGTCTTCGGCCGTGACGACCTCGAGGCGCGATCCGGCGTCGCGCTTCACGTCGAGCGACTTCGCGAGGCTCCCGCGAATGCCCGTGACGACAATTTCCTCGAGCGAGTCTGCCGCTGCCGCGCCTGCGACCGTCTGGGCCAGAGCCGGTGCAGCCTGTTGAACCAAGGCGAACGCAATCGCCGTACCGATCAACCTCGAACTTCTGGTGCTCATATGCCGCCCCTGCTCCTCTTGTGTTTCTGATCGGACCAATGTGGGTCCACTATAGTACCAATTGTTTGCCGTTGCCAAGACCACCCGGCGGAAAATTCCGATCATGCGTCGAGGTGACGTACAAACATGTACTTACGCTATAGGACCTGGGCAATGCATTTCTAAGTGGTATTGCATTGGTAATATTTGAATGGCATCTTTGCAGCACGGAACACAGGAGAGTCGCTTGTCCGCCATCCTCAAAGAATTGCCGCCGCTCGATGAGTCGAGCGCGCAACCGCTGTATCAGCAGTTGCAGCGCTCGCTGCGCGAGGCAATCGAGAATCGGGTGATCGCGCCCGATGACGCGCTGCCGCCCGAGCGCGATCTCGCCGAGCAGCTGCGCGTTTCGCGCATCACCGTGCGCAAGGCGATCGATGGGCTCGTGGAGGAGGGTCTGCTGATCCGCCGCCAGGGCTCCGGCACGTTCGTCAGCACGCGCGTCGAAAAGAACTTCGCGAAGCTCACCTCGTTCTCCGAAGACATGCGGGCGCGCGGCCGCGTACCGCACAGCATGTGGCTCAACAAGGCGCAAGGCACGGTGACGCCGGAAGAAGCGATGACGCTGCGCTCGAGCCCCGGCACGCCGGTGTTTCGCTTCCACCGTATCCGGATCGCGGACGATGCGCCGATGTCGATCGAATACGCGACCGTGCTCGCCTCCTCCCTGCCCTCGCTCGACAGCGTCGAGGCCTCGCTGTACGAAGCCCTGGAACGCAACGGCAATCGCCCGGTGCGCGCGTTGCAACGCCTGCGCGCAGTCCTCCTCACGGCGGAGCAGGCGAAGCTGCTCAAGGCGCAGGAAAAATCGGCGGGCCTGCTCGTCGAGCGCATCGGCTTTCTGAAGGACGGCACCGCGATCGAGTTCTCGCAATCGTATTACCGCGGCGACATCTACGATTTCGTGGCGGAGCTCACCGCATCCTCATGAGCTCCATCCCCTTGACCACCTCGATGAGCCGCGAAGCGGCCGAAAGCCCGCACGTCGTGCGCCGACAACTGGCCGAGAATGCCGTCAATGCGATGCGCATCGGCGCGATGCTGCGGCAGATGAATCCGCGCGCCGTCGTCACGTGCGCGCGCGGCAGCTCCGATCACGCGGCGACATATGCGAAATACCTGATCGAAACGCTCACGAAGACGATCACGTCCTCCGCCGCGCCGTCTGTCACTTCGGTGTACGACGCGTCGCCGGACATGCGAGGCATCCTGTTCATCGCGATCTCGCAATCGGGCAAGAGCCCGGATCTGCTCGCGGCCGTCGAGCACGCGAAGCATCGCGGCGCGTTCGTGCTCGCATTGTGCAACTCGACGACCGCGCCGCTTGCGAATGCGGCTGATGCGCTGCTGCCCCTGCACGCGGGACCTGAAACGAGCGTCGCCGCGACGAAGACCTTCATCGCCTCCCTGAGCGCGATCGCACAGCTGCTCGCGAGCTGGACGCAATCGCGTGAGCTGTCGAACGGGCTGGCCAGTGCGCCCGACGAGCTGGAGCGCGCCTGGTCGTGTGACTGGAGCGGCGCAGTGCCGCTGCTCGCAGGCGCCTTGAACCTGTTCGTGATCGGACGCGGGTTCGGCCTCGGCATCGCACAGGAGGCCGCGCTCAAGTTCAAGGAAACCTGCGCGATCCACGCGGAAGGCTTCAGCTCCGCCGAAGTGAAGCACGGCCCGATGACGCTCGTGCGTGCCCGCTTTCCGGTGCTGATGTTCTCGCAGAACGACGAGACGCGCGCCGGCATGGAAAGCCTCGCGCAGGAGTTCGTGCAGCGGCGCGCACGAGTCATCGTGGCGGGCCTGCACACGCCTGACGCGCTCATTCTGCCGACCGTCGCCGCGCACCCGGTCATCGAGCCGCTCTTGATGATTCAAAGCTTCTATCGGCTCGCGAACGATCTCGCGCTCGAGCGCGGGCTGAATCCCGACGCGCCGCCGCATCTCAACAAAGTCACCGAGACCGTCTGATGCAGACAGCCTTCGTCAACGGTCGCGTCCTGCTCGACGGCGATTTCACGTCCGATCGCGTCGTCGTGATCGACGGGCCGCGGATCGCGGCCATCACGGCTCGCGACGACGTTCCCGCCGCGGCGCGCAGGATCGATTTGCACGGCGCACTTCTGCTGCCCGGCTTCATCGATGTGCAAGTGAACGGCGGCGGTGGCGTGCTGTTCAACGATGCCGCCAACATCGAAGACGTGCGCAAGCTCGCCGCCGCGCATCGCGCTTTCGGCACGACGGGACTGCTGCCGACGTTGATCAGCGACGATCTCGACGTCATCGCCGCGGCGCTCGACCTGGTCGCACGCGCGATCGACGCGAACGTGCCGGGCATTCTCGGCATCCATGTCGAAGGGCCGTTCCTGAGCCCGGCGCGGCGTGGCGTGCACGACGCATCGAAATTCCGCGAACTCGATGAGCCCGCATTCAGGCTGCTGACGTCGATGCAGCACGGCAAGCTCCTCTTGACGCTTGCGCCGGAAACGACGACACCCGACATGATTCGCCGCCTCGCACGCGCGGGCGTGGTGATTTCCGCGGGACATACGAATGCGCGCTACGCGGATATTCGCCGCGCGATCGATGCCGGGCTGCGCGGGTTCACGCATCTCTTCAACGCGATGTCGCCGCTGACGGGCCGCGAACCCGGCACGGTCGGCGCGGCGCTCGAGGATCTGCACAGCTGGTGCGGGCTGATCGTCGATGGCCATCACGTCGATCCCGTGACGATGAAGCTCGCGCTGCGCTGCAAGCCGATCGATCGTTTCATGCTCGTCACCGATGCGATGCCGACGGTAGGCATGAGCGGCGAGTATTTCATGCTGCAGGGTCGCAGGATCACGGTGCGCGACGGCATGTGCCTGGACGAGTCCGGCACGCTCGCCGGCTCGAACCTGGACATGGCCTGCGCCGTGAGAAACGCCGTGCGCATGCTCGACGTCGATCTCGCGACCGCCGTACGCATGGCCAGCGAATTTCCGGCCGCGTTTCTCGGCCTGGAGCGCCACTTAGGCCGAATCGCCGTCGGCGCGCGCGCCAGCTTCGTCATCGCCGATGAGGAGATGAACATCGGCGCGACGTGGATCGACGGGCAAGCCGCGAGCTGAACGGCGTCCATCCCTCGACGGCATGTATTCGTGCATGCCGAGCGCTCGAAGCTCCTGCAGGACGCTGTCGGGTTGCAGTGCCCTCGGGCAGCACATGAAAATTCGGCTCGCTCCTCTCCCTCCCTGCCCGCAGGCTCACCGCACACACGACCATGGAACTCTTCCAGTGGATCCTGGCGCTTCTGGTCGGCGCGGTCGCCCTGACCGCGCTGGCGCGCCGCATCAACGCGCCTTACCCGTCCCTGCTCGCGTTGGGTGGCGTCGCGCTCGCGCTGTTGCCGACGGCGCCGAAGTTCGCGCTCGACCCTGAGCTGACGCTCGTTCTGTTCGTCGCGCCAGTCCTGCTCGACGCGGCGTTCGATACCTCGATGCGGGATCTTCGTGCGAATTGGATCCCGGTGACTTCTCTCGTCATCGCCGCCGTGGGAATCACGACCGCGGCCGTCGCATGGACTGCGCACGCGCTCGTGCCCGACATGCCGTGGCCCGCGGCGATCGCGCTCGGGGCCATCGTCGCGCCGCCCGATGCCGCGGCAGCCACCGCGGTGTTGAAGCAGCTGCGCCTGCCGCATCGTCTGCTCGTGATTCTCGAAGGCGAGAGCCTGCTGAACGATGCGAGCGCGCTGATGATCTATCGCATCGCCGTCCTGGCCGTCGTCTCGGGCGGGCTCGACATGGAAACGATGCTTCCGCTGTCGCTCCTGTCGATCGTCGGCAGCGTGATTGCAGGCCATCTGCTCGGCAGCCTCTACCTGCGGCTCGCGATGCGCGTGACCGATGTGCCGAGCTCGATCGTCCTGCAATTCGCCGGCACGTTTTGCGTGTGGATTCTCGCCGACCACTTGGGCCTCTCGGCCATCGTCACTGTCGTCGTCTATGCGATCACGCTCGCGCGCAAGGCGCCGCGCGTCACGGCGGCGCGCATGCGAATTCCCTCCTATGCCGTATGGGACCTGGTCGTGTTCGTGCTGAACGTGCTCGCGTTCGTTCTGATCGGCCTGCAGCTGCGTCCGATTCTTGGCCCGCTCAATATGCGCGAGCGCTTCGACTATTTCACCGTCGCCGCGGTCGTGCTCGGCATCGTCATCGTCGCCCGCTTCGTTTGGGTGTTCAGCTACGCGGCGGTCGCACGCTTGAAGCGACGCTGGCTCGGGCCCGGCCGATGGCCCGGCGCTTCGAAGCCCAGCGTCTCCGCCTCGCTCGTCGTCAGCTGGTGTGGCATGCGCGGGATCGTCACGCTCGCAGCCGCGTATGCGCTGCCGATCGGGTTTCCCCATCGCGATCTCATTCTGCTGACGGCATTCTGCGTCGTCGTCGGCACGCTGGTCGCACAAGGCCTGACGCTGCGGCCGTTGATCGTCGCACTGCAGCTGCAGGACGACGGCTCGGTCGACGAGGAAGTGAAGATGGCATACGAGCGTATCGTGCGCGTCGGTCTGGCCCAGCTCGACGGCGATGAATCTCAGGCGGCGCAGACCATCCGCCGCGAATTGGAATCGCAGCTCGCCGAAGGCGGCGGCGTCCACCGCGAGCGCGAAGCGCTCGGCCAATACGGCTCGCTGCGCGCCAGTATCGTAGCGGCACAGCGCGACACGCTGATCGAGATGCGCGCGAACGGAGACATCGGCGACGACGCCTTCCATCAGGTCGAAGCGCAGCTCGATGTCGCGGAGCTGAATGCGGTGGGCGCGGAATATCCCTGACCGGCACGCGCATCGGCAAACCGCATCCTTCGCCGCACACCGTCGTCCCGACGCAAGTCGGGACCGCCATCGGCACCGTGCAAGCTTGCGATCCCGACGTTCGCCGGGATGACGGAATATGCAATCCGCAATTCTGCTCGCGCCCGAAAATCCGCGCTCGCGCGTATAGCTGTGTCGATCCTCCGCGCCGAGCTACCGTCATGCACCGCTTCAGACTCGCATTCTTCGATCGTGTCGTCCTGTGCGCAGTTCTCGCACTCGCCGGTGCACCGCTCGCGTGGCCGGACGATGACGCGCGAGGCATTCTCGAACGCTACATCGCACAACCGGACTCAAGCCTCGAATGGCACGTTGCAGCCGCCGGAAACGTCGGAACAGCCGAGTACGTTGAATATGTGCTGACGTCGCAAACGTGGCGCGGCATCGCATGGAAGCACCAGCTCTTCATCCTGCGTCCCGCGAACATGACCACGAACGCCAAGCAGGCGCTGCTGTTCGTTCACGGCGGACGCTGGAAACCGGAGTACGACGCGAGCGGACGCGCGACCGAGCTGCCAAGCGAGTCGCTGTTGTTCGCGCGGCTCGCGGAAACGATTGCGGCGCCGGTTGCTGTACTGCGCCAGGTGCCCTTTGCACCTATTTTCGATCGCAAGGAAGATGCGCTGATCGCTTACACGTTCGATCAATATCTGCGCAGCGGCGAGTCCGACTGGCCGCTGCTGCTGCCGATGGTGAAGAGCAGCGTTCGCGCGATGGATGCAGTGCAGGCGATCGTTCGCGAGCGCTGGGATGTCTCGATCGATGCCTTCACGGTCGCGGGCGCGTCGAAACGCGGCTGGACCTCCTGGCTGACCGCCGTCGTCGACCCGCGGGTCAAGGCGATCGCGCCGATGGTGATCGACGTGCTCAACATGCAGGCGCAGATGGATCATCAGCGCGCGACCTGGGGCGACGTGTCGGAAGAAATCCGCGATTACGCGGCGCTCGACCTGCCTGCGCGGCTCGCGACGGAACGCGGCCGGCGGCTGCTGTCGATCGTGGACCCCTACAGTTATCGCGAGCGGCTGACGCAAGCGAAGCTCATCCTGCTCAGCACCAACGATCGCTACTGGCCGCTCGATGCGCTCAAGCTGTATTGGCCGGGCCTGCCGGAGCCGAAACGCGTGCTCTATGTGCCGAATCAAGGCCACGGCCTGCAGGACATCGAGCGCGTGATCGGCGCGCTGAGCGCAGTGCATCGCCACTCAGCGAGCGCGCGTCCGCTGCCGATGTTGTCGTGGACCTCGACGGCGGCGCGATCGCTGACGTTCGCGGTCAGCGCCGACACGCCGCCGGCGCGAGTATCCATCTGGAGCGCACAAAGCCCGACGCGCGACTTCCGCGATGCGCACTGGACCTCGAGCCCATGTCAGCCGACGAACAACGGCTACGACTGCGCCGTGCCGCGAGCGGACCAAGGCTACACCGCGGCGTTCGCAGAGGCTGCGTTCGTCGAGGGACAAGCGCCGCCCTTCTCTCTATCGACGACGGTTTGCATCGCAGGGCCGGACAGTCCGGAAGCTTCCGGCACGTGCTGACTCAGCGCAGAGCTGCAGACGCATCAGCGCTCGCAGCGTGGCGCGCCGAAAGCTCGGCGCGCGGGATCAGGCGGCCATGGAGCAGCACGGTTTCGATCGTGTCGTAGGCCTGCACGCTTTCGAGCGGATTGGCGCGCAAGAGGAGCAGGTTCGCGATCTTCCCCGCCTCCACCGTGCCGATCTCGTCGTCCAGCCGCAGCATGCGCGCGTTGTCGATCGTCAGCGCGTGAAAGAGCTTCCTCTCGGACGCGCCGGCGCGAATCCAGTTGTCCATTTCGAGTCGACCGTTGAGTCCCGGCGGATTGGTGTAGATGAAGTCGCTTGGCGTGTCGGAGCCGAACAGCAGGTGCGCGTCCGCTGTCGCCAGGATGCGCGTCACCGCGTCCGCACGATCGATGGTGCCGCGCAATCTCACTCGCTCAGCGTCGCCGCGCAGTCGGGTCCAAAGCGGCACGCCCGCCGCGCCTTCGTTGCCCGCATACAGGTCGATCAGCGCGGCTGGATACACGTCGGCCAACACGGGCTGCGCGAGATAATCGGTCCGCAGCATGTCGTACAGGCCGACGATCACCTGCGTCGTCGGCTGATATCCGATGCGTTTGCGAGCGACTTCGGCGAGCACCTCGCGCGCTTCATCATCCAGCTCGACGGGCTCGTCAGGATCGCGCCACATCCCATGCGCGATCGCATCCGCTCCGATCGCGACACCGAAGACCTGCGCCCGCTTGCGATTCGCGTGGATGAACACGGGCATGTTGCGCGCATGCGCTGCCGTGACGAGCGCACGCCCGTCCTCGAGCGTCGACTCGAACCCGCGCTCGTAGATCATCTTCACGCAGATCGCAGCGTCGGCTTCGATGCGGGCAACGACCGCCGCGGGCGTGTTTTGTGCGGGATCGGCCTCGGGCGCGAGGCGCTCCTCAAGAGTCTTGCCATACGAGAAGTAGGGATAACGCACATAGCGCGTCGCTCCCGCGAGCGTGACGGCCGCGCCGCAAAAGTAGGCATCGGGCCGCAGCGCGAGTGCATTCCACTTTGCTATTCGATCGCCACTGCCGACGAGATCGAGCACCGTCGTGAAACCGAAGAACAGATAGCTCTTCGGATCCTGCGCGAGCGCTGCCGCGACGAGCTCCGGATGCGCGGCCGCCTGCGCGGCCGTCATGGGCGCTGGGAAACCCGGCGAGACGGCCAGATGCACATGACTGTCGATCAGGCCTGGAATGAGATAACGACCGCGGCCGTCGATTTCTTCCTTGCCCTTGAGCGGCTGAACGCTCACGGCCGTGATCTTCCCGTCGACGATTCGCACATAGGCGTGCTGCAACGGTGTATTGCGCTCGGGCGATACGACTGTCACATCGGTGATGACGAGGCCCGCGGCGGGCTGCGTTTCCATCTGCGTGCCGCAGCCCGACAGTACGAAGGCACAACCTGCCGCTGCGGCAAGCACGATCGATCGGTGCATGAGGGATCCTCCCGGGACGACCGCCATTGGATGCGCCGGCGCGTCAAAAAGGTTGCGCGCAAAGGCGCACCAACCTGTTGCGCAGAACTTTTATGATGCGAGCACGTTGCATTCCTGAACCCCGCGGAGACGACGAATGCCTGCCCGGCTCTTCACCCCTGTCGAACTCGGTTCGCTCAAGCTCGCGAATCGAATCGTGATCGCGCCGATGTGCCAATACTCGGCCGTCGACGGCTGCCTGAACGACTGGCACTTGATTCATCTCGGCCATCTCGCGCTGTCCGGCGCGGGCCTGCTCACGATCGAAGCGACGGCCGTGAAACCCGAAGGCCGGATCACGTATGCCGATGCGGGGCTGTATTCGGACGCGTGCGAAGCGGCGCTGCGACGCACCCTCGAATCGATCCGCCGCTGGTCCGACATGCCGATCGCAATTCAGCTCGCGCATGCGGGACGCAAGGCGTCGACGGAAGTGCCGTGGCAAGGCGGCGCGCAGCTGCCTGCCGATCATCGCAACGGCTGGCGGCCGGAAGCGCCGTCGCCGATTCCTTACGCACCCTCCGACCCCCCGCCGGTCGCGCTCGATCGCGAAGGCCTGGCCAGGGTTCGCACAGCGTTCGTCGAGGCGGCGCGACGCGCGATACGGGCCGGCGTCGATGCGATCCAACTGCATGGCGCGCACGGGTACTTGCTGCACGAGTTTCTGTCGCCGCTTTCGAATCGGCGTGAGGACGAATACGGCGGCTCGCTCGAGAACCGCATGCGCTTTCCATTGGAAATCTTCGACGCAGTGCGCGCGGCGGTGCCCGCCGATCGTGCCGTGAGCGTGCGCGTCTCGGGCACGGACTGGGCCGCCGGCGGTTGGGACATCGAACAGACCGTCGAGCTCGCGCGGGCGCTCGAGGCGCGCGGCTGCAGCGCGATTCACGTCTCGAGCGGCGGCTTGACGCCGGCGCAACAGATCTCTCCCGGCCCTGGCTACCAGGTTCCGCTCGCGCGGGCGGTGAAAGCGGCCGTGAAGATGCCCGTCGTCGCCGTCGGCCTGATCACGGACTTCGATCATGCCGAATCGATTCTCGTGAGCGGCGATGCGGATCTCATCGCGCTCGCGCGTGCGATTCTTTTCGATCCACGCTGGCCGTGGCATGCCGCCGCGCATTTCCAGGCGCACGTCAAAGCGCCGAATCAGTACCTGCGCTCGACCCCCGCGCGCTTTCGCACGCTCTTCGACGTGCGCGCGGACGATTGAGGCAGGTGCAGGACCTCGCTTGCGTTTGCCCCTTCGAAAAAAAAAGCGCCGCCCGCAGGCGGCGCTGGGGGATCCTCACTGCGGATCAAAAGGAAACAATGACCTCGGCGTAGTACTGACGGCCGAACGGATCGCCGAGCCGGCTCTCGAATCCGGCGATGATCGGCAGACGATCGGGCTTCGTGTTCGTCACGTTCGATGAGCCGACTGCAAAGCTCAGATCACCGAACGACAGATCCTCGAAGTTGTACCCGTAGCGCACGTCGAACGTCGTATACGAGCTGATGCGATCGGGCCGCGTCGCGCCCGTCGCGATCGACAGCGTGTCGAACTTGACGCCCGACTGATGCTTCGCCGTGAGCGCGGCATTGTGTCCGCCGAGCACCCATGCCGTGCGCAGCTGATGCTTCCATTGCGGCAGCGGCGGCGCGAGGTTCGTATTGCCGTTCTGAAGCCCGACGCCATCGGTCTTCACCTTGTCGAGCCCGGAATACTCGTACCGCGAGAAATACGTTCCGGAATACTCGTTGCTGAAGTAGCCGAAGCTGCCGAGGTCGAACGAGTACTTCACCTTCGCATCGAACACGTCGACTTCGTTCGTCGAGAGGTTCTCCCAGGTCCGCGTCACCGAGGCCACCTTGCGGACATCGTTTTGCAGCGGGCCGCGAGTGATGGACGGATCCATGCTCGAAGCGAACCACGCCTCCCTGAGCGCCGCGTGCGTCGTGCGGTTGTAGCTCGCCGCGGTGAGGTTGTTCGCCGCGAGGAAGTTCGCGAAGTCGCGGTTCAGGATGTCGGCCGAGCCCATCTCGATGATGCGATCGACGTAGTCGATGGTCTGAAAGTCGAGACTGAACTCGAGGTCGTCGATGATTTCCCAGGTGAAGCCGATGTTGTAGACGGTCGATTCCTCCGGCTTCAGGTTCGGATTGCCGTTGCGGCAGCTCGTCGAGCCGTTCAAGTTGGCCTGTGAGACGCCGGGAAAGAACGGATCGACGCCCGTGAACACCTCGGCGCAATCGGGGCTGTCTTCGATGAGCACCTGATTCGGCGTCGGCGCGAGGAAGCCTTCGCCGTACGAGGCTCGGAACGCGAGATTCCTGAGCGGCTGGTAGCGCACCGCCACTTTCGGGCTCGTCGCCTTGAGATCGAGATCGACAAAGTCCTCGTGGCGTCCCGCGATCTGCATTTCCAGGCCGGTGATGATGGGAATGTTGAACTCGGCGAACACCGCGCGCACTTGATTGTCCGTGACGATGCGCGCCTCGGGCTGCAGGAAGACATCGGAGTTGTAGTCATCGCGCGCCAGCGCCGCGGGCGCCGCGCGCTCCGTGCGCGTGAGTTCGCGAACCTGGCCGCCGATCGCCATCGCCACCGGGCCCGCGGGCAGATCGAACAATTGGCCGGTCGCCACCGTCTCGATGTACTTGAGCCGCTGGCTCACGGAATCGACCTCGTCGTCGACCCAGATCCAATCGATCAGCTCCTGACTGTTCGCACGCGCGGGCGTGTAGTACGGCGAGCGCGGATCGGAGGAGCCGAACGGATTCCAGAACTGATCGTGATTCGGGCCGCCCTGGCCGTTCAATGCGGCCTGCATGCGGCTCAGGAGCGGCGCCTGGCCGCTGATGTGCTCGCGATACAGCTGCGTGCTGAGCCACGTTTCGCCGCTCCAGCTGCTGTCGCCGAAGTCGTAGGTCAGGCCGAGCTTGTAGCGGTCGGTGAAGTATTCGTATTCGGAGTTCGTGAGCCCGCGATGATCGTAGCGGCTCGGCAGCGTCCCGTAGCCCGTGAAGGGACGCCAGCCGCTGCCGGTCGCAGTGCCCGGACGCAGCGCGACGCCGGACATGTTGCCGGGATTGTTCGCGGGAATCGTGATCTTCGTGTTGTTCGCGGTCAGCGCCGTCGAGGGCGAGCTGAGCAACGTCGTGTCGTTCCAGCTGAAATTGCCTTGGAATTCGACATTGATCTTGTCGTTGATCGCGTAGACGGCGCTCACGTAGGCGAGCGTCTCCTCGTACGGCCGGCCGTAATCCTGATACTGCCCGTATTCGAACGTGCAGCCCGTCAGCGCGCCGCTCGAGTTCCTGACCGGAATGCCGCTCGGGAACGAGCCCTGCATGCCGTGATCTTCGCGGCCTTGATTGAACGTGCCGCACGAAGGATCGACGTACGTCGTGTTCGTCGTCGCCCCGATGCGCGTATAGACGCCGGGGTTGCCGCTCACGGACGAGTCGTTGTCGGCGCGCAGGAATTCCGGACGTTCGGCGCGGTACAGCGCCGTGCGCTTCGTCCAGTCGGCCGCAACGACGACATCGAGCGCATCGAAGAAGGTCGTGCCCGCGAGCAGCGAATACTTCGGCTGGTGATACGCGTTGTCCTCGACCTGATTGTAGAAGGCGCGTGTCTTGAAACCGTTGAACTTCTTCACCGGGATGAGATTCACCACGCCCGCGACCGCGTCCGTCCCATAGAGCGCGGCGCCGCCGTCGAGCACCGCCTCGAAACGCTCGAGCGCGAGCTCGGGAACGATCGATCCGGCCGAGCTTGGATTGACGATGCGGCGGCCGTCGAACAGCGTCAGCGTGCTGCCCGTCCCCAGGCCGCGGATATTGAAGCTCGCGGATACCGAATCCTGCTGCCCGTCCTGCGTCCCGAGCACGTTTGCAACGACATCGGTGTTCTGCGTGAACGTGAGATCGCGAATGAACATGCCCATGCTGGGCGCGCCGGACTCCTGAATGGCGGCGCCGTCGATGACGGCCGTCGGCGACGGCGCATCGAACGTATCGCGCTTGATGTACGAGCCCGTCACGACGATTTCCTCGCGCGGCCCGTCCTGGGCAGCGACCTGCGACGCGAGCAGCAGCATGGAAACGGCCGCCGCAAGCGTAAGACTACGACCCTCGACCTGAGCATTCGACATATCGAACTCCCCAATTTCTTAATAGTGATGCTCGCCACGCGTTGCCGCGGGCTGTGTGATGTCGACGCGATCGCCGGTAGTTGACCTCCTCGCGGTGTGTTCCGAGTTCTTGTTGTTGAGCGCCCTCATCGGTTGCAAGGGCCACCCATTATTCGCCCGAGCTTGATTGACGTGTCAACTGGACACACCGATGACGAAACAACAAACGGGCCGTTTCATTGCAAATAACTGTCGAGGGCGCACCGGCGCGTAGCAAACGGGTACAACGGGCTCGGAAACGGCGGCGATCATGAAAAAAACTCATGATCTCGAGGGCGGCGTTGACTTTCGAGTGCGGGTGCCCCGCGCGGATGCGCTGGACGAAGCGCCTGCTCGAACGCAGGCAGCTACGGCGAGGACGGTCGAACTCTTAGCGGCGTGCAGCCGCGATGCGGCGCTCAGGCCCGCGAGGGCTCGTGGTCGGCATCGATCGCGGGCTGCCGCACGCCGAGGAGCGTCAAGAGCGGGCCGGTCATCATCGTCGTGATCACGGCCATGATGACGAGCATCGTGAAGATGCGCGGGGAGAGAATGCCAAGGTCGTAGCCGATGTTCAGGGCGATCAGCTCCATCAGCCCGCGCGTGTTCATCAACGCGCCGAGCTGCAGCGACTCGCGCCAGTTCATTCCGGTGACGCGCGCGGCGATCGCGCTGCCGCCCAATTTCCCGAGCGTCGCGACGAAAATGATCGCGAGGCAGATGAGCCAGTCTTGCGCACCGCCGAGCAATCCGATCTCGGTGCGTAATCCGGTGAACGCGAAGAACAGCGGCAGCAGCAGCACCGAGCTGAACTTCTCCAGCAGGGTCGTGATGCGGCGCCGGAACTCGCTGGAATCCGGCATCACCGCACCCGCGAGGAATGAGCCGAACAACGCATGAATGCCGATGACCTCCGTGGACAGCGCGGCAGCCAGGACGACGCATACGATGATTCCGAGCGTGCCGCTCGACGGCTCTTCGCGGCGCAGCTGCTCACGGCCGATCAGGACCGGCAGCGCCGGACGAACGACGAGCGTCATGAACGCAATGAACGCAAGCGCCAGCACCAGCGTGAAGCTCGCCGCGATCATGCCCGAGGCCTTCACGATGGCGACGACGAACGCCATGATCGTCCAGGCAGTCACGTCATCGACCGCCGCGCAGGTGATGGCAGTACTGCCGAGCGACGTCCGCGTGATCTTCCGCTCCTGCAGAATGCGCGCGAGCACCGGAAACGCCGTGATGCTGGTCGAGATGCCCATGAACAGCGCGAAGCCGAGGAAGTTCGCCTTCGGCCCTGCCATCTGCGTGAACAGGAAGTACGCAAGCATCACGCCGAGCAGGAACGGCAGGACGATGCTGGCGTGACTTACGGCCACCGCGGTCTTCGCCTTGTTGCGCACGTGATCGAGGTTCAGGTCCATGCCGACCGTGAACATGAACAGACAGATGCCGACCTGGCTCAGCAGGCGCAGGGTGCCCAGGGACTCGGTCGGAAAGACGAACGCAAACCAATCCGGTGATACCAGCCCGAACAGCGACGGGCCGAGCAGAATGCCCGCGCACATCTCCCCGACGACCGCCGGCAACCCGAATCGGACGAACAGCTTTCCGATCACGCGGCAGGCGGCAATGATCACGAGCAATTGGATGAACAGATGGCTGAGCGGGTGATCGAGATTTCCCGTCAGGTTTTGCACGAACGCGTTCACGGTGGACGGAGCGTCGGTGTGCGCCCTCGCCTGTTCGACGCCCGCGACAGCGGCCGGCGCCGGCAGCGAAGCGCCGAGCTGCACGACGCCGATGATGGCGAAGATTGCCAGGACGATCGTGGCGACGTAGAGACTGGCTTGTTTTATCGACGTCATGGCGGGACGGTCTGGAGTCGCGGGCGCTGCATTGTGAACGGCGGCCGGGGCGAACGCCATGAGGCGAACGAACCTTGTCGGCTCGGAGCCCGGGTCAGACGCCCGGGCTCACGCATTGGCTGGCACGCGTCCCGGCCTGAGCCGAGGCTTCCTGCGGATCGAGCGCCTCGAGACGCGGCCGCAGTCTCAGGTGGCGGCGCCTGGAATGCTCGATCAGCGGCCGCCATACCGCGCCGGTCAGGCGCTGCTTGATCAGCAAATGCCAGAAGCGGTTCGATCGTTTGTACAGGTAGCTCATCCCGAGATACGCCAGCACGGCTTGGGGGTCGGCGGGACGGCGCTTCCAGATCGATGAATGGGAAAAGAGCCGGTCGTAGCACCATGCATAGCCCCGATCGAGCTCCTCGCAACTCATGTGCTTCGGCTGGAAGACGACATGGGCCGTGTCGTACTTGTCCCAGTCGCGATGCAGGATGCGGCCCTCGGCTTCGAGCTGCCGAAACAGGGGCGTTCCCGGATACGGCGTCAGGATATGGAACGTGGCGCACTCCAGCCGGTTCGCCTCGATCCACGCCACGGTGCGCTCGAAGACATCCGGCCGATCGTGATCGAACCCGAGCACGAAGCTGCCGTTGACCTGGATCCCGTACCGATGCAGCAGCGCGACGCGCCGCGCGTAATCCTCGGGCGCCGGCGTGCGCTTGTTCGCATCGCTCAGGTTGCCCGCATTCAAGGACTCGAAGCCGACGAACACGCCCGTGCATCCGGCCACGGCCATGTCACGCACGAGCGAGGCATCGTTCGTCACGTCGATCGTGACGGCGGCGCTCCAGATGATGCCGAGCGGCTTGAGCGCAGCGCACAGACGACGCAGGTAATCCGGCCGCGAGCCCAGGTTGTTGTCGACGAAGACGGTGTACGGCTGCCCGTCCGCGACGATCTCATCGACGACTTGCTGCACGTCGCGCATGCGATAGGGCATGTGCAGCCCGTCGGTCGCGAGATAGCAGAAGCCGCAACGGTTGTGACAGCCGCGCGTCGCGATCACGCTCGTCGTCGTGAGGAACGATTCGCGTGGCAGCGCACTGCGCCGCGGCGGCGGATCGAGACGATACGGACGCACGTAATCCGCCGAATATCGCGCCCGCAATCGGCCGCGCTCGATGTCCTCAAGAATCTCGGGCCACAGCTGCACGCCGTCGCCAACGGCGATGGCATCCGCATGCGGCGCCGCCTCGTCGGGACACGACAACACATGCAAGCCGCCCAGAACGACGATCGAGCCCTGCGCCCGATACCAGCGCGCAAGCTCATAGGCGCGCTTCGCGAACGTCAGATGCACGGTGATTCCCACCACCTGAGGAAGCGGTTCGCGGGGCGGCGGACCTTGCAGAAGATTTTCGTCCCAGTAACGAATCCGCCAGTGCTCGGGCGTCGCGCCCGCGATGCTGGTGAGCGCGAGCGTCGGCGTGAGGACGTGCTTGCCGTAACTGGCGCGCGGATCCTTGGGGTAGAACGGATTGACGAGCAGCGCGAGATGGCGCTCTGGTTCGCGGCCGAGGATGGGCTCGGGAAACCGGGGCGCGATCGCCATATCCGCGGGAATCGGCGTGGCACGCATTTTGGGACCCATCGAGCTAGCCATGCTGCATGCCCTCCAGGCCGCACGAAACGCCTGCGATGCGCCCGAAGCGCCGGTCGCGGCGCGAGTATTCGCGCAGCGCCTCTTCGAAATCCTCCGCGTCGAAATCCGGCCACAGCCGCGCGAGGAAATGCAGCTCCGCATAGGCGCATTCCCAAAGCAGGAAGTCGCTCATGCGCCGCTCGCCGCCGGTGCGGATCAGCAGATCCACTTCCCCGACGGGCAGCGAGTGATTGACCGCCGCGAGCTGCCGAAGAAATACCTCGCGGTCGACGCGCGGCTCGCGTCGCGCTGCATCGCAAACCTCGATCAGGCTCCACTGCGCGGAGTAGTCCACCGCGATTCGCAGGATCATCCGGTTGCAATCGCGCGTGGCCTCCTCCGCCCATTCGATGAGCGCGCGCAGCTTGTCATCCAGTCGATCGCGCCGCCCGATCACGTTCAGCCGGATCGACTGCTCGAGGCAGCGCTGCGTTTGGGTGGCGAGATAGCGCCGGAACAGTCCGAACAATGCGCGGACTTCGCGCCGCGGGCGCTCCCAGTTCGAGCACGAAAATGCATACAGCGTGAGCACGCTGATGCCGTGCCGCGCGGCCGCGCTGACCGCCCGATCGACCGCGCGTGCACCGGCGCGATGCCCTGCCGTTCTGGGCAGGCGCCGCGCCTGGCCCCAGCGGCCGTTGCCGTCCATGATGATTGCTACGTGCATTGTAAAGTACTCTTCATTGCAGAGTTAATGGACCGAACTCGAGCAACCGCCGTCCCGACGCAAGTCGGGACCGCCGTTGGCAGAGTGCCGAATGCGGTCCCGACTTGCGTCGGGACGACGGAAACGATCAGCCGCGCGTCGCCTTGATCACGGCCTCGACATGATCCAGATACCGGTTCAGCGCCGCCCTGCCCTGCGGGGTAATGCGATACATCGTCCGCGGCCGGCGCTCCTCGAACGTTTTCGTACAGGCGATGTACTGCGCATCCTCGAGCTTGCGAGCGTGCGCGCCCAGGTTGCCGTCGCTGATGTCGAACAGTGCTTTGAGCTCGTTGAAGCTCATCTCTTCGCGCACGGCGAGCGCGCTCATGATGCCGAGGCGCACTCGCTCATACACGAGGCGGTCGAACTTCGATTCCGCATCGTCGCGCGTCGTCGTGGCGACGGCCGCGAGCTTGCGGCGCTGCCGTTCGTTCGTCGCCGTGAGGATGCGCGTTGTCTTAGCCTTTGCGGCCATGCCCGACCCTTCCGATGAGAATGCCAAACAGGATGTGCAATCCGCCGAAACCCAACCCCAGGAGCACCATCTGCACCATGAGGGGTGCGAACAACGCCGCGACACCGAGCCCCACGAAGCAGCAGCCCATCCACGCGACGAGCGACGTCGTCGGCACGCTCGCAGAGATCAATGCGCAGCCGTAGAGCAATAGCCAGGTGCCCGGGATCGCGCCGATGCGCGCTTCGCTCCACAGCACGAAAGTCATTGCCGCGCCCGCAAACAACGACGGCAAGAGACACAGCGCCAACTTGCGCCCGGGCGTCCCCGTGGCCGCAAATGTCAGCAGCGAAGCGGGCCGCGCAAGCAACAGACCGCCCGCGCTCGCCGCGACCGGCGCCGCGGCCAGCCACACCACGAACCAGTAGTCCCTGAGCACAGGCAGGAAACAGAGCGCCGCAGCGGCGAGCCCGACGATTCCCATGACCATGCCCGCGGAGCCCGGGATTGCGACGGCGCCGGCTGCATCCATCGAGGCACGGATGTAGCGCAGCGTCGCCACCGCATGCGCATCCAAGCTGACCGTCTTTGCCGGCATCGCGTCACCCTCGTGAGGCCCGGCGCCACGTTACGAAGCTCGCATCGCATCGTCAAGTACTCTGCGGTGCAAAGAACATGATCGATTGTGGCAGCTCGCGACGGAACCGCGGCTCGACATCGCGGGTTCGATACGCGCACCGCACGTAGGAAGCGCACGTCGTGGATTTCAGATCCGCACCGCACCGTCAAACAGGAGCCCTTCCGGCCTTGGGACCCTCGCAGTCGAGGGTCAGGCGTCTCTACATCGGCGGCGAGCGCAGCGTCG
>Ga0164243_10002338_pt1 | contig 31509 bp, 20 predicted proteins | sample OricompcompostOP_FD_108781 | JGI IMG/M metagenome (GOLD analysis project Ga0164243, IMG submission 108781) | Organic Plus compost microbial communities from Emeryville, California, USA - Original compost - Organic plus compost (OP) | ecosystem: Engineered > Solid waste > Mixed feedstock >... | reverse complement strand
CGTGCTGCAGCTCGCGTGCAAGGGATTGCGCGCTGGCGCGGTAGAAGTCGCTCATGGCGCGGTGATATTGGGGGTCGGCAGAAGGTATCTCGTCGGTGAGCGGATATTCGAGCCGCAGCTCTTGCGCCTGGCAGGGGAGAAGCGCGTCGACGATGCGGCGGGCGTTGCCGACGTGGCCGCGTTTAGCGAAGTAGGCGACCACGTCGAGCGTGCGTACAAGGCCGGCGGCACGCAAGGTCATGTAGCGTACATCGCCAGGCCCGACGCCGATGCCATAGAGCGTACCCGGTGCAGCGCTGCCCGCTATGCTCTCAAGCGATATCATTCTTTGTCGCTCGCCAGCGCGTTGATCGCGGCCGCCGCGATGGCGCTGCCGCCTTTGCGGCTGCGCACGATCAGGAACGGGACGGTGCCGCTCGCTGCCAGCGCATCCTTGGATTCGGCGGCGCCGACGAAGCCAACGGGAACGCCGATGATCGCGGCAGGGGGCGGGGCGCCGTTGGCGATCATGTCGATGAGGTGGAAGAGCGCCGTGGGGGCGTTGCCGATGGCGACGACGGCGCCTGCCAGCAGCGGGCGCCAAAGCTCGACGGCGGCGGCCGACCGTGTCGTGCCGAGCGACTGTGCCAATGCGGGTACGGCGCTGTCGCCGAGCATGCATACAACTTGATTGTCGGCCGGCAAGCGGGCGCGCGTCACGCCGTGGGCCACCATCTGGGCGTCGCACAGGATGGGGGCACCGGCGCGCAATGCTTCTGCTGCGACGTTGGCAAACTCCGGTGATTGCTCGATGTCGCGGGCGATCTCGACCATGCCCGTCGCATGGATGATGCGGACGGCGACCTTCTCGGCGCGTCCGCTGAAGCGCGACAGGTCGGCCTCGGCGCGAATGATGGCAAACGAGTGCCTGTAGATTTCCGCTCCATCGCGCAGGTAGTCGGATTGGATGACCATGTCGCCGCGTCCTTATGCTGGGTCTAGCAGGTGAGGACGTGTGGCGAGGTCGCCGGGATGGACGTATCGGCTCGGCGTCGAGCGCGTGGTGCCGTGATGCACGACGGCAAGGCTTCCACCGGCTCCGACCAGGGTAAGGTCGGCGGGTGCCGAGCGTGCGCAGCCCTTGCTGCAGCCGGAGACGTGGCAGGTTCTGATGCCAAGTTCTTTGAGCATGGGGGCCAGGGAGTCTGCGACGGTCCGCGTGTCGACGGAAGCCGAGGTGCAGGCAGGTGCGCCGGGGCAAGCGTCGATGGCGAGGAGCGGGTCATCGGGATCGATGAGGAAACCTGCGCTGCAGGCCTGTTGAGTGAGATCGCCGGCGGCGGATGGATCGGCGGTCTCGGCATAGAGCGAACGCCATGGCGAAACCCTGAAACCCGAGATGGAAGTTTCGCGTGCGAGGCCGGCAAGTATTCTCAAATCCTTGGCGGCTAGGCGGCCGAAGGCGGCGGTGAGGCCGACGGCGGCTACAAGCTTGCCGTCGATGTGCACGGGGCCTAACGGCCGGTTGTGGGCTGATTTGGCGGGAGTGCTGTCGATCTTCCGCAAGTGCCCATCGCTGAACGCCATGAGCCGTTGCACCGCTTCGTCCGATAGATCGCGCATGCGGGCCCGCGCGTGGGGGCGCAGCTCGACATAGCGCTCGGCCAGGGTGGCACCCGCGGCTGCGGCCTCGTTCGGCGCGCAGGCTCCGAGGTACTCAGGTCCGTCCACCCGATCGATCGCCAAGGCAATCGCTGTTTCTCCGGCGACGGTGAGAGCGCGCAGACGCACGTCAGCCGGCTCATCGTCGAGAGACAGGCTGCTGCCTCCGTCGACAACGAACGAGAACTTGGCGGGCAGAGCGCGAAGTACAGGATTACCAGCGATTGTAGCCTGTAGCTCAATAGCCAGTGCGCCCGCGTCTATGAGCTCTTGCGGGTCGATCCCCGTTAGCGGGCCAACGAGTATGTTCGCGGGCTCGACGTCGAGCAGTCCCACGCGGGTAAGCTCCTGCCAGACAACGGGCAAGCTCGGCTCGGTCAGGCCGCGTAGCTGCACGTTGGCGCGGCGTGTCAGATCGATGAGGCCGTTGCCATGGCGCTCCGCGACATCGGCGATGGCGGTTAGATCGTCCGGCGAGAGAGAGCGCCCTCGCGGGTTCAGGCGAATGAGAAGTCCGTCGCCGGTTTGCATCGCCCGCATGCCCGTCGGGCACCAGCCGCGCACGCTGTAGGGATCGATGCGAGGGATAGCTTTGCTCATGCTGGCAGCCGTTGGTTGCCGGCTGCAGCGCGCAGTCGCGCCAGCTCGCCGTGCACTGCGTTGCGTCTCGGGATCCACAAGCCGCGTACAATCGCGTCGCCGAGGCGGGCGGCAATTGCCTCGGCGGCCGCAGCATTGGCGGCGGCCATGGCGTTCATCACCTTCTCGTCGGCGATGAGGGCGTCGTGCACGGCATCGAACAGGTGCGATGGAGCGCCGCTCCCCGTCGCAGCGAAGGCATAGAGCGCGTCGACCGCCTGCGCCATCTCCCCGATACCGCGATGGCCGTGGGCGATCATTCCGTCGATCCAGCGCGGATTGGTGAGGCGCCCACGGACGATACGTGCAATTTCCTCGGCCATGGTCCGCGCCACCGGCCGCTCGGGACGGCTGGTGTCGAGGTGATAGAGCGCGGGCGATCGGCCGGCCATGCCGGCCGCGGCTGCAAAGCCGCCGACGTAGTCGGCAACTCCGTCGCCATCGAGAATATCGCGTTCGCGATCGTCCTGGGGATGCACGAGCGCATCGATGGCAGCGATGCGCTCGGCGAACTCGGCGCTCGCCTTGCGGCCGTTCTCGCTCGCTGCGCCATAGGCATGGTCGGAGGTCGCGATGTAGGCGCGGGCCAGGTCCGCGCGCGTATCCCAGATCGTATCGAGCGCCGTCTCGGCGGTGCCTGCGCCGTAGACGTTGCTGCCACCACCGAAAATGCGTGCGAGGCTGGCGCCGGTGCGCCGCGCGGCGGCGAGCGGATTTGATGCGTCGTCCTCGTCGAGCGCGGCGACCCGAGTGACGGCCATCTCGAACAGCGCGATCTGCGATTGGAAGATGTCGCGGAAAAGGCCGGAAATCCGTATCGTCACGTCGATGCGCGGCCGGTCGAGCAGAGCCAGAGGAAGAACCTCTATGCCCGTGACGCGGTTCGAGGCGTGATCCCAGGTCGGACGTACGCCGAGATAGTCGAGCGCTTGCGCCAAGTCGTCGCCGCCAGTGCGCAGCGATGCCGACGCCCACAGGTCGACCATGATGGCGCGCGGATAGTCGCCTTTGTCCTGCAGATGCCGTCGGATGATCTCGGCCGCTGCCCGGGCTCCGATGACGGCGGCAGTGCGCGTCGGCACGGCGCGTGGGTCGATGGTCGTCAGGTTGCGGCCGCTGGGAAGCACGTCCAGTCGACCGCGCGTCGGTGCGCCGGCCGGTCCAGGCGCGACGCGGCGTCCATCGAGCGCTGCTATGAGGGCAGCGCGTTCGGCTTTGGCGCAGGCGTCTACCAGCTCGTGGACCCGAGGCGCGAGCGACTGCGCAACCGAGGGCTTGAGGCTGCGTAGCGTGCTCTCCGCAAGTGCCCTCGTGGCCGCCGGCGCAGGGGCGCGGCCGAAGACGTGCAGGCTTTCGCGGATGGCGAGATCCTTGATGTCGCAAAGCTGTGCGTCGAGTTTGGCGATCGCGGTGCGCGGCGCGTCCTCGCGCGTGACGCCGCAATCGGCAGCGAGGCCTGACCGCCAGGCACGTTCGATGATCTCAGCTTCGATGAGCTGCAGCCGCCGCCGGTCGATGCCGTCGGCCTCGGCGTACTCCTCGAGCAGCCCCTCGAGCTCTGCGAGGCCGCCGTGCAGCCCGGCAGTGCTGAGCGGCGGCGTCAGGTGGCCGATGGTGACCGCCGTGATGCGGCGCTTGGCTTGCACCGCCTCGCCCGGATTGTTCACGATGAAGGGATAGACAACGGGTGTCGGCCCGAGCAGCGCTTCGGGGAAGCAATTCTGCGACAGCGCCAGTGCCTTGCCCGGCAGCCACTCGAGCGTGCCGTGGGTGCCGAGGTGCACGAGTGCGTCGATGCGCTCGATGGTGTGCAACGCCGCGTAAAGTGCGACGTAGGCGTGCCGCGGTGGGCATGACGTGTCGTGATAGCCCTGCTTGCGGTCACAGCGTGCGCCGCGGTCTGGCTGCAGCAGGATGATCAGATTGCCGGCGCGCAGGCAGGGGAAGCGGAACGCGCCATCGGCGTAGGCGGGGTCGGCTTCTGGTGCGCCCCAAGCGTCGATCAGGGTCTCGCGCACTTGCGTGGGAAGCGTGGCGAGGTGCGCGCCATAGTCGGCGAGAGAGATAGAGAGGTGGTCGACGGGGGCGGCGGTCAACCGCGCGATGAGTTCGGCGGCGTTGATGTCTTCCGCTCCCGTCGCGTAGCCGGTTTGGCCCAGCAGGGCGACGATCTCACGGACGCTTTCGGCCGTGTCGAGGCCGCAGGCATATCCGGTTCGTCCGCCGCGTGCTGGGTAGTCCGACAGCATGATGGCGATGCGACGGTTCTCTCGGGGGGTAGTGGAAAGTCGCGCCCATGCAGCAGCAAGCTTTGCCACGTAGGTGACGCGGTCGGCGGCTGGCTCATGCAGCACGCCTGCGTATTCGAGATCCCGATCGAGCGGTGCTTCTGCCTTGAAGGAGATGGCGCGGGTGAACAGGCGGCCATCGAGCTCTGGCAGCACAACGTTCATGGCGAGGTCGCTGGGCGCCAGGCCACGATCCGAAGCCTCCCAGACGTCGCGGTTCGTGCCAGCCAGGGCGACCTGCAGCACCGGGCAGTCGGCGAGGTCGAGGATCGTCGTGTCATCGGAGCGGCGCGCCGAGAACGCGATCATGTTGACAATCACCGAAGGGCGGCGGGCGGCGATCAGCTCCGCCAGCATGGGCTCCGCCTCAGGGTCTTTCAAGCTGGTCACCGCGGCAGCGATGCAATCAAGACCCTGGGCTTCAAGCTGTTGCATGACCGCCAGCACAGGTGCCATATCGGCCGCGAGCAGGTTGGCGCGATAGAAGGTGACGAGGGCGCCGCTGCTCGTGCCCTGCGCAGAGTGCTTCCAGACCTCCCAGTCCGTGATGCTGCCGTCGCTGGCGACAAGTATGGCCGCGCCGAGCGGTGCCGGAGCTGGCGGCGCAACGGATTCGCCGTGGATCAACGAGGTTGCCAGGTGCAGCGCCCTGGCAACGTTGACGGGACCGCCATGGCGAAAATAAGCATCGAACAGCGCCAACTGTTCCAGCGTCACGGTTGATCGTGAAGCAAGTCGCGCGTCTGGTCGATCATCGCCAGGAAGCGCGACCAGTTGCGTGCCCGATTGGCGGCACACTTGCGACAAGCGCTCGAAGCCATAACGCCAGTAGTCGAGGCCACCGAGGCTGCGGACGATGACAACGCGGCTTTTGGCGATGACGGCGTCGATGTAGAGATCGATCGACAAGGGGTGTCGGAGACGCTTCAGGCTCGCCAATCTCAGGCTGGGCAGCGATGCGCGATGCTCCCTCCATGCCGTGGCCAGCGCGGAGAGATCGCTGTCGCTGAATGACAGCACCACTAGGTCCGCAGCCGACTGCCCAAGATCGACGGCGACGTCGATCTCGTCCAATGTCGCGGTCTGTGTGGCAAGCAGATGCAGCGGATCAGCCTCCTGCAATCTGGCGGGCGATGGCGTCGCGATCGAGGCCCTTCTGGCCGATGACGACGATCTGCCCCTGGCGGGTCTCGCCCGGGCGCCAAGGACGGTCGAACTGATGCTGCAGCCGCGGTCCGACGCCCTGAATCAAGAGGCGCATGGGCTTGCCCTCGACTGCGGCGAAACCCTTGATGCGCAGGATATCGTGTGCGGCGGTGGCGGCGCCGATGCGGCTGAGGATGTCGGCGGGCTCGCCGATGACCGGGATGTCGACGATGAAGCTTTCGAAGTCGTCGTGATCGTGGTCCGACTCGGCGTCATGATGTGACGGGCGCGCCGCGAGGTCGCCCTCGGCCGCCGCGTTGAGCCCGAGCAGCACCTTCGGATCGAGGCTCGCGCCTTCAGTCGCGAGGACTTTGACTGCGCGCGGCACGGCGGCCTTGATCTCGGCGACGACGCGCTCGCGCTCGGTGTCAGTCAGGAGGTCGGCCTTGTTGAGCACGATAAGATCGGCACACAGAAGCTGATCCTCGTAGACTTCATCGAGCGGATTATCGTGGTCGAGAGAGGGATCATTCGCCCGCTGCGTCTTGAGCGCAATGGGGTCGTCCGCGAAGCGGCCTGCGGCCACTGCCGCGCCATCGACCACCGTCACCACGCCATCCACCGTAACGCGAGAGGCGATGGCCGGCCAATTGAACGCCTGCACCAGGGGCTTGGGCAGTGCCAATCCGGAGGTCTCTATGAGGATGTGTTGGGGCGGGTTCTCAAGTGCCAGCAGGCCTTCGAGTGCGGGCACGAAGTCGTCGGCCACGGTGCAGCAGATGCAGCCGTTGGCAAGCTCCACGATGCGATCCTCGCCACACGTCGCGTCGCCGCAATTCTTCAGGATCTCGCCGTCGATGCCGACATCGCCGAATTCGTTGACGATGACCGCCAGGCGGCGCCCGTCTGCGTTTTCCAGGACGTTGCGCACCAGCGTTGTCTTCCCCGCACCGAGGAAGCCGGTGATGATATTGCATGGCACCTTGGAGAGGTCGGTCATGCTGTCTCCGCGGCAGGTTGCTCGAAGCCGAGGGGTGGTACGCGCGCGATAACGCCGCGGCGGAAGGGAGCGGGGCGATCTGCCCAGGGGACAATGCCGGCGTCGGATCGCTGGAAGGCCATTGCAGTCGCCACGATATCGGCCACATGCGTACCGGGATCGAGGTCGCCGATGACGTACGTCCACTTTCCAGGAGCGGTGAGCGCGATGGTGCTCGGCCGCTTGCAGACCGCGAGGCACTCGACCTTGCGTACCGTGATTCCCGTTGCGCCGAGTTTGGCCAGGCGATCGTGGACGGATTGGGCGAGCCAGGTGCCAGACCGCGCGCCGACAGCGCCTTCTCTACGAGGCTCGCACGCTACGCAAACGAAGATCTCGACTTCATCAACCATCGGGGCTGCCCACGGCTGCGCCAATACGCTGCCAAAGAAAGCCGACGAAGAAGCCGGTGGCCATCCAAAGCACGCACTGCACGGTGAGTGAAACGGCGGCAAAGCGCGCTGCGAGCTCGGCGGGCACGCGCGCTGCGGCATCAAGCGGGACATGCGGTGCGCCCCAGAGGTGTGGGGCCAGTAGCACCGGGACGGCCAGGAGCCGCAGCCAAGGATTTTGCGCGCGCAGGAACAGCCACACGGCGGCTGCCGTCATGGCGCAGGTCATCATCCACCATTGCTGGCGTGCGATGAGATCGGCTGCCATCAGCCCAGGAACCTCGGGCGCCAAGCCCATGGCCGGTGCCAGTCCAGCCGCGGCAAAGCCGCTTGCACCCCATGCCATGGCCGTCGGCTCGGTGATGGGATCACCGGCTGCCAGCATGCCGGCGAGCAGGATCATGGAGAAGCCGACGGCGGTGCCGATGGTGGCTATGCTCGTAAGCAAGGTGCGCTCGAGGCCGTCGGCTGGAGACCATTCGCTGGCGTCCGCGCCATGCTCGTGGTCAACACCGGCGTGGACGAGAATGAGCCGTGCTCCGCCGAAGCCATCGAGGTTTGCACTCGGGCCGGCCGAGGTCGCATTCTCGTAGCGCTCAGCCTCGATGATGATGGGAGTGGTCGTATAGGCCTGCAGCAGAGCGACCATGAGCCCAGCCAGCAGTCCGGCCATGAGGCCGACCGCAAACACGCGTGTAAGCATGTTGTGTGCTCAGTGGCAGGGGAAGCTGAGTGCGTGCCGCGTATCGTGGGCGGCATTGTGAAGCAGCGAGGAGTGCGCGAACCCCGTCGTGAAGACGAGTGCGGCGCCAAACAGGAAGGCTGCTATCGCCGTGCGCCGGATATCTGCGCGTCGAGCGAGGCTTTGCGTAGCGGCTGTCGTCATAGTGCCTCCTTGGCCCGCCCACCGGGGCCATTCGGGTTGCGTTCGACGGCAGGTCTCCTGGCTCTCGGTTCCTCGCTTGCGGCTACCTTCCCGGTTTCCCAGTGGTGCTTGTGCCGCGAAGCTCGCCGATCACAGTTGCGGGGGCAGCTGCGGATTCGGCGCTGGGCGCCTCACCGCATTCCCTTTCAATCCCCTTGCGGGGAACCGTCATGAGATCTGATAAGACTACGCTCGATGTCGCGTCAATGGCAATTGCAGTCATCGCCTGAAACCTCCGAGGAGAGCACTGCCATGGTCGATGCCGTCCACGAGGCCGAGCGCCACAAGGCGAAGATGGCAAACCGCAAGGCGGTCCAGGATGCCGAGGTGGCCGGTAAGACAATCGAAAAGGGCCTCCTCATCGTTCACACGGGCAAAGGCAAGGGAAAGTCGACGGCGGCCTTTGGACTGTTGCTGAGGGCGCTGGGTCGCGGCTTCAGGGCGGGCGTCGTTCAATTCGGCAAGGGCGCTTGGGATACCGGCGAGCGTCACGCCATCGATCGCTTTCCGGATCAGGTTTCTTGGTACGCGTTGGGCGAGGGATTCACGTGGGAAACGCAGGATCGGGCGCGCGACGTAGCTGCAGCCGAGCGCGCCTGGTCGAAGGCGGAGGAGCTGATGTCCGATCCTTCGATCCGACTCCTCATACTCGATGAGCTCAACATCGCGCTGCGCTACGACCATTTGGATCTTGCGCGTGTCCTCGATGCCTTGCGGTCGCGGCGTCCGGACCTTCACGTCGTCGTCACCGGCCGCAATGCCAAGCCGGAGCTTATCGAGGCGGCCGACCTCGTCACCGATATGACGCCGGTGAAGCACCACTTCGACGCGGGTGTCAAAGCGCAGGAAGGCATCGAGTTCTGATGGTCGCAAAGGCCCTCATGTTCCAGGGCACGGGGTCAGACGTCGGCAAGTCCACGCTGGTCGCCGGGCTTGCGCGGCTGCTCCGCAACAGGGGTCTGCGCGTTCGCCCGTTCAAGCCACAGAACATGTCCAACAATGCTGCGGTGACCGCGGACGGCGGTGAGATCGGCCGCGCTCAGGCCTTGCAGGCGCGTGCCGCGGGCGTTGTCCCAAGTGTGCACATGAACCCGGTGCTGCTGAAGCCGCAAAGCGAGGTCGGCTCACAGATCGTGGTTCAGGGCCGCGTCGTCGGCAGCAGCAAGGCGGCGCAGTATCAGGAGATCAAGCCTGCGTTGATGGCGTCGGTGCTCGATAGCTTCGCACGGCTTTGCGCCGAGGCAGACATTGTGCTCGTCGAGGGCGCGGGCTCCGCGTCCGAGATCAACCTGCGCCGCGCCGATATCGCCAATATGGGGTTTGCGCGCGCGGCCGAAGTGCCGGTCGTTCTCGTCGGCGACATCGAGCGCGGCGGCGTCATCGCCAGCCTCGTTGGTACGAAGGTGGTGGTGGGGGAGGAGGATGCGCGGCTCGTGAAGGGCTTTGTCATCAATAAGTTCCGTGGCGATCCAGGGCTATTTGCAGATGGATTGCATGTCATTGCGGAACGGACGGGATGGCGGGCGCTGGGGCTCGTGCCGCATTTCGAGGCCGCGCGGCATCTGCCGGCGGAAGACGCATTGGGCCTCTCCAGGCGCGAGGCAAAACCAGGGGCCAAGGTTTGCGTCGTCGTGCTCGCCTATCCGCGCGTCTCGAACTTCGACGACTTCGATCCCTTGCGCATGGAGCCGGACGTCGCGCTGAGCTTCCTGCGGCCGGGGGACCCGGTTCCAGGCGATGCGACGGTTGTCGTCCTGCCGGGATCGAAGGCAACCATTGCCGATCTCGACGCGCTGCGTGCCGCTGGATGGGACGTCGATCTCAGAGCGCATCTGCGCCGCGGCGGCCGTGTGCTCGGCATTTGCGGCGGCTATCAGATGCTGGGCAGGAGCATTGCCGATCCTGCGGGCGTCGAGGGGACGCCGACGTCGCGCGAAGGGCTTGGCCTGCTCGACGTCGATACGCAGCTCACCGGAGACAAGGTGCTGATCGAGGTTTCCGGCATGCGCGTCGGCGGGGCGGCGTTCAAGGGCTATGAGATGCACGTCGGCCGTACGCAAGGCCGGGACTGCGATCGTCCGGTGCTGGAATTCAGTGATGGTCGTCGCGACGGTGCGTCGAGCGCCGACGGTCTCGTCGAAGGATGCTATGTGCACGGCCTGTTCGCTGCCGACCAGCAGCGGAGGGATTGGGTCGCGCGAATGGGGGCGGATCCAGGTGCTATCCGCTATGAGGATGTCATAGAGCGCACGCTGGACGCTTTGGCGGAGCATCTCGAGCGGCACATCGATTGTGAGGCGCTCTTGGCAATGGCGCAGGTGCCCCGGCTGAGCGTGCCGGCAACGACCTGATGCCACGATGAAGCGCATCCTGCTGATCGGCATCGGGGCGGGGGGCATCGAGCTTCTGACCGTCCAGGCTATCGAAGCCCTGCGCCGGGTCGATGTGTTCTTCATGTTCGACAAGGGCGAGGAGAAGAGCGACCTCGTGCATCTGCGCAGAGAAATCTGCGCGCGCTACTGCACCGACAAACCGTACCGCGTCGTCGAGGTCGAGAGCCCGCCGCGCGAGGCCAACGGGTCATACAAGTCGGGCGTTGCCAGTTGGCATGCCGCGCGTGCAGAGCGCACCCGTGCGGCGATTGACGAAGCATTGGCCGACGGTCAGGTGGGTGGCTTCCTCGTATGGGGCGATCCCGCCTTCTACGACAGCACGCTGCGCATCATCGAGATGATCAAGGAACGGGCCGTCGACGCTTTCGAGTACGAGGTGGTTCCCGGCATCGGCAGCGTCCAACTGCTGGCCGCGCGGCATAGGATAGCGCTCAATGCCATCGGCGAGCCGGTGCTGATCACGACCGGCCGAAAGCTCGCAGAGAACTTCCCCACCGGCTATGGCAGCGTCGTCGTCTTTCTGGACAACGGCGATGGGTTGCGCTCGCTCGCCGGCAGGAAGGCGTTCATCTACTGGGGTGCCTACCTCGGCACCACGCATGAGATCCTCGTCTCGGGACCCGTCGAGGAAGTCCTCGACGGCATCTTGGAGCTGCGCGCCAGGAAGCGAAGCGAGAGAGGCTGGATCATGGATATCTATCTCCTGTGCCAGCCGCCTTCATGTTGAGCCCGCGCGATTCTTATTCAGCGCCCGATGGGCGGGTCGACGGAGAGCGCGAGGCGAAGGAGCTCGGCACGGCGGTGCACGCCGGTCTTGGCATAGATGGATCGGAACTGGGTGCGCACGGTAGCCTCGGCGGTGTTGCGCAGCTCGGCGATTTCGGGCGCGGAGAGGCCACTGATCATGTGGAGGCAGACCTCCGTTTCCGCGCCGGTGAAGGCGAAGAGCTGGGCCAGCCGATCGATCGAGATGTTGCGCTGGTTCTCGGGATCGATGATGTGGAGAATGGCGCCGGAGAGGCCGCGATCCAGCTCGCCATGGCTGTCACGGAGTGGCGCCAGCTCGATCAGGAATGGCCGCGCGCCGCTCTTGCGCTCAGCAAATAGCAGCACCTCGCGTTCGGTTCCCTCCCCAGCCGCGGTGAGCGACATGCAGCGGATGGCGCTGGCGAGCTCGGTCGATGCCTCGTTGGTGAGGCAGCGCCAGAAACCGGCACGAGACATCGTCAGTCCGTCGTCGAGGTCGTGAATGCGGCGAGCTTCGCGGTTGGCGACGATGATGGCACCAGAAGGTAGCACCACCGACATGCCGACCGCCACGTGATCGAGGGCGGCGAGCGCGGCGTGAAAGCGGTGCCGCAATAGCGTGAAGGTGCGGTTGACCTCCACCGCCCTGGCGAGGTGGGGCACGAGCGAGGCCAGGTGCTTTGGCATGGTAGCCGGCACATCGGGCCAATCCTGTGTGAACTGGATGGCGAGGAGATCCGTCCAACCTTTGTTTTGCGACAAGCGCACGCCGCCTCTGCGGCGAATCCCCCTCTCCTCGCGGAGGAACTTATAGTCCGGCCGGTCCTCCAGCTTGGAGACGTCGCCCCAAATGTCGGTGTCGCGCACGAGTTGGAAGGGCGGTGTCTGAGCCACGCGGTTCGACATCGCGGGGCCATCGTAGTGACCGAAGTTCTCGAAATAGTGCTGCACGGCCTCGACGCCGAAGTTGGACGTGGCCTGCTGGATGTGAAAGGGCAAGTCGACCTGGTCGACCGCAACCAGGATGGCGCCTGCCGAGCCTATGCCGCGGGCGAAAGCGTCCAAGGCCGCCGGCCAATGGTCGGGCGAGGTGGTGGTGTCGTAGATGGCGAGCAGCGCCGCGCCGAGATCTGAGCCTGGCATGGGAGCCGTGGCGGTTTGAAGTTTGGCCGAACTATGAACTTGCCTAGGACGTTGTCATGCCGGCCGCAAGTCTTTCACCAATTTCGCTGTATGCGCTCGATGCGGGCGGCGGCGCCTTTGAAGGCCGGCGTGCGAGAAGCGCCGTCAAACTCGGTTCCGATCAGGCGGTTGGCCGACTGCTCCGGGTAGTGGAACGGGTAGAACAGCATTCCCTGCGGCAGGCGATCGGTGACCCGGACGCGGGCCTCGATGGAGCCGCGCCGGGTGATGAGACGCGCCCAGTCGCCGCTGCGCAGCCCGTTGCGTGCCGCATCGTCGGGGTTGATCTCGACCTCGCCTTCCGGCCGCATGTGGCTGAGCCCGTGCGAGCGGCCGGTCATGGTGGCGGTGTCGTAGTGCTCGAGCTGGCGACCCGTATCGACGATGAGCGGATACTCGGTGCTGACGTCCTCGATGGCGGGCTGCTGGGTGAGCACGGTGAAACTCGCGCGACCGTCGTCGGTCGGGAAGCTCTCGGCGTAAAGGAAGCGAGTGCCTGGGTGTGAGGTGTCCGGGCATGGCCACTGCAGACCTGCGTTGCCTTTGAGGCGCTCGTGGCGGATGCCGGCATAGGAGGGAACAAGCGAGGCGATCTCCTCCATGATAGCGGCGGCGTTGGGATAGGACATCGGATAGCCCATTGCCGTCGAGACATCGCATACGATCTGCCAGTCGGGACGTGCTTCGCCCGGCGGCTCGACGGCTTTCTGCAGGAGCTGCACGCGCCGTTCGGTATTGGTGAACGTGCCTTCCTTCTCAGCGAAGGCCGCTGCCGGGAGCACGACGTCGGCGAGCTTTGCCGTGTCGGACATGAAGATGTCCTGCACGACGAGGAACTCGAGATTTGACAGGCCCTTCTCGACCGCGGCCGTGTCTGGGCTTGCGGCCACGGCGTTGTCGCCCATGATATACATGGCGCGGATCTCGCCGCTGGCTGCGGCAGCCTCCAGCTCGATGATGGACATGTACGCATTGTCCGGCAGCTTCACGCCCCAGGCCTTCTCGAACTTTGCGCGTGCGACGGGATCGGTGATCGACTGATAGCCCGGCAGAGCGTTGTGGTGGCCCTGCATATCGGAGGCGCCCTGCACGTTTGCCTGTCCGCGTAGCGGCATCCAGCCGGTGCCCGGACGGCCCACATGGCCAGTGAGCAGGGCGAGGTTGGCCATGCCGAGCGCGCCATCCACGCCCTTCAGATGCTGGGTGATGCCCATGCCCCACAGCAGCATGCCGCGCTCAGCCGTTGCGTAGAGGCGCGCTGCCTCGCGGACGAGCTCGGGGGCGACCCCGGTGACGATTGCCATCCTCTCGGGGCTGTATCGCGCCAGGTTGTCGACGAGCGCCTCGTAGTTCGTCGTGCGCGCTTTGATGAAAGCTTCATTCGCCAACCGCTCGCCGACGATGACGTGTGCGATGGAGTTGAGCAGAGATACGTTCGTGCCGGGCTTGAGGCGCAGCCAGATGTCGGCATGGTCGACCAGCTCCGTGCGGCGCGGATCGGCGGCAATGATCTTTGCGCCACGCTCATACTTGGCGCGCAGGACCTGGCTGGAGATGACGGGATGCGAGACGGTTGGATTGGAACCAACGGCAAGAATGACGTTCGCCAATCCGATGTCCGTGGCCGAGGCCGACGGTGCGCTCGATCCGATCGCCTGTTTCAAGGCGACGACGCTCGCCATGTGGCAAAGCCTGGCGCAATGATCGGTGTTGTTGGTGCCGACCGCGCAGCGGATCAGCTTCTGCAGGACGTAGTTGTCCTCGTTGCTGACGCGCGCCGAGGTGAGCGCGGCGATGCTGTGGGGCCCGTGCGCAGCTTTGATCTCATTGAGTCGCTGCGCGACATGAGCGATGGCTTCCTCCCAGCTCGCTTCCTCCAGCGGGGCGCCTTTGCCGCCGCGGCGGATGAGCGGTTTCTTCAGACGCTCGGGGCTCTGGATGAAGTCCATGCCAAAGCGCCCCTTGACGCACAGGTTGCCGGAGTTGGACGGCGACCGGGTCGAGGCGTTGACGGCGACGATCCTGTTGCCCTCGGTCTCAAACTCGATGGCGCAGCCGGTGCCGCAGAAATTGCAGACGCTGTCCGTCCTGGTGCGCTGTGATTTGGGCGTGACGCCCGTGTCGAAGAGGCTTTTCAGCGCGCCGGTCGGGCAAACGCCGACACACTGACCGCAATTGTTGCATGCGGTGTCGCGGAAATCGTGCGTGCCGCTGACCAGCGCCGGGTAGCCCTCGCTATCTATCGTATAGACCTCACGGTGCTGGACGGTTTCGCAGACGTTCACGCAGGCCGTGCACTTGATGCACTTCTCTCTGTTGAGCTCGAAGAACGGCCACGACACGAGGGGCTCGAAGACGCGCTGCTTCTCCGGTGCATAGGGCTTGCCGACGTAGGCGGTCGTGCCGGCGTCGTACTCGAGCGAATATTTCTGCAGCTTGCACGTGCCGGCCGCCTGGCAGACGCATTGCAGGCATCGTTCGGCTTCTCTCTGCGCGGCGTCGTCGGAGAGGCCGAGCTCCACCTCCGCAAAGGCGCCGTCGTTGTCGTCGTGACCGACGTGCAGGGAGCTGCGAAAGGCGGCGACGCGTGCGGCGCCGTCGAGCACCGGCATTTCGGCCATCCTGGCCGGTTGCTTCGCCGTGGCGCCGATGTCGAAGAACTTTGGAAGCGGACGCGTGATGGCCTTGGCGATGCCGCGCTCGTCGGCGCCGCTCAGGTAGGCATGAATCGCGTAAGCGCCTTTTCGCCCGGCGGCGACGGCCTCAACCACCGTCGCAGCGCCGGTGGCGCAGTCTCCGCCGGCGAACACGCCACGCAGCGTGGTGCTCATGGTCGCCTCGTCGATGGCGATGTGCCCCGAGCGGTTGATGCCGAGGTCGGCGGCGGCGAGGGCAGAGGCGTCGACGTCCTGGCCGATGGCCATGAGGATGGTGTCGGCAGGCGTGAAGTATTCGGAGCCCGGTATGGGCTCGGGCTTGCGGCGCCCGCTCGCGTCGGGGGCGCCGAGCGTCATTCGCTGGGCCGTGAGGCCAATGGCGCGGCCGTTCTCAACCACCATGGCCACGGGAGCCGCCAGGAAGTCGAAGGTGACGCCTTCGACCTCGCACTCGTGCACTTCATGAGCCGCGGCCGTCATTTCGGCTTTGGTGCGGCGATACATCATGACGACATCGGACGCGCCCTCGCGCCGCGCCGTGCGGGCCGCGTCTGCCGCCGTGAAGCCACCGCCGATGACGATGACGCGCTTGCCGATGTCGACGCGCTCGCCCCAGTTGACGCGGCGCAGGAACTCGACTGCGGGCATGACGCCTTGCGCGTCCTCGCCGGCAATGTGCGAGCGCTTGCCGAGCATGGCGCCGATCGACAGGAACATGGCGTCGAAGCCCTCAGCGCGCAGATCCTCGAGCTTGTAGTCGCGGCCAAGCCACTGGTTGGTCTTCAGTTCGACGCCGAGTGACAGGATGTCGGCGATCTCGTCGTCGAGGATGTGGTTGGGCAAGCGGTAGGAGGGGATGCCGAAGCGCAATGTGCCGCCCGGCTCCTTCTCGCCCTCGAGCAGGGTCACGGCATGTCCCTCGAGGGCAAGATAGTACGCAGCCGACAAGCCTCCGGGGCCGGCGCCAATGATGGCGACGCGCTTGCCGGTGCTCGGCTTCGGCTGTGGCTGGGTGGGCAGGCCGGACTGGCGCGCCTTGTCGGCGGCAAAGCGCTTCAGCGCGCAGATGGCGACGGGCTCGCCGTCGATCTGCTGGCGGCGGCACGGATCCTCGCATGGCCTCGGGCACACGCGCCCGAGAATGCCCGGCAGCGGCAGCATCTCCTTGATCAGCGCCGTGGCCTCGACGTGCTTGCCCTTGGCAATGAGGGCGATGTAGCCGGCGATGTCGATGCCGGCGGGACAGGCCGCCTGGCACGGCGGCTGGCAATAGGCGTTGTGGTTGGAGAGGAAGCCGTCGAGCCGGGCTTTACGCAAGGCGCTGAGGGCCGGGGTGAGCGTCCGGATCTCGAGACCATCGGCGACGGGCGTGCTGCACGCCTTGAGCGGCTCGCTGTAGCCGCTCACCTCGACGAGGCACATGCCGCACTCGGCGCTCGGCTTCAGGCGGGGATCATCACACATGGAGGGTATGGAGATCCCCGCCTGCCGTGCCGCGGCGATGATAGGGGAGCCGGCCGCGGCTGAAATTGCGATGCCGTCGATGACGATGCGGCACGTCTGACCTTGGCCGGGGGCTTCGGCGGGGTTGCCGGGGTCGGCTTCCTGGCCGAGGCCGCGCGCTTCGATCTCAGGGGTGGACAGCATCATCTCGGGCCTCCCGCGTGCGCGTTGCGGCTTCGCCTAAAGCGGCAGCGCGTCGCATCATTGATTTTTTCTATGATGTGATAGTATATGTCTATTGTGAATTTCCAATATGTTTCGGGCCGTGAAAGAAAAACTGAATCAATGCCGGATCCGGGACGTGACGCTGAGGCAACTGCGGGTCGTGCAGGCGATTGCGCGCAGCGGCAGGATTACGATGGCAGCCAACGAGTTACGGGTGACGCCGCCGGCGGTCACGCTGCAGCTCAAGCTGATCGAGACTGCGCTGGGCCTGGCACTCTTCGAGCGCACGCGGCGCGGCCTGCGGCTGACGGACGCGGGCCGCTACGTTCTCGGCGTCGATGCGCGCATCGAGGCGGCGCTCACGGAGTGCGGCGACGTACTGAACGAGATGAAGGGGCTGGGACGCGGCCGTGTCTCAGTCGGCGTCATCAGCACTGCGAAGTACTTCGCGCCGCGGGCCGTCGCTGCCTTTGCGGCCGCGCATCCACGCGTCGAGGTCAAGCTCACGGAAGGCAATCGCGAGGTGATCGCGGCGGCGCTGGAACGACTAGACATCGACCTCGCCATCATGGGCTCGCCACCCGAAGGGCTGGCCGTGGAGCAGCGCGTGATGGGCAATCACCCCTTCATCATCGTGGCGCCGCCGGGTCACCGCCATGCCGAGCGACGGCGTGTGACCTTGGCGGCGCTCGCGGACGAGAGATTCCTGCTGCGGGAGCCGGGATCGGGTACGCGCACGCTGATGGAGCACCTGTTCGCAAAGCAACAGGTCATGCCGCGCGCGATCACCGAGTTCGGGAGCAACGAGACGATCAAGCAGGCCGTCATGGCCGGCCTTGGTGTTGCGTTCATCTCGGCGCACACGGTTGCGGCTGAGCTGGCTGCCGGATGGCTCAGCGCGCTGGCCGTCGACGGCTTGCCCGTCGTTCGCCAGTGGTACGCCGTCAGGCCGAAGCAGAAGCAGCTCCTGCCGGCCGGAATGGCGATGTGGGATTTTCTCGAGGCGGAGGGAGCGCGGTTCCTCCCCGATCCTGGAGGGTGTGCTGCAAACGGCGGCTAGAAGCTTCGATCACCAGTATCTCGCCGCATCGTCAGTAGGCGCGCCGGTCGTAGAAGAGCAGCGACACGGTGCGCAGCAGAACCTCGACATCGAGCAGGAGCGACCAGTTGTCGATGTAGTCAATGTCGTGTTTCACGCGTGCCTTGAGCTTGGCGATCGTATCGAGCTCGCCACGCAAGCCGTTGACTTGGGCGAGGCCGGTCATGCCCGGCAATACGCGATGCCTTGCCGCGTAGACGCTGACCGCTTCCTCGAGGTGCTTGCCTTCGGCGGTGGTCAGCAACGCATGCGGTCTTGGACCCACGACGGACATGTCGCCACGCAGGACGTTGAAGAGCTGCGGCAGCTCGTCAAGGCTCGTCCGGCGGAGAAAGCGGCCTACGCGCGTTACGCGCCGGTCGTTTCGATTCGTCTGGCGGCTCGCACCGCTGTCCGCCTGATCGTGATACATCGAGCGGAACTTCAGCACCTCGAAAGTGCGCCCGTTGAAGCCGCGCCGCTTCTGTCGAAAAATGACGGGGCCGGGACTCTCAAGTTTTATGGCGAGGGCGGCGGCGAGCATGATCGGCGAGAATGCGATCAGCGCCGCGGCGGCGATGGTCGTGTCGAATGCTCGCTTCTGCAGGTGCTCCCATCCATCGATGGGCCGATCCTGAACGTGAAGCTGGAGCCGGCCTCCCCGCAACTGAGCACCGAGTAGCTGTGCCGATAGATCGGCCTCGGATGGAAGCACATAGATGTGTGCCGCAAGATGACTGAGCGAGCGAACATGACGAAAGGCCGTGGGTGTCGCCTCCCACGGAACTGAGACATAAACCTCGTCGATCTTCGAATCGCGGACGAGGGACTCGAGCTGGGGCACGTCCTCGATCCGCGCCAGGCGGAGCGGAGGCAACGTTCGCGTAAGACCGTGCGTAAGCCGTGTTACATCGCTCTGACGAAGAGGCTCGCAGCCGATGCCTACCGACACGGCGCGGTAGACGTAGGCGCCGCGAGCGAAGGCACGCCGCGTGTGCTCGACCAAGGCAAAGCGCAGGAGGGGCACCAGAAAAAGGCTTGCAGACATCCAGGAGAAGAACCACAGCCTGGAATAGGTCCCTGTTACCTTCCCGGCCGCGCCCAGCAGCATCAGGATGAAGAAGCTGGCAAACGTCCCGAGCAATCCACGGCGAATGGACCAGCCACCGCGGGTCACGGTCGTGATGCGATATCCGCCGATGATCTTTTGAATGCCGACGAACAGGATCAAGCCGAGAACAACGATGGGTGCCTCGATCCTCTCAAAGAGCGGACTGACGGCCTCACCGGCGCGAAAGAAAGGAATGATCAGGGGGAAGAAGCCGAGCAGCACGAGCAGCGCGCATTCCCCGACAACGAGCGTGGCGACCACGCCGTGCAGTGAAAGGCGCCGTTCCCGCTCTGGAGAAGCTGCGTCAGACGCCGTATTGCCGGGAACGCAATTGGTCGCTGAAGCAACGTCGTCTCCCATCTCTTCGTGCGATGCACGGCGGAGCTGAGCTGAGTGTGATGCGGCGGTCACTGGCGCGTTGCTCCGTCGCCCGCTACTGAAGTCCGACGGCCTAGGAGAAGGGCGGGGATGAGCAGGGCAATGTGAATGCGGCGTGGCACGGCCGCTGTGTGTCCCGCTCTCGAGCCGGCTGCGACGTCCACCATGTCCGACAAGTGTGTCTCCCCATCCGGCAGGTCCGCTTCCTGCCAGCTCCGCCGATCAGCGCTTTTTCAAGCGCCGCGATATCGGCGAAAGGATTATTGGCGCAAGCCGATCCTGCGCGCACGGCACTCTGCAAACTATTGTTAAAATGCGAGCGTTTCTCTTAACCATGAGCACCAGGTTTCGCTGGCCTTCGACGCATCGCGCGTAGCAGTTGAGATGCGTTGTTCGGCTCGCGCATGCGGGCTTGATAGAGGCCTGCGTGGCGAGCATCGGTGATCACATGACGAATACTGCGATGGAGTGGAGCGGCATTGACGTCGACCAGTTCGGAAAGGTGCCGCAGCGCATCAGGCATCGCCTCCACCATCATCCGCTTTTCTCGACGGAAGCGCTTGGCCGTCTGATCGAGGCGACGGATCGCAACAACTACTACGTCAACACGATGGACATCTCGGCGCACAATGCGCGGTCGCGGCGCGAGGGCGAGATCAGGAACCTTTCGGGCGTCGAGGCCATCGAAGCGGTGGCAAAGGGGCGGCTGTGGATCCTGTTGCTGCAGCCGGAGAAGTTCGTTCCGGAATACCGTGACCTCGTACGCGAGATCTATGCGGAGATTGCCGCTCACGTTCCCGGGTTCGAGCCGTTCGGAGAGAAGCTCTCCATCTTGATCTCCTCGCCGCGCATACAAGTCTACTACCACTGCGATGTGCCGGGGCAGACGCTCTGGCAGGTGCGCGGCAGCAAGCAGGTCTATGTTTATCCCAACAAGGCGCCGTGGATACATCAGCCTTCGCTCGAGAGGATCATGCTGGGCGAGAAGCACGAGATCTCGATGCCCTACGAGAGGGCATTCGACGAGGCCGCAACCGTCTATGACCTGCAGCCTGGCGAGATGCTGCACTGGCCGCTCAATGCGCCGCATCGCATCGTCAACAACGATTGCCTCAACGTGTCGTTCACGACGGAGCACTACACGCGTGACATTCGGCGCTCGTTCATCGTGCATTGCGGGAACGGCGTGCTTCGCCAGCAGCTCGGGCTCAAGGAGAAGGCGCTGAGTCGGCAAACCGAGGGACCGAACTACTGGAGCAAGGCCGCGGTCGCTGCCGCGTGGAAGCTCTCCGGGATGCAGAAGAAGCGCAGGCAAACGTTCAAGGTGGACTTCGCCGTGGACCCATCGGCGCCCGACTGCGTGCGCACGATTCCCGCTTACGAGTTCAGCAAGTAGGATCTTCGATGACCGACGACGGCCGGGTGAAGCTCGATATCGAGCTTGTCACGTCGCTGAAGAGAATGGCTGAGCTCGAGCCGGATTGGCGCCGGCTCGAAGCGGAGGTGGGTGCTGCGAGGCCGGTGTTCTTCCAATCGTTCGGCTGGAACCTCTTTGTTGCCGGCATGCGCGGGAAGCACGATAGAGACAATTTCGTGTCGCCGCTCGTCGTGGTGTGGCGGCGCGGGAATGCTCCGGTCGCCATACTGCCGCTGGCTGTCGTCAAGACCAGCGGCTGCCGCGTGGCTGTCACGCTCGACGATCCGTTCGGGCAGTTCTCGTGCATTCTCTGCGACGCCGATGAACGGGTGGATGCGCTCATCGACGGCTTGATCGACAGGCTGCGCAGCAGCGGATCCGTCGATGTGTTGAAAATCAGCAAGGTGGTCCAGGCCTCGCCGCTTTATTCAGCGCTTGCAACATTCGGTCTGCATCAATCGGTCGAGCACGGCACGGTCGTCACTGATCTTCGGCCATTCGATACGCCCGAGGCGTTCCGTGCGTCGCTGGGCAAGAAGGCGCGCCGGGCCCAGCGGCATAGCTGGAACAGGCTGACGCAGCACGGCTCGATAGAGGTACGCACGGTCGAGGGGCGTGCCGAGGTGTCCGATATCATCGCGCGCTCGGTGAAGCAGCGTTACGAGTGGATGAAGGCGCTGGGCAAGACTGCGCCGGCCTTCCGCGACCCCGCCTACGTGCCGACGCTGCTGGCGATGGCGGATGATGCGCCGGAGGACGTGCGGCTGATCGGGTTCGAGCTGAAGCTGTCCGGGCGGCCGCTTGCGCTGCAATGGGGGTTTCTGCACGCCAATCGGTACTACGCGTACATTTCCTCTCGCAGCCCCGAGCATGACGAGCTCAGTCCGGGCCGGCTGCATTTGGAGGCGATCATAGGGACATGCATCGAGCGCGGCATCGAGGTCGCCGAGCTCATGTCGCCGGCAAGCCCATACAAGCTGCAGCTCGGTGGGGAAATCGTGCCGATCACCGACTTCGAGCTGCCGCTCACGTGGCGCGGTTTTGCGATGACCGAGGTCTGGCGACGGCGCATCAGGCCAGGCATAAAAAGGGGCTATGAGGCGCTGCCGGCTCCGTTGCGTCGGCGCCTCAACGGCATGCTTCACGCGTCGTCGTCAGCAGACGGCGTCCAGCCGCTCAGCCCGAGCGCGTGACGAGGAGATAGATGGCGTGGGGGCTCGTCTTGGCGTAGCGCCAGAAGAGGCGGGTCGGCTCCTGGCCCAAGCGCCACAGCCATTCCAGCGAGGCCTGCTGCATCCAGCCCGGCGCTCGGCTCCTCTGGCCAGAGAGGAAGTTGAACAGTCCACCGCTCGTCTTGATGAGCCCGACATTGGATAGCTGATCTGCATAGACGCGGCAGAACTCCTGCTCGCGCGGTACGCCCAACGCCAGCCATAGAATGTCTGGTGCGAGGGCGTTTATCTCGGCGATCTTGCGCTCCAGCTCGGGTCCTGCCAGGTAGCCGTTCGCACGGCCAACGATCTTGAGTTGCGGATAGAGTTGCCGGGTGCGCTCGCACGCGCGCGCATTCTCCGCCTCGCTGGCTCCGAGCATGTAGAACGTGACGCCCGCGTGCTGCGCTCTCGCCGCGACGTCATGATAGAGGTCAGTCGTCGCCACACGCTCCGGCAATTGCCGGGCGCACATGAGCCGCGAGGCGACGACAAGCGGCTGCCCATCGGCGCTGAGGAGGTCCATCTCTTCGAAGAGCGTCGCGACGTATGGGCTGGTGCTGCATCGTGACAGAACCTCGCCGTTGGCAGAGCTGAAGACCAGCGGCCGGGTGCCGCGGGAGTGCAGGCGTGCCGCCGAGATCATGAGCTCGGCCGTCTGCTGCCGGTCGAGGGCGGCGATCGGCAAGCCGCCGATGCGCACGCGAGGAACCTTGGAGATGAGATCGACAGCTTCAGAGTGAGGACGTTGCGCGGCGCCAGGTTCGGCCTCGCTGTCTTTGTGCGCGATCCCGGGGGCGATCTGCGATTCCAGCAGCTCGACGTAGCCATCGACCATGGCATCGATGGAGTATTTTGCGGAGAGCGTGCGACCGCGGTCTGTCATCTCCCCGATGGCGGGGGCGCCGCTCAGGACATGGGCGACCGCAGCAGCGAAGCGCGTTGTGTCATCGGCGTCGACGAAAACCGCGCACGGGGTTCCGTCGATCGACAGCACCTCCTGGAGCACGCTCAGGGCGTTTGCCACGACGGGCACGCCGGCCTGTGCGGCTTCCACCGGCGCGAGCCCGAAGCTTTCGGCCAGCGAGGGGAAGACGAATACGTCAAGGGCGGCCAGGAAGTCGCCGATGTCGTGAGGCGCAAGCTCACCGGCAAAATGCACGCGGTCTCGACACCCGAGCTCGATCGCAAGCCGTTCGAGGTCGGCGCGGTCGGCGCCCTGTCCTGCCAGGGCCAGATGCCACGTCGGATCGCGTCCGAGCAGGCGGATTGCCGCCGCTTGATTTTTCTGCGGATGCAGGCGGCCGACGCATCCAAGGAGAGGAGCGCCGGCGGGGAGGTCGAATTTCTCGCGTGCTTTTGTCTTGTCGAGATCGCTTCGCTTGCAGCCGAAGCCGTGGTCGATGCGAACTGTCTTGCGCCGGTACCAGCGCGGGTAGCGGGCCACCTCAACGGCCGACTCGTGGGAATTCACGACGACCTTCGAATAGCAGGCGAGGCTGCCGACGAGGATGTCGAGCGCTTCGACCGCGAACGACAGTTGCGTCGATGACGTGGTGCGGGAGGCGATCACGTTCGGTACGCCGGCCGCGCGCGCCAAAGGAGCGGCCAATATGTTGCTGTAGTGCTGGAACGTGCAGACTGCGGCCGGTCGCAGACGCCGATAGTAGCGCCATAGCTGCCAGAGCAGCTTCAGGGTGCCGATGGGCCCGGCCGGTCTCTCGGGTGCGCAAAAGAAGGTGTTGGGCAGGAAGTCGAGCGTCTTCGTGCGGCGATAGAGGAAGGCGTGGTGGACTTCGAACCCGCGGGCCTCCAGACCCTCACCGATGAGACGGGAGATTTCCTGCGCGCCTGCCGCCTCGGCTTGCGTCTGGACCATGACGATGCGGCGGGGTCTGGCAGGCGTGGCGACGCTTGCGCTCGATCCAGTGGCCGGCTTTTGCAGAAGGACGAAGGGGGAGGGGTCGATGCCAACTTCCCGGCGGCAAGCGTAGGTGACTGCAATCGCTGTTGCGATCGAGGCGGCCGTCCAGGCGATTGCGGCGCCCTCGGTGCCGAAGAGTGGCGCGAGCACCAGCATCAGCACGATGCGCGTGAGCAAGCCCCAACCGATTATGCGCGCGTAGACGCCTTCGTGGCCCGTCTGCTGCAGGAAGATCGGCGCTGGACCGCTGAGGGTCGTCGCCGCTGTGCCGAGGCTGAGAATGAACAGTGCAGGCAGCTGCTCGGCGTAGACGGGGCCAAAGATCGATAGGAGGAGATGACCGAACAGCACGATGACGAGCAGGCCGCCGGCAACGAGCACGAGCGTGACGAGTGCAACGGAGCGCGAGAGGGCGACCAGCTCCTCGCGCCTGCCGGCGAAATGCAGCGGGGCGATCCTGCGCCGCGAGTAGCTCGCCATGGCGCTCGACACGCGGGCGAAGATGTTCGCCACGCGCGTTGCGGCGAAATAGGCGCCAGCGGCCACCGGGTTGATGAGGACGCTGACGATGACGACGTCGAGATACTGGCTCGATGCCTCGACGATGGCGGCCGCCCACATCCGCAGCCCTCGGTCGCGCCACTCCTTGGGGCGGAGCTCGATAGGGGACCGGCGGACGAGCGGGGATGCGTGATGGTACACGGCGGCAAGCTGGGCGGCGAAGACCAGGAACTGCACCGCCGCGGCGATGAGAAGCAGGCCGGCAGCGCTGTGCCACTCGCCGGGCAGGAGCGGGGTCACGATGACGATCAGCACGAGGAGGCGCCACGTGACGTCGGCGCTGCCCTGGCCGATGATGTAGCCGACAACGTTGTGGCTGGTGTTGGTGCCGAAGTGGCTCAGGGCCTGGCTGACGATGAAGAGACTGGCCGCCAGCGTGATGGCGGTCTCATGGTCCAACAGCTCGCTGCCAGCGAGAAACAGGCCGGCGACGAGGAGGCTGGCGGCGAGCGTGACGCCGAGGCCAAAAAGAATAGCGCCGCGCGCGAGCCCGTATTGGCCGCGCGTCGTGTATTCGGCCCATGTCCTGACGATCAGCGTCTCCTGGCCGATGCCGGCGAGAACGGCCAAGAAAGAGGCGGCGCTGAACCATGCCGAGAAGCGGCCGAACTCCTCCGGTCCGAGCCAGCGCGCTGCAATCGAGAACATGGCGAAGGAGACGACGGCGCCGAGAGCCGTGATGGCCATGGTCACGGATGTGCCGCCGAGCGTCTGTCGCAGCACCGGCATCTCGGAGAGGCGTCGAATTCTCTTGAGCACGCTGCTTCGCTAATTCTGGAGCCGATGAGGGGGCTCGTGACCTGCAGCGTGAAGCGCAGATCCGAGCCTCAGATCCCATGCGGTCAGCGAAGTGTCGGAAACAGTGCAGGCCGTACGCATGCTCACCGTGATCGCCACACTGTCGAATGGGCAGGCAGTTCACTCAGTGTTGTGATGGGCCATAGGTCGAGGGTCAAACGGAGCCGCGGCGAAAGGTTAAGCGCGGACAGTCCTGTGTGGGCGGCGAAAAGAATGATGAACTGACAGCCGCCAAGATAGTGGTGGCGGAGCGCCGCAGGTCGAGCTTCCAATGAAGATGATCACTCTTTACGCGGACATCGCGGGGCCGCGCCAATGGCTGATGACCGCACGCGAGCGTCTGGCTCGATCCGGTTGTGACGTGACGCTCGCGCGCGCCGTCAACGGCCGCAATCATCGATCATCTGGAAGCCTGCTGCGCACCTGCGAGCGAATCGACGGCATGATTAACGGGAAGCGTGGCACCGGCCTCGCCGCGCGGCTTTCGGGTGAAACTGCTGCATGCTTCGCAAGCGATGCGATGGCCGACGGTGGGACAGCTATCGCGGTCCGCTACCAAGAAGACGGCACCCAGCCGAGACGCCAAGGCATGCAGATCCTCTACGATGGGACGGCGGGCGATGAAGCGCTCTTTGCCCGACTGCTGGAGGGACGTGCTCCGCGCATCGAGATTGTCGATATCGATAACGGCGATGTCCTCGCAGCGGGTGTTGCCTCGCTCGAAGGTGCGCGCTCGCTGATGGCAGCGGCCGACGCGGTCTATGCGCGGGTGTTGACGCTGGTGGAAGCTGCATTGATTTGCGACCGCGCGCCGAATGGAGCGCCAGCGCGCACCGATCCAGTATCGAGGGCGATCGGACCGTCGCAGGCGTTGCGCCAAATGCGCTCGGGGCTGTTGCGAAAACCCATCCGCGCTGCCTACGAGGCAGCCTGCCATTTCCCGCATTGGCGGATTGGCTGGAGGTTCACGTCAGGCGCCAGCCTCTGGGACAAGGCGAGCCTCGATGGTCCGGCGTGGCACATCCTCCCCGATCCGGGGGACCATTTTTATGCCGACCCGTTTCCGATTGTCCGAGACGGCCGGAGGATGATCTTCTTTGAGGACTTCGATCATCGCCGCGGCAAGGCCGCCATCGCCGCCGTCGACGTGCGCGATGACGGATCGAGCGGGCCAGTCGTGCAGGTGCTCGAAGAGCCTTGGCATCTTTCGTATCCGTTCATGATCGAGGACGGCGGTGAACTGTGGATGATTCCCGAGAGCTCGGCCGCCCGCACCGTCGACCTCTATCGGGCGACACGCTTTCCTGACCGGTGGGTGAAGGAGGCGACGCTGCTGAGCGACGTCGAGGCTTCGGACGCAACCGTGGTGCGCTATCGAGACGCCTTCTGGATGTTTGCGAGTGTGCGTGACGGTGCCGGTTCGCACTCGGACAGCCTGTGCATTTTCACTGCTACGGCGCTGACGGGACCGTGGAGGGCGCATCGGCGTAACCCGGTTCTCGTCGATGCGAGGTCGGCCCGCCCGGCCGGCAACATGATCTTCCGCGACGGAGCGTTGTGGCGCCCGGCGCAGGTGTGCGACCGCACCTACGGCGCCGGCGTCGCCCTCTGCGAGGTCACGCGGCTCGACGATGATGGGTTTGAGCAGGCTGTTCGACACGTATTGAGGCCAGGACCGATGTGGCCGGGGTCGCGCTTGCATACGCTCAACGAGGCGTTCGGGATCGCGTGCATCGACGGCTGGGCAGCGTCGCCTCGCAACAGGCATTTCGCGCGTTGGCTTGAGCCTTGGTGTCTGCGGCGCGAGGCTCGGAGATAGATCGCACCTAGCTTCGCGGACCGAGCAGTGCTTGGAGAATCTCCAGCTTCCATTTGTCGGCCGAAGTGTCGATGAGGTTGAAGTCGTGGGTCAGTTGCCAGTATGCCCACGACCAACCATGGCTCCCGGCGGTGCGAGCAATGAAGCTCAAGTATCGCGTCCGGGCTGCTGGTGGAGCTGCATCGTAGACGCCGAACTCGCCGAGATAGATGGGGCGGCGCATTGCTCTCGCCCACGCGTTGATGATCGAGAGATCTTGAGCAACCTGCTGCTCGTCGGTAGGCGAACCCCAATCCATACCTGCCTTTCCGCGAAATTCCTCCGCCCAAGGTGCACCTTGGTGCGTGAACCTCATGGGCTTGTAGTAGTGCACGGTGACGATGATGTTGCGGTCGGTCTCTGGCAGCAGCAGCCGATGCACCTCATAGGGGTTTTCCGTATTCAGCGCCGATATGATGACGGTGCGCGCGGGTGAGGACGCGCGGACGATGGCAAGCAGGCGCGGGTAGAAGTCATTCCACCACTCGGCGGTCATGCTGCCGCCGGGCTCATTCAGGAGCTCGAAAACGAGCTGGGGATGGCGCCCGGCGTAGCGAGCCGATATCTGCGTCCAGAAGGCGGTCAGCTTCGCTTCGCAGGTCGGTCGATCGGTTTGGCAGATTTCAAAGTCATGCTCGTCGAGGACAGGCACCAGCCCGTGTCGCACCGATTGCTCGATGACCCAATCGAGACTCTCGAGCATCTGCGCGGACAATACGTTCCGCGCATCCATGAAACGAAAGGCATAGAGGTTGATGCGCACGTGGCGGAAGCCGGCATCCTGGATCATGCCGAAGTACTTGGGCTTGAAGGGCGCGTCCCTGCCTCCCTCCCAGATGCCGTCGTAGCCGAGAATATTGACGCCGCGGCCCATCTTCTCGAGAGTTGCGAACGCGGGCTCGGCAGCGAGGGCGCAAGCATGAGTCCAACACATCAGCAACGCGCATATGCAAGGCAGCACACGGCCGGGGAGCATATCGGTCATCGCGCCGTATCGGTGCGCACGCTGCCGGCGGCGAACAGCATCATGGCGAGCAGCGTCGCGACAACGTTCGTCGAGCGCAGGAAATAGGTCTCGGTCAGGTCGATGAGGAAGATGAGGGACGTGAGGCTGAGGACGAGCGCGCGCTCTTGGTTTGCCAGCAGCGCACCAGGATGGGGATTGACGAGACGCAGGGCATTGAAGAAGTAGCAAAGGACAAAGGCGCCGTAGCCGATGACGCCCGTCTCCATGAGAATGGTGACAAACCCACTGTGGTAGTTGTCGAGCACCCAGCCATGCTGGCGCGTGAAATCGGCGAGGGTGAATTCGTCGGTCCAGAAGCCGTTCAAACCAAATCCCAGGAACGGATGCTCCGGCAGGCGCGACAGGGCATAGTGCCAGATGAAGGATCGCTCGGTGAAATCGACGTCGGTGCCGAAGACATCGAAGTAGGGGACCGGGCTCTCCAACATGTAGACGATCAGGCAGGTTGCGATGCCTGCAATCAGCAATGGCACCATGGTCATCAGTGTCATGAACCGGGATGACCTCTGGACCAGCCATGAGCACGTCGCCGCAGCCCCGGCGACAACGAAGGCACCCCTCGATCCCGAGCCGAAGACGCAAAGCGCGCCGGTCAATCCGGCTATGAGCGGGAAGTAGCTCCGCTGCAGAGAAAAGCGCTGCAAGGCGAGGAATACCAGCAGTGCCGCGCTGATGCCGAGCGATTGCTTAGACTCGAACACGCCTGACCACAGGCCATCATGCATCCAGGTGTGAACGACGCCGATGTCAGGTGCAACCACGACGACCAGGAGCGAGGCGACGGCGACGCAAAAGAGCCCGATCATGACGCTATCGATGATCTCGGTGATCGTCAGCAGGCGGGTCAGTCGATAGGCGGCGAACGTGGTGATGAGCAGGGCGGCGGCCTTGCCGTAGCTTTCGGCGGAATAGTTCGACCAGCCGATCGAGCCAATAGCGATGCAGTAGAAAGCTACCGCGAAGTAGGTATCGGTTCCGGCGACAAGCCGGCCGCGTGTCGGCGCGAGATAGCTCAGCGCGATCACCGCCAGCCAGAGGCCAAGCGTGAGGAGCTGCTGCAACGAAGCGAGCTGAGGGTTGATGATCTCGGGGCTGAAATTACCCAGAGACAACGGCGTCAGGAGTACGACGCTGAGCCTCAGCAGCCGCGCTACATTGGCCGAATTGGCCGCTACGGCGGTCTCGCTCGGGACGTTTGCCATATCACCGCATTATGGTTGGCACTTGGTTAGCCCTCGACCATAAAAGCCACCAATCGGGTGGAGAGGACTACCATATGGCCGCATCATTCCCGCCAGAGACGAGGCTGTTGGTTAAGCCGCGGCCGCGCGGGACTGTGTGGCGGAGCGACGCGAGCAGCCGGCAGCGGTCGCAGGTCGAGTCGCGCTCTACCGTTATGCGCGTGTGGCTTCAGCAATGACGGTTTCCCCATCTTTTTCCGGCGCGATTCCGCTGGCTCCGCCGATGGCGAGCAGCGGTCTTGCCGCCGTGCTTCTCGATCCGGCAAGGTTCTTCGGCGCCGTCCTTAGCCACCGTCTGCTGTTCTTGAGTTGCGTTGCCGGCTTTCTAGCCCTTGGCGCCATAGCGGCCTTGGTCATTCCGGCCCGATACACGGCGACCGCCGTCGTCCTCATCGATCCGCGAACGCCGCGGGTGCTGCGGAGCGAGGAGGTGCTTCCAGGCATCGGCAATGACGCGGCGGCGGTGGAAAGCCAGGTCGAGTTCTTCACCTCCACTGACATGGCGGACAGGATCATCAAGCAATTCGACTTGATGAACGACAGCGAGTTCAGCGGTCCATCGATCAGCGCGTTGCTGCAGTCGTACGTCACGGGCGTGGAGCCAGGTCGCGAGCTGATGAAGGAACGGGCGATCGACCGGTTCAGACGTTCGCTCCTGGTCAAGCGGATCAAGCTGACGTACGTGATCGAGGTGAACTTCATATCGAAGTCTCGCGAGAAGGCGGCCGCCATCGCCAATGCCATCGTCGATGCGTACGTCGAGAGCCAGAAGGCGACGAAGGTAAACGCTACCGGCGAAGCGTCAGCGCAGATCGGTCAGCGCCTGCAGGACTTGCGAGATAAGGTGCGAGCCTCCGAGCAGGCCATCGCGGACTTCAAGGCGGCGAACAAGATCGTCAGCGTCGGGCCGGGCGCTTCAAACGAGACGCTCATCCAGCGACAGGCTGATTCGATCAGCTCGCAGCTCATGACGGCGCGGGCGCGCGTCTCGGAGACAGCCTCCAAGCTCGATCAAGTGCACGCGGCGCAGAGGAGCCGGGAGATTGAAAGCCTGACGCCCGCTCTGCAGTCACCGGTTCTCGGTGCGCTGCGCGTGCAGATTGCCGCGGCGGGGCGACGCGTGGCGCGGCTCGAGGCGCTGCTGGGGAACTCGCATCCTGAAATGCGCTCGGCCCGCCGGCAGTTGAGCGAATTGCAGGCGCAGGCTCAGGCCGAGCTTTCAAGAATTGCCAACAACGTGAAGATCGAGCACCAGCAGGCCGTCGACTACGAGGCGCGGCTCAACGCGGAGCTCGACGCACTGCAACTGAGCTCGGCGGTCTACGATCAAAATCGCGTCAAGCTTCAGGACCTCGAGCGAGAGGCGCTTGCCAACCGCACGCTTTACACGCAGCTCCTGGACCGCTCCAAGGATACGGCCGAGCAGGCCAATGTGCAGCGTGCCGATGCTCGCGTCATATCGCGAGCCATAACGCCGATCAGCGCAAATCCTCCTTCGGCTCTGCTCATCCTTGTCATTGCCGGCGCTTTGGGGTGTGCGGCAGGCGGCCTGGCTGCCGCTCGTGCCAGTGTCAGGCGCTCAGCGCGGCGCGCCGCCTAGACACGGGTAGCAAGAGAAGACGCGCGCGGCTCTATACTTTGCGGCGCGGGGCCGGCATCAGATCGGTGATGGTGCCCTCGAACATCTCGGCCGCCTGCGCGAAGGTCTCCGATAACGTCGGGTGAGGATGGACGGTGGCGCCGATGTCGGTGGCGTCGGCGCCCATCTCGATGGCGAGCGCCGCTTCGGCGATGAGGTCGCCAGCGTTCGGGCCGACGATGCCGCAGCCGAGGATGCGATGCGTCTCTGGGTCGAACAGGATCTTGGTGAGGCCGTCGTCGCGGCGCAGCGACAAGGCGCGTCCGGAGGCTGCCCAGGGGAAGCTGCCCTTCTCATAGGGCGTGCCCTTGGCCTTGGCCTCGACCTCGGTCAATCCGACCCATGCCACCTCGGGGTCGGTGTAGGCGACGGAGGCGATGACGCGTGCATCGAACGCCGATTTGCCGCCTGCAGCGACCTCCGCCGCGACCTTTCCTTCATGCACGGCCTTGTGGGCCAGCATCGGCTGGCCGACGATATCGCCGATGGCAAAGATGTGCGCGACGTTGGTGCGCATCTGGCGGTCGACGCTGATGTAGCCTCGCTCAT
>Ga0164243_10002336_pt1 | contig 31513 bp, 28 predicted proteins | sample OricompcompostOP_FD_108781 | JGI IMG/M metagenome (GOLD analysis project Ga0164243, IMG submission 108781) | Organic Plus compost microbial communities from Emeryville, California, USA - Original compost - Organic plus compost (OP) | ecosystem: Engineered > Solid waste > Mixed feedstock >... | reverse complement strand
GCCGCTGCGCGACAACGTCGCGCCTTCCGGCGCGCCGGAAGGCGCGACGTTGTCGCGCAGCGGCAGCTCGAACCGAATGAAGTCCTGGAACACGGCCGTGAGCCGCTTGCGCCACGACGCAAGGTCGAGCTCGCGCAAGTCGATGCCGTCGATCTCGATCGTCCCCGATTGCGGGTCGTACAGGCGGCACAGCAATTTCGCGAGCGTCGTCTTGCCGGCGCCGTTCTGACCGACGATCGCGAGCGAGGAGCCCGCGGGAATCGTGAGATCGAAGTTTTGCAGCACCGGCGCGCCGCCGGGATAAGCGAAGGTGACGTTGCGAAAACGTATCTCACGCGCGGGCATTGCCGCCGCCGAACGCGATCCAGCCGTGAGCGCGCCCGCGGGCGCCATCGCTGCTTCGAGCCGCAGCACCGCCGCAACCGGCGCCGCCGCTCCGTCGAGCGCCCAATTGATGCCGCCGAACGCGATCAACGACGCGCCGAGCGCGCTCTGCGCGAACACGACGACTTGCGCGAGCGTGATCGCGCCGCTCGCAACATCGTGCGCGAGCGCGCCGAACACGAGGACGTTCGCGATCACGATCGCAAGCAGGTTCCACAGCAGCGGCTGTTCTCGCAGCCGGGTCGCCTCGTACTGCAGCTTGTGCAATCGCGTGCGGCGCTCGATGAAGCGCGCAAGCGTCCAGCCGCCGAGATCGAACAACCGCAACTCCTTCGCGGGCGCGGGATCGACGGCGAGCCGATAGGCGTAGTCGGCGTCGCGCTGCGCCGCGCGGACTTCCTCGGTATTGCGCGCGTGCCAGATCGCGCTGTCGCTCAGCAACCAATGCGTCGCGAGCCATGCCCCGCCGAGCACGAGCGGCGCCCACCACGCATACGCGGCGAGCACGATCGCGGAGCTCACGCCGCCCAGGAAATCCACGAGCCCGCCGGCAATGAAATCCATCGAGATCGCAAGCGGCGGCCCGGTCATGCCTTGATCGAAGTCGCGCGCGACGGTCAGGTCGTTCGTGAGCTTGGGATCCTCGAGATGTCCCATCCCGGGCGGGCGGACGCACGCTTCGGTGAGCCGGTCATAGAGCCATGCGGCCGTGCGATCACCGAGATTGTTGCTGATCGCCTGCTGGAGCGGCGCGAGCACCTGCAAAAGGACGAAGACCACCGCGAGATAAGTGAGCGGCACGGCGAGGCTCGTGCTGTTTTCGACTGCGCCGACGAGCAGGCCCATGACGATCGCGAACAGCGCCGGCAGCAGGCCGCGCAGGATGACGACGAGCCACCACAGGATCGCGAGGCCGCGGTCGGCCCGCGGCAGGACGGCAAAGAACTTCCACTCGTTGCGTGCTCGTAGACGCTCGAACATCGCTTCCCCCTCCAGCTGTCGGCCGGTCTGCATCGGCCCGGCCTGTGTCCATCAGTCTGCGTCGGTCAGCCGGCTCGTGATTGGAGATTTCCGCAATCCGGCCGGCCAACTGTACGGCAATCGCGCAAATTCCCAACCCGCTCGCCGGGCGACGCAGTATCGTGATGTCACTTCGACGGTTGGGGCAGCCTATGCGTGACATCGGCGTTGCATTCATCGCGTGCGTACTGGCGGCCGGCTCAGCGCTTGCGGCCGACGAAGACATGAGCCGCCTGGCCTGGCTCGCCGGGTCCTGGGCGGGCACCGCCGACGGCATCGAGATGGAAGAACATTGGACGCCCGCGAAGGGGGGCGCGATGTTGGGCGTGCATCGCGACGTCAAGGACGGACGCATGATCTCGTTCGAGTTCTTTCGAATCCAGGCGACGCCCGAGGGCATCGTCTACTTCGCCTCGCCCCGCTCGCGCCCGCCGACGCCGTTCAAGCTCGCCTCGCTGCAAGGACGGCACGCCATTTTCGAGAATCTGCAGCACGATTTCCCACAGAGGATTCATTACTGGCTCGATGCGCAGAACGTGCTGCATGCGCGCATCGAAGGCGCGAACGACGGCAAGAGCGCGAGCGAGGAATGGGCGTGGCAGCGCATGCCCGTGACCTCAAGCCCTTGATCGGCCGAGACTGAACGCCCGCCCGCACCGCAGCGTCGAGGATTACGAACGCGCAATCGACTTGGCAGGCGCGCCTCGCGCCCCTAATAATCGCTGCCTAGGCAGTCAATGCCGAGGCACTCAATGCCCAAGCAGCATTACAAGCTCGATTCCTACCATCCGACGAGCAGCGTCGGTTATCTCCTCAAGGCCGCTCTGCGCGCGCTGCAGGATCGCCTGCAGCTGCGTTTCGCGAAGGCAGGCCTCACGTTTCAACAATGGATCGTGCTCATGCACATTCGCGAAGGGCTCGCTCTCACCGTCGCCACGCTCTGCCGCGAGACGCGCCACGACAGCGGCGCGATGACGCGGCTCATCGACCAGCTCGAGAAGCGCGGCCTGATCGAGCGGCGGCGCAGCTCGAAAGACCGCCGCGTCGTGGAATTGCTGTTGACGAAAGACGGCCACAAGACGGTCGAAGCGCTGAAGCCGCTCGTCGTCGACACGCTCAACGAGGCGCTCGAGGGCTTCACCCGACAGGAAGTGCGCGATTTCGAAACCTACCTGCGGCGCATCGCGCAGCGTTGGGTGGGTGCGGACACCGCTGCGACAGAGGACTCCGCGGCATGAATTCCCTGCTCTCCCGGCGTTTTTGCCACGCGCTGCTGCTCGGCACCATCGCGATCGCGCTCGACGGCTGCGTTCTGCCGCCGAAAGTCGAGCCGCAGCTCGAGCAGCTATCGGCCGACCACCTGGGCCTGACGGGCCCGTCGACCCCGCGCGCGGACGCCGCGTGGTGGCGCGCCTACGGCGACGATCAGTTCAATACTCTCGTCGATACGACGCTCGCGAAGAACACCACGCTCGCGCAGACGCAGGCGCGAGTGCGCGCCGCGCAGGCGCAGAGTCAGATCGCGCGCGGCGGCATCGGCCCCGACTATTCATTCAGCGGCAGCGAGACGCGGCAACGCTACTCCGAGAACTACATCATTCCGCCGCCCTTCGGCGGCGGCACGTTCTGGCAAGGCTCCGTGCTTGCGAACATTTCCTGGAACATCGATCTGTGGGGCCGTCAGGCTGCACTGATTCGCGGCGCGGATGCCGCCTCTTACGCCGCGCAGCTCGACCTCGCCGGCTCGCGGCTGGCGACGACCGTGGCGTTGTCGCAGACCTATCTCGATTTGAATCGCGCCTATGCGCTCGCCGACATCGCTCAAGAATCGGTGAGGCAGCGCCAGCGCATCGTGGATCTCGTGAAAAAGCGCATTGGTGCGGGCCTCGATACGACCGTCGAACTGCGTGAAGCGGAAGGCGCCGTGCCGCAGGCCGAACTGAGCCGCGCGCAGGCCGAAGCGGCCCGCGATCTCGCGGTGCATCGGCTCGCAGCGCTGGCGGGCGAAGGCGCAAACATCTACACGAGCTTGCAGCGTCCGACGCTGAACCTCGAAACGACGCTCGACGTACCCACCGAGCTGCCGGCGGATCTGCTCGGCCGCAGACCGGACGTGCTCGCGGCGCGTGCGCGCGTCGAAGCCGCGACGGCGTCGCGCGCAGCGGCGAAGGCCGCGTTCTATCCGAACGTGAACCTGAGCGCGTTCGCGGGCTTCCAGGCGATCGGGCTCGACAATCTGCTCGAGTCCGGCAGCCGCACGTACGGCGCCGGTCCCGCGATCAGCCTGCCGCTGTTCAAATCTTCGGAGCTCAAGGGCGAATACCGCCGCGCCACCGCCGAGCAGGACGAGGCGATCGCGGCCTACAACGACACGGTGCTGCGCGCCGTGCAGCAGGTCGCCGATCAGCTGACGCTCGTGCAATCGTCGGCGCGGCAGCTGACGCAGGCGCGCTCCAGCCTCACGGCGGCCGAAGAGGCGTATCGGCTCGCGCAGCGGCGCTACGAAGCCGGACTCGCGAACTACCTTTCCGTGCTGACGACCGAAACGCAGGTGCTGAACGCACGCACGACCTACGTGGACGTGCTGCATGCGCAGGCGCTGGCTCGCGTGTCGTTGCTGCTCGCCGTCGGCGGCAGCTTCGAGCCGCCGGCACGCTGATGGTGAATTTCACAGTCACGAACGAATTCGAGCGGAGAGCTCAATGAGCGAATCGAACCATCCGGAACGCGACACCCCGAATCCCCGCAAGCGCCGCCTGCTGATGCTCGCGGCGGCCGTGGCGATCGTCGGCCTCGCGTATGGCGCGTACTGGCTGCTGGTGTCGCGCTACTACGAAACCACGGACGACGCGTACGTCGCCACCAACATCGTGCAAGTCACGAGCGAGATCCCGGGCACGGTCATCGCGGTGCATGTCGACGACACGCAAACCGTCGAAGCCGGCCAGACCCTGGTCGAGCTCGATCCCGCGGACGCGCGCATCGCCAACGCAGGCGTCGAGGCGCAGCTCGCCCGAACGGTTCGGCAGGTGCGCTCGATGTTCGCGCAGGCCGAGCAGCTCCGTGCGCAGATCGTGCAGCGCGAAACCGAGCTTGCGCAGGCCGAGCACGACTATGAGCGGCGCCAATCGCTGGTAGACGACGGCGCAGTATCGGGCGAGGAGCTCGCGCACGCACGCGACACGATCGCACAGCTGCGCGCCGCGGTCGACGCGACGCATCGCCAGCTCGATGCCGTGCTGGCGCAGATCGAAGGCACGACGCTCGAGACGCATCCCGAAGTGCTTGCCGCCGCGGCACAGCTTCGCGACGCCGCGCTTTCCTTGCATCGCACGCGCATCGTCGCGCCGGTCGCGGGTGTGATCGCGAAACGCGCGGTGCAGCTCGGTCAGCACGTCGCTGCCGGCGCACCGCTGATGGCGGTCGTGCCGCTCGAAGACGTCTGGGTCGATGCGAACTTCAAAGAAGTGCAGCTGACGAACGTGCGCATCGGCCAGCCCGTCACCCTGAAGGCAGACATCTACGGCGGCTCGGTCGAGTATCACGGCAAGGTTGCCGGGTTATCGGCGGGAAGCGGCAGCGCGTTCGCGTTCCTGCCCTCGCAGAATGCCTCGGGCAACTGGATCAAGGTCGTGCAGCGCCTGCCCGTGCGGATCGCGCTCGATGCTGAGCAGGTGAAGCAGCATCCGTTGCGCGTCGGCCTGTCGATGCACGCAAAGATCGATTTGCACGACACCTCCGGCCCGCTGCTCTCCAATCAAGTGCGCACGACGCCGGCGCCGGTACACGCGAGCGATGGTGACGATCCCGCGATCGAGGAGCGCATCGCGACGATCATTCGCGAGAATGCGTCGGACAAGCCGCAGTCTTCGGCCATGCTCAAACACGCCGCTCCGCGCGGCACCGACGCGGTCGCCGCCGTCGATCGCAACACGGGCGTCGCCGCGCCGTGAACGCCGCGACCGAATCCGCACCGATGCAAGGCGGTCAGCTTGCGCTGACTTCCATTGCGCTCGCGCTCGGCACCTTCATGCAGGTGCTGGACACGACGATCGCGAACGTGTCGATCCCGACGATCACGGGCAATCTCGGCGCGTCGGCGAATCAGGGCACGTGGGTGATCACTTCATTCGCCGTCGCGAACGGCATCAGCGTGCCGCTCACGGGCTGGCTGATGCAGCGCTACGGCGTCGTGCGGACGTTCGTCGTGGCCGTGCTCGGTTTCACGATCGCGTCGTTCCTCTGCGGCGTCGCATGGAATCTGTCCTCGCTCGTCGCCTTTCGCGTGCTGCAGGGGGGCTTGTCGGGCCCGATGCTGCCTGGATCGCAGGCGCTGCTGTTGATGCTGTTTCCGCCGGCGCGCAAGAACGTCGCGCTCGCGTTGTGGTCGATGACGACGCTCGTCGCGCCGATCTGCGGCCCGCTGCTCGGCGGCTGGATCTCGGATAACGCGACTTGGCCGTGGATCTTCTTTATCAACGTTCCCGTCGGCCTCGGCGTCGCCGCCGTCTGCTGGACGAATCTGCGCACGCGCGAAACGCCGACGCGCCTGCTGCCGGTCGACCGCGTCGGCATCGTGCTGCTCGCGATCTGGGTCGGTGCGCTGCAGATCATGCTCGATCAGGGCAAGGAGAAGGATTGGTTCGGCTCGCCGCTCGTCGTCACGCTCGCGATCGTGACGGTCATCGGCTTTGCGGCCTGGATGATCTGGGAATGGACCGAGCGCAATCCGATCGTCGATTTCTCGCTGTTCCGCAACCGCAATTTCACGCTCGGGCTGATTCCGATGAGCATCGGCTACGCGGTGTTCTTCAGCAACATCGTGCTCTTGTCGCTGTGGATGCAGACGCAGCTCGGCTACACCGCGACGTGGGCAGGCATCGTCGCGGCGCCGGGCGGCATCATCGCGGTGATCATTTCGCCGTATGTCGGGCGCATCCTCGGGCGCAGCGACCCGCGCCTGCTCGTCAGCGGCTCGTTCGTCGCGTTCGGGCTGTCGTATTACCTGCGCTCGCGCCTGACGGTGGATGCCGCAGTCATCGACTTCGTCATTCCGCAGCTCATCATGGGGCTCGGCATGGGCACGTTCTTCGTCGCGATCCTGTCGATCCTGCTCGACGGCGTGCCGCAGCCTCGAGTGCCCGCCGCATCTGCGCTTGCGATTTTCTGCCGCACGATCGCGGCAAGCTTCGCGACCTCCATCGCATCGACGTTGTGGGACCGGCGCGAAGCGCTGCATCAGTCACAGCTTGCATCCGCGACGAGCATCTTCGACACGCCTCTGACGCAGGCGCTCGCGCAGCTGAAATCGATGGGACTCAGCGATACCGCCGCGGCGGCCGTGCTGAACCGGCAGCTCGTCAGCCAGTCGTATCTGCTCGCGTCCGTCGAATTCTTCTGGATCTCCGCGCTCATCTGCGTCGTGCTCATCGGCCTCATCTGGATCACGCGCCGCCCGCGCTCGACGATGGGCGCGGCTGTCGCGGCCGAATAAGGATTCGTGCCCGCGCCGCTCGCGCGGGCAGAGTTCGGCCTTGCCAACGAATAAGTCGCGGCTTATATTTCGGCCATGTCCGAATCCGCCGTCTTTCGCGCGCTCGCGGATCCCACGCGGCGCTGCGTATTCGAGAATCTATCGAAGCGCGAGCTGACCGTGTCCGAGCTCACCGCGAGTTTGCATGTGTCGCAGCCCGCCATTTCCCAGCATCTCGCCGCGCTGAGAGAAGCGGGCCTCGTCAGCGAACGCCGCGAAGGCCGCAATGCGTTCTACAAAGCCGATCCACGCGGGCTTGCACCGCTTGCGAGCTGGGTCGAGCGCTACCGCGTGATCTGGCCGGCGCGAGTCGAGAAGCTGAAGCGCGTGCTGAAGGAGATCGACAAATGACCGATCGAGAGAAGCCTGACGACGGCGTCGTCGTCGACTGTGATCTGCCGCATTCGCCCGAGAAAGTCTGGCAGGCGATCACCGATGCGGACTTGCTCGCGCAGTGGCTCACGCCGAGCGATCTGCGCCCGGAAGTGGGCGCTCGATTCCGCTTGCCGCCGGCCGTGCCCGCGAACGACGCGCCGCTCGTCGACTGCGAAGTCATCGAAGCCGTCCCGCAGCGCACGCTGCGCTGGCGCCAGATCGAGCGCGAGAGCGCGAGCGAAACGTCGCACGTCGAATCGATCGTGACGCTCGAGCTGTTCCCGAACACCCGCGGCACGCACTTGCGCATCGTCCACGACCAGTTCCGCCGTGTCCGCATCGAGGCGCGCGCCACGGGCGCGAACGTGATCCCATTCGGCCGGCGCAAGACGAGCGCGCGTGTGCCGACAATCGTCTGCGCGCTGCGGAGAGCCGCCTGATGACCGCGAACTTCGTTCCCATGGTGATCGAGCAATCGGCGCGCGGTGAGCGTGCGTTCGATATTTTCTCGCGCCTGCTGCGCGACCGGATCGTGTTCGTCAACGGCCCGATCGACGACGGCGTCGCCGCGCTCGTCAATGCGCAGCTGCTGTTCCTCGAAGCGGAGAACCCGGACAAGCCGGTCTCCATGTACATCAATTCGCCCGGCGGCGTCGTGACGAGCGGGCTGTCGATCTACGACACGATGCAATGGATCAAATGCCCCGTCGGCACCGTCTGCATGGGCACCGCCTATTCGATGGGATCGTTCCTGTTGATGGCGGGCGCGAAAGGCCGGCGCATCGCGCTGCCGAACGTGAGCATTCTCGTGCATCAGCCGTCCGGCGGATTTCAAGGCGTGGCTTCGGACATCGAGCGTCATGCCGAGGACATCATCAAGACGAAACGGCGGCTCAACGAGATCTATGCAAAGCATTGCGGCCGCACCTACGAAGAAGTCGAGCGCACGCTCGATCGCGACCACTTCATGACGGCCGAGGAGGCCAGGGCATGGGGCCTCGTCGATCACGTCTACAGCTCGCGCGAAGCAGCGCAGAATCTCGCCGCCTGGCAATGACCCGCCAATTCCAGCCGCGGAAGGCATCTCGCGCCATAGCGAATGCTCGCGGCGCTTCCCTAGCATCCAATCGTTTGCTGCGTCAACCAATGGAACACGGGGGAGCACTACGATGGAACAGTCCGAATTTTTTTCCCGGCGACCGCGGCTGCTGGCGCGGCGCCGCGCGCATCGCATCGGCCGCACTGCACTCTTCACGGCACTGATCATCGGCTGCGGCGCCGCCTCGGGCGCCACGATCTATCAAGAGAATTTCGCATCCGGACTGGGCGGCTTCAGCGCGAGCGGCTCGGTGACGACTGGAACGTTCGGCGCACGGCTGCGCGGCGGCACGTCGGGCGGCGCGCAGATCACCTCCGGAGCGATCAGCACGACGGGCTTCTCGGACATCACGCTCAGCTTCGACCGCTCGACCTCCGGATTGGACCTGGGTGAAACCGCCGTCGCGTCCTACTCGACGAACGGCACCTCGTTCACGGCCGTAGAGTCGGTGCGAACCGCCTCCGGCCGGATCACGCTGAATCTCGGCGCCGGCGCTGCGAACCAACCGAACGTGTTCATCCGGTTTCGCTTGAACGCGAACTCCTTGTTGGAAACGTACACCGTCGCGAACATCGTGCTGGCCGGCAACGGCGGCGGCACGGATCCAAGCGGCGGAGTACTGCCGCCCGTCAGCAGCATCGAAACGGACGGACCTTTCGCGACGACGATCGACATGAACACCGGTCCGGCGCGCAGCGGCTGGGTCGTGCGGCCGACGACGCTGGGTCACAACGGGCTCAAGCATCCGGTGTTCGTCTGGGGGCCCGGCGCGGGCGCGACCCCGAGCAGCTACGAATTTCACCTGCGCCGGATCGCATCGCACGGCTTCGTCGTGTATTCGCAAGTGTCGACGAGCAATGGCAGCGAGATTCGCGCGGCGCTCGACTGGCTCGTGACCGAGAACAGCCGCAGCGCAAGCCCCTATTATCAGCGGCTCGCGCTCGATCGCATGGCGGCGGGCGGACATTCGCGCGGGTCGATCAGCACGTTCGCGGTTGCGAGCGACTCGCGGCTCAAGACGACGATCCATGTCGCCGGCGGCTCCTTCGACGGGCAAGGCTCACGCAACCTGCGCAATCCGGCGATCTACATTTGCGGCGAGAGCGATACGACGGCGACGCCGAACTGCCAGCGCGACTACGCCGCGACGACCGTTCCCGTCGTGTTCACGGTGATGGACAACGTCGGTCACATCGACGCGGCGCGGTCCGGCCTTCCCGAGATCGTCGCGTGGCTGCGTTGGCAGATCGGCGGAGAAACCGAGCGCCGCTCGATGTTCATCGGCGCGGGCTGTTACTTCTGTAGCGGGATGTGGAGCACGCAGTCGAAGAACTGGTGAGGCTTCCCGGGCGAGCGCGCGGCGCTCGCCCGGCCTGACTGTCAGATGTACCGAGTTTGTATTTGCATCATCCTCGCCGCGAGCCTCGGCGCGGCGAGGATGTTTTCAGGAGAAAATCGCGACGTCAGCGAACCGCAACTCTTCGCGCCGCGATCAGTGAGTGCGAAGGCGCCCACGTCTTCGAGCGTGACGCCGACGCACGAGCCATCCTCAGTACCCTCATCCACCCACACCAGCAGTTCCGACGTTCCGGCCGCCGTTGCCGCGAAATACGCAGCGCTCCTCGCGCGACTGCCAAGCATGACGCAAGCGCGGCTCCTGAAAATCCTCGCGGCGAAAGAAAACCTCCAGCCCGAAAACCTGGTTCAGATCTCCGCGCTGGACCGCGAGCTGTCGCTGCTGCTCAGCGAGAACGACTACGCGCTCTATGAGCAATTGCGCGAATCCGATCGCGAGCAATCCCACGTGCACGCCTTCGCGAAGGAAGTGCTCGGGACATCGCCGCTGACGCCGCAGCAGCAGGACGAGCTGCTCCTGGCGCGTCTGAAGCACCAACGTGAGCTGCAGGCGCTCGACCTGCAACTTACGGCCGATCGCCCGGACCTTGCGCCCATGGAAGCGAGCTACGTTCGCGACGTTGCCACGCAAGGGATACGCCACTACGCGCAAGCGTTCCTCGCGGATGCGCGCTCCATACTGACGGACCAGCAGTGGCTCGCCCTCGAACGCTTCGAGACGAGCGAGGCGCCTGAGCTCTCGCACGAGCACTGAATCGCCGGGACGCGACGCCCGCCTGAGCAAGCCCGCTACCGCGCTGGACAGATCCGCCGCGAACGGAGAGGCTATTGAATCCTGGCGGTGAGCGTAACGATCTCGATGCAATTGAACGATGAGTTGTGCGAGTTCCTGATGGGCGGGGTGTCCATCATGCTCGCCTCGCGCAATGCCCAGTTGATTCCCTCGATCGCGCGGGCGAAGGGCTGTCGCGTCGTACACGATGGCGCGGCAAAGCTCAGACTCTTCGTATCGACCGCACAGGCCGGCGAGCTCATCGACGATGTGCGCGCGAGCGGCATGATCTCCGCGACGTTCAGCGTGCCGACGACGCACCGCACGATGCAGCTCAAGGGCAGCGACGCGAGAATCACCCCGCTGCGCCCGGACGAGCGCGCGGCCATGGAGACTTACGTCGAGCGATTCGCCGCCGAGATTCGTCCGCTCGGCTTCTCCGAGGAGTTCACGCGCGCGTTCTTCGCCTCCTCGGGCGATGAGATCGCGATCGAGGTCACGCCGAGCGAAGGCTTTCAGCAGACGCCGGGACCCTCGGCGGGAGCGCGGCTCGCATGACGCGCGTCACGCTCGATGCGATCCGTCACTGCCTCGACGGCCAGATTCCCGGCGTCATCGCGACGTGCTCGCGCACGGGCGTGCCGAACGGCAGCTACGTATCGCAAGTGCATTACGTCGATCCGCTGCATGTCGCGCTGTCGTTCCAGTTCTTCAACAAGACGCGCGAGAACGTGCTCGAAAATCCGGTCGCGACGATCATGGTCGTCGATCCCGACACCGCCGCGCGCTATCGCGTGCAGGCGCATTATCTGCGCACGGAAGTCGCCGGCCCGGTCTTCGAGAACATGAAAGCGAAGCTTGCCGGCATCGCATCGCAGACGGGCATGAGCGGCGTATTCAAGCTGCGCGGCGCAGACATCTATCGCGTCACGAGCGTCACCGCCGTCGCGAATCAAACCGAGCTGCCGACGCCCCCACGGCGCAGCCTGCTCGCTGCCGTTCGCGCGCTCGCGCACAGCATTCAGCAATCGAGCGAGCTCGACGAGCTCCTGAATCGCACGCTCGCCGAGCTCGAGGCCCAGCTCGGCGTCAGGCACGCGATGATCCATTGGCTCGACGAAAGCGGCGAACGGCTGTACCTGATCGCAAGCCGCGGCTATTCGCAGTCGGGCGTCGGCTCGGAAATTCAGCTCGGGCAAGGCGTGATCGGCGTGGCCGCGAGCGCGCGAACGTCGATTCGCATCACGCACACGACTTCCGAGTACACCTACAGCCGCGCTGCACGCGAGAGCGTCCGCGACACGCAGCTTGCGGATCGCCTCGAAGCCGAGCTGCCCGCGCCGGGACTGTCCGCGCCAGGCAGTCAGCTCGCAGCTCCGATCGTCGCGCGCGATCGGCTGCTCGGAGTGCTCTATGTCGAAGATGCCGCCGACTCGCAGTTCGGCTATGACGAGGAAGACGCGCTCGTCACGATCGCACAGCATCTCGGGTTGGCCGCTTACATGCTCGAACATTCGGGCGAGCCGGATGCGCGCAAGCCGCATCGAGCGCCGCGCTCGAGCGAGCCGAGCGGCCGGGCCATGGCGATCCGGCATTATCGCGCGGACGATACGATCTTCGTCGACGACGCCTATCTGATCAAAGGCGTCGCGGGCGCGATTCTCTGGAAGCTGCTGCACACGCTGGTCGCGGAGGGCCGCAGCGAATTCACGAACCGCGAGCTGCGGCTCGATCCGACGCTCGGCCTGCCCGACCTTTCGAGCAATCTGGAGGCGCGGCTCATCCTGCTCAAGCGCCGGCTCGCGGAGCGCTGCCCGGAGCTTGCGATCGAAAGCACCGGGCGCGGGCGTTTTCGCTTGCGCGCCGCGCGCCCGGTGAAGCTCCTGGATGCCGATTGACGGCGGGTCAGGCGAGCGCCCGCTCCAGCTTGTAGTAATCGCGCTGGGTCAACACTTCGCGCGCAAGCTGCATCACCGCCGCGAACGCTTCCGGCGGCGCGCCGGCCTTCATGCCGCCGAGAATGAACGCGCGCTCGCCGGCGTTGCTCGAGCCGATCATCCAGCGCAGCCCGGCCATCGATTCCTCGGGCGTCAGCGAGGCGACGATCGCATGCTCGATTGCGAGCACCTCTGCCTCGGAAAACGCTTCAGTAAGGGCGCGAAAGTTCTCGGTTTCTTCCACGACCATGTGCTCGAAATTCTCCGCGATGAAGACGCTGAGCTCCTGATAGAAGCGGTTCGCGAGAGCGCGCCGGTCCTGCAGGGGCGCCGCCATGACCTCGCCGAGCAGCGCTTGGAGCCGCTTGATCTCCACCTCGTGTTGCACGTGCTCACGCGCGAGTTGCGCGGTGAATCCGGGGCGCACGCGCTCGATCGCCGTGTGGATGAACTCGTTCTCGTGCTTCAGGTGCGATACGCACTGCGCGAACAGCGCCGTCGCCTGTTCATGCGCTTCCATGATCTCACCATCATCGAGGGCGTCGAGACGGCCCCAGCGCATCAGCACGTCGGTCATGAAGGCGCGCAAACCCTTGTGAACGATGATGTAAGGGTTGTAGCGCGCGACTGCTGACATGGTGTCGATCTCGCTGCGAAGAACTGCTGACATGGATGCTCCCTTGAAGTGAACCGCGCCAGGCGGTGAGGGAGCGCATCGTAGGGGCGGCGGTTCGGAGCGTTCGCTAAATCGAGCTTCAGGGGTTGCTAAGAAATTGCTAAGGGCCGCGTCATCCCGAGGCAAGTCGGGATCGCAATTCGGCAACCCGTCATCCCGACGGAAGTCGGGATCCCCCAACCGTCATCCCGACGGAAGTCGGGATCGCAAAATTAGCATGGTGCCGAATGCGGTCCCGACTTGCGTCGGGATGACGATATGCGCCGAGTGCGGTCCCGACTTGCGTCGGGACGACGGGGTCGGGACGGCGGGCGCGGGACTTCACCCCACCCTGATCGGCACGAAAATCTGCGCCCCATTGCGCTCGACGAGCAACGCGATGCTGTCGTTCGGCTTCAGGTTGCGGGTCTTTGCGCGCAACTGATCCACCGATTCGATGCGCTCACCGGCGACGCCGATGATGATGTCGCCTTGCTGCAGCCCCGCGCGGGCCGCCGGGCCGGTCGCCTGCTGGACCAGCAGCTTGCCCTCGGTTTCGGCCAGGCGCTGCTCTTCCGCACTCAACGGACGCACGGTCAAACCGAGCTTCGCCTGCTCGGCCGCATCGCCGCCGCCGCTCTGGCGCGACGCGACCTTCTCTTCGCTCGGCATCTCGCCCACCTTCACATTGAGCGTCTGCCGCTTACGATCGCGCCAGACGTCGAGCTTCGTGCTCGAGCCGGGCTGCATGCGCGTCACGGCGCGCGAGACATCGACCGAGCGATCCACTTGCTGCCCGCCGACGCTCAGGATCACATCGCCGGTCTTCAACCCCGCCTGCGCGGCCGGGCCTTTCGGTTCGACGGAGCTGACGAGCGCGCCTTGCGGCTTCTCCAGCCCGAACGATGTCGCGAGCGGCGCCGTCACGTCCTGCACGGTGACGCCGATCCGGCCGCGCACGACATGGCCGGTCTTGATCAGTTGATCGCGCACGTTCGTCGCGACGTCGATCGGGATCGCGAACGACAAGCCCATGTAGCCGCCCGTCCGGCTGAAGATCATCGAGTTCACGCCGACGACTTCACCTTGCAGATTGAACAGCGGTCCACCGGAGTTGCCGGGATTCACCGCGACGTCGGTCTGGATGAACGGCACGGGCGAGTTGCCGGATACCGCGCGCGAGGTCGCGCTGACGATGCCCGCGGTCGCGGAATTCTCGAGCCCGAACGGCGAGCCGATCGCGACGACCCATTCGCCGGGCCGCAGCTTGTTCGGATCGCCGATCTTCACGGTCGGCAGATTCGTCGCGGGGATCTTGATGAGGGCGACATCCGTATAGGTGTCCACGCCAACGACCTTCGCCGCGAACTCGCGTCGATCGGTGAGGCGCACCGTCACTTCGTCGGCGTCCGCGACGACGTGGGCATTCGTGATGATGTAGCCATCCGGTGACACGATGAACCCGGAGCCCGAGCCATGCTCCGGCGGCTGCTGGCCGCCTTGCGGCCCCTGCGGTCCGCCTTGTCCGGGGGCGGGAATGCCGAAGCGACGGAAGAAATCGAACAGCGGATCGTTTTCGTTCATCGAGCCGGCCTCGCTGCTCGGCGCCTGCACGACGTCGACGTTGACGACCGCGGGTCCGTACTTCTCGACCAGCGGCGCGAAATTGGGCAGCTGCTGCGTTGCGATCGTGGGTTGCGCCGTATCGGGTGCCGAGGCGCGGCGGTCCTGTGCCTGCGCATGCGGCTCCTGCGAACAGGCGCAAGCGAGGATCGCGGTCGCTACATATGAAAGCAGCACGCGCGAGCGGGCGCGCGGAATGGGGCTCGACATACGACTCGCTCCGACAAAACGATGGCGTCCGCGAAGGCGGCATTGATTCGAACGAGCGCCTGCCGAAGCCAGTTCCGCGCCACCCCCGAAATCTCGCGTGAGAGATTTCCCTGGAGGCGCCGCTGCCTCGACCGAGCCGGCCATCTTCTGCTGCGCGAGGTTGGGCGCCGTCCTCGCCGACGTTAGTATTTGTATGGCGCAGGGGTCAGAACACGAACATGACGCAATTCATCGGCGCGCTCGATCAGGGCACCTCCAGCACACGGTTCATCGTCTTCGATCGCGCCGGCACGATCGTCGCGTGCGCGCAGCGCGAGCATGCGCAGCGCTATCCGCGGCCCGGCTGGGTCGAGCACGACCCGAACGAGATCCTGCGCAACACCGATCTCGTCATCGAGGAGGCGCTCGCCAGCGCGCGCCTCACGGCGCGGGACATCGCGGCCGTCGGCCTCACCAACCAGCGCGAAACGACCGTGATCTGGGATCGCACGAGCGGCACGCCCTTGCACAACGCGCTCGTTTGGCAAGACACGCGCGTCGATCCACTCGTCGCGCGATTCAGCGCCGACGGCGGCAAGGATCGCTTTCGCGCGCTCACCGGCCTGCCGCTCGCGAGCTACTTCAGCGGCCTGAAGCTCCGTTGGTTGCTCGATCACGTCGACGGCGCACGCGCCGCGGCGAGCGCCGGTCGAGTGTGTTTCGGGACGATCGACGCCTGGCTCGCCCGCCATCTGCTCGGCAAGCACGTCATCGACGTCACGAACGCGAGCCGAACGCAGCTCATGAATCTTCGGACGCTGCGCTGGGAAGAAGCGCTGCTGCGCGAATTCGACATTCCTCAGGAAGTCCTGCCGCAGATCGTGCCCTCGAGCCATGTCTACGGCGAGATCACGCACGGTCCCTTGCGCGGCGTACCGCTCGCCGGGATTCTCGGCGATCAGCAGGCGGCACTCGTCGGCCAGACGTGCTTCGCGCCCGGCGAGGCGAAGAACACGTACGGCACCGGCTGCTTCTTATTGATGCACACCGGAGAGCAGCCGATCGCCTCGAAAGCCGGGCTCGTCACGACGGTTGCGTATCAGGTGGGGAATGAACCCGCGCGCTATGCGCTCGAAGGCTCGATCGCGATCGCCGGCGCCCTCGTGCAATGGCTGCGCGACAACCTCGGACTGATCGCGGCGAGCGGTGACATCGAGCCGCTCGCGCGCAGCGTGCCCGACAACGGCGATGTGTATCTCGTCCCGGCATTCTCCGGGCTGTACGCGCCGTACTGGCGCGAAGATGCGCGCGGCGTCATCGCGGGTTTGACGCGCTTCGCAACGAAGGCGCATCTCGCGCGCGCAACACTCGAGGCCGTCGCGTATCAGACGCGCGATGTCGTTGCTGCGATGGAAACGGACAGCGGCATCGAGCTCAGCGAGCTGCGCGTGGACGGGGGCATGATCGTCAACGAGCTCCTGATGCAATTCCAGGCCGACATTCTCGATACGCCCGTCGTGCGTCCGCGCATCCTGGAGACGACGGCCCTCGGCGCCGCGTATGCCGCCGGGATCGCGACCGGCTACTGGCAGGGCGTCGATGAGCTCAGGCGCAATTGGGGCGTCGCGCAGCGCTGGACGCCGCTGATGGCCGAAACGCAACGCGCACAGCTGTACGGCGCATGGCAAAAGGCCGTCGCGAGATCGTTCGGCTGGCAGTCATCTTGAGCGGCGCTCGAGCACGACGATCGCGATCCCGCCCAGAATCGCGAGCGATGCGAGCACGAGCCGGGCCGTGAGCGCCTCGCCCAGCAACAGCACGCCCGCGATGCCGGCAAGCGCCGGAACGCTCAACTGAACGGTCGCCGCCATTGTTGCCGTCAAGCTCGGCAGCGCGGCATACCAGATCGCATAGCCGATGCCGGATGCGAGCGCGCCGGACGCAATCGCATACGCCACACCAAGCGGATCGAGCTCGAATGCCGAAGCCGCGAACAGGCTGACGGCGAGCGCGAGCGGCACGGCGCGCACGAAGTTGCTCGCCGTCGTCGCCGTCGGGTCGGCGGCGCGCGCACCGAGCAGGGAATAGAAACCCCAGGCGACGCCCGCCACGAGCATCCAGAGCGCCGCCGAAAACGAAGGCGTCGTGGCGCCGGGTAGCAGCAAGGCGGCCAATCCGGCGACGGCTGCGATGAATCCGATCAGCTGGCGCCTCGTGAACCGCTCGCCACGCATCCGGCCATAGCCGATCATCGTCGCCTGCACCGCGCCGAACAGCAGCAGCGCGCCGGTCGCAACGGACAGATCGACATACGCGAACGAGAACGCGATCGCATAGCCAAACAAGGCCAGCGCGGCCGTCCAACTGCCATGCGAACGCAGCGACGCGCCGCGTGCGAGCGCGATCGCGCCCAGCACGAGCGCGCCGGAGGCGATGCGGATCGTCGTGAACGTCGCCGGATCGATGGAAGTCGTACGTAGCGCGAGGCGGCACAGAAGCGAGTTCGCCGCGAACGCGAGCATCGCCAGCATTGTGAGCACCAGTACGCGGGGGCGAGGCGCGGAAGCTCCCAGCGCGCTTAAGTTTTCGCTCAAGTGTGACTCCGGACGGCCGACGTGAGCGGGCGGCCCGCGGAGTTTGAGCGATTCGAACAGCCGCGTCGAACGCGGCGGATCAGGCGACGAGCTGACGCTCGGCGGCGGAGGCTCGCTTGATGGGACGAACGACGGCGGGGACCCCGACCGCAATGGAGTCATCGGGCACGTCGGTCACGACGACCGCATTCGCCCCGATGAGCACATTGTTGCCGATGCGAATGCGGCCGAGCAGTTTCGCGCCCGCGCCGATATCGACGTTATTCCCGATCACGGGTGCGCACGGATCCTCGACTCGCGCAAGGCCGACGACGACCCCGGTGCGAATGCGGCAATTGTCGCCGAACCGCGCATAGCCGCTGACGACGATGCCGCCGAAATGATCGATGACGAAATTGCGGCCGATCTCGACTTCGCACGGCAGCTCGATGCCGGCGACGACCTGCACGCATTTGAACAGGATGTGATAGACGAAAGAGAACGGCTTACGCAGCCAGGGATTGCGAATGCCGTAGCGCCAGCGGCCAAATCGATAGACCAGCAAGGCCCAGAATCCCTGCGCGCCGATCTTGCCTCGATGAGCCGCCAGGTCGGCTCGCACGTTCTCGAACATAATCCATCACTGCAACTAAAACTGTTGTCGTGGATCAGCTTAGCGTGGAACCCAAGGCCGTGGCGTCAACAATTGTTCCCGTTAGCGCACCGCGATGTGTGACGTGGGTCCCACCCTGGCCCGAAATACCCATTCGTGCGCGCGGCCAGTTCTGAAACAATATCGGCTCCTCTCGGCAGCGCCGGCCGCTTCGTAGGAAGAACCAGATCACGGCGTCACGGAGTGTGCGGATTTGTACTCAGGAAAGCCTTCGCTCATGCGCCGCGCGCGCATGACGGCCCGACGGATTTTGTCCGAACTGCAGACGCATCGCGACCGCCTCGGACGCGCCAAGCGCCGGCCCGCGGTCGTGATCTTTCCGGGCGGACCGCGGCGCTCGTCGTCGTCGTACTTGCGGGCATGGATTCTCGGCGACGAGCTGGAGCGCCAGGGCTGGCGCGCGCTCGTCGTGCCCGAGGTCCTCTCGCTCGCGCAACGCAGGCGCATCGTGCGACTGGAGCAGCCGGACGTGATCCTGCTGCAGCAGACACGTCACCCGCTCAACCAACCGTCACTCTACGCACCGATTCCTTGCGTGATCGATGCGGATGACGGCGACCACATGGATCCGCGTCATTCGGAGCGCATCGCCCGCTGGGTCGGCGAAGCCGCGGCCGTCGTCGGCGGCAGCCGCTTCGTCGCGAATTGGATGGCGCAGCACTGCAAAGGCCCGGCGCGCGTCATCTGGACGTGCACGCCGCGCGCGGCGACGGCTTCGAAAACACCTCCGGCCGAGCGCGAGCCGATCGTCGCCTGGGCGCACGACACGCCGCTTGGCTATCCGCACGAAGCCGAGCTCATGCAGAAGGTGTTCATCGGCGTCGCGCAGCGCACACGCGCGATCTTCTGGCTGTTCGGCACGCAGGAAGAGGAAGCGAGCGGCTGGTTCGCGCCGATCCGGGCGGCGGGCGGCACCTGCGTTGCGGTGCCTCGAGTGCCGTACGAGCAGTACCTCGAGAAGGTTGCCGAGGCTGCGGTCGGGCTGCAGCCGGTGTGCCTGGAATCCGAATTCTGCCGCGGCAAATCCTTCGGCAAGGTGCTCGCGTATCTGAACGGCCAGGTCGCGAACGTCGCATCGAACAACGTCGATCATCCGCTGTTCTTTCGCCACGGCGAGAACGGCTATCTGGTCGAGAACACGGTCGAGGACTGGGTCGATGCGATCGTGAAGCTGCTCGAAGACAGGCAGCATCGGCAGGACGTCGCGCTCGCGGGCTATCGCGATTTCGAGCAGCGCTTCGGCTACGAGGTGTTCGGGCGGCTGATGATCGATGTGTTCAAGCTCGTGATGCGCCCAGCGGCGCGAAGCGCGTGAGCGCTCCGGTGGTACATGTTCGGACTTTGGAGCCGGCAGAATTTGTAATAGCGTGCGCGCGGAGTCGAACCCCATGCGCGCATCTTCTTCCGCAAATCGCTTCGCGCGCTCCGCACCGGTAGCGCATCGCCGCGGCCGTTTCGGCAACGCGGCCGTTCTCGGCGTCATCGCCATCGGGCTCGCGGTCACCTGGCTCGCCGCACATCAAACGAAGCTCGCGAACGAGCGCGGCGGCGAGCGCGCCCTCGCCGCCCGCATCAATCTCATCGAGTTCGCGCTGCGCGACCGCCTCATGACCTATGAAGCGGTGCTGCATGCCGGCGTCGGACTGTTCGAGTCGAGCGAGGCCGTGACGACGGAGGAATGGCGAACGTTCGTCGATCAGCTGCAGCTCGCGCATTCCTATCCGGGGCTGCAGGGCCTCGGCTTCGCGCGGCGCATCCAAGCAGCAGCGCCCGATCAGGCCGAGAGCGACGCGAATCGCGATCGCACGTCCATCGAGCTGCTCGAGCCACCCGACACTCGCAACCGCCACGCCATGGGCTTCGACATGATGAGCGAAGCCGTGCGGCGCCACGCGATGGAGCTTGCGCGCGATTCCGGCATGGCGGTGTTGTCGGGGGGCGTCGTCCTGGTTCAGGAGATCACGAACGAGAAGCAGCCCGGCTTTCTGATGTATGCGCCGCTTTACGACGACAAGCGAACGCCGTCGACGGTCGCAGCGCGCCGCCAGCATCTCGTGGGATTCGTTTACTGTCCGTTTCGCGCGGAGGACTTCCTGCGCATCGTGTTGCGCGACCTGACGCGCGATGTGCATCTCGAGATCTTCGACGGCGAACGCAATGCAGCCGTTCAGCGGCTGTTCGAGAGTCCCGCCACCGAGCCGCCGCTCGCCCACGCCGCGATCGAGCGCAATCTGGAAATGCTGGGGCACCGCTGGCTGCTTCGAGTCGCGCCTACGGCCGCGTTCTACGCGTCGTTGCGCACTGCTCCGCGCGGCTGGGTATGGGCGGTCGGCGGTGCGACGACCCTCCTGTTCGCGGTCCTGGTGTGGGCTCTCGCCCGCAGCCGCCAGCATCTGTCGGCGCGGCTCGCCGCCGAGCAGCTCTCCGGCCAGCGTGAGCGCTATTCCTCCTCCGTGCTGGAAAACTCGCTCGATGCGTACGTCGCGATCGATGCGCAGGACCGCATCGTCGAATGGAATCGCCAGGCCGCGGCGATGTTCGGCTGGAGCGAACAGGAGGCGCGGAGCCTGCGCCTCGCCGATACGATCGTGCCGGAGCGCTATCGCGCCAAGCACCTCGCGGCGCTCGAATCGTTTCCCAGGCGCGAGGCGCGGCTCGTGGGGCAGCGAGTCGAAATGCCCGCGCGCAGGCGCGATGGCTCGGAGATCACGATCGAGCTGTCGATCATTGCGACCTCGCGCGACGGCGAGCCGGTGTTCGTCGCCTCGATCCGCGACATCACCGAGCTGCGCAAGCAACAGACGGAGATCGCGCGCCTGAACCTGACGCTCGAGCAGCGAGTGCAGGACCGCACGCACGAGCTTGCGATCGCGAACCGGGAGCTGCATGCCGCGAACGCCCAGCTCGAAGCGTTCGCACAGAACGTCTCGCATGACCTGCGGGCGCCGCTCCGGGCGATCGAGGGTTACATGCACATCATCGCGGAAGAACAAGGCTCGCAGCTCACGGAAGCGGCGCGCAGACACTTGAGTGAGGTGATGCGCAATGCACGCAAGATGCAGCGCCTGATCGACGACATGCTGAAGCTCGCCTTCGTCGGCCGCCAACCGATGGACAGGCGCATGGTCAATCTATGGGCGCTCGTGCTCGGCGTGCTCAACGACTTGCACAAGCCGGACGGCACGGTCGTTCAGGCCAAGCCGGATGAGCTCGGCGATGTGCTCGCGGATCCGAACCTGCTCGAGCATGCGCTGCGCAATCTCTTGTCGAATGCGGTGAAGTTCAGCCAGCGGGCCGCACAGCCGACGATCACGATCGGCTCCGAGATGCGCGGCGGCGAGCGCGTGTTCTATGTGAGGGACAACGGCGTCGGCTTCGACGCGCAGCATGCGGGCCGGCTGTTCGAGGTGTTTCATCGGCTGCATCGCGACCAGGATTTCGAAGGCACGGGCGTCGGCCTCACGATCGTCAAGAACGTGATCGAGCGGCATGGCGGACGCGTATGGGCCGAGTCGGCGCCGGGCCAGGGCGCGACGTTCTATTTCACTCTCGGTGATGGCGTACGGCCGGCAGCGCCGGCGGCGGATGGCGGGCTCAGATCACCTTGAAGAAGCGCAGCGTCACGACCGGCGGACGCTGGGACGCGTCCACTGCCAACGTGCCGACGAACACCGCCTTGTTCAGCCAATCGTATTTGCCGAGCGGTGCTTCGAACTTCACGACCGAGCGGGTGTACGGCTTCGCATCGGCGGCGCCCTGTGCGGGCGTGCTGAGCAGAACCTCGTTGTGAACCCGGATGATGACGCCATCGTCGGTGCGCAGCCAATAACGCGCATCGAGCTCCGTGACGCCGTCCTCGCGCAGCACCTGCCAATCTTCGCCGCCCGGCATGATCGTTCCTTTCATGCCCGGCCCGTCGAACGTGCCGCCGGAGATCGGGATCACCCGGCGTTGGCCTTGCGGGGTTGTGCCCATCTGGATGGGGGCGTCGATCGTGGCGCGCACGGTGAGCACGTGCTCAAAGCCGGGCGTCTCGAACCGGGGTTCTCCATCGGCGGCGGCTGCGATCATTGGCACTGCAAACGTCATCAACACGACGTGCGCCATCGTCCTTGCTTTGCGTCGGAAGCTCAAGCCTCGAATCGCCATGGTTGACTCGTCCATCGAATTTGCTCCGCGGGCTTTGCGAGCGCGATCATACTGGCGCCAGCGTGGAAACGGAGAACAAGATGCGCCACGAACGAATCAGCCTCGTGCAAACGTTGCCGCGCCTCATCATCGCCGCAGGCGTCTTGGTGAGCAGCCCGCTCGTGCATGCGGCGTCGTGCTCGGATCTCACGAAGCTTACGCTCGCGCACGTCACCATCGATCGCGCGGAGCCGGTCGCGGCGGGCAAGCTGGATCTGCCGGTCGCAACCGGCGCGCCAGGGCGTAAGGCGTCGTTCGATCTGCCTGCGTTCTGCCGAGTGGCCGCGACGCTGAAGCCGACGCCCGCCTCCGACATCAAGATCGAGGTGTGGCTGCCGGCGACGGGTTGGAATCGCAAATTCCTGGCGGTCGGCAATGGCGGGTGGAGCGGCGCGATCCACTTCTCGTCGATGGCGCCGGGTCTCGAGCGCGGGTATGCCGTCGCGGGCACGGACACCGGGCACACGGGCAGCGCCATGGACGGCAGCTTTGCGTATCGCCAGCCGGAGAAGCTGATCGATTTCGGTTGGCGCGCGGTCCACGAAATGACCGTGACGGCGAAAGCGATCATTGCCGCCTTCTATGATGACCCGCTCGCGCGCTCGTACTGGCAGGGATGCTCATCGGGCGGCAAGCAAGGACTGAAGGAAGCGCAGCGATTCCCGGAGGATTTCGACGGCATCGTCGCGGGCGCGCCGGCGACGCCATGGACCCGGCTGACCTCGGCCTCGCTTGCCGCAGGGCTTGCGGCGCTTCCGCAAGGCTCGCCCGCTTATCTCACGCGCGAGACGCTGCAGCTCGTCAACGATGCGGTCATCGCCGCCTGCGATGCCAACGACGGCGTGAAGGACGGCCTCATCGAGGATCCGCGCGAATGCCGCTTCGATCCGGAAGCGTTCGCGTGCGCCGATTCCAAGCGGTGTCCGAGCCGCGCGCAGGCGGAGGCGATCGCCAGCATCTACGCACCACTGCGCGCGCCGGGCACGAACGAATATTTGTTCGCGGGCTTCTCGCGCGGCAGCGAGCTCGGCTGGGGGCTGTTGACGGCGGGCCCGAAGCCGTTGGGCATCGCGAACGATTACTTCCGGTTCGTCGTGTTCGCAAATCCGAGCTGGGACGCTCAGACGTTCGACATGGCTCGCGATGTGACGCTCGCGGATCAGATCGATGCGAACGGCGCGCAGCTCAATGCTTCGGATCCGAACCTGGATGCTTTCCGCCGCCGCGGCGGCAAGCTCCTCATGTATCACGGTTGGAGCGACGGCTTGATTCCGGCACAGAACAGCATCGATTACTTCGAATCGGTATTGGCGCGCGAGCAAGGTGCGTCGCGCGCCGCGGCGCTGCAGCGTCTACGCAACGACGTGCGCCTGTTCATGGTGCCCGGCATGGACCATTGCGGCGGCGGCCGAGGCGCGAATGAGTTCGATGCCCTGAGTGCGCTGGAACGTTGGGTGGAGCAAGGCGAGGCGCCCGCGATGATCCAGGCGCGCGGCACGATCGAGGGCCAGCCGCTGACACGCAAGCTGTGCCCGTATCCGCAAGTCGCGCGCTACGACGGGCGCGGCGATCCCAACCGCGCCGAAAGCTTCGCCTGCCTCCCTGCCTCTCCCGAAGGGAAAGGGCCGGGGTGAGGGACGCGCACGCGGAGCGTGCGCTCGAACCATGCACCGCCGCCGCGTCCGTAGGGAAGCTGCAATTCTTCGCACTCCGAAGCCTTGCGGTCGCAGATGGCCTCTGCTTACATCCCCCGCGCACATTGCAGACAGCCTCGACTGCAATGCCCCGACCCAGTTGTCACATTTTTTTCATCCAAGGGCTGTATGAGAACACGAAGCAAGACGACGAAATTCATCATGGGCGCGATCCTCGCGGCCGGCGGCATGCAGGCGTATATCGCGGCCGCGGATCAGAACGCGCAGCAGGGCGTCGAAACCCGGCAGCACAATCTCAAGGAGCTCGGCGGCGCGTTCAAAGAAGTGCGCGATCAACTCCGCAAGCCGCAGCCGGACATGGCCGCAGTGACGCAGGCATCTGGAAAGATCGACCAGCTCGTCGCGCAGATGCACACATGGTTCCCCGCGGGCAGCGGACCGGCGAAGGGCATCGAAACCGATGCGAAGCCGGAGATCTGGAGCGATCCGCAGGGCTTCTCCGCGGCACTCACGAAGCTGAAGACCGAAGCGCCGAAGCTGCACACGTTCGCGAAAGCGAATGACGTCGATGGATTGAAGAAGCAGGTCGGCGCGGTCGGCGGCGCCTGCAAAGGGTGCCACGACAAGTATCGCGTGCCGGAGGAGTAAGACCCGCGCGCAGGGATTGCGCGAATGAGATTTGCAGGAGGCGCACGCTTGCGTGCGCTTCCCTCACCTCCCCCACCTGACTCACCTGCCGCGCTGGGATGCACCAACGCCGCGAGCGCACGGATGCGCGAGGGGAGCGGCCTCTCGCGAGCCCCGGACCGATCTACGCAGGCTTCATTCCCTTCTTTCACCTACTCATGTCATAGTTCTGTCTACATGAGTGGTTGTTGAGGGCGCCATGCAAATCCGCCGACCGCGGCCGATCGTACTCATCGTCCTGGTTCTGGTTCCCCTCATTGTCGCGGCCGCTGCACTGAGGTTGCTCAATCGCGCTCCTCCGGAGCTCGTGCTCGGACCTGTTGTGGACACGCGCGATGGCGCCATTCAGGGCGCCATCGTCGACGACGTTGCGGTGTACCGAGGCGTGCCATTCGCCAACCCGCCCCTCGGCGATCTGCGATGGCGCGCGCCGCAACCGCTCGAGCCTCGCACCGAAGTCCTGCGAGCGACCGAGTTCAAACCAGCCTGCATGCAGATCGGACCGCCGATTCCCGGCATGAAGACGGAGCCCATCAGCGAAGACTGTCTTTATCTGAATCTGTGGGTACCGCACCCGCACCCTGCGAAGCCACTGCCGGTCATGGTCTTCCTCTATGGCGGCAGCGGCATGAATGGCTCCGCGTCGGCGCGCTTCTATTGGGGGAATGCGCTCGCCCGACGCGGCGTGATAACGGTGAATGTGAGCTATCGCGTCGGCATTCTCGGCTGGCTTGCGCATCCCGAGCTGTCGCAGGAAGCGAGTTATCGAGCCTCGGGCAACTATGCCGTGCTCGACATGATCGCCGGCCTGCGCTGGGTGCGCGACAACATCGCGGCGTTCGGCGGCGATCCGAACAACGTCACCCTGTTCGGACAATCGGCAGGCGCGTTCAATGCGAGCCGGCTCATGGCATCGCCGCTTGCGAACGGACTGATTCACAAGGTCATCGGGCAAAGCGGCGGAGACTTCTATCCCGCCGGAACCGTCGAAGGCGCCGCGCTGCTCGCGCAGGCGGAGCGCGCAGGCGTCGAGTTTGCGAACAGCGTCGGCGCCGCGACCATCGCCGAACTGCGCCGCATTCCTGCCGAGCAGATCATTGCAGCTCCTCTGCCGAGATCCCTGACGCGCCTGCCGATCGTGGATCAATACGTCGCCGCCGCAGACAATCAGGATCTCTATCGCCAGGGCAAGCAGCACAAGATTCCCATCCTCGTCGGTTACAACGCGCTGGAGGGAGCGAACCTCGGGCACGTGCTGCCGCCAACGAACGCCCGCGAATTCATCGAGCACATGAAGAACACGTACGGAGATCTCGCCGCACGGGCTCTGGAGCTATACCCGGCGGGAACCGACGAGGAAGCGCGGCGCTCGTTCATCCGATCGACCGGAGAGCGCGCGATCAACTGGAATGTCGCGACCTGGGCGCGGCTTCACGCGGCAACGGGCGAAAGCAGCGTCTACGTCTATCACTTCTCGAAACCGCCGCCCTTCGGCCCACTGCGGCGAATCGGAGCGGCACATGGAGCAGAGCTGCCGTACGTGTTCGGCTTTGCGCCCGCGTGGATGCGGATGTTCACACAGTGGCCTTGGAATGCCCGTCAGGACCTCGCGCTTGCGGAGCAGATTCCGGCGTACTGGACGAACTTCGCGAAGACGGGAGATCCGAATGCGCCTGGCCTGCCCGAATGGCCTGCCTACAGCCGGACATCGCTGGTCATGAACTTCGGCGCAACCGAGACTGGTGCGGTGCCGATGCCAGATTCGATCGAGCACTCATTCTTCGATGCGTATGTGCAATCGCTGCGCCACGTGGGTAAGGACACTCACGAAGCAGCGCAATGATGGCAACGCACTCGGCCGCTTCAGTCGAACGCCTGTTGCAGCTCTTTCAGCGGTGCGAGATCCGCGACAAAGCCGAAGCGGCCGGCGCGCATTTCCGCGGCGGCCCGCATGAAGGCTTGCAGGGCCACACGAGAGAGCGCGCCGCCGATGCTGATTCGGCGTACGCCCGCCTCGCCCAGACGAGCGAGCGTCAAGGTCGGATCCGCGAAACCCATGACGATGTTCACGGGCTTTGTGACCGCGCTGACGACGGTGCGAATCTCATCGAATGTGCGCAGGCCCGGCGCATACAAGACATCGGCCCCGGCCGCTTCGAACGCCTGCAGACGCTTGATCGTGTCGTCGAGGTCGCGGCGGCCGTGCAGGAAATTCTCGGCGCGCGCGGTGAGCATGAACGGAATCGGCAGCGCTCGCGCCGCCTCCACGGCCGCATGCACGCGCTCGACCGCGAGCGTGAAATCGTAGATCGGCGCCGAGGCATCGCCGCTGAAATCCTCGATCGAGCCGCCGACGGCTCCGCATTCGCAGGCAAGCGCGATCGCGCGGGCCGCCTCGCGCGGGGCGGCGGCGAAGCAGTTCTCGAGGTCCGCATTCACCGGCAGGTGTGTCGACTCGCAGATCAGCTTGCAGTTATCGAGGATCTCCGTCGCGCTCGCGCTCTTGCGTCCGAGCATGTTCGCGAGCCCGAGGCTCGTCGTGGCAAGCGCTTCGAACCCGAGGCTTTGGAGGAGGCGCGTGCTGCCGCGATCCCACGGGTTCGGAATCAGAAACGGCTCGTTGCGCTCGTGCAGTGCCTTGAACGCGAGCGCCTTGGCGTGTTGATCGTTCATCGCGGTCCTCCTTCGCGCACGCGACGATAGGCGCTGAACAGGACAGGCGTCGTCATGTATCGTGCGGGAGCGGCTTCAAGCGCTCTTCGCGAAGGCGAGCCTTACGCCGAGGTAGATGAACAACCCGCCGATGCAGCGGTTCAAACCGGCAATGAGCGCGCTCTGGCGCAGCTTCGAACTGGTGCGCGCCGCGACCCACGCGACGCAGAGATTGCACAGCGTGCCGTTCACGTTGAACACGGCCCCGAGGAACAGAAATGCAAGCCATGTGTCTTGCACCTCCGCGCGGATGAATTGCGGCACGAACGCGAGGAAGAACAGCGCGACTTTCGGATTGAGCGCATTCGTGAGAAATCCTTGCATGAAAATCGAGCGCAGGCTGGCGGGCGCGAGCTGGACCTCGGAGGCGGTCGTTTTCGCCTTCGCAAGCAGCAGCGAGAAGCCCACGTAGCAGAGGTAGATCGCGCCGACGATCTTGACGAGCGTGAACGCCGTCGCGGATGCGGCGAGGAGTGCGGATAGGCCGACGGCCGCCGCAATGATGTGAACGAAGCAGCCGGCACCGATGCCGAGCGCGGCGGCGAAACCTGCGCGCCAACCTTGGGTCATGCTGCGTCCCATGACATAGAGCATGTCCGGCCCTGGGGTGATGTTCAGGAGCAGGCCGGCGGCGAGGAATAGCGGCAGATCGTGGGTACCGAACATGGGAGTCCTGGTGGTTTGTGTCGCGCGTTGCGCGAGTTCCTCACCCTGTCCCTCGCCCGTCGGGAGAGGGGACGCTTGATTCTGGTGTCAGATCGAGCGCGAGGTATCTCGTGCCTTCGACGGGGTTGTGCGTGTACGGTGAGGCATCGCGGAAGCCCAGCTGCTCGTAGAGGCGTTGCGCCTGCTGCATCGTCGGCAGCGTATCGAGACATATCCGTCGGTAACCGATGACCCGTGCCTCGTGGATCACGCGCTCGACCAGCTGGCGTCCGATTCCGGCGCCGCGATTCGCGGGACGTAGGTAGAGCCGCTTCATCTCGCATTCGTCTTCCGTCAGAGGCCGAAGCGCAACGCAGCCGATCACCGATTCACCCCTGCGCGCGAGCAGCAAGCGGCCTTGCGGCGGCGCATAGGCTCCTGGGAGCGTTGCCAGCTCGGTCGCAAATCCCTGGAAGCACAGGTCGACGCCGAGCGCACGCTGATATTCGAGGAACAGTTGGCGTGCGGATTCGATGCTCGGCGGATCGAGTGCCGCGGTGATTTCGAGTGTCATTGGCCACCGTCACGTGCGATTTTCGGGTTTCATCGGCGCCAACCCTCTGACATGTTCGCGCATGGTGTGAGCGCGCGGCATCGTAGCGCCAGCGAATTGCTCCATGTATGCACAGTTGCGCCGCGGGTACGCTGAACAGACGCCCCTCCCGTCGTCCCGACGAACGTCGGGTGGGCGGTTTGCATGGTGCCGAATGCGGTCCCGACTTGCGTCGGGACGACACCATCCGTCATCCCGACGCACGTCGGGATCGCAGGTTTGTAGGGTGCCTGATGCGGTCCCGACTTGCGTCGGGACGACCGGGTCAGGTCGACGCAGGCTGCTGCGAGCGCTGCTGCGACGGCTGCTGCGAGGGCTGCTGCGCATGGGCGAGATTGAATGCGGAAGCGACGATCGCGAGATGCGTGAACGCCTATGGAAAATTACCGAGCATCTGGCGATTCGCCGGGTCGTATTGCTCCGCAAACAGCCCGAGATCATTGCCGAGCTCGAGCAGGCGGTCGAACAACCGCTGCGCTTCTTGCCTGCGCCCGCACATCACATAGGCGTCGACGAGCCAGAAGCTGCAGGCGAGAAACGACCCCTCGCCTGCCGGCAAACCGTCCACGCTCGTGGCCGTGTTGTAGCGATGCACGAAGACGTCGTTCAGCAGCTCCCGTTCGATCGCCTGGAGCGTGCCGAGCACGCGCGGATCGTCGGGCGGCAGAAACCCGAGCGTCGGAATCTGCAACAGACTTGCATCCAGCTGTTGCGACTCGAATGACTGCACGAAGCAGTTGCGCCGCGCGTCGAAGCCGCGCGTACACACCTGCTCGTGAATACGATCTCTGATACTGCGCCAGCGATCGAGCGGACATTCGAAATGGAACTGCTCGGCGTCCTTGATCGCGCGATCGAATGCGACCCAGCACATGATCTTGGAGTGCGTGAAATGCCGCGGCGGCCCGCGAATTTCCCAGATGCCGCAGTCGGGCCGCGTCCACAGCTCCTCGAGACAGTTGAGCAGCTCACGCTGAATTGCCCAGGCGCGCTCGAGCGTGTCGAGCCCGGCGATGCGCGCCTGCCGCAAAGCGTCCATCAGCTCGCCGTAAACGTCGAGCTGCAATTGCGAGTGCGCCGCGTTGCCGATGCGCACCGGCCGCGAATTGCCATAGCCCGACAGCCACGGCACCTCCCATTCGGACAAGCGGCGCTCGCCGCCGAGGCCGTACATGATCTGCATCTGGCGCGGATTGCCGGCCACCGCGCGCACCAGCCAGTCGCGCCACGACGCGGCCTCGTCGACAAAGCCCGCATCCATGAATGCGAGCAAGGTCCACGTCGCATCGCGCAGCCAACAATAGCGATAGTCCCAGTTGCGCGGGCCGCCGAGCCGCTCCGGCAGCGATGTCGTCGGCGACGCGACGATGCCGCCGGTCGGCCGATAGATCAGTGCGCGCAACGTGATGAGCGAGCGCCGCACGCTGTTCGACCATTGCGGAGCGATGTGACATTGCGAGATCCATTCGCTCCAGAACGTCTCGGTGTCGCGCAGCGCCTCGTCGAGGTCGATCGCTTCCGGCGCGGGCAGATGCGACTGCGAATACGTCATCACGAATGTCTCGCGCTGACCGGCTCGAACCTCGAACTCGGCGACCGTCTTCTCGTCCTCGCCGTGCAGCGGCGCGGTCGTTCGCAGCGTCAGCATGTCGGGACCGGCGACGGCGCGCCACGTATCCGGCGCATCGTGCGTCACCCATGGCACGTAGGCGCCGTAACCGAATCGAATGACGAGCTCGGTGCGCATGCGGACCGCGCCGCGCTCACCAACGACGATACGTACGACATCGGACGCTTCGCCGCGCGGCGGCATGAAGTCGATGAGCGTCACCGCGCCGCTCGCCGTCTCGAAGCGAGTCTCGAGGATGAGCGTATCCGGGCGATAGCGCCGCGAGATCCTCGCCTCTTCAACCGGCGCAATCAGCCAGCGCCCGTTATCGACCGTGCCGAGCAGCGCGGCAAAACACGCATCCGAATCGAAGCGCGGCCAACACAACCAGTCGATCGAGCCGCTCCTGCTGACGAGCGCGGCCGTCTCGCAATCACCGATCAGCGCGTAATCTTCGATGGGGGTATGTGAGGACAACGCTTCTCCTGGGCGCACGGCTCCGCGGGCAACGCACCACGAGCTTTACTAGCAAACGGAGCAAGGGGGACAGTTGTTTCCCGGACGTCCCCTCTCCCGAAGGCGCCGCTCCTGCGCGTCCATGCGCCCGCGGCATTTGTGCATCCCTGCACGGCAGGCCAGGGTGAGGGCCCGCGCAGGCGTACTCTCCCGCCATGACAAAAGATCGGGTTTTCCCGCAAAGGTACCGGTAACACTATTTCTTTGCTACGCTCGGCGCCGAAAACCTCAGGGGGTCACAATGAAGACGTCGCTGACCGGAATCGTCGGTCTGTTGATCTGTGCACAGGCGTTCGGGGTGGACAACATCGCCGCGCTTCCCTACCGCAACCCCGCACTCGGGGTCGAGCAGCGCGCCGCCGACATCGTGTCGCGCATGACGCTAGAGGAGAAGGCGCTGCAGCTCGGTCATACCGCGCCCGCCATTCCCCGCCTCGGCATTCCCGCATACAACTGGTGGAACGAAGGCTTGCATGGCGTCGCGCGCGCCGGGATTGCGACCGTGTTCCCGCAGGCGATCGGCATGGCCGCAACCTGGGACGAGGCGCTGATCCGCAAGACCGCCGACGTCATCAGCACCGAGTTCCGCGCGAAGTACATCGCCAACGTACGTCCGGACGGCAGCACGGACTGGTATTACGGCCTCACGGTCTGGTCGCCGAACATCAACATCTTTCGCGATCCGCGCTGGGGCCGCGG